>Ga0055448_10000038_pt1 | contig 27269 bp, 23 predicted proteins | sample China_Galinas_PW_4_FD_57744 | JGI IMG/M metagenome (GOLD analysis project Ga0055448, IMG submission 57744) | Wetland microbial communities from San Francisco Bay, California, USA, that impact long-term carbon sequestration - China_Galinas_PWA_D2 | ecosystem: Environmental > Aquatic > Marine >... | reverse complement strand
CGATCGTGATCGCGGCCGGCGCGTGGAGCGGCGCCATCGCGGGTCTGCCCCGCCGCTTGCCGGTCCAGCCGGTGCGCGGTCAGATGCTGGCCGTCGCCGGACCGGTCGAGGCGCCGCTGCTGTACCACGTGGTTCACTCGCCCGGCTGCTATCTGATACCGAGGCAGGATGGCCGGATCGTGGTCGGCGCGACCGCCGAGCACGTCGGCTTCGAACCGGGCCCGACGCCGGCGGGCATTGCCGGTCTCACGCATGCGGCGGCGGCGGTCGTTCCGGGCATCGCGAACCTGCCGCTGACCGAAACGTGGGCCGGATTCCGGCCGGGCACGCCGGACGACCTGCCGATTCTCGGACCGGATCCCGAGATTCGCGGCGTCGTCTACGCGACCGGCCATTATCGCAACGGCATCCTGCTCGCCCCCATCACCGCCCGGATCGTCGAGGCCTGCGTGATCGGAGGAACACCGCCGGTTCGTATGGAAGCGTTCCGGCCAGACCGATTCGGGTCGGCTGATGTCGGGCCGCAGTGGCGACCCGGTCCGCGCACCGGGTCACACATGCCGCGAAACAGCTGATGTCAGGCGACGACTCCGCAGGCGTCGATCCCGGCGCTCGGGACGAATCCACGGCCGCCCGGGCCGACGACGCGGATGCCGAGTCACCGGAACGGGATCCGACCGTACCACCCGCGGCGGGCGCTGCGGATACACCCGTCTGTGATCTATGCGGAGCTCGAATGGTCGAGCGCCATTGCCGGATCATCTGTCCCCGGTGCGGCTACCAGCGCGATTGCAGCGATCCCTGAGCGCCAGCGGCGCCGGTGTGATTCAGCCGATGCCCAGCACGCGGGTGATGTACCAGTCCGTGATCTGTGGCCCCCACGCGTGCGCAATGGCAGCGCCCATGGCGAGGAAGGTGCCCAGCGGCAGGTAGGTGCCCATTGCGCGGAGCCGGTTCCTGCGAAGCATGATCGGCACGCCAATGACAAGGCCGAGAAGAGATCCGAGAAACACCGTCAGGATCGCACCCGACACGCCGAGGAATGCGCCGATCATCAGCATCATGTGGATGTCACCGACGCCTAGCGCAGGCTTGTGGAAGGCTTTTTCCGCTCCCCATTTCAGGATCCAGAGCATCGCGTAGCTGGCGGCCGCGCCGATCAGCGCGTCCGTGATCGGAAAGCCGCCGGGAATCGCAGCAAGGCCAAGCCCAATGACCGCACCACCGAGCGAGAACTGATCCGGAATGACCATCTCGCGGGCATCGGTCATGGCAATGCCGAGCAGGAGTGTGAGGAAGATGGCGGCGTGAATCGCCTGGACGGAGAGGCCGAACCGGATCGCGGCGGCGGTCCAGACCAGCGCGGTCGCGAGTTCGATGACGGGATACTGCACGGAGATCGGTGAACCACAACGGCGGCATTTTCCGCGCAGGATGATCCAGCTGACAATCGGAATGTTGTCGTACCAGAGAACGGTGCTGCCACAGCCGGCGCAATGTGAGCGCGGCCTGATGACGGACTCTTCAGCAGGCCAGCGGTAGATGCAGACATTGAGGAACGAACCGATCAGGGCGCCGAGCACGAAGGCGAGTGACCAGATCATGAAATCGGGCATTACACTGCCTCGGCGGTCAGCAGGTAGAGCAGTATCCCGGTCGCGACCGCCACATTGAGCGATTCCGTCCGCCCGCGAATCGGGACGGCCACGCGACGGGCTGCGCGTACGACGACGGCATCGGAAACACCGGCACCTTCATTGCCCGCGACGAGTGCGGTGCGATCGGGGCGGCCGGCACGTGTCACAGGCTCGCCGGCCGTATCGGCCACCCACACCGCGAAACGATGGTCGACCAGCCAGTCGATGGCGGCACCTGTCTCGGCGCCGGTGATCGGGACCCGGAAGGCCGCGCCGGCCGCGGCGCGCACGGCTTTCGGGTTCCACGGATCGACAGTGCCCGTCATCGCAATGACGAGATCGACCTCGAACGCATCCGCGCAACGCACCAGCGTCCCGAAATTGCCGGGGTCCTGGACGGCATCGAGCACGAGCACGACCGAGTGGTCCCGCAATTCCAGCCGGTTCAGGTCGACGGCCGGTATCCTCGCGGCCGCGACAATGTCCTGTGGCGAATCTGTCGCGGCAACGCGGCCGATCTCCGCGGCGGTCGCGTGGCGCACCTCGGTCCGTCCAGCCAGTCTGTCCAGCAACGCTTCGCCTCGCGTCGAACGATCGAGTCCCGCGCCGACGACGACAAGCTCGATGTCGAGCGACGAGTCCGCCAGTTCCTCGATCACGCGAACGCCTTCGGCAAGGAACAGCCCGGACTCCTCGCGGACCGACCTGCGCTGAAGGCCGTGCAGCAGCCGCTCCTCCGCGCGGGACAGCTCCTTCACGCGTGCCCACCGGTGGCTGGCCCGCCGGCGCGGCTTACTGCATTGTTGCCGGAGCGACGACACCGGCGGACGCGTATGCCGCTTGTCCGCGAACAGGAAATCGGACGGAGGTCGGGTTGCGGACGGCATTGACGATTGCGGGCAGCGACAGTGGAGGTGGCGCGGGGATCCAGGCGGATCTGCGCACGTTCCACGCGTTCGGTGTGTTCGGCATGACGGCCGTGACGGCGGTCACCGCCCAGAACACGCACGGCGTTCACGCCGTCCACGTCGTGCCGCCCGAAATCGTGCGTTCGCAGATCCTGGCCGTCGCCGGCGACCTCGACCCGGCGGCCACGAAGAGTGGTATGCTCGCGACCCGCGAGCTGGTTGGCGTCGTCGCACAGTGCATCGAGGATACCGGGCTGCCGGACTACGTGCTCGATCCCGTGATGGTGGCGACGAGTGGTGACCGACTGCTGGATGAGGACGCCGAGCGGTCGATCGTCGAGTGGCTGCTCCCGTTGTGCACGCTGGTCACTCCGAACCTCGACGAGGCCGCGATCCTGACCGGTGAATCGATCGATGGCGTTGCGGGCATGGAGGCGGCGGCCCGACGGCTGGTCGAGCTGGGTGCCGCCGCCGCACTGGTCAAGGGCGGGCACATGGAAGGCGAGGAAGTGGTTGACGTCCTGTTCGATGGCACGCGCGTCAGGTCGTGGCGCCAGCCGAAGCTCGCCACACTCGACACGCACGGCACCGGCTGCACGCTGTCCGCCGCGGTCACGGCGGGCCTCGCCCTGGGCCGTTCGCTGATGGGTGCCGTCGATGACGCGATCGACTACGTACACCGCGCCATTGCGGCGGCACCGGGGCTCGGCGGAGGCCGCGGTCCACTCGATCATTTCATCGCGCCTCGGGCGCGGCCGCATCACTGACCCACCATCTGTCCACGTTCACGAACGAGCCGCGCACATCCATGGTCACGTTTCTCAGACGGTTGCGCGCAATGTTGAGGTCGGGGAAATAGTAGAGGAACCCCCACGGCTGTTCGTCGCGGAGGATCCGCTGGAGGCGGTGATAGAGGGGCCGGGCCTCGTCCCGGCCGACGATCACGGCGATCGAATCGATCAAGGCGTCCACGCGCGGGTTGGCGTAACCGGCGATCTGGTACGGGCCGGAGAGCATCGCGCTGTGAAACAGGTCGCGCAGGTTGACACGGAAATCGCTTTCCCATCCCATGATGACGGCGTCGAAGCTCCGCGTGGGGGAGGTGAGCCGGCCGACGAGAGTATTGAACTCGACAGGCTCGAGGCGGACGTTCACGCCGATCTGGCCGAGGTCGTTCTCGACGACCTCCGCGATGTCTCTCATGAGTTGCTGGTCGGCGGGGTAATTCACCGTGAACGAGAACGGCCGACCGTCGGTCAGGTCGAGCGTACCGTCGCCCGTGCGGTCCGTGATACCGGCGGATTCGAGCAGTGACCGGGCCTGTGCGGTGTCGAACGGCAACGGCTTCAGACTGTCGGCGAACGCCCAGTGATACGGGCCGATCGGTCCGACCGCGAGAGTGCCGATGCCGCCACGCAGCGCATCGACCATGCGTTGGCGGTCGATGGCGACCATCAATGCCCGGCGGACCACTGCATCGCCGAGCGGTGTGCGCCGTCCGTTCCATACGATCATGCTGTAGTTGCGAGCCGGCCTCACAATGCCCTGCAAACCCGGGTCGGCGGCGAGTCCCGCCCATGCGTCCGCTCCCGGATTCAGGATCAGGTCGGCGCCGCCGGTACGCAGCTCCGCGATCCGGGCGGATGCATCCGGAATCACCCGCAGCACGAGCCGGTCGACAGGTGGCCGGCCGCCGAGTTCGGCGGGATAGTCGGGATTCGCTTCGAACTCCCACCTCTCGTTCGGCCTGTACGCGACGAACCGGAACGGCCCGTTGCCGACCGGCGCATGATTGAACTCCGCGTTGGCGGTCGCGGCCGGCGGCACGGTGTCCAGCAGGTGTTCGGGTACGAGCGGCAGGAACGGGAACGCGGCGAGCGGATCACTGTGGGGCCGCCACGCGAACCGGATCGTGAACGAGTCGACGACCTCGGCTCGAGTGAAGAAGGTGAGTTCGCCGGCGCCCCCGTATGCGGTTGCCGGGTCCGTCGCCCGATCGAACGTGAACTTCGCGTCCATTGCCGTCGTGCTCGCGCCGTCGTGCCACCGGACGTCGTGCCTCAGCCTGAACACGACCCCCGTGTCGCCGGTCATTGTCCATTCCGCGGCCAGCGCCGGTTCGATCTCGAGATCGGGACCGTACCGGACGAGTGGCAGGAAAAGCGCATTGCGAAGGAAGTCCCGCGGCACGCCGAGCTGCGAGACGAGCGGATTGGCCGCATCGATGTCCTCGGCCGTCGCGACCACGACAGTTCCGCCGGTGCGCCGCTGGTCCGCGGCGCGCGTCGCATCCGAATCTCCGGCACACGCCCACAGTGCAGCGAGCACGAGCGCCGTTGCGGCTGGCCGGACCGGAGCCATTCTCATTGTGCCTTCCGTCTCGATAGTGCTGAATGGGATTCCCTTGAGTTTCGGTCGCGCGACGGCCCGTATCAAGCGAACGCTTCCGTGACGACACCGGCCAGCAGGCGAGCGAGCGGCTCCGCCGCCTGCCTGCCGGCGGCGAGAACATCCTTGTGACTCAGCCCGGTGGGCACGAGGCCGGCGGCGAGATTCGACAGGATCGAAACGCCGAGCACACGCATTCCGGACGCGCGCGCCGCGATTACTTCGGGGACCGTGCTCATGCCAATGGCGTGCGCGCCGAACGACTTCACCATGCGTATCTCCGCTGGCGTCTCGTAGTTCGGTCCGCGAACTGCGCAGTACACGCCGCGGCGGACCGGAATTCGTTCGCGCAACGCCACGCGCGCGGCCAGTTCGAGAAGGGCCTCGTCGTATGGCCTCGACATATCCGGGAACCGCTGCTCACCGGGAACGACCGCGTCCGTGAGTGGACTCGTGAACATCAGATTGATGTGATCGTCGATGAGCATGAGGTCGCCCGCTCGCCAGCGCGGGTCCAGCGCACCGGCCGAATTCGTGACGATCAGCGTCCCGATACCGAGCCGCGCGAGTGCGCGGACGGGCAGCACGACGGCGGCCGGCGAGTGGCCCTCGTACAGGTGGAACCGGCCCTGGAGCGCAACGACACGGGTGCCGGCGAATTCGCCGCATACAAGGCGACCCTCGTGTCCGGCGACCGTGACATCGGCGAACCCCGGGATCGTCGCGTACGGCGCCGTGGACGGCCGGTCAATGGCGTCGACTACGTTGCCGAGGCCCGAACCCAGCACGATCGCGAGATCCGGGACCGGATCGAGGTGATCGGACAGGTAGCCGACGGCCTCATCGATCGTGGGATCGGGCATCATACCAGCATACCGGCAATGGTGGCCGTCATGAACGCTGCCAGGCTGCCCGCCACCATGGCACGAAGACCGATGCGCGCCAGGTCGCTGCGGCGTGATGGCGCAATGCCGCCGATGCCGCCGATCTGGATCGCGATCGAACTGAAATTCGCGAAGCCGCACAGCGCGTACGTCGCGATCACGACCGAGCGTGGCGAGAGCTGGCCGTTCGCCAGAGTGCCGCTCAGCTGGAGATAGGCGACGAATTCGTTCACGACCGTCTTGATGCCGAGGAGCGAGCCGACGGCCGTCGCATCCCGCCACGGTACGCCCATGAGCCATGCGAGTGGCGCGAGCAGCCAGCCGAAGATGACCTCGAGCGTCAGCGGCCGGCCGGCATCGAGGAGCCCCGCCGACACGAGACCGCCCGTGATGCCGCTCCAGCCGCCGATCCACGTGATCAGCGCATTCACGAGCGCAATGAGCGCAATGAAGGCGAGCAGCATCGCCCCTACATTCGCGGCCAGCAGCAGACCCTCGCCAGCGCCACGCGCCGCCGCGTCTATCGCATTGGCATCGGGCCGCTCGACGGTCGAGCCGAGTGTGCCTCGCGTCTCCGGCACCTCCTTCTCCGGCAGCATCAGCTTCGAGAAGACGATCGCGGCGGGCGCGGACATCACACTGGCTGCGAGCAGGTGGCCTGCGATGTCCGGGAAGTACGCCACGAGCATGCCGACGTACGCCGCCATGACGCCGCCGGCAACCGTTGCGAATCCTCCCGTCATGACCGTCATCAACTCGGACCTCGTCATTCGTTCGACGAACGGCTTGACGACGAGCGGTGCCTCTGTCTGCCCGAGGAAGATGTTGCCGGCCGCGGAAAGCGTCTCAGCACCCGACGTGTGCATGGTCCGCTGCATCACCCACGCCATGCCCCTTACGAACAGCTGCATGATGCCCAGGTGGTACAGCAGAGTCATCAGCGACGAGAAGAAGATGATCGTGGGAAGTACGTTGAAGGCGAAGAACGCACCGGTCTGAGCCACGGTCCCCGCCGACGGTATCATCGGCACGTTGCCCGGATCTCCCGCGCCGACCGGCACGTTGTTCCATACAAGATCGCCGAAGATGAACCGCGCGCCCTCGACCGTGAAGCCGAGCAGGGCGACGACAACATCGTTGGCACCATTGAAGATCGCCGCGCCTACGGGAGTGCGCAGGATGAACAGCGCGAACAGCAACTGAAGCGCGATGCCCCAGCCCAGAACCCGCCAGGGCACCGCCGACCTGTCCGTGCTGAGCCCCCAGCCGATCAGCAGCAGCGCTGCCATGCCGACCAGTCCCATGAGGCGTGCCGCGAACGGCGTGTCTACGTTCAGCCGTGTCTCGCTCAGCGACTGGCCCTGACCCGCGACCTGTTCGTTACTCTCGTCCGCCGACGACACGGCTGCGGCCGACTCGGGTTCGGCCGGTGCAGCCCGAACCGCCGGAGCCGGCTCCGCACGCACAGGCCTGCCCCACGCCGTCCCCGCAGCAACCGCCAGCCAGAACGCGATGAACGGTAGAAACGCCAGCCAACGCCGCCCGAACTTCATTCGGTCGCCCCTCAGTACCAGCCGTGGTGCGGGATCTCGAAACTGCTCAACCGGATGTGTCGCCGCCTTGCCTCGACCAGTTGCCGGTTCTCGAACAGCTTCACGAGCACGATACCTGCAATGAACCCTCCGATGTGGGCCCAGAACGCAACGCCGCCCGTCGCAGGCTGGATCGTGCCCGACAACACCTGGAGCACGAACCACCATATCAGGATCACCCACGCCGGCACCGGGATGATGCGGATGAAGATCACGATGATGAACAACGTGTGGATGCGGACACGCGGATAGAGTAGAAGGTAGGCACCCATCACTCCACTGATCGCGCCCGATGCGCCAACCGTCGGAATCGGCGAGCCGGGCGCCGAAAACACGTGTGCCGCGGCTGCCAGCACACCACACAGGAGGTAGAACACCAGGAAACGCAGATGCCCCATCGAATCCTCGATGTTGTTTCCGAATATCCAGAGGAACCACATGTTCGAGATCAGGTGCATCCACCCGCCGTGCATGAACATGCTCGTCAGAACGGCGGCCCAGGTCAGACCGCCGAACTGGCATTGAGCAATCCCGGGCCCGAGGTCCACACCGGTATAGCCGCCGGTGCGACTCGTGATCTCCGCGGGAATGGCGCCGTAGCGACACGCCGTATCCGCCAGCAAACTCTGCGACAGCCCACCACCCTGGATGAAGACCCAGACCGCCACGTTCGCCAGAACCAGCGCCCAGGTGATCCAGGGCGTCAGCAGCGTCGGGTTTTCGTCGCGAAGAGGAAACACGCGGTTCGACCGTGAGGTCCGGTTTGCGCGGTGTATATCGGGCCCGGCCGGGCCGTGGTGCGGCCGCCAGAATAGCCGCGTGCTTTCCGACATGTCAATCGTCGCCCACGCGGCGTGTCCGGCACGCAACTCTGCCAGGAGGGCAGTCCTGTGGCAATCCAGCGGGCCGGGTGCAGCCATTCTGGCGCATGACGCACGCCCGCGCGTGGCATGGGCGTTGCTCCCCGACGTGCCGGACCCACGAACCCCGATAAGGAGAACAAATGGCGAAAGTCATCGGCATCGACCTCGGAACGACGAACTCGGTGGTTGCTGTGATGGAAGGCGGCGACCCGGTCGTCATCCCGAACGCGGAAGGCGGACGCACGACGCCGTCGGTCGTCGCATTCACGAAGGACGCGGAGCGGCTGGTCGGGCAGGTGGCACGGCGCCAGGCGATCACGAATCCGAGGAACACGATCTTCTCGATCAAGCGGTTCATGGGCCGGAAGGGCGGCGAGGTCACGGCGGAGACGCAGCGCGTACCGTACGATGTGCGCACGGATGCGCAGGGCAGGGTCGAAGTTCACATCCCGAACGCGGACAAGACATTCTCGCCGCCCGAGATCTCCGCCATGATCCTTCAGAAGATGAAGCAGACGGCGGAGGACTACCTTGGCATTGAAGTGAAGCAGGCCGTAATCACGGTACCGGCGTACTTCAACGATGCACAGCGTCAGGCGACGAAGGACGCGGGCAGGATCTCGGGCCTCGAAGTGCTTCGCATCATCAACGAGCCGACGGCAGCGGCGCTTGCCTACGGCCTGGACAAGAAGAAGGACGAGAAGATCGCGGTGTTCGACCTCGGCGGCGGCACGTACGACATCTCGATCCTCGAGCTTGGCGACGGCGTGTTCGAGGTCAAGAGCACGAACGGCGACACACACCTGGGCGGTGATGACTTCGACCAGAAGATCATTGAATGGCTGGTCCAGGAATTCAGGAAGGACCAGGGCATCGACCTGTCGAAGGACGCGATGGCGCTCCAGCGGCTGAAGGAGGCTGCGGAGAAGGCGAAGATGGAGCTGTCTACGACGATGTCGACGGACATCAACCTGCCGTTCATCACGGCCACGCAGGAAGGCCCGAAGCACCTGAACATCACGTTGTCGCGGGCGAAGCTGGAACAGCTGGTGGACGATCTCATCCAGCGTACGCTTCCACCCATGGAGAAGGCGCTGAAGGACGCGGGCCTGTCGACGGACCAGATCGACGAGGTCATCCTGGTCGGCGGCTCGACGCGCATGCCGAAGATCCAGGACGTGGTGAAGGAGTTCTTCGGCAAGGAACCGCACAAGGGCGTCAACCCGGATGAGGTCGTCGCCGTCGGCGCCGCAATCCAGGGCGGTGTTCTCGCCGGCGATGTGAAGGATGTGCTGCTGCTCGACGTGACGCCGCTGTCGCTGGGCATCGAGACGCTGGGCGGCGTGATGACCACGCTGATTCCGAGGAACACGACGATCCCGACCAAGAAGTCGGAGGTGTTCTCGACCGCGGAAGACAACCAGACGACAGTCGAGATCCACGTGCTCCAGGGCGAGCGCCCCATGGCGATCGACAACAAGACGATCGGCCGATTCCAGCTGACCGGCATACCGCCGGCTCCGCGCGGCATGCCGCAGGTCGAGGTGACCTTCGACATTGACGCGAACGGGATACTGCATGTGAGCGCGAAGGACCGCGCAACCGGCAAGGAGCAGAAGATCCGGATCGAAGCATCGAGCGGGCTGAACGAGTCCGAGATCGACAAGATGGTGAAGGACGCGGAAGCCCACGCCGGTGAGGACAAGTCGAAGAAGGAGAAGATCGAGGCGCGCAACCAGCTCGACTCACTCATCTACCAGGTCGAGAAGGACACCAAGGACTGGGGAGACAAGATCAGCAGCGAGTCGCGATCACAGGTGGATGCCGCCGTCGAGCGGGGCAAGAAGGCTCTGAAGCAGGATGACCTGGCCGAACTCCAGGCGGCACGCGAACAGCTGATGCAGGCGTTCAGCGCGGCAGGACAGCAGTTCTACCAGGCGCAGGCCGGCGAGCAGACAGCCGCGGAGGCCGACGCCGGAGCCGCCGGAGCCGAGGACACCGCCGGCGCGACCGCCGAGGATGAAGACGTGGTCGAAGCCGACTACGAGATCGTCGACGACGAGAAGTAACAGCCGGAATCCATGAGGAGACTGGCCGGGGTCGCAGTCGGACCCCGGCCATTTTCGTTCGTGGCAGACGGAAGCCGCAGGGCCACGCCCACCCGACGACTTGGCCGCTAGGTGACGACCTCCACGTGCGCCTGGTGACCGGGAACCGCAGCCAGACGCCGGTCCGTGGTCAGGAGCGACGCGCCGAGTGCCTCCGCAAGCGCGAGGTAGCACGCATCGTACGCTGTCGCATTCGCGCTCAGAGACCACACTCGCGGCAGGAAAACGTGGTGCGGATACCGCTCGATCCGGAAGGAGGCAAGATCCTCCAGCGCCTCCGCAGCGCGACCGGCGCCGATCTCGCCCGCACGTTCATATCGCCGCAGAACCTGAGCGACCTCGAGGTCCAGCAAGTGTGGCGCGTGAAGCGTCTCACCGCTGAAAAGCCGCCGCTCGACCACCGGCGACGCGCGGGTTCGCAGAAGCACTTCCAGCACGGCCGACGCGTCGATCACGATCAGCGGGCGTCCCGCTCAGCACGAACCGCGACGGCCGGCGCCTCCGACAGGTGGACGGGCGCACGCTCCCGGATCCGCTTCAACAGCACGTCCGGTTCCGGCCGTTCGGCCGCCTTTCTTATCACATCCAGCAGGTAGTCCGACAGCGTCATACCGGCCCTCGCCGCGCGCGCTTTCAGTTCCCGGTGCGTGCCCTGCGGCACATTGCGAATCTGGATCATCGACATGTGTGGAGCATGCGACAATGTCAGCTGCATGTCAATCCCGGTGTTGGAACCGATTCGGTGCCACCGTGGAGGCGGTCAGCCGGCGGGGCGGACGATGCCGAGTTCGAGGAGTCGGACCTGGTCGGGCGGCCCGAGGACGACCATGGAGTCGCCGTCATTGAGGCACTGGTCGGCGCCGGACGCGGCGGAAAGCGATTCGTTGCCGGCGGCATCGCGGTGCTTTATGACGAGGACGCTCACGCCGCAGCGCTGCCGAATCTGGAGTTCACCGATGGTGTGTCCGGCGAAGGCGGGCGGGACGAAGACTTCGGCGACGACCGTGTTCTGGACGGCCGGCACGGGCGTAGCGGATTCGGACTCGACGGCGCCGACCATGGAGCCGGCCATGTCACGTTTGAAGACCTCGGTGTTGTAGCGCTCGATGACATCACCGGGCCAGATGATGCCGACGAGGCGTTCTCCATCGACGACGGGCACTTCGCCGCGGTAGTCCTCGAGCAGGCGCATGACATCGGAGAGCGATCGATCGACGGAGACGCGCGGGAATCCGGCCTGTGCCATTACATCGCCGGCGATGACGAGGCCTTCGAGCGCGGCGGGGTCCTGCATGACGGGTCGGATCTGGTCGGCGGTGACGAGACCGAGGAGCTGGCCGTTCTGATCGGTAACGAAGATGGTGTTGCCGGGGTGATCGATGAAGGTCGCGATCACCTTGACCATTCCGGCGTCGGGGGAGACTGTGACCATGTCGGTCCGCATGAGCTCGTTGACGGACACGTTCTGAAGGACGTTGACGGCGCGGCCGCGGTGCACATCGACGCCACGGCGCAGGAGCTTGAGCGTGTAGATGGACGGTTTCTGTATCCAGGTTGCGAGCAGGGTCGCGATGATGCAGCTGATCATGACCGGCAGAATGATGTCGTAGTCGCCGGTGAGCTCGAAGATGATGAGGATGGCGGTGATGGGGGCGTGGGTCGTGGCGCCGACGACGGCGCCCATGCCGACGAGTGCGTAGGCGCCTACGCCGCCGGTGGCGGTGGGCCATGCGATGTCGATGAGGGTGCCAATGGCGCCGCCGAGCATGGCGCCGATGAAGAGGGACGGCGCGAAGACGCCGCCGGAGCCGCCTGAACCGATGGTGATGCCGACGCTGAGCACCTTGAGTGCGACGAGCAGGATCATGAACTGCCAGGCAAGGCTGCCGGTGAGGGCCTGGCCCATGGCTTCGTAGCCGACGCCGAAGACCTGTGGCGCCCAGAATCCGATGGCTCCGATCATGAGGCCGCCGGCGGCGGTGACGAGCGGCGGGTAGAATCTGATGCGCTCGAACGCGTCTTCGAGGGCGTATAGCGACTTGACGAAGAGGACGGCGACGAAGCCCGATGCGATGCCGAGTCCCGCGTAGGCAAGGAGTTCGGAGGCGTGCACGAGGCGGTAGGCGGGCACCTCGAACGCGGGGACATCGCCGAAGAAGTGGTGACCGACGACGGTGGCGGCCACGCTCGAGATGACGATCGGCGAGAACTGTGCGACGCCGAAGTCGCCGAGGATGATCTCGACAGCGAAGAGGGCGCCGGCGACGGGCGCATTGAAGGTTGCGGCAATGCCGGCTGCGGCACCGCAGCCCACGAGGGTGCGCAGTCGTCGTCGATCGATGCGCAGCCACTGTCCGATGGAGGAGCCTAGCGCCGCGCCGATCTGGACGATCGGACCTTCACGACCCACCGAGCCGCCCGATCCGATGCAGATCCCGGAGGCTACGAGCTTGGCCAGGACGACGCGGGGCCGCATGCGGCCCGACCGCAGTGCGACCGCTTCCATGACTTCGGGAACGCCATGGCCCTTCGCCTCGCGGGCGAAGTAGTGGACGATGAAGCCGACGATCAGGCCGCCGGCGGCGGGCGCGGCGAGCTTCCACCAGAAGGGCAGGTGCGCGATGTAGTCGATCGTGTACGTGCCGTCGCGCCATGCCACAGCATTGACGCCGCGGATCATGAGGCGAAAGCCGACGGCGCAGAAGCCGGCGAGCACGCCAATGACCATCGCGACGAGGACCATGTAGATCTGGTCGGTCTGGCGCAGGCCGTCATTCAGTCCGCGCAGACGTCGTGTCGCCTGTTCTATCAATTTCCGGAACGAGGAAGGACCTGTCCGATCACGGGCCTGAGAATCACGGGTGAGGGCGTTGCGGGCAAGTGGCGGCGGCGGGAAGACGATGCAGCGAGCCGCATCGGGTCTGGTGTCGGAGTGACATGGGTCCGGGATGGCACGGGAATAGCACTGCGCCTCCCGATACCTTTCGCGTTATCTTGGTCACGGAGCGGCTCTCACTGGACAGGCGGGCATGAGCGGGCGGATTCGCGTTCTGCTGGTCGTGTTGATCGTGCTTGTGGCGGGCGGCGGTTTCTGGAGTGGCTATACACTGCGGCACCAGGGACCGGAGTCGGTGTCGACGCTGGCAGCGCCGGCGCGGGTGCCGGTCGTGCCGCCGAGCAGCACGATCCGTCGGGCGGAAGGTCTGAGCGAGGCGTTCGTCGAAATCGCGCGGGCGGTGACGCCTGCGGTAGTCCGGATCGAGGCGCAGCGCACGATCAGCCAGGCCGATGCGCCGTTTCTGCCACGCTGGCTCCGTGATCAGGGTGAAGCGGCGGATTCGATGTCGTGGGAAGCGCTGCCCGAGCTGGCGGGCGGAACGGGCATCATCCTGTCGTCGGACGGCTACATCCTGACGAACAATCACGTGGTGGTTGGTGCGGATCACGTGATGGTCGAGCTGGCGGACAAGCGTGTATTCGAGGCCAGGGTCGTCGGCACGGACCCGACGACGGACCTGGCAGTGATCGACGTGGAGGCGGCGGGCCTGCCGGTCGCGCGGCTGGGAGATTCGGACGAGAGTCGCGTCGGCGAATGGGTTCTGGCCATTGGCAACCCGGGCTTCGGCGATGAGGAGACGCTCGATTTCACGGTGACGAGCGGGATAATCAGCGCGAAGGGTCGTCCACTCAATGTGATCGGGCCAAGTCTCGACACGAGCGATGCGCTGGCGGACTATGCAATCGAGGATTTCCTCCAGACCGATGCGGTGATCAACCCGGGCAATTCCGGCGGTCCGCTGGTCGACCTGCGCGGTCTCGTGATCGGCATCAACACGGCGATCGCGAGCAGTACGGGCTTCAGCCAGGGTTACGGTTTCGCGATTCCGTCCAACCTGGCGCGACGAGTTGCGCGCGACCTGATCGAGCACGGCCGGGTGCGTCGGCCGGTACTCGGCATCTCGATCGGCGACATCTCGGTCGAGGACGCCGAAGTCTATCGCCTTCCGGCGATTGCCGGCGTGCTCGTGTACGACGTGGCGGGAGATTCACCGGCTGGCCGGGCGGGCCTCGATCGCAACGACGTGATCGTCTCGGTCGACAGCGTCCGTGTCGACCGCGTCGGTCAGCTCCAGCGCGAGATCGCGCAACGCGAGCCGGGTGATACAGTGGTGATCGGCGTCGTGCGTTACGGCGACTCGCTTGCGATGCGGATCCGGCTGAGCGAGGCGCAGCTGCCACCCCGGGAGAAAGCACGGGCGCCGGCGGCCGAGCGGGTTCGCTACCTCGGTCTCCATCTCGAGAACCTGGATGCGGTAACCGCTCGCGAGATCGGGTTCGCCGAACCCGGTGGCGTGCTCGTGGCCGATGTCGATCCTCTCAGTGCGGCGGACCGGAAGCGCATCGTACCGGGCATGCGACTTCTCTCGATCGATGGCCGGCGCATGGCCACAGCGGCGGACGCGAAGGCAGCGCTCGGAGGTGTGCCGGCCGGCCGCGTCGCCTCACTGCTGCTCGAGTCCGCGGATGGCTCGACGTTCATCGCGAACGTACGGCAGCACTGACGCGTCAGCTCTTCGGCTGAGGCAGCGATCCCGCGGAGCCGAGGTAGCGAAGGGCTCCACGCCGCATTGCCGCAGGACGCAGTCGATCGTGCAATCCGGCGTGGTTGCTGGAGATCGACGTGTCGGCACGGCCACCGCGCGGAACGGCCCGTCCGTTGAACTGGACGGGGGTGCGCTGTTAGCTTTCGGCGTTCCGGACGATCCGCGAAAGTGGCGGAACTGGTAGACGCGCGAGACTTAGGATCTCGTGGGCGCGCCCGTGGGGGTTCGAGTCCCCCCTTTCGCACTTCATGAACTCCGTTCATTGCCGACATGGCCGTCGATTCGAGCGAACTGATCATTGCCATCGAGAAGCCGTCCGAATGGGGGCGCGAGCTGACGATCACTGTACCTGCCGGCGAGGTGGAACGGGAGCGATCGGCCGCGGTCTCGCGGCTGGCGAAGCGGGTCCGGCTGCCGGGGTTCCGGAAGGGCAAGGTACCGGCGGGTGTGATCCGGAAACGGTATGGCGCCGCGATCGAGCAGGAGCTGATCGAGAAGGTGATCGGTGACGCGTACCGTGAGGCGCTGAAGCGGGAGGGGCTGCAACCGATCACGCAGGCCAACGTCGACCGGGTCGACTACCAGAGCGGGCAGGACCTGACGTTCAAGGTCGCGCTCGAGATCCGGCCGGAGATCGAGCTGGCCCGGATCGGCGGTTTCGTCGTGAAGCGTGAAGTCGGGTCGGTCACGGACGATCGCGTGACCGAGGTGATCGACCGGCTGCGCGAGCAGCAGGCGGTCTGGCGTTCGATCGAGGAGGGGCCACTCGCCCAGGGCGACATGGCGGTGGTCGAGATCTCGACGATCGAGGCCGACGATTCGCGCGGGGAACCGCGCAAGTACCAGGTCGTGATCGGCGAGGGCCAGGTGCTGCCGGAGATCGAGGCGGTCATTCTCGGGCTGAAGCCCGGTGACGAAGGTGATTTCACGGTCCACCTGCCGCAGGACCAGGATGTAGCGGACAGTCCGACGGAAGAGCACCGCATCCATGTCCGGCTGACGGAGGCGAAGCGACCCGAGCTGCCGGCGGCGGACGATGATTTCGCGAAGGACGTCGGCGCATTCGAGTCGCTGGCCGACCTTCGCGAGAAGGTGCGGCAGGACCTTGAAGCGGAATCGGAGCGCGAGGCCGATCGCGAAGCGCGCGGCGTGCTGATCCAGCAGATCGCGGAAGCGAACCCGTTCGAGGTGCCGTCGTCGATGGTGGGTGATTACCTCGAGCAGCTCGTGCCCGCGCAGGATGGCGTCGATGCCGCGCGCATCGATGAGGTCCGCCGGTCGGCGGCGCCGGCGGCGGCGGCCGGAATCCGCCGCATGCTGATCGTCGAACGCGTCGCGACCATGGAATCGCTTCACGCCACACCGGATGAAGTCAGCCAGCGCATTGACGACATCGCCGAACGACTGGGCAAGTCGCAGGCGGAGATCCGGGCCGGCTTCGCGAAATCGGGACGGCTGAAGGAGATCGAGAACGAAATCACGGAGCAGAAGGTGTTCGACTACCTCACGTCGCTTTCAACCATCGAGTAGACCGACATGGCCGTCTATCCACCGTACGTGATCGAGCGCAGCAGCCGTGGCGAGCGCAGCTACGACATCTTCAGCCGGCTGCTCATGGACCGGATCGTGTTCCTCGGCACGCCGATCGATGACAACGTGGCGAACATCATCATCGCGCAGTTGCTTTTCCTTCAGGCCGATGATGCCGACAAGGATATCTACCTGTACATCAACTCGCCGGGCGGTTCCGTGTACGCTGGCCTGGCGATCTACGACACCATGCAGTACATGACGGCGCCGGTGAATACGATGTGCATGGGCATGGCCGCGTCGATGGGCGCACTGCTGCTGGCGACCGGCTCGAAGGGCAAGCGCAGCGCACTGCCGAACTCGCGTATCATGATCCACCAGCCGTCGGGTGGCAGCCAGGGCACGGCGGCGGACATCGAGATCGCGGCGAGAGAGATCCTGTACGCGCGCGAGCGTTTGAACGACATCATGGCACGACACACGGGTCAGACGATCAAGCAGATTGCCGAGGACGTGGACCGCGACCGTTTCATGAGCCCCGACGAAGCGGTTGCATACGGAATCATCGACCAGGTCGTGACGCACCGTTCCGAAATCGACGAACGGGCCAAGAAGAACGGAGACGAGCGGTAACGATCGCCTGAAGCTGTCGGCGACCGCGATCGGCACGACACCGGAGCAGACGAATGCCGAGCGAAAAACACCTCCGCTGTTCCTTCTGCGGCAAGTCGAAGGAATCAGTGAAGAAGTTCATTTCAGGCCCTTCGGTCTATATCTGCAACGAGTGCGTCTCGCTGTGCAACGAGATTCTGGCCGAAGAGGAGGAACGTGAAGCCGCCGATGCGGTACCTCGCGTACCAACGCCGCAGGAGATCAAGGACGTACTCGACGACTACGTGATCGGCCAGGAGGATGCGAAGAAGTCGCTGGCCGTCGCGGTGTACAACCACTACAAGCGCATCAACCATCATGGCGTTCTCGACGACGTCGAGATCGACAAGGCGAACATTCTGCTGATCGGCCCGACCGGCGTCGGGAAGACGCTGCTCGCGCAGACCCTCGCGCGCGTGCTCCAGGTGCCGTTCACGATCGCTGACGCGACGACTCTGACGGAAGCGGGCTACGTTGGTGAGGATGTCGAGAACATCCTCGTCCGGCTGTTGCAGGCCGCGGACTTCAACATTGCGGAATGCGAGCGCGGCATCGTCTACATCGACGAGATCGACAAGATCGCGCGCAAGTCGGAGAATCCGAGCATCACGCGGGACGTCTCGGGCGAAGGCGTGCAGCAGGCGCTGCTGAAGATACTCGAGGGGACGGTCGCGTCGGTTCCGCCGCAGGGCGGCCGCAAGCATCCGCAGCAGGAGTACATCCAGATCAACACGCGAAACATCCTGTTCATCTGTGGTGGCGCTTTCGACGGACTGGACAAGATCATCGAGCAGCGGACGGGGCATCGCCGGATCGGCTTCGGCGGCCGTTATGCGACGACGGAGGAGAGTGCGAATCCGTTCCGGGATGTTCAGCCTGATGACCTGCTGCGTTTCGGGCTGATCCCGGAACTGGTCGGCCGGCTGCCGGTGACGGTCACGCTGGACGCGCTCGACGAGGACTCGCTGATCCGGATCCTGCGCGAGCCGAAGAACGCACTGCTGAAGCAGTACAACAAGATGTTCGAGCTCGAGGATGTGCGGCTCGGATTCGATCCGGACGCGGTGCGTGCGATCGCGCGGCTAGCGCTGAAGCGTGGCACCGGTGCTCGCGGCCTGCGCGCGGTGCTCGAGGATATCATGCGCGACATCATGTTCGACGTACCCTCACGACTCGACGTGCGCGAGATCGTCATCACGCAGGAATGTGTCGAGCAGTCCCTGCCACCGTTGCTGGTGTTGCATCCGGAATCCAAGAAGCGGGAAGCCTGATCCGGCCGCGAGGGCTCCGTTCCAGTCACGTACCGGCGGCCGCGATCGTGGGATCCGGGTGAGCCGGGCGTGTTGATCCGTGGCGTCGAGTTCGCAGGCGCGATCGCGCGGCCGGGCGGTGAAGCGCCGGAGGGCGGGCTGCCCCAGATCGCGTTTGCGGGCCGATCCAACGTCGGCAAGTCCAGCCTGATCAACCGGCTGCTGGGGCGGACGCGGCGCACGGTGGCGCGCGTCTCATCGACACCGGGCAAGACACAGGAAATCAACTTCTTCCGGATCGGCGCGCGGCTGGGCGATGGCCGTGATACGGCGTTCTTTCTCGTGGACCTGCCCGGCTATGGGTATGCGAAAGTGCCGGCGGCGGTACGTGATTCGTGGAAACCGCTCATCGAGGCGTACCTTTCGGGGACCGGTCAGCTGCGTGGCGTGGTACAGCTGGTTGACATACGGCACGATCCGACGACCGGCGACCGGCAGATGCTGGAGTATCTGGCGACACTTGGCGTGCCGACGCTCGTGGTATTGACGAAGTCGGACAAGCTGGGCAAGGTGGCACGTGGCAGGCGGGAGAAGCAGCTTCTGGCGTTGCTCGGCCTGCCGCGGGACCAGGTGATCATGTTCTCAGCAGTGACGGGTGCGGGCCGTGATGAGCTGCTGGCGAGCCTCGGCGCCCTGTTCGAGGAGACTGTGCCGTGAGAAGCGGACGGGAACGCCGGTGTCCGGTTGACGAAGAAGGCATGGCCGGCGGCGGACGTCCGGGCGGCGGTGCCCTCCGACTCGACGTGCCGGTCCGGACTGTCCGGCGGATGGCGTTCGGAGCGATGGCTGCCGCGCTGGCGTGCGGGGCGCCGCCGGTGCCCGGGACGGCGGGACCGGCCGCGGCGCAGCAGACCGGTGCGACAGATCTGATACCCGCCGGCCTTGGCACGCTGAAGATCGATGATGCGACGATTTCGTTGCGATCCGGTCCACTGCTCGTCAAGGTGACGCCGCTGGCGGAACAGGTCATCCGGCTGCTCGCGCCGGACAGCTACGAACGACTTCACAACATTGCCGAGCCCCGCCGTGATGGTGCAGCCGCGGCGACGCACGGCCAGCCGGCGGAGATGTTCCTCGTTTCCTTCTTCAGCTATCAGGCTGACGTCGAATTCCAGCCGGAGGACCTCCAGGCATCACACCGGGGCCGGCTCATGCGGCCGGCCACGATCCTGCCGGTCACTCCGGGCTGGGGCCGGCAGCGGCTGGCGCAGCAGACGCAGCAGGTGGCGGTCTACGTGTTCGAGGGTCCGATCGACTACGAGCAACCTGTCCGCATGCAGTATGGTGCGACGAACTCGGACATGTGGAGCCGCATCATCCCGGTGCTCGAAGTCGAGCGGACGCGCGTCAGGGCCAAGGCGGGCGGCGGCTGAGCCGGGAGGGGTTCAGATCTCGAATTCGATCGACTGCCGGAAATCGTCGAACAGGACATCCATCTTCTCGATCCGGTCGCGCGCATCATCGATGCGGCCCTCGGCCCAGTCCTTCTCACAGGCGGCGGCGTGCGCTGCGAGAGCGCGCGCGGCGAGCGAGGCCGCGCTTCCCTTGATGCGGTGGGCCAGGCTGGTCAAACCGGGACCGTCGGCTTCCTTGGCGGCGGTATGGAGATGTTCACGTTGACCGGGCCATTGCTGGAACAGCAGGTCGGCCAGTATGCGCAATGTCTCGAAGTCACCCACGCGTTCGAGCGCCTCGCCGAGGGCGAGGACGGGCTCGCCGTCGTCCTCCACGCGGGCGGGCGCCGGCGAGTCGGGCGCGGGTGTCGACGATGGCAGCCACCGTGCGACGGCTTCACGCAAGGTATCGGGCTTGATCGGCTTGGTGATATGGTCGTTCATGCCGGCCTCGATGGATCGTTCCCGGTCCGTGGCCATTGCGCTGGCGGTGAGCGCAATGATCGGCAACGTATCGAACCGTCCCGTGGCGCGGATCGCTGTAGCCGCCTCGTATCCATCCATCTCGGGCATCTGCCCGTCGAGCAGCACGAGGTCGATCGGCTCGCGGTCGAGGGCTTCGAGCGCTTCGCGCCCGTTCGCCGCGGTTGTCACGATGCAGCCTTCGCGCTCGAGCATGAGGCGTGCGACGAGCGTGTTGACGGCGTCGTCGTCCGCGAGCAGGATGTGCCGCCCTTCCAGCCCGTAGGTCGTGCGGTCCGGCACGTCGCCCGCGCCATCGTCGGGTCTCAGGGCGTTCACGATGCGGCGTTCCCGGACGGGCTTCGGGATCATGCCACGGAACCCGGCTTCGACCAGGCGGTCCCCGCTTGCTCGCTGGGCCGGTGAGAGGAGCGCGAACAGAGGCGGCGCCGGACGCTCCGCGGCACACAGTGTACGGATCGATTCCGCCTGCGCGATCAACGTATCGACGCCCCATACGGCATCGAGCAGGATCGCATTGAACTCCATCAACCGGGTGGCGAGCGCGTCGCACACGCCGGATGCGTCGGCGACACGTTCCACGCGGGCCCCGAGCCGTTCGAGCAGGCCGGCGGTCGTTTCACGCAGCAGGTCACCGGGCGATGCGACGATCAGGTTCATTCCCTCGAGCCGGTGCATCGGCGCGGGCGCCTGATCGACCGCATCGACGGCTTCGACGGCGGCCGTGAACGTGAAAGTGGCGCCATCACCGGGAACGGATGCCGCGGTCACGTCGCCTCCCATCATGCGGGCCAGGCTGCGGGAGATCGGGAGTCCGAGGCCGGTGCCGCCGTACTTGCGCGTGGTACTCGAGTCCGCCTGTGTGAACTTCTCGAACATCGCCTCAATACGATCCGCCTCGATGCCGACCCCTGTGTCCTCGACATCGATGCTGACGCCGGCGGGCGTCCCTGTGACATCAACGAGCACGTGACCCTTCTCGGTGAAACGGACGGCATTGCCGACCAGGTTCGTCACGACCTGCCGTATGCGACCCGGGTCACCGACCACGCGACGAGGCGCATCGGTGGCGTACCGCAGAACGACCTCGACGGCGGTGGCTGCCCTCGGCGCGACGAGCTCGAGGACGTCCTCGAGTGCCGTGCGCAGGTCGAACTCGACGCTCTCGAGCGCGAGCTTCCCGGCTTCGACCTTCGAATAGTCGAGCACATCGTTGATGATCGCGAGCAGCGTGTCGACGGATCGCTGGATGGTCTCGGCCTGCTCGCGCTGGTCCGGATCGAGCCGGGTTTCGAGCAGCAGGCCCGCCATTCCCATGATGCCGTTGATCGGAGTCCGGATCTCGTGGCTCATGTTGGCCAGGAAGTCGCTCTTGGCGCGACTCGCGGAGCGCGCGGCTTCCTCTGACCGTTGCAGCTCCTCGGTCCGGGCCAGAACGGTATCCTCGAGGTTCCGGTTGTATTCGGCGAGTTCACCGTTCAGCTGCCCGACTTCCATCATGCTCGCGCATTGTCCGAGCACGATCGACAGCACCTTCTGCGCTGCATCGGGCAGGAACGGCGTGGCGTCGCGGAACGCGGCCATGAACATGCCGAGCACGGCTGATGGCGTGGCGAGCGCGTGCAACACGATCCACTCGCCCATGTGCGCGCCGGGGACCATGACCGCATGGTTGCGATACAGAGCCCAGCCGAACGTCGCTTCGGTTGCCTGGTGCCGGATCTCGGCCTCGACGGAATCCCGGTTCGCCGGACCATCGGGGTCGACTGCCTCGGTACCGAACGTGAGTCCGTCGTCCTGCACGAGGACGAAAGCCATGGTCGAGAAATCGCCGAGCCTGCGCAGCACGGGCGCCGCGACAGTGAAGATGCGCGAGGGTTCCCCGTCGAGCACGGTGTCGCCCTGGAAGCTGAGGCCGAGTGCTGCCACGGCATCGAGCGACTCGTTGACCCACTCGACACCCTGCCGTTCGAGTTCGGTCTCCGGCGAGTCGCAGGCCACGAGGACGTCTGCGCCTGGCGCTTCGATCACGATTCGCCCCCGAGCAGATGCAGCACGGCTTCGAGCTGGTGTTCCGTTTCGTCGATCAGGATCGGCAGAAGCGCGGAATCGAGACCGAGCACCTCCCACGCCTCGGCATGGAACGGCGGAACGAGCAATTCCCCGCTGCGACCCCACGACAGCGCGTTCGAGACGACATCCGCCACGTGGACGGCAGCGGTCTCGGCAGGAAACTTCGATGCTGCGTGCGGCCGATGGTGATTCAGAACGGCATCGCGGAACGCGCCACGAAAATTCCATTTTTCGAGGAGCGCATCGCCGACCTGTGCGTGATCGCAGCCGAGCACTTCGGATTCACAGGTGAACAGGGGCTGGCGCGTCTCGCGCGCCCGGTCCATGGCTTCGTAGGCACGCGCACCGGCGTTGAGGAAGATGATGAGGCGGCCAATGTCGTGGAGCAGGCCGGCCACGAAATAGCGTTCGACATTGTCCTCGCGCCGGTGTCCGGCGAGGACTCGCGCGAACGTGCCGCAGGCCAGGCTGTGGTGCCAGAACGACTGCATGTCGATCAGTTCCGGCGGCACCTCGTCGAACATCGTCATGACGGATGTCGCCAGGGCCAGGTCCCGCACCTGTCGCGTACCGACGACGGTCACGGCCTGCGTGACGGTGTCGATCGGCCGGGGAAACGAGTAGAACGCGGAGTTCACGGTGCGCAGCAGGCGCGCCGTGAGGCCCTGGTCCTCGCCGATCACGCGTGCGACATCACCGGAACCGCTGCGCGGATCATTGATCACGCGCACCAGGCGTTCGTAGATCAGCGGCGGGGAGGCGACGGCGACGGCACCTTCGACGAGTCCCTGAGCGGCGCCCATTACTCCGACTCCTGCTGGCGGGCGATCTCGATTGCCATCCGCTGGACGCAGACGCGTCGCAGCTCGATCAGGAAGGGGTGCCCGCCGTCTGCGTTCACGAAATGGGCGGCTACCGCCGATTCCGCGCTGCTCAGAGCCTCAGGATCGACGTCCGGCTGTGCCTCGACAGCCGGATCGGGCCCCTGGATCTCGATGTGTTTCACGCCCCACATCGGCAGTGCCGCGACGTGCCGCTCGCTCAGTTCCTTGCCCGCCGGTATCAGCAAACGGCCGCGCAGGTCCACAACGGCGGCCTGGAGTACCATGCCGGCTTCCACCCTGTCTACGGGGATGAGGCCCATAATCCTGTCCCGATCGGATTCCATGCCGGCGGGGGTTTGCGCCCATCCGGCGCCATTGGCGGATTTTCGGCGGGGGATGCGGCGACTTTAGGGGTCGGGACGGGCCGGTGGCGGTAGCGGAGAGCGGTCTCGGGGGGTGGCGTCAGGCCCGGTGGCCGGTTCCGGTCGCCTGGGAATTCGCCGCCGACGGGACTACAACGGGATCCGGTATTCCCTGATCTTGCGGTAGAGGGTGCGCTCACCCATGCCGAGCCGTTCGGCAGCCTTGCGACGATTGCCGTGGACCTCGCGGAGCGCGGCGGTGATGGCGGCTTCCTCGATGTCGCGCAGTGTCATTCCCGGGCGGTACACGACGACGCCGTCGGGCTCATCTTCGGCGGTTTCGACATCTTCCTCGTCGATTTCGACGTCCTCGATGGAGGGCGGTGTCTGCACGATCGCGGCGGGCGGCACGAGTGGCCATGGGTAGCGGGCACGACCGAGCTCGGGGTGTGTTTCGCGGTACTCATCGAAGCGGCGACGCAGTTCCTCGACATCGATGCGCAGCTGAAGCAACGTGTGGAAGATGAACTCGAGTTCGGGTGCCGTTGCGGCGCCGGGCTCGCCTCTGTCGGGGTGCGGCAGGGCGGCCGGCAGCATCAGTCGATCCGTGCCGCCGCGCACTTCACGTGGCAGGTCATCGGGCCGAATGACGCCGCCGGGTGACAGCACGACCATCGATTCGACCAGGTTGCGCAGCTCCCGCACGTTGCCGGGCCAGTCGTAGGCCGTGAGGATGCGCATGGCCTCCGGAGAGACGGTCACGCCGGGCCGATCGTTTTCTGCGGAGGACTTGCGGACGAAATGTGCCACGAGCAGGGGAACATCTTCCCGGCGTTCCCGCAGTGGCGGCAGCTGGATGCTCAGCACGTTGAGCCGGTAGTAAAGGTCGCGCCGGAACCGGCCGGTGCTGACGAGCTGTCGGAGATCCTGATTGGATGCGGCGATGAACCGGACGTCGACGCGGATCGGTTCTTCGCCGCCCAGACGCATGAACTCGCGTTCCTCGAGGGCGCGCAGCAGCTTGGTCTGCGTCGATTGCGGGATCTCGCTGATCTCGTCGAGGAAAAGCGTGCCGCGATGCGCGAGCTCGAAGAAGCCCTTGCGCTGACCGATCGCTCCGGTGAACGACCCCTTCTCGTGTCCGAACAGCTCGGACTCGACCAGTGTCTCGGACAGCGCGGCGACATTGGCCGCAATGAACGGACGGTGGCGGCGGGGCGAGAGCGCGTGGAGTCCGCGTGCCACGCGCTCCTTGCCGGTCCCGCTTTCTCCGGTGAGCAGCACGGTCGATGCGACGGGCGCGATCTGGACGACACGCTCGAGTACTTCGATCATCGGCTCGGTCTCACCGACAATGCCGGTGATCGCGCGCAACCGGCCCCGCTCGACGAGGCGGTGACCGGAGAGCGCGACTTCCTTCGGGTCGACAGGCTTCACGAACGCGTCCGACAGCGAGAGTGCATGCCGGACTTCCGGCCGGTCATCGGCGGGCCGGTCGAACAGAGCGATGACGGGGAGGTGGTCCCGTTCGCGCGCCTCGCGCGTCAGTCGGCGGGCCTGCTTCTCATCGAGTGCGCCGGTCAGTACGAGGAGCACCGGGGTCTCGACATCGGCAATGCGTTCGCCGGCCGTGAGCAACTCGACCGCGTAGCCGGAGTCCCGGAACGCGTCGCGCAACGGAACGGCGTGCTCGAGGTCGCGAGTCGTGATGATGACGGTGTCAGCCATTCGGAGCGGGGTGGCGGCCGGTATCGATGCCGCGAACCAGTTGCGCGGCATGGGCGGCAACGACATCGAGAACGGCAAGTCCATCGCGCACACCGGACTCGCTGCCGGGCAGATTGACGATCAGACTGCCGCCTCGCAGCCCGGCAATGCCGCGTGAGAGGCAGGCGTACGGCGTCGTTGCGGCGCCGCGCGCCCGGATCGCCTCCGGTATGCCGGGCGCGTCGCGTTCGATCACCGCGCGCGTCGCCTCGGGCGTGATGTCGCGCTCGGTGAACCCGGTGCCGCCGGTGGTGAGGACGAGGTCGGCATCGCCGCGGTCGCAACAGAGGATGAGGCAGGCGGCAATGCGGTCGGCGTCATCGGTCACTGTCTCGCGGGCGACGACGTCATGGCCACGCTGCTTCGCCCACTCGACGATCGTGTTGCCGCTGTGGTCCTCGCGCTCGCCGGCGACGACGCCGTCGGATACGGTGATGACGGCCACGCGGATGGCATCCAACACTTACCTCCGGATCGAGCCATCCCCGTAGAATGGCGGACGCACGACTTCGGCGGGCGTGGCGCGGTCACGGATCTCGATCTCGATGGCGGTGCCGGCTCTGGTGGCTGCGGCGGGCAGATACGCGAGGCCGATGCCGACCTGGAGCGTCGGACTGAGCACTCCGCTGGTGACCTCGCCGGCGCGCTCGCCGCCGTACCGGACGCTGTAGCCGTGACGCGGGAACCCGCGTTCGAGCAGCCTGAACCCGGCAAGCTTCGTGGCAACGCCGGCTTCCTTCTGCCTCGCGAGTGCGTTGCGGCCGATGAAGTTGCCCTTGTCGAGTTTCACGACCCAGCCGAGGCCTGCCTCGAGCGGCGTACGCGACTCATCGATGTCATTGCCATACAGTGCGTAGCCGACCTCGAGCCGCAGCGAATCGCGTGCTCCGAGTCCGGCCGGAATCAGGCCGTCATCCACACCGACCTCGAGCAGGCGGCTCCACAGCTGCGGCGCCGCGTCCGCCGCGTGATACAGCTCGAAGCCATCCTCACCCGTGTAGCCCGTCCTGCTGATGAGCGCATCGACGCCGTCGACCGTGCCGCGACCGAAATGGTAGTACGCAATGGCGTCGAGGTCGGCGGACGTCAGGCGTGACAGGATGCTCTGCGATTCCGGCCCCTGGAGCGCGATCAGTGCGGTGTCGTTCGACACGTCGTTCAACTCGACGTGGCGCGAGGCAGCATGCGACCGGATCCAGGCCAGGTCATCGATTCGCCGCGATGCATTGACGACAATCATGTACCGGTCCTCGAGACGGTACACGATGCAGTCGTCCAGAGCGCCGCCATCCTCACGGCAGATCACCGAGTACTGTGCCTGTCCGACAGCGAGCTTCGAGGCGTCGTTCGTCGTCACCGCCTGCACCAGATCGAGCGCGTCCCGTCCCGTAACCTCGAACTCGCCCATGTGCGAGACGTCGAACAGACCCGCCGCCGTGCGGACCGCACGGTGTTCCTCGAGAATGCCGGTCGGATACTGGACGGGCATGTCGTATCCCGCGAACGGCACCATCTTCGCGCCCGCTTCCACGTGCCGCCCGTGCAGCGGCGTGTGCAGCAGCTCGGCCATCAGTCTCCCCGATTCAGGACCCGCCCGCCTCGAGCAGGCTGGCCATCAATGCCTTCTGAACATGCAGCCGGTTCTCCGCCTCATCGAAGACGCGGGACCGCTCACCCTCGATCACTTCATCCGTCACTTCCTCTCCACGGTGGGCCGGCAGACAGTGCAGGAATATCGAGTCCGCCGCCGCCCGCGACATCAGTGCGGCATCGACACAGTAGCCGGCGAACGCGCGTCGCCGGGCTTCGGCTTCGTCCTCCTGACCCATCGATGCCCAGACATCCGTGGTCACCACATCCGCGCCAGCGACCGCCTCCGCCGGGTCGGTCG
>Ga0055448_10000037_pt1 | contig 27286 bp, 18 predicted proteins | sample China_Galinas_PW_4_FD_57744 | JGI IMG/M metagenome (GOLD analysis project Ga0055448, IMG submission 57744) | Wetland microbial communities from San Francisco Bay, California, USA, that impact long-term carbon sequestration - China_Galinas_PWA_D2 | ecosystem: Environmental > Aquatic > Marine >... | reverse complement strand
GCGGCTGGTGGAGGCGGGCGGCAACATCCTGACTTTCGATGATCCCCGGTCTGTTCATCGACAACGACCAGGGCAAACGGATGCTGGCCATTGCCGGTGCGGGCGGTGACATCGGCGACCTGTGGGAGTGGTCGGACCAGGGCTGGTACCCGATCGATCCGACGAACGAAGCATTCATGATCGGCGTGAACTGGATGACGTGGGCGCTGACGCACTGAATGACAGGCATCAGCTTCCCATCCTGTAGCGGACGACCTGCGGCACGCCCACGTCGTCCGATTCCACGGCGATGATCGCGGTTCCACGAACATCGAGAATGCGGGCCGCTGTCGGCAGCAGGAAGGTGCCCATGGGTCGGCCGGTTTCCGAGTACATCGACCACTGGGCCTCGGTATCATCAATGTCCGTGACCTCGCGCATGAGCACACGGCCATCGTGAGCGACCGCGATGTTCGCGAAGGCGGGCCTCGTCTCGGGCAACCGCACGGATCGCAGCGCCCTCTCCGCCGAGCGCCACTGGTCGGGATCGGGCCATGCGGTCAGAGCGCGGTGCATGTCGTCTTTCTCGGCGCGGTTCAGTGGCACCGGCTCATGTGGCTTCGTGAATCCACCGGCTCGATCGCCGCGGGAATCGTACTCGACAACGGCGAGGCGGTCCGTCTCACTGACGACGAGCTTCGTGTCGGATACGCGCCGGAACGTCATGTGGCCATTCGGCAGGGACGACTTGATCACTCTCGTCCCGTTCGCGCTCGCGGTGATGAGTACGAGCTGTTCGTTGCCGTTGAAGCGGCCGATCCGCCGGATCCTGCGGCCGGTCTGGTCGAAGGCCGCGACGGTGAAGGAGTCCCGCCGGATTCCGGACGCGGTTTCCCCGAAGACCGGCGTTCCGACTTCGCCGATCACCAAACCCGGCTCGATGACGCCGAGCACGCGCTGCAGCGGCCCATCGTCATCGAAGCGGATCGAGAACGTCCGTCGGAGCGAGCCCGCGGCATCGAAGACGCTGATGCGGGCCATGAGGAAGTCGTACGCGAAGATCGAGTCCTTCCACAGCGAGATCCCGACGAGTGCTCGAAACTCGCCCGGGCCCTCACCCGGTCCACCCACGGTCCGGACAAGACGCCCGCGCGGATCGAAGAACCTCAGCGTCTCCTCGGCGCGATCCGCGACGACGGCGGTGTCACCAGGCAGCAGGAGCGCCGAATTGACTTCCGAGAACTGGTAGTCGGGATCACCTTGTGTGACGCCGATCCGTGCCTCTTCGGTGATCGGCAACCGTGACGTCTGCGCCGGAGCGGCGGCACAGACGAATGCGAGCGCCGCAGCCGTGCCGACGGCTACGACGACTCTCGTCGCCAGCCTGCTTCCACGTACCGTTGTGCGTCGATTCACAACCGGCTCCTCCAGTCCATCGACTCGAACTCACGGCACCTGCCGGCTCCTCGCCTGGAGATCCGTCCACTTCGCGATGACTTCGCGGTAGTGCGTGCGCGCCTGGTTGCAGGCGGCGATCTGTCGTGCGGTCGGCGCGGCGTCGGCATCCTGCATGGCCATGGCAGCGCTCATCATCTCCCGGCTGACACCATCGAGGGTGGGCGGGCCGGTCGGCGCTGCGCGACGGAACCGGCCGAACCCGCCCTGGCGTGCGGCAGGAGCGAGCGCTTCGACTTCGGCCTTCAACGCGGTGGCCGCTCCGCCGCCTCGCGCATCGAGTGTGGCAACCAGTGCACGCGCCTGTTCCCACGCTGCCTGTGCGGCGACCGCGCCATCGTACATCTCGCGTGACAGCGAGGCGAGGCGCGCAAGGTCCACCTGTGGCATTCGGACACGCGGATCGAGTCGCAGTGTGAGCGGCTGAGCGTAAGCCGTGCCGTTGACCGTCAGGCGAACCGTATACTCGCCGGGTGGCGCCCACGGCGCATTGACCGACGGATACGTGCGATGCGGCACCGCACCGGTGGCGCCGCCTTCGGCGCGCGGCTCGTCACCGATCGGATCGAAATGCAGGTCCCACGTGAACCGGTGCATGCCCTTGCGCGTCGACAGCACCATCTGCGGCGCCGCCCAGTACAGCGGCACGTTGCAGTCGGGAGCGCGCGGGTCCTGCTTGCAGATCTCATCGTATGCGTCCGGATCCAGACCGGGATCGGGGTCGAGCACGGGGTCGTCGCTCGAGTATGAACGGACGACCTTGCCGGCCGTATCGAGGATGTCGAGGCTGACCGTTCCGGAAGCATCGGCAGTCAGATAGTAGTCGATGATGCCGCCCGGCGGCGGATTCTCACCCGCCGGAACTTCGGGCGGCCACGGAGTGGGATCGTTCGTGCCGAAGCGAACGCGCACAGCGGTCACGGGCCTGAAGAGATACGCTCCACGCGCGGTCGCCACCTGTGCCGCCTGGCGCAGCGGAGTGATGTCGTCGAGGATCCAGAAGCCACGGCCGTGCGTACCCGCAACCAGGTCCGAGCACAGGCACGTGCTGTCATCCTTCACGGTGATGTCACGCACGGATACCGCTGGCATGTCCAGCCTCAGCGAATGCCAGTCATCGCCGTCGTTGAACGAAACCCAGACCTGCGTCTCGGTCGCCGCGTAGAGCACGCCGCGGACGCGGGGATCTTCGCGGATCGAGTTTGCGACGGCGCCGGGCGCGAGTCCGTTGTCGATCTCGGTCCACGTCCGGCCCCCATCATGCGTGCGCCAGAAATGCGGATTCATGTCATCGATCCGCATGGTGTTCGCGGCGGCGTACGCGGTCCCGGTATTGAAGTGGCCGGCCTCGATGTTGAAGATGCGCGTCCACGCGCGAATCTGCGGCGGCGTCACGTCGGCCCAGTGCGCGCCACCATCCATTGTGACCTGGATGTTGCCGTCGTCGGTGCCGGCCCAGAGCACGTTCACGTCCATTGGAGAAGGCGACAGTGCGGTGATCGTGCCCTGCGGACTCGGCGTCACACTCGACGCATACTTACCGGCACTGGCCGGCACTTTCCATGTCTGGCGGGCAAGGTCCGGACTGATGCGCGTCCAGCTGTGACCGCGATCGGTCGTCTTCCACACGACGTTCGATGTGTAGAACAGCAGGTCCTGGTCGACCGGCGACCACTGGAGCGGCATGGTCCGGACATCGCGATTCCATGGGCCGCCTCGCGGTCCCATGTCGGGTCCGACGTTGCGCGTCTGCCCGGTCCGCCGGTCATACAGTGACACATCCGTCCGCGAACTGCCGTAGACCATGTCCGGGTCGCGCGGATCCGGCGCCGCGATCCCGTATTCCTGGATGTTCACCGGATGCCAGTCATGAAACGTGATTTCGCCGTCCATCGAACGACTCTCGACGCATGCCGAACCGGAATCCTGCTGGCCGCCACACGCGCGGTAAGGAAAGGCGTTGTCGGTCGTGACGTGGTACACTGCCGCGGTCGGCTGCGTGTACCAGTTGCTCCACGACTCGCCACGATTGGCGGACACGACAGCGCCCTGGTCCGCGACGGCCAGGATGATCTTCGGATCGATCGGGTTGATCCAGATCTTCTGATAGTCATCGCCACCGGGAGCGCCGCGCACGGCCGACCAGTGCACGCCACCGTCATCAGTGCGCCACATCACGACGGTCGCGCTGTACACGACGTTCTCGTTCTTCGGATCCACCGCGATCGTGGGCAGGTCGCCGCCGCCGATGCGTGCGAGCGGCCGCGTGTCGATGTGTGGTGTCGCGTCACCGACCGGACCGGCAGGCACGTTCACCGCCATCCAGTGCTCGCCTGCATCCGTCGACTTGTAGAACCCGACAGTACCGGTGGTCCCGCCATCGCGGCCGGGACCGGCGCCAGCTGCCGGCCGCGGCGTACCCGCGACCATGGCGTAGAGCAGGCTCGGATTGCTCGGCGCGGCCGCCAGGTTGGCTTCGATCACATTCGGCAATCCGTTCGTCAACGGCTTCCACGTCGTTCCGCCGTCCGTCGATTTGAAGATGCCGTTGCCGGCACCACCGAACTCGGAGCTTTCGCGGAACCCCTGCTGCTGCTGCCAGAGCGTGGCGTAGACGGTATTCGGGTTGGACGGATCGAGGAGGACGTCGTTGCCGCTCGTGTACTCGTCGCGGTAAAGCACCTTCTCGAACGTGCGGCCACCATCGGACGAGCGGAATATCCCGCGTTCCTCGCTCGGTCCGTACGGGTGGCCCAGAACGGCGACGAACAGGCGGTCCGGATTGGTCGGATCGACCTCGATGTCGGCAATCATCTGACTGTCGGCAAGGCCCAGGTGCGTCCATGTCCGGCCACCGTCCGTCGACCTGTACATGCCGTCACCCGTCGACAGGTCCGGCCTGATGATGCCGGCACCGCTGCCCACGTAGATGATGTCCGGATTCGAGGCGGCCACGGCGATCGCGCCGATTGAGCCGGTCGGCTGGTCATCGAAGATCGGATGCCACGTCGAGCCGTAGTCGGTGGACCGCCACACACCGCCGTTGTCGAAGCCCACGTAGAAGACGTTCCGCTGATCGGGCACGCCCGCCAGTGCGCGTGTGCGGCCGGCGCGCGGCGGCCCGATCGACCGCCAGTGCATGTCGCTGTAGAAGTCCGGCGTCATCTGCGCGCCGGTCGCAGCCGTCGTGGCAATGAGCAGGGCCGACGGGATCGCCAGGCGGAACGAGGTCGAGTGCAAGGGTATCGTCTCCTGATGTGCCCGGAGTCGAGCCGGGATTGGGCGCGGACCGACACGGATAGTCTGGGGTGATGCAGCGCCGAGTGCCAGCCGTACCACCGGATCGGATTGCCCACAAACGTCACCGAGTGCGATCTTCCCCGCCATGATCAGCCCGACGCCGGTAGTCCGACTGGACAGGTCGGTCGACGTGCCGCTCCATCGGCAGATCGCGGCGCAGCTCCGTTTCCGGATCGCGAGCGGCGACCTCAGGACCGGCAATCCGCTCCCGTCGCTCCGCACCGCCGCCGATCACTGGGGCGTGAACCTGCACACGGTTCGACGAGCGTATGAGATCCTCGAGACCGAGGGTCTGCTCGTCACGAACCCGCGCGCCCGAGCCCGCGTCGCCGTCAATGCTCATGCGCTTCTCGCCGGTGCGGACGGCTTCGACGCGTTCCTGCGCAACGTGCGAGAGACCGCAGAACGGCGATTCGGCGCGTCCGTCGACGACGTCATCGATCGTCTGCGGATACTCGACCTCACGCGTACGACGGATTCCGGTCCCGTCTGGGTCGTCGAGTGCAGCCCCTCGCTGGCCGCCGGCCTCGCCCGGCAGGTGCGCGCGCGCTGGAGCGTCGATGCCCGGCCATGGACACTCGACGCCATCGATCACCTGCCGACCGGACAGGTGGTCGCCACACTATACCACATGCGCGAGATTCGGGCCGCCGGCCGGATGGCCGGTCGTGACGTGCATTTCGTTCAGGTCCGGGTCGATGCCGGCCCCATCGAGCACCTGCGCCGGACCCTGTCGAAGACGGCGCCTCGGCTCGTGCTCTGCGGGGTCGATTGCGAGAGCGCACTGGCGATCGGCAGTGAAGTCAGGGACGCGCTCGGTGGCAGCCTCGAGATCGATCTCGAGGTCGGTGATGACCCCGTGAAGGTGTTGCGGTCGGCGGGCAGAAACGTACCCGTCCTGTTCTCGCCGCAGAGCTGGGACCGCCTCGACGAGAAGGCCCGCCGGGATCCGCGGACTCTGCCCTACCGGACGCTCATCCCGCCCGATGAGCTCGAGGGCCTGGGGGTCGCCATGGGCTGGACCGATCCGTAGCGCGGGTCGCCGCCGCCAGGCCCGCAACGAGCCCGGTCTCCGCCTGCCCTGCCGGATCAGCGGTGAGGCATTGTCGAACACTCGGCCGGATTCCACCGGTCGAAGCCCGTTGGCCACCCTGCCGGCTGGCTACTTCCGATTGTGGATCTCCCTGATGGCGGCTTCGAGCACCGGGTCCCGCCCGGCGGCTATGTCCGCGATCGTCGGTTGCACGACAATGTCCGGTTGCACGCCGACACCGATGAAATCCCGGCCGTCCACCATCCGGTCGTGCTTCGTCCGAACTCGCGCCGATCCGTCGCCCGGCAGGCGGAATGAATACGGCTGACCGGTGCTGCCCGCTGTCGCCTCACCGATGATCGAACCGCGATTCAGGGCCGCGAACGCCGACACGAAGTCCTCCGCCGCCGAAAACGTCATGGCACTCGCAAGCACGACTACCGGGCGCCTGTAGTGGATCGAGTCGTCAGGACTGTACATGTCCTGTTCGAGCGTGACCGTTCGCGGCGTCGTGTCCCGGGCGCGGAAAAGTGGATCCGGCATGATCACCCATTGCGTGTTGCCCGCGAATGCCGTGTCCATGAGGATGGTCAGCAGTCGGTATCCCGGCCAGCTCGATCCGCCGCCATTGAGTCGGACGTCGACAATCAGCCCGTCCGTGTCCGCCAGCCGCGCCAGCGCCTCGCCCACGAACGCCGCCGCGTTCCGCTCGCTGAACGAATCCAGGCGCAGATAGCCGATGTTGCCCTCGATCACGGTGTCCCGGTTCGCCCGGTACGACCGCGTGACCGGGTATCCCGTCCGAGGCAGGTCCACCTCCAGCGTCGTGCCGGCCGGACGGACCAGCTCGAGATGTACGGGCCGGCTTCCGTCACCAGCCAGGAGACCGTATGTGTATGTGCGAACCGCCAGATCCTGAGGCGTCGAGGAACTCAGGTACGGTGCCACTCGCTGCTCCGCGTATCGCTTCGTCGGAATGCCATCAATCGACCGTACCACCTGCCCCGCCTGATCCCCATGGCATCCAGCTCGGGCGCGAGTACCCAGGTGACCACCGCCTGCCCTTCGACCGGTAGCATTCGCAACGGAGGCGCCGCACCATACAGTGATTCGAGTGTGTCCGGCAGGTAGACGTTCGTGTGTCCGTCCTTCAGCGCCGCCGCAAAACGCTCGAGAGTCCTGTAGTAGTCCAGCGTCGATTGCACCGGCCGAACCTGCGGCAGAAACGCCAGATACAGCGAATCGAGATCCAGACCGGGAACCGTCTGGAACCCCGGCAACGTGTGCTTGACGTTCGACCACAGCATCGACAGACTCGCTATCCGCTCATCCACCGACAGCGTGTCCCGGTACGGCACGGTCAGTGCCCGGTCCGTCCACCGCAATATCTCCGAACGCCATAGCTCGTGCAGCTTCCGGTACTCCGGTGCGTTCCTCAGCGCATACAGCGCCGGGCAGTCCGTCCTGATGGACGTCTCTATCGACGGCGGAGCTACTGACTCGTACGCGCGACCGAGACTCCTCAGCGCAACCCGATCGTGCCCCACAATCGCCTGCGCACACGCCAGCTCGACCAGGAACGATGGCAATCGCCCGTACAGAGCACTGGAGCCCCGCGCCAGATCGGCTACGGCCGGCTGCGTCACGAACGCGTCCGCGGAATCCATGATCGCCAGACCCCGCGCGTTCCCGGCCTTCCACAGCGGCTCCGCCCGATCCCGCATCGCATCGAGCAACTTCATCGCCTCGACCGCCCTCATGGGCTGCTGGGCCGCCACCCGACGTGTACCGCCAAACACGAGAAGAATGAAAACCACCACCCACAGCACCACGTGCCGCCTGTTTGCCCCTGCGCCAGCACTCATCGACCGCCTCCTCCAGGATCCGTCGCTTCTGCCCAATCTGTTATAGTTCATGTATCACAGATCGAATTTCGCGCGACGTTCAGGCCTCGCAAGTCGGAGACTCCGACATCCCTGTCAGGGGTCGGCTCAGATGCCCGGGATGCTGGTGAACTGACTGAGGTCGAGAACGGCGTGGACCGGCCAGAACCAGAGGATGTCACGGCTGTGGCGAACGGTCGAGAGAACGATGACGCCGAGTACGGTGTCGCCGGCGAGCGAGAGGGTTTCGGACAGTGGTGCACCTTCCGGCGACGAGCGTCGGGATGTGCCCGCGGCGAAGAGCGCCGCGACGATGCCGATCGCCGGTTTCGGACCAACCCGGCGGTCAGGCGAATGAAAAGCAGGGCGATGAAGCGTTCGAGCCAGCGGCCGCCACCGAGTCAGACACCGTTCGCACGGGAGGCCCGCAGCGATGAAGAGCAGCACGGGCAGGAAGACGGCCCCTGGTCGAAGGCTGCGAACCGCGGCCCGGCGGCGCCGGTCTCGGGCAAATGGCAGCCGTGCACTCAGAGCTGTCCGAGTGCGGGCACGAGGGCTGTGACGAGCAGAGCGAAGCCGAGCTTGCGGCGCGACCACTCGAAGGTGACGGCGCCGCGAGCCGGGGGCCGTCGGCTACTTCTGCATCGCGGGCCTGACGTTCACGCTGAACCGGCGATCGTCCCAGGTCAGGGCGAGCGTTCCGCGGCCACTTTCCTCGGTGATGCTGTAGGTGAGGGTTTCGACTCGTGGGCTCATCGGGTCACGCTTGAGGGGGATCCGGGCGAGATCCTGCTCGGCGTCGTACATGACGCCCCAGATCCGTGTCGCCTTGTTGAGGATGAGTGTATCGGCGCTTTCACCGGGGATCATCCAGACGGAGTAGCTGCCGGCGGGTACGTGCGTTTCGGCGACCATGACATCGGCGGAGAACGTGACCTGCGTGGCTGCATTGGCGCCGGCCCTCCAGACATCGCCGAACGGGACGACATCGGGGAAGATGTTGCGGCCGCGGCGGCTCGGCTGGCCGTAGGTGACCTCGATGTCGACACCGCCGACCTGACCGGTTGCCTTCGCCGGCGGCGACATGGTATTGAAGCCTCCGGCCCCGAGCCTGCGCTCCTTGAAGCTTGCCGCGAGTGCGACGGGGTCGGACCACGGGTGTGGTTGTGTCACGATCTTGAACGTAGTCTCACCGGCATCGAACTTCGTCATGCCATCGGGTCCCATGGTCACGAGGAAGCGTGCCCCGGTGAGCATGGGATACTGGCGCGCAAGGTAGTAGGGGAACGCCTGCACGCCGCCGCCTGCGTCCGTGAGAGGGAAATCCTCGACCTGTTTCGCGCCTATGTAGTAGAGCCTGAGCTTGCCGTCGCCGCGATCCCGCGCCTGTCGCAACGCGAGGTCCATCAGCGCCATCGGATTGCTGAAAAACGCATCGAAAACGGGCGTTGCGCCTTCGATCGCCGGAACCGCGATGAGTTCCGGACCGTTGCGGCCGGCTCGCGTAACGTGGATCGAGTCGCTGCCGATCTCGACGTTGACGGTTGGTGTCTGGTCGGCCGGTAGCGGTGCGGCCAGATCACGCACGCTCCAGCTGCGGAATGCGCGGACCCTGCCGGCCTCATCGAGGTCGGCCTCATAGCGCTGGAGCAGCATGCCGGCCGCCACGTTCACAATGGTGCCCGTGATTCGCGAGCCGGTCTGGCGGGACTCCTCGACGACGCTCGTGTCATTGCCGAGTGTGCCGACCCAGAGTCTGGCCTGGGCCCGAGCCGACGCCGGCAGCAGCATCAGGAGGAGAACGACCGCCGCGTTGCGAAGGAGCCCCGTCAGACGGATGCCGGTACCGGCGCCGTCACGCCGAGCCATTTCGCGCGGCCGGCGCACCTTCGTGCAGGTACCGCTCTCGCAGGGACGTCCTCCGTGATCCGATCGCATCGCGCACTCCTCCACGCCGGGTGGATCCCCGGTTCCGTGATATGGTGGATTTCTTTGCATCGAGTCGAGATGGTAGCCGGTGTCCGGCTTCAGGTGCCGCATTGCCGCATGCCGTTATTGCAACGTTCGAGTGTAGAGGATTATTACAGAAGCGTGGAACCTGCAATGGCGAGGGGGCACGGAGCGGGTCGGGCCGGTCATGGGTCCGAAACTGACCCATGACCCGGGCCCGGGTCTCTTGACTGGGACGGCCACCAGTCGTTTTTTCCTGGGTGTTCCTCCTGCCCGTCGCGTCGCTGCTCGCCGGGTGAGACGGCTGCGCGTTTTCCCTGTGGTCGATCACGGATCGGGTGAAGAACATGGTCAATCCGGCAGAGACACTGGTTCAATCGGTGAGGACGCTTCGCCGTTCGCCCGTGTTCACCATTCTCGCCACGCTGGTTCTTGCCGCTGGCGTCGGAGCCAATACGGGCATCTTCAGTCTCGCGAACTGGGCGCTGTTGCGGCCGGTACCGGGCGTCACCGGATCGGAGAATCTCGTCCGTGTCTCGGCGAAGGACGGCGGTAGTGCGTCGATTGTGCCGCTGTCGAATCCGGTCGTGTCGCGGTTGATCGAGGCAGGCCCGGCGATCGAGGCGGGAACGGCATTCCGGACTCAGCCGCTGGACGTCATGACATCGAGTGACGGTGCGGCTTCGCGCGAGGTCGGCCAGGTCGTCACGCCGGCCTTCTTCGACGTCCTCGGTGTGCGCATGCACATCGGCCGCGGCTTCACCCCTGTCGAGGGCGCGCCTGAAACGGTTCATGCTGTGGTCGTCCTGTCGTTCCGGTACTGGCGCGAAGTGTTGCACGGCCCTTCGGACGTTCTCGGCCGCGAGCTGACACTGAACGGCCGGACGTTCACCGTGATCGGCGTTGCAGCGGAGGGATTCAACGGGCCGGATCGCACGGACCGGGTGGCCATGTGGCTTCCGTCCTCCGCGCTGCCGGCGGTCATGGGGCGGCTGCCTGCGAACGTGCTGTCCATGGAACGTGCGCCGTTGTGGGGCTGGCTACTTGTACGGAAGGCACCGGGCGCGACGGTCGGCGCGATTGCGGCGCAGCTGTCGAGGGCGGAGCCGACGCTGGCGAGCGCGGGAATCGAGTTCGACGTCGACTCGCGCGTCGGTCTGCCACCATCGCTGCGCGAGCGACTGAACGCGACATTTCTCGTCGTCGGCAGTCTGGTGGCCCTGCTGTGGCTTCTGACGGCGGCGAATCTGGCGAACCTGCTGCTCTCGAGGGCGAGCAGGCGACACCACGAGGTTGCGGTCCGCCGTGCGATCGGCGCCTCCTCGGCGCAGGTCACGGCTACGATCCTGGCCGAGGGGCTGCTTCTGGCCGCCGTCGGCACGGTTGTCGCCCTGGCGGCGAGCGTCGTCACGGTGCGGGTGCTCGGCGGACGATCGCTGGCGCTGGGGTTTGTGCAACAGGGCTCGGTCCCGCTCGACCTGCGCGTGTTCGGATTCGCCACACTGACTGCCCTTACTTCGGCGGCACTGGCCAGTCTGGCGGCCGCCACGGCCGCGCGGCGATCGGGCGCGATCGCCGCGCTCAGGGCCAGGAGCACGACGGTCTCGGGCCGGCGCTTCCGCGCCGGCCTTGTGGCCGTGCAGCTCGGGCTGTCCGTTGCACTGGTCGTGGGCGCAGGTCTTGCAGCCAGGTCGCTGACCCTGATTCAGAGCCGGGACCTCGGCTTCGATCCCGAACACGTCCTTCTCTTCTCGTTGAATCCGGGCGTTCAGGGCTATCCGGATGCGGCCGCTGATGGCCTGTTCCGCGACCTGCTCCGACAGATCGAAGCGGATCGGGGCGTCGAAAGCGCCGGCTTCGCGTGGCTCGCCCCGCTCGGAACCCAACGTTACGCCGAGCAGGTGACGGGCGTTGGCTCGACCGCCGAACCGATTGCCGCACAGGCGAACATGGTGACACCCGGCATGTTCGACGCACTGGGCATGGAACTCATTGAGGGTCGCACGTTCGACGAACGCGAGTACGGCCGCTCGGACCGTCCGGATCACGGCGCAGTCATCCTCAACCGGTCGCTGGCGCGCACACTGTTTCCCGGGCAGACCGCGGTGGGGCGGGAGATTCACATGGAGGGCCGGCGCGAAAGCTCGTTCGAGGTGATCGGCGTCGTGGCCGACGCACGGATCCTCTCGCTTCGCGAGATGCCCGGACCGGCGCTCTATGACCCGTTCGGCAACGGATACAGCACATCGAACGCGACGTTCGCGGTCCGGACGGCACAGCATGACCCTGCGATCGCGGCGAGAATCCGCGAGCTCGTGAGACAGCGCGATCCCCGCCTGCCCCTGCTCGATCCCGCGCCGCTCGATGACGTCATTGCGGCCGAGCTCATCGAGGAACGGCTGCTTACGCGGGTCACTTCGGTCTTCGCGCTGCTGTCACTGCTGCTCGCGGCGGCCGGCCTGTTCGGGCTCGTGAGCGAATCGGTTCAGGCCCGGGTCCGCGAGTTCGGCGTCCGCTCTGCGCTCGGCGCGAGCGGCAGCCACCTGATCCGCCTGGTCCTGCGGGACGTGTTCGTCATCGTCGGAGCCGGCGCCGTTCTCGGCCTCGTGCTCAGCACCCAGGTCGGTGAGCTCATGCGCGCCCGTTTGTTCGGCGTTGAACCCGGTAATCCATGGGCAGTCGGATCGGCCGTGCTGGTTCTGGGCATCGTCGCCCTGGCGGCCACCATCGGCCCGGCCTCGAGGGCCGCGCGAATCGACCCGCTGGACGCGATCCGCGCCGACTGAACGGCTACCTGGGCCTGATCCGCCGGACGATCACGTGCGGAACGCCGACGTCATCCACTTCGGACCACGCGGCCAGCCCGTCCGGCCCGAATGCCAACGGAAGCTTCATGGCGGGCAATGTACCCAGGTAGGCACCGCTCAGACTGATGAGGTCGATCGGACCTTCGCCGTAGGCGACTTCGCCCTGCCTCTGAACCCAGATCCGACCTTCACGATCCGCCCGCACAGCGACGATCGCCGGTAGTTGCTCGGCGAACTCGATCCGGGCGATTGCGTTGTTGACTTCTTCCCGGGACGGCTTCTGGATGGTGAACCCGCCGATCGAAGCACCACCCCTGTTCTCGATCGTTTTCCGTGTCCTGTCACGAGCGGCGTCGCGATCCGCCTCCCTCACTGGCCGCGGCGGGATCGCGCGGGTCAGCTGGACCGTGCCGGCCGGTCGGACGACATCGATGCGGTATTCCACGCCGGAAACCACGAAGAGCGTGTCGCGTGCGCCGGCGAGCCGGACATCTGGTGTGAACACGGGCGGCCTGGTCAGGCGCACGACGTTGGTGCCGCCCCCACTCGGTGACGAACTCGTGGTACTCCAGCTCGCCTGCGGACTGCCCGGATCAGGCACTTCGAACAGGACACGCGTCCGGCCAGTAACCACATCGCCGTCGTAGATCGGCACGGTTCCCGTCGTCCGCGAACCGAACGACCGGTAGAACGCGATGCCCCCATCGCGATAGGACACGACCGACCTGCTCAGCGGGGGGACATCGGTCAATGGCTGCGTGCCGGCCAGCTGGCCATTCGGACCGAATCGTGTCAGCATGGATGCGGCGGCATCGCCCACGACGAGGCTGCCGTTGTTCCATTCGATCCAGCTCGGGATCCGGAACTCGCCGGGGCCGCCACCCCGCTTGCCCAGCGTCCGGAGGTGCGCTCCCTGCGGTGTCACGACCACGACGTGAGTCGATGCGAGGTCCAGGACGTAGAGGTTGCCGCTGTCATCGAACGCCAGGTCATCGACGCGGGCGAACTCCTGCCATGCCTCACCCTCCGCCTGACCGATCCGGAATACATCTTCGAGTGACACGGAAAGCGGCCGGTCGTCGGCCGGCAGGACAATCGATTGCTGACCCGTGGCTCGAAATGGCAAGAGAACCGCGAGTGCGGAAAGTAAATGCTCCGGACGACAACGCATGAATCCCTCCGGCGGATCGGGAACGACCAGTGGTAGTCAACGGTTATTGATCCCCGATCTGCCACAAGGGTTGCCCACATGCAGGGTCAGGCCGCCGCGACCGCCTCGGCTTCCGCGTCCAGCGGCAGGCGGATCATGAACCGGGTTCCCTGCCCGGCCACCGATTCGAAGTCCAGCGTGCCACCGTGATTGTTGACGATTACGGCATACGCGAGAGTCAGGCCCTGGCCGGTGCCCTTGCCGACCTCCTTCGTCGTGAAGAACGGATCGAAGATCCTGCTCTGGATCGCTTCGGGAATGCCCGTGCCCGTGTCTTCGATCGTGACTTCGGCCGCGCCACCGGTGTTGCGCGTAGCGATCGTGATTCGACCCTTGCCGATGTCATGGTCACTCAGTGCGTCCGATATCGCGTGTGCCGCATTCACGACCAGGTTCAGAACGACCTGGTTGATCTCGCTCAACACGCACGGAACGAGAGGCAGCGTGGTGTCGAAATCGTATTCGACGTTCGCGACGTACTTCCATTCGTTGGTCGCCACTGTCACAGTGCTGCGGATCGCCGCATTCAGGTCAGCGGGCGCCTTCTCGTGTGATGGGTGGGAGAAGTCCTTCATCGCGGACACGATCGTCGCGATTCGCTTGACGCCATCGAGCGACTGGTCAACGGCCCTCGGGATCTCGGCAGCAAGGTATTCGAGATCGATTTCCCGCTCGATTGCCTCGGCCTCCGCCAGTCTCGACGGCGCGAGGGTGCCCGCCCGGGCATCTGCGACCACGCCACGATACAGGTCCACAAGCCTCGCCATGTCCGCGAACGCATCGCGCAGAAAACGCGTGTTGTCGCCGACGTACTGGGTCGGTGTGTTGATCTCGTGTGCAATGCCGGACGCCAGCTGACCGATGCTCTCGAGCTTCTGCGCCCGCGCGAGTTGGCGGGACAGTTCTCGTGACTCGGTAACATCACGACGGATCTCGACGTAGCTCGTGATCGCTCCCGTGTGGTCCAGCAGGGGCCAGATCGACGCTTCCGATTCATACGAACTGCCATCCTTGCGCCAGTTGATGCACGATCCCTTCCACTCGCGGCCTGCTCCGAGCCGGCTCCAGAGCCGCTCGTGGAATTCGGTGCCCGTCATCTCGGGGAGGAAGATGTCGGGCTTGCGCCCCTTGACCTCCGCCGCCTCGTAGCCCGATATCCGCGCGAACGCCGGATTCACGTAGGTCACGAGCCCCTGTGCGTCGGTAATGACGATGGCCTCGGAAGCCTGTTCCACCGCAGTCGCCAGCCGATTCAGCAGACCTTCGGCCGACTGCCGCGCGGAAACATCGCGCACGACGATCGTCCCGATCTCGTGGCCGCTCACTGTCGTCACGGCAGCCTTGGCGTCGACCGCGAACGTTGCGCCGTCGGAGCGGCGACCCTCGAGGCGGCGGGGCTGTGCACCGACCTGGGTCACAGCCTCCATTGCGAACGCTTCGCCGGACACGAATTCCGTGACGGGCCGTCCGATCGCATCTTCGGCGGACACGCCGAACATGCGCGCCGCGGCGAGATTCAGAGTCTCGACACGGCCCGCATTGTCGTGCGTGATCAGCCCGTCCGGCATCGTGTCCAGAACCAATCTCAGCCGTGCTACGCGGTCGCGGACCATGTGCTGTGCCCTCGACAGGCGGGTGCCGAGCACTATGAGCAGCAGCACCAGGGCCAGCAGCAAGCAGGCGAACAGCGCGACCACGGTGCCGAGTGCGGATGGGGGCAGCGTCGGGCCGACGACCTCGGCGGCCGTGCCGGTCTGGAGCCTGGCGCCGGCCATGGCCGTGTAGTGCATACCCGCGATTGCGAACCCCATGAGTAGCGGTGCGACCAGCTGGCGCTGCACGATGTTGTCACACGGACCCGACCCGATCGTGCTCACGTGCAGGGCGCCTGCCGCAAGGACGTAGGCGGCCAGGATGGAAACCACCAGCAGGCTCGCATCATAGTGGACCACACCGCTCGTCCGCATTGCGCCCATGCCGACGAAATGCATCGAGCCAATGCCGATGGCCAGTGCCAGGCCACCGATCTGGAAGCGAGCGCTGCCACGATCGACGCGTGCCATTGCGCACAATGCCAGTGCGGAGCCGGCAACCGCGGGTATCATCGAAAGGAGGGTGACGATTTCGTCGTACGACATTGACACGGCCGGGCGGATCGCAAGCATGCCGGTGAAATGCATGGCCCCGATGCCGGCACCCATCGAGAATGCACCCAGCGCGCACCAGACGTACCGGTGCACGGCGCGGTCGACTTCGACCATGCGTCGGGCCGCGGCCAACGCGACGGCTGCGGCCAGGCACGCGATGAGGAACGAGAGCGCTACAAGGACGTGGGAGTACGGCCCGGCGAGAACCTGACCGGATTCAGTCGACTGCGCATAACGCCAGAATTCCATTCTCGTTCATGCACGCGTCCTGCCGGCGGCAGGCCCGACGCAGCCGCCCCCGGAACGTATCGCTCTCATCGGTTATCGTCGCGAACATTCGTTTCTTGAGACCGATTCCAGACCTGCCGCTTGCATCATCCGTCTCCGCGAACCGTGCTTGACAAACCGTCAGGCAGCGTACAACGTGCGTGGCGTTGCCCCTCACCAGGCAATCTCGGTCACGCGCTTCACGAGTGATCCGGTTCGTTGAATCCGGATCCTCCGGTATCCGGGACGCGTGACCCGCCGACTACATCAATCTCGTTGCTGCTTTTCACGAGTGTCTGCACACACATCAGGGCTGGCTCGGGGGTGACCCTGCACTCTGGCGGTTGAAGCAGCGGAAAGCACCACCTCCGGACTGGCCTGATCGACCCAGCCGAAGCGGCTGAACGGTGGCACGGCCGTCCGGACAATCCACGACTGGGCAGGTCACACCCGGAGTGGATCCCGGGGGGTGCTCCTGGGTGCTGATTCATGACATTGACGGACGACCCTGCGAGCTGAGTTTGAGCGTTCCCTTCGGTCGCACATTGCGATCGCTCGACACGGAGAAGGTTGCGCCTTCGGCGGTACCGCTTGCGATCGGTGTGGTTCTGTCGATCCTCTGGTGCGGCTGGTTTTTCGGCGCACGAGTGGCGATCTACGAACCGAGCCGGTCGGCGCGCCTCGAGGTCGACGCGGCGCCGCATCCCGTGACGGCCGGTGCGGCGGGCCGCGTAGTGCGAGCCGCCGGCCGAGTCGGAGAGGTCGTCGAGAACGGCCGTGTTCTGTTCGAGCTGGATGTCGGCGCGGACAGTCTGGAGCGCGAATCCGAGCGCGCCAGATACGCCGGGCTGACCGCGAGACTGGGCCCGGCTCGCCTCGAGCTCGAGGCGGCCCGTTCCCAGATGGATGGTGAGCGTGCATCGGGGGTGGCTGCCGTGAAGTCGGTAGAGGAAGAAGCGGCGGCGGCCGAAACGGCGGCGCGTCTGGCTTCGCAGGAACTGGGGCGCGTCGAGGAACTCGGCCGCGGCGGTCTGGCTCCGCCCGCCCAGCTTCAGCAGGCGCGCGCGGAAGCGGAGCGGACCCGGCACACCGCCGATGCGCGGACGGCCTCGATCCGGCGGGCGGCAGCCGATCGTGACGCGGCGCTGTCGCGTTCGCGTGCGGAGGTCGAGCGAATGCGTGGACTCGTGGCGGATATCGAGGGCCAGGCGGCGGAGGCGAAGGCGCAGATCGCTGTGCTCGACCGCAGGATCGCTGACGGCCGGATCGTCGCGCCTGTGACCGGCCGGATCGCGGAAGTGTCGCAGCTGCGGCCGGGCATGTGGATCGAACCAGGCGACACGGTGGCTACGATTCTGCCCGATGGCCGATTGCGCGCCGTGGCCATCTTCCCTCCGTCCGCTCTTGGCCGCGTCCGTGTCGGCAACGAGGCGGTCGTCCGCTTCGAGGGCTTTCCATGGGAGAGCTACGGCACCGCAACCGCGACCGTTGCCGAGGTGGCCGATGAACCCCGGGATGGCACGATCCGCGCCTACCTCGAGCTGCGTTCGGTCGACCCGCGCATTCCGGTCCAGCACGGGCTGCCCGTGACGCTCGAGGTCCGCGTCGAGCGAATCTCGCCGGCACGACTGGCTCTGCGCGCGATCACACCCGGCTGATTCTCGCCAGCGGCGCCGCTTGAACCTACCCCCCGTTTCCGCAGCCGGCCTGCTCCGTCCTGAACGCCGGAAAATACGGAGGCTCGTTCCCGAAGTCGTGCAGACGTCCGCCATGGATTGCGGACCCGCCGTACTCGCGGCACTGTGCGCCGGATTCCGCATGCCCATGAGCTATGGCCGGCTGAGGGAGGCGTGTCGCACGGCCGTCGACGGCACGTCGATCGACGCGATCGAAGACATCGCGGTATCGCTCGGCCTGGATGCGGCGCAGCTGATGTTGCCGGTCGACCACCTCCTGCTGCCACGCGAGGAGCGTCTGCCCTCGATTGTCGTGACGCGCCGCGCCGAGGGCATTCTGCATTTCGTCCTCGCGTGGCGAGCGATCGGACCGTTTCTCCAGCTGATGGATCCGGCGACGGGTCGGCGCTGGATCCGGCGCCGTTCATTTGCCGACGAGGTGTTCGTTCACGAGGTCGAAATTCCCGAGGCAGACTGGGTCGATTGGGCCTGTGGCGATGAGTTCGGGCGAGCGGTTTCGCTGAGGCTGGAAGCCGCGGGCGGCGAGCCGGGGGAGATCGCCAGGCAACTCGAATCTGCTCGCACCGCCAGGGACTGGCTTCTGCTCGGGCGCATGGATGCCACCGCGAGGCTCGTGTCCCGACTGGTCACGATGCGTGCAATCCGACCGGGTGTTCGAGGTCGCGCGGTCGTCAACGCTTTTCTCGATGGCCCTCCGGATCGAGCCGGCGGCGTGCCCGCCGTGCACTGGTGTGTCCGCCAGGCGGAAACACCGGGCATGCTGTGTTTCCGCGGCGCCGTGATCCTCCACGTGAGCGGCCGCTCCGGGACCGGCCTCCGCACGGAGACGCTGCCGCCCGAAGTCGCCGCCGCCACGGCCGAACCGCCCGCACGACCGATTCGGACGCTGTTCGATATCGCGAGAAAGGAGGTTGGCGGGCGCAGGCTGCTGCTCGCCGTCCCGCTCGCGATCGGTTTGGGCGCCGGCATTGTGGTGGAAGCGGTCCTGTTCCGCCGTCTGATCGACCTCGGCGCGGATCTCGCGCTGCCCTGGCAGCGGGGCGTGGCGGTCGGCGCGGTCGTCGTGCTGCTCTGCATCCTGCTCGTGCTGCGCACCAGTCTGACGGACCTGATGCTGAGCGCCGGTCGAAGACTCGAGGTGCGATTCCGCGCGATGTTCCTCGAGCGCACGGCCCGCGTCCCCGATGCGTACTTCGGAAGCCGTCCCGCGTCGGACGTGATCGAGCGCGCCCACGCGCTGCACAAACTCCGCATTGCGCCGTTCCACGCGGGGGTGGCGCTGCGCATCCTGGTCGAGCTGATCTTCGTCACCGGCGCGATCATCTGGCTCGACCCGGGACTCGCGTGGCTGGCGGTGCCGGCGGCAATCGCGATGCTGCTCCTTCCGCTCGGCACACAGCCCTTCATCAACGAGCGCGATCTCCGGGTCCGCACGCATGCCGGCGCGCTCGCGGCTTTCATGCGGGACGGGCTGGAAGGCGCCGTTCCGTTGAAGGCACACGGTGGAAGCCGGGCACTGATGAGCGAGCAGGAGGCGGCGCTCGTGCACTGGCAGCTCGCGTCACTTGACCTTCAGCGATGGCTGACCGCCGCCGAAGGTCTGCACTTCCTTGTCGCTACGGGTTTCGCCGTCGCGCTCGTTGCATCGTTCATTGCGCGTGGCGGCGGCACGGGCGCGTTGCTGCTGGTCTACTGGGCGCTGAGAATCCCGATGCTTGCGCAGGACCTGAACGCGATCGTCCGCCAGTATCCGGCAATCCGCAATCTGTCATTGCGTCTCATTGAGCCGTTGCGTGCTCCGGTCGAAGAGGCCGGAGCAATGAGTGCTGCGGGAACCGCGCCCGGCGCGTCGGGCGTTTCGATTGCGATCCGCGACATTGATGTCAGGATGGGTGGTCGACGTGTCCTTGCCATCGAGGCGCTGAACTTCCGGCCCGGCGAGCAGGTTGCGATCGCGGGACGATCGGGCGCGGGAAAGTCGACGCTCATGGCCGTGTTGCTCGGTCTTCAGCGGTCCCGCCGGGGCGTTGTCCTGGTGGACGGCCACAAGTTCGACCATGCCGGAATCGCCGAGTTGCGAGCCGCGACCGCGTGGGTCGACGGATCCGTTCGACTGTGGAACCGCAGCCTGCTGGCCAACCTCGAGTACGGCGGTCTCAGGTCTGGTGAGCGCATGCCTGTCGGGCAGGTGCTCCACGGCGCCGGCCTGCTGGACGTGCTCGAGCGGCTTCCCGAGGGTCTTGCCACGCCGCTCGGTGAGGGTGGCCGACTGCTGTCGGGCGGCGAGGGCCAGCGCGTGCGGCTGGGGCGCTCGCTGCTCCGGGGCCCGACAAGGCTGGTTCTGCTCGACGAGCCGTTCGCCGGGCTCGATCCGGCGCGTCGTCGCGTGCTGCTCGACCGCGCTCGAACCGCATGGCCCGGCGCCACGCTTCTCTACGTGACGCACGATCCCGATGAGGCGCTCGCCTTCGAACGCGTCGTCATTCTGCGCGACGGCGGCGTTGCGGAAGACGGCGCGCCGGACGCCCTGGTGAGGCGAGCCAACTCGCTGTTCCGGCACATGCTCGACCGCACCCATGAAGTGCGCAGCCGGATCGGCGGACGGTCCTGGCGACGCATCCGCGTCATCGACGGGAACGCCGGAATCCATGCCTCCTGAACTGCTCGATCTGACGTGGCCGTTCGAGCAGGGGCTCGACTGCGGGATCGCGCTGGCGGCTGCGGCCGGCGTGCCACACGCCGTGTCCGGGCCGCACGACGTGTCGTACCGCCGCACCGACCAGGTTGCGTTCGCGGATACGGTGCGTGACAGAGAGAGCACTGGCGGTCTCGACGGCTCGCGGTCAGCCGGCTACAGCGACATGGAAGACCTGCGGGACCGGATCGAGCGGACAGGGCTCGAAGTCGTGGTCTCGGGGCTTACGCTCCCCGCACTGGGTGACTGGCTGGAATCGCCCGGGCCATCGCTTCTGCTTCTCGGCACCGGGAGGGCACGCCGCTTCCTTGCCGTGCTCGGACGCTCACGGCGCCGGATCGAGGTGCTCACGCCGCAGCTTCGACGAAGAAAGGTCTCGCGACCAACGATCCGTGCCACACTGCTTGCTTCGCTGGCCGATGACGCCGTTACGGACGCGAAGTCGGTGCTCGAGGCTGCCGGACTGGACCGCCGGGCGGTGCAACGCGCGGAGCAGGCGATTCTGGAGGACCGCTTCGCGTCACGTATCGTCGGCAGGCTCCTGCTCGTGCGACCCGCCCCCGGCGCCGGCTTCGGCCGGCAGCTCGCCTACGCCGGAGCCTTGCGCATGCTCGTGCTGTTCGGCGTCGGAGTCTTCTCATGGACGTGCCTCTTCACGATCAGCTGGTGGCTGATCGGCAGAGCGGTTCTCGACGGTCGCTTCGAGGCCGGCTGGCTCGCCGGGTGGGCGCTCCTGCTGTTGACGCTCGTCCCGCTGCGCGTGGCATGGACGTGGGCCGAGGGCAAGCTGGCGGTGATGGCCGGTGGCCTGCTGCGCAGACGGATTCTCGCCGGCGCGCTCGCGCTCGACAGCGATGATGCGGCTCTGCACGGAACCGGGCATGCCATCGGCCGTGCGCTCGAGATCGACAGCCTCGAGTCCGTCGCCACGATCGGCGGACTCCACGGGCCACTGGCACTGGTCGAGTTCTTCTTCGCCATGCTCGTGCTCGCCGCGGGCGCGGCTCCGGTGCTCGAGACCGGCGCACTGTGCCTCTGGCTCGGACTTGCCGGTCTCTGGACCGTGCGCTACGCGACGCGACGCCTGCGCTGGACCGACGCGCGACTCCGCCTTACCAATGACCTCACCGAGCGCATGGCGGGGCACCGGACGCGGCTGATCCAGGAAGCGCCGGATCGGAGGAACGACGAGGAAGATGCCGACCTCGCCGACTACCACCGTGTGTCCCATGCGACGGATCGACGGGCGCTCGCGATTCTGGCAATGATGACACGCGGCTGGCCGATCCTCGGATTGCTGGCGCTGCTGCCCGCGGTGCTTGCTGGCGCATTGCCCGCCGGTATCGCCGTCAGCCTGGGCGGCGTGCTCCTCGCGCAGAGCGCGTTCCAGCGGGCGGGTATCGCGATCGTCAACCTGGTCGATGCGGGAATCGCGTGGCGCCGGCTCCGCCCGTTGTTCGACGCCGGGGCCCGGCCGGTGCTGCGCGGTGTGCCTGTGGCTACCGGCCAGACCGGCGGCCCCGTCCTGCTGGAAGCACGGTCCATAGCCTACCGGTACCCGGCCCGGCCGTCCGCCGGCGTCCGGCTCGACGAGCTGGCGATCGGGCACGGCGAGCGGTTGCTTCTCGAAGGACCGTCCGGCGCCGGGAAATCCACGTTGCTGGCCCTGCTCGCCGGTCTTCGGAACCCGGATGACGGGATACTGCTCGTCGACGGCCTCGATCGGCATGCGCTCGGACACGAGGGCTGGCGCCGACGTGTCGCCCTGGTGCCTCAGTTCCACGAGAACTTCGTGTTCAACTCGACGCTGGCGTTCAACCTGCTCGTCGGCGACTGGCCGCCGACCGGCGCGCGCATGCGCACTGCCGAATCGCTCTGCCGGGAGCTGGGGCTCGGGCCGTTACTCGATCGCATGCCGCTCGGCCTCTACCAGATCGTCGGCGAGACCGGCTGGCAGCTGTCACAGGGAGAACGGCATCGCGTCTTCGTTGCGCGCGCGCTGCTCCAGCATCCGGATCTGCTGCTCCTCGATGAGAGCTTCGCCTCGCTCGACCCGGACACGCTCGACACCGCATGGAACGCGGTCGATCGGCACGCCACGGGCCTCGTCATCGCATCGCATGCCCGCTTCTGATCCGGCGCCCCGGTATCCGGTTCGCCTCAGCGCCTGACACCGAACCACGCGTGCGGTCACTGGCGCACGCTCGTTCGTGCCGAGCTGCCACGGCCGCGCAGCGGAAACGCCGCCAGGTGGCAGGAACGTGAAGTCGCCGAGCGCCGGCCCGTAGTCGATCACCTGCACATCGCCCGGCTCCGACGCCGACCGGCCGCCACCGCGATTCGGCAGGCCAGCCGACCATTCCCCGCGGATCGGCCCGAACAGTGTGTCGGGCGAGGTGTTCTGAATCCGCACCCATGCCGTGGCCGACCCGGTCGAATCACGAACCACACGGTCTGCTCTGAGAGTGACGCCGCGGACCGGGAGCGCCTCGGTTGCCGGTGCAACCGGGACGGCCGCTCCAACTTCGATGCGCGCGGTCCAGACCTGGAATGAACCCGTCCGGGAATCGATCCATGCGGCATGGAACGAACCGTCGGGCGCGGCGGCAAGACCGAAATGGTCGCCGCCGGTCGGAAACCGCGAAGCCACACTTCCCCCCGGCCAGAGAGTGTGGTCGGCCGGCCGCAGTTCGAGTAGGGTCAGGCCTCGTGCCTCACCGGCGGAGGTCGGTGAGGTAGGCCGCGTACTCACGCGGACCGCGGGACTGAAGGTGCCGGCGCCATCCGTGGAAACGGCGGTCCACACGTTGTACCGGCCGGCTGCACGGACATCGCGCGTGTCGAGCCAGGTCACGGCCACGACGCCACTCCGGTTCACGGCAAGTGTGGGCTCGGACTGCTCTCCGGCGGCGGCAGGGACCGGGACCGGCGTGCTCCAGGTCCGGCCGCGATCCCGCGAATTCGTCACGACGACCCGTGCACGACCGCCGTGTTCTTCGACCCAGGCGGCGAGGAGCGACTCGGGGCGGCCGCTTGCGCCCGGATCTACCGCGAACGCCGAGCCGCGCGGGCTGAACGGCACGCCCTCGCGCCTCATTCGCTGCTTCGCCTCTTTGGACGGGGCCGCAACGGTGCCGATCCGGCGGGATTCGCAGAACGTCGACGACCGGATCGCCGAAAGTCCGCCCGCCGTCACTCGATCCATAGACGACGATGGCGCCGGCCGACGGGCTGCGGACCGCCAAATGGACCACGCCTCGACGCGCACCGGTTGAACGGTCGACGGCCAGCACGGGACGATCGAGCATTCCACGCAGCTCGACGGGAGCGCTCCAACGCAGCCCGCGTTCCGCCGACCGGTACACGTGCACGTGGCTGGGTGGCCGACCGGAATCCGACGGCATCGAGGCAAGCGTGGCGAATAGCGCGGTCCCGTCCGGCAGGAACGTCACCTGACGATCCGATGAAGGAAATCGGGCCTGCTCGGGAAACCCCACCCGTATCCAGCTGTTGCCACCATCCTCCGACACATGGACTTCCGTGCCATTGCCCGGCTCGACCGCACCGATCAGCACGTTCCTGCCGCCGGACGTGGGGCTGACCGCCAGAATCGGTTCGACGCGTGGCCCGCCGGCGGCGTCGCTCACGAGGACGTTCGGACCCACGCGCGGACGCGGTTCCTGCAATGTCACCTGTGCCGCGAGCAGAAGCGGGCACAGAACGCTGGTTGACAGCAACAATGGCCTCCCGCGATTCGGAGCGGTCACGCCGATGACCCACCGGCCAGTCTGCCTGCCGGATCCCGGATCACGACGAAGTGGTCCCGGTGAGTATCGATGCGTGATCGCGCTCCGGTCTCGCCACTCCTGCGCAGTCAGCGGCATGAATCAGACGGTGAGCGGACGGCGGGCGGAGAGTGGGCCCGCTCGCCGGCGGGCCCTTCGATGCGCGGTCGTCAACTCGCGGCCGGCGCGGGTGGGCCGTCAGTCGGCGGTGCGCTGCTCGATCCTCGTCAGAAACGATCTGCGTCGGCGACGACTGACCGGCAACTCGGTGCCGTCCTCGAGGATCGCGAGCAATCCACCATCCCGAGCGTGCCGGACGCCGGCTACACGTTCCAGGTTGACGAGTGAAGAGCGATGGATGCGGGCAAAGCCCGACCCGGCGAGTCGTCGCTCGATCAGGCTCAGTGACTGGCGCACCAGATGACGCTGGCCGCCGATATGTACGGCCCGTAATAGTCGTTCGCCTGTATCCAGTCGATCCGTCCGGCTTCAACCAGAACCGTCCGACCGTCCACGTCGAGAGATAGACGCGGGTCCGTTGGGCGCCGGTCGGCGGTCCGCTCGGCGGACTGCACGGCCAGGTCGGCGCCCAGCGCTTCAGCCGCCCGGAGCACCAGCCCCGCAGCCAGATTGCGCCGGTGCGCCTCCCGCACTCTCTCGATTGCGACGTCGAAGCGGTCCGGGGAGAGGGGCTTGATGAGATAGTCGGCGGCGCGCACCTCGAACGCTTCCGGCGCGAAGTCGCGATGTGCCGTCGTGAAGACAATGATAGGCGCGTCCGATCCTTCGACCCGGCGAGCGAACTCGATTCCGTCCATGCCCGGCATGCGGATGTCGAGGAACACGACGTCGATGCCTTCAGTCTGCATCCACCGCACGGCCGCACCCGCGGTATCGCACTCTCCGCGTATCTCAATGTTCGCATGCGGCAGCAGCAGCTGGCGAACACCCCGTCGCGCGAGCGGCTCGTCATCGATGATCAGAGCGGCCATGCGCGGACTCGCGCGTTCAGGCATGCACCGGCACCGCGCCCCGACGGTCCTCGATCCACGACGCGGGACGCGCCGCGTCAACCGATTGTGGCAGAACCAGACGGACACGGACGCCGGTCCCGACACCGCCGGTGATCACCAGGTCCGCCCGATCGCCGTACACTGCCGAAAGCCTGGCCCGTGTATTCGCCAGACCTATGCCTCCTGATGACCGCTCCGCGTCCCTGATTCCGGGCCCATCGTCGGTCACCTCGAGAATGAGATTCCCGTCACACCGCCACGCCGACGCGTCAATGCGAACGGGCCGTTCGCTCCGCCCCACCGCGTGCCGGATCGCGTTCTCGACCAGCGGCTGGAGCAGGAACGGCAGAACCTCTTCGTCGCGCAGCTCACGCGCCACATTGATGCCGAAAACCAGGCGTTCACCGAACCGGATCTGCTCCAGCCGCAACATCGCTTCCATGAATTCGATCTCTTCGCCCAGCCGGACCCGCTGAACGAGCGTCCTGAGAGGATGGCGGAGCATCGCACCGAGCAGGTCGAGCATGCGGCCGGCTCGCTCACTGTCGCCATCACGCAGCAGCACCAACACGCCGTTGATCGTGTTGTTGAGGAAGTGCGGATCCATCTGCATTCGAAGAGCCGCATGTCTCGCCTCACCCGGCTCCGCCGTAGCCCTCGCCGAATGGAGTTCGGCGGCGTACGCACGCTCGCGATTCAACAGCGCGTGAGCCATGGCGACCACGACGCCATAGCTGATTGCCGCGATCGGCGCCGCGCCACCCAGTGAGTTCGCCAGTAGAGACCGATACGACATGCCCGCCGAACGACCGGAGACACTCGCGATCAGCGCCGCTTCAATCCCGGCGAATGCAACCCACGCGCCGGCTGCCAGACCGATGTGAACTCACGCGGCCCGCGATCGTGGGGACCATGCGAGCGGAAAGCGTGCGCACGCAAGCACGATCAATGGCGTCAGCGCGGCATACACAAGCCAGCATGACACATCGATCAGCATCGTGCCCGCAATCAGATCGGACCGCCCGGCCGCGCGAAGTACGAGGGCGCCCCGCGCAACGCCAGGCACGGCCGGAATCAGCCAGAGCGCCGCCATCGCAGACACCGTCGCTCCTGACAGCCGTGCTGGCGGAATCCTGTCAGCTTCCCTCTTCATGTCCGCTCCGGATCGAATGAATTTCCGCCGCCGGCAAACCTGTCGGCGACCGAACGGCCGCGCTAGCGCTCCGGCCCGATCGCGCCGCGTGACGGTGATTCCGTCGGAATCCCGCTGTTTCCCATGCATCGACTGGCTGCTTCGCACGCACCGACTGCCCAACGGAATCCGTATCTTCACGCAGGGTTGTTGCGGGAAATGCTTGACACGACATGGAACATCTCCTGACAGCTGTCGGGTACCGGTAAATGGCACTATCGGCAAGCGTGCTGACGGCGGCGCCGGTTCGCATCTGCCGGCGATTCGATTCGAGCACGCGCTCTGACGGTTTGAGGCAGCGACTCGTCGCCGACCTGAACCGAATGGATCAACGACCATGGCTCACTCCCGAACCCGCATGATGCAGTCCGGAGCGGTTCCGCCGCGCTCGAAAGCCGCGGTGCTCATCACACTTCTCCTCGCGTGCAGTGGCGGTGAGCCGACCTCGCCGCCGGACGTGGTAGATCCCGTCGTCGCCCGCCTGGAGCTGGTCGACCCGGTGACGGCCACTCTGATCGATCAGCCCACCGATCTGAAGGTACGGGCCGTGGATGCGGCGGGTGATCCAGTGGCCGGCGTTCCGGTCGGATTCGCGTTGCTCGAGTCCGATGGAGAACTGGACCCGGCCCAGGTCGTGACGGACGCTGCCGGCATTGCCGCAACCACGTGGACACCGGGTTCGCAGGTCGGGCTTCAGCGGGTGCGCGTCACCGCGCAGGAGCAACAGCGCATCATCGCCACTCCGGTTCATGACGGTTCGTTCGCCAGCATTTCACTCGTACATGGGAGCGGACAGGAGGGTCCAGCGGGGATGACGCTCGATGAGCCGCTGGTGCTGCGGGCGTTGAACGCGGCGGGTGAGGCGGCATTCGG
>Ga0055448_10000036_pt1 | contig 27415 bp, 27 predicted proteins | sample China_Galinas_PW_4_FD_57744 | JGI IMG/M metagenome (GOLD analysis project Ga0055448, IMG submission 57744) | Wetland microbial communities from San Francisco Bay, California, USA, that impact long-term carbon sequestration - China_Galinas_PWA_D2 | ecosystem: Environmental > Aquatic > Marine >... | reverse complement strand
GGCGCGCCGCAGGTCGTAGCCCTCGACTTCAAGCCGGTGCCTGAAAAACTGGCCGGCTGGGCCGAGATCGGCGTCACCGAGGTCTTGTTCGGGCTGCCCGACCGCAGCGAGGACGAGGTCGCCGCATACGTCGAACGGCTGGCCGACAAGCTGGCTGCGGCCGTCTGACGCCGCCTACACGTCCCGCAGGATCGAGCGTGCCAGCTCCGCCGTCGCCGAAGGCGTCTTGCCCACCTTCACACCCGCGGCCTCCAGCGCTTCCTTCTTCGCCGCCGCGGTCCCCGACGACCCGGACACGATCGCGCCCGCGTGGCCCATCGTCTTGCCCTCGGGAGCGGTGAAGCCGGCCACATAACCCACGACGGGCTTGGAGACGTTCGCCTTGATGTAGTCGGCGGCACGCTCCTCGGCGTCGCCGCCGATCTCGCCGATCATCACGATCAGCTTGGTGTCCGGGTCCTTCTCGAACGCCTCGATCGCATCGATGTGCGTCGTGCCGATCACCGGATCGCCACCGATGCCGATACACGTCGAAAAGCCGAGGTCGTTGAGTTCGAACATCATCTGGTACGTCAGCGTGCCCGACTTCGACACCAGCCCGAGCGGCCCCGAGCCCGTGATGTTCGCGGGCGTGATGCCGGCCAGCGCCTCCCCCGGCGTGATGACGCCCGGGCAGTTGGGCCCGATGATCCGCGTCCGGAGATCCTTGTCGACGTTGTACTGCCACGCATATGCGGTGTCCTGCACCGGAATTCCCTCGGTGATCACCACCAGCAGACCGATCTCGGCGTCAACCGCCTCGATGATCGCGTCCTTGGCGAACTTCGGCGGCACGAACCCCACCGACACGTCGGCGCCGGTCTCCTTCATCGCCTCCGCGACGCTGCCGAACACCGGGAGATCGACATCTTTGCCCTCTTCGTCCTTGTGGCTCACCGTCGTGCCGGCCTTTCGGGCGTTCACCCCACCGACCAACTGCGTTCCCGCCTTGAGCATCCTCGCGGTGTGCAGGCTGGCCTCCTTGCCCGTGATGCCCTGGACGATGACCTTGCTGTCCTTGTTCAAGAAGATCGACATATCCGTGGGTCCTTTCAGGCGCTCGCGGCCAGCTCGGCGGCCTTGTCGGCGGCTCCGTCCATCGTGCCCACCTCGGTCACCAGCGGGTGGTTGGCCTCGGCCAGAATGCGCCGGCCCTCCTCCACGTTGTTTCCGTCCAGCCGCACGACCAGCTGCTTGGTCGCGGCGTCGCCGAGCATCTTCAGCGCGTTGATGATGCCGTTGGCCACCTCGTCGCACGCGGTGATGCCGCCGAACACGTTGACGAGCACGGCTTTTACCTGCTCGTCGCCGAGCACGACGTCAAGCCCGGCGGCCATGATCTCGGCTGATGCGCCGCCGCCGATGTCGAGGAAGTTGGCCGGCTTGACGCCGCCGTGCTTCTCACCGGCGTAGGCGACCACGTCCAGCGTCGACATCACCAGGCCCGCCCCATTGCCGATGATGCCGACCTGCCCGTCGAGCTTGACGTAGTTGAGGCCGTTTTCCTTGGCCTTGAGCTCCAGCGGGTCGGTGGCGTCGCGGTCCTCGAACTCGGCGTGGTCGGGGTGGCGGAAGCCTGCGTTCGCGTCGAGGGTGATCTTGGCGTCCAGCGCCAGAATCTGGTCGTCGGGCGTACGCACCAGAGGATTCACCTCGGCCAGCGTGGCGTCCTCGGCGACGAACATCTCCCACAGCTTCAAGATCGTCACCGCCGCCGCGTCGAGCACCTCGGTTGGCAGATGACCTTGTTCGGCGATCGATCGAGCAAACTCCCGGTCGACACCTTTGACCGCGTTCACCGGCACCCTGGCCAGTCGTTCCGGCTTGGTTGCCGCCACCTCCTCGATCTCCACGCCACCCTCGACCGAGCACATGGCCAGGTAAGTCCGGTTGGCCCGGTCGAGCAGGAACGAGATGTAGTACTCCTCGGCGATGTCGCTGGCCTCCGACACCAGCAGCTTCTTGACGATGTGGCCCTTGATGTCGAGGCCGAGGATGTTGTTCGCGTGGGCGTAGGCCTCGTCGGGTGTCGCCGCGTACTTCACGCCGCCGGCCTTGCCTCGCCCACCCGTCTTGACCTGCGCTTTCACCATCACCGGCTGGCCGATTTCCTCGGCGATCGCGCGCGCGTCGTCGGCGCTGGTGGTCACCCGGCCGGGTGTGGTGGGAACGTCGTGCTTGGCGAACAGTTCCTTCGCCTGGTACTCGAAAAGGTCCATGGCCTCACTGTCTGTCGGCGGTGACGGGTTCGGGCTCGGCTGTTTGGGGGCTTGCTCGGGGGAACCTTATCGAGACGCGCACCAATGGTTCGCACCGCGTACCCACTCATGTGGTCGATCTCACCGCCGCTTTTTGGTGATCCAAGTCACAAAAGCGGCGGAATTCCGCTCTTGGGTTGCTCAAACATTGGGCTTTGGTTAGCGTCTGCCGGAGCCAGATAACGTTTCGGTTACGGCGAAAGGTTTCCAGGTTGGCGCAGCACCGGTTGTCCCGATCGTCAGTTGGGACCTCAACAAGCGCTCGCCGCCGCTGGATCGACCCCGAAGACGCCGAGATCACCGACATCATCCCGTTCAACGAGTTCGGCAGTCTCGACGACCTCGACCTCCTCGACAACACCGCATTCGTCGCCGACTCGCAAGTACTGCGGGCGCCCGAGCTCGACGACCTGCACGACACCGACAACCTGACGCCCCTGCGGCTGGTGGTGCCCAGCGAGTTCCTGTCCGACCCCGCGGAGGTCGCCGACGCCCCGCCAAGGCGCGGGCAGCACCGCAAGGACTCGACCGTCGTCAAGGGGCGGCTGCTGATCGCGGCGATGGCCACCGGCGCTGCCGCCGCGGCCGCGCATTCCGCGGTGCAGACGTCGGACACGAAGTCCAGCGAGACGGTGCTGGCCGCCGACAGCACGGCGATGCAGGGCCGCGCGACGATCGAAACCACCGAAAGCGGCGTGCAGTTGGTGAGCGTGACACCGGCGGCGAACTGGGCCCTGCACAACGAGGAGCTGGCCAGGGGCGCGGCGTTCGCGCAGGAGCGCGCAGACCGCGAGGCCCGGCTGTCCAAGCCGCTGTTCGTCAAGCCGACCACCGGCATCTTCACGTCCGGGTTCGGATACCGCTGGGGGGTCCTGCACGGCGGCATCGACATCGCGAACTCGATCGGCACGCCGATCCTGGCCGCGTCCGACGGCGTCGTGATCGACGCCGGCCCCACGGCCGGCTACGGCCAGTGGGTGAAGCTTCGCCACGCCGACGGCACGGTTACCTTGTATGGCCACGTCGACACCGTCAACTGCAGCATCGGCCAGCGGGTGATGGCCGGCGACGAGATCGCGACGATGGGCAACCGCGGCAACTCGACCGGCCCGCACCTGCACTTCGAGGTTCTGCTGAACGGCACCAATCGCACCGACCCGGCGCCGTGGCTGGCCGCGCGCGGGATCAGCGTAGGGTCGTTGACCGGCTGACCCGTTGTCTTCCGACGAGCCACCGAACGAAAGCTTTCGCGAGCGCTCCGAGAACCCCGACGACGACATGGGCACCGAGATCATTAGTCGCCGTCCGGAAAATACCGATGAGCCGCTTGCGCGAAGAGCAGACGGCACCGATGAGCCGCTTGCGCGAAGAGCAGAAAATACCGATGAGCCGCTGAGCGACGACACCCGCACCAGCATCATCCGCAGGCAGCCTCTTCCCGACTCCGACGAGTCCGCCACTGGGATCATCCGGCCCGTTCCTCAGCGGATCCCTGGGCCACCGCGAAGCCCGAGCAACGCCACGGCGGTCGCGGCGTCCACATCGGCCATTCTGAGCGGGTGGGCGACCTCCGTGGTCGCGACGGCGCTGATCGCCAGCTGGTGGCGCACGGACCGGCTGTTCTGCGTGGGTGTCGGGTTTCTCACCGCGGTGTTCGGCGCCACCACGATCGCCGGCGTGGTCGGCCTGTTGCTTCGACGCCGCGTCGGAATCTTCCTGTCGTTGGTCGCCGCGGTGCTGGCACTGCTGATCTTCTCGGGCATCTTCATCGCGGGTGCCCACATGGCGGGGGTGGTCTACGCCTTCCCGGTGCTGCCGGTGACGACGATCGCGTTGTCGATTGCTCCGGCGACGTGGCGGTGGACGAAGCCGGGCTAAGGCTTCCGGTCAGCGGCAGAAGGCCGGTGAGAAGGACCGTGCGAACGCGTGCAGTGGTCGTCGGAAGGCTCTGCGCTGACGTGGTCGACCTGAAGCGTGGTGTGCTCGAGCTCGTGGTCGCCGCGCAGAAGCTGCTCGATGTCGTCGCGAACGGCGTGGCAGTCCACGCCACGCCGGACCAGCACATGGGCCGACAGCGCGGGCTCACCCGACGTGATCTGCCAGATGTGCAAGTCGTGAACCTCCACCACGGAGTGGGTCGCGGCGATCTGTGCACCGATGTGATCCGGGTCGAGATGCTCCGGGGCGGCCTCGAGAAAGATCCGGCCCGAGGCGCGTACGAGTCCCCACCCCGCCTTGATCATCAGACCGGCGATGACGAGCGCGGCCATCGCGTCGGCACGCCCGAAGCCGGTCAACCAGATGACCGCTCCCGCTATCGCCGTCGCGATGAACGCATACAGATCGGTCAGAATGTGCTGGAACGCGCCCTCGACGTTCAAACTGGTGCGGTTGGCCTTGCTGAGGCACCACGTCGCAGCCAGGTTCACTGCCGCGCCGACGAGCGCGGTAATCAGGATCGGCAACCCGTTGACGTCGGGCGGCTCGAACAGTCGGCGGACAGCGTCGTAGACGAAGTAGGCGGCCAACAGCAACAGTGTGATGCCGTTCGCCTGCGCCGACAGGATCTCGGCGCGCTTGAGCCCGTAGGTGTAGCCGCCGCCAGCCGGCCGCTTGGCCAGCTGGATGGCGATCAGCGCCAACAGGATCGAGCCGACGTCGGTGAGCATGTGCCCGGCGTCGGCGATCAGTGCCAGCGATCGTGCGACGATGCCGACAACAACCTCGCCGACCATGAAAACCGCGATCAGCACGAGAGCGGCCACCAGCCACTTCCGGTCGGATCCCGCTGACGCGGGCGGGCCGGAGCCGTCGCGTCCGTGACTGTGCGCCACGGCTGATCACCGCCCCTCTCGCGAACATGGGTTTGGCGTTCATTGCCGGGGGTACCCGTCTGGTGCCGTATGAACCGACGAGAACCAGAAGGCCATGCAAGGCTTCGACTTCACTGAATCGGTGGTCATCGATGCACCGCATCCGACGGTGTGGCAGCTGCTCTGCGACATCGACCGGTGGTGGCTGGCATCCAATCCGGAGCACCGCAGCTTGGAGCACCTCGACGACCGCCCGGCAACCGAGGTGGGCGCCGAGATACGAGTCCGCGAAAGCATCGGCGGACTACCGGGTGAAGCCGTCGGGACCATCACCGCCGTCGAACCCGGCTCGGCCGTCACGTGGAAGGCCCGTGCGAAGTACCGCTGGCTCGGCGTCACGGTTCCCGTCGAGGAGGGGGTGACCTGGCGCGCCGAGCCTGCCGGGGAATCCCGCACCACGGTCAGCGCCCGGGTGTGGGCGACGTTTCCCCGTGGACCCGTCGGCCGCCTCGTGACCTTCGCCTTCCTGCACCTGCTCGACGGTGAGGAAAAGGACCGCGAACACGCTCGCACGGAACTGCGCTACCTCAAACGCACCGTCGAAGGCTAGTCACCTTTGGAATCGAGATCAGCCTTCCTGCACGATTTTGGCGAAAAGGCGTGCAGGTAACCTGATTTCGCGACGATCAGAGCTTCTGGACCGGCGCGTGGTTGTGCATCAGCTTGACCCGGCCGGCGCTGCCGAAGTCGATCAGCGACATCGCCGACTCGCCGACGCCAGACACTTCGTCGACACGGCCCAGGCCGTACTTGTCGTGGCTGACCCGGTCCCCCGCCTCGAGCACCAGCAGCGGCCGCTTTCCCGCCGCTGATCGTGTCGGCGACGGGCGTGGCGTGCCGAACCGGCCCGCTCCACTGACCGGGGCGCTGCGGGTGGGCACCGGGTCGGCGCGCCGCCAGTCGATGAGGTGCTGCGGAATCTCCCGCAGGAACCGCGACTCGGGGTTCATATTCGGCTGCCCCCAGCTCGAGCGCACCTTGGCTCGGGTGACGTACAGCCGCTGGCGGGCCCGCGTGATGCCGACGTACGCCAGCCGTCGCTCCTCGGAGAGCTCCGCCGGATCGCCCAGCGCCCGCATGTGCGGGAACATGCCGTCCTCCCAGCCGGTGACGAACACGACCGGAAACTCCAGCCCTTTGGCGGTGTGCAGGGTCATCAGCGTCACCACACCCGCGCCGTGCTCGGGGATTTCGTCGGCGTCGGCCACCAGCGAAACCCGCTCCAAAAATGCGGCGAGCGCCCCGGTGTCGGGCACGTCTTCGTCGTCGGCGTCCTGCAATGCGGCCGCATTGGCCAGGTCGATGCTGAATTCGTGTGCAACGCTGACCAACTCGTTGAGGTTGTCCAGGCGCGCCAGGTCCTGCGGATCGTTGGACGCCTCCAGCTCGCGGCGGTAGCCGGTGCGGTTCAGCACCACTTCGACCAGTTCGCCGAGCTCGTCGTCGAGGCGTGACCGCAGGTCGTCCATCAGTTCGACGAACGCGGCGATCGCCTTCTCCGAGCGCGTATTCAGCATCGGCACCCGGCCCTCGGCGGCGGCCTGCAGCGCGTCGTTGAAACTGGCGCCGGTGCTTTCCGCATACACCGCGACGCACGCCTCGGCGCGGTCACCGATGCCGCGGCGTGGCGTGTTGAGGATCCGCCGCATGCTCACCGCGTCGCCGGGATTGTCGAGTACCCGCAGGTAGGCGACGATGTCGCGAATCTCCTTGCGTTCGTAGAACCTTACGCCGCCGACCACCTTGTACGGGATGCCGGCCCGGATGAACACCTCCTCCAGCGAGCGCGACGAGTTGTTGGTGCGGTAGAACACCGCGACGTCGTTGTAGGTGAAGTCGCCGGCCCCAACATCTCCGTCGGCGAGCCGGTCGATTTCGCCGGCGACGAAGGCGGCTTCGTCGTGCTCGTTTTCGGCGACGTAGCCGACGATCAGCTCGCCTTCGCCGGCGTCGGTCCACAGCCGCTTCTCGCGGCGGCCACTGTTGTGCTTGATGACGGAGTTCGCGGCGTTGAGGATGTTCTGTGTCGAGCGGTAATTCTGTTCCAGCAGAATGGTTTTCGCGTTTGGATAGTCGCGCTCGAAGTCTTCGATGTTGCGGATCGTTGCGCCGCGGAACGCGTAGATCGACTGATCGGCGTCACCGACGACGCAAAGCTCGGCAGGCGGCACCACGTCTTCCGAGTCGTCTTGGAAGTCGTCGCTGCCGTGGCCGGCCAACTCCCGCACCAGCACATACTGCGCGTGGTTGGTGTCCTGGTACTCGTCGACAAGAATGTGCCGGAACCGCCGCCGGTAGTATTGCGCGATCTGCGGAAGGCGTTGCAGCACAGCGACTGTCTCACCGATCAGATCGTCGAAGTCGAGCGCGTTGGCGGCACGCAGTCGGCGCTGGTACTCGCGGTACACCTCGGCGACGATGCGGTTGAGGTCACCCGAATCGGCGGACACCTCGGCTGCGGCCTGCTCGGGGTCGATCAGCTCATTCTTGAGGTTGGAGATGCAATTGGCCAGCAGCCGTGGCGAATACCGCTTGGTGTCCAGGCCCATGTCCTTGGCGATCATCATCAACAGCCGCCGGGAATCGTCGGCGTCGTAGATCGAGAAGTTCGAGTTCAGGCCCTTGATCAGCGAAGCCTGGTTGCGCAGGATCCGCACGCACATCGAGTGGAACGTCGACACCCACATTGCCCGGGCCCGCGGCCCGACCAGTTGCGCCACGCGTTCGCGCATCTCCGCGGCGGCCTTGTTGGTGAACGTGATCGCCAGAATCTGGCCCGGCCCGACATCGCGCGCGGCGAGCAGGTAGGCGATCCGGCGGGTGAGGACCGCGGTCTTGCCGGACCCGGCACCGGCGACGATGAGCAGCGGTGAACCTTCGTGCAGGACTGCCTGGCGCTGTTGCGGGTTGAGGTCCTCGAGCAGTTCGTCGGTGTCCGGACTGGCCTGAGGGTCGGTGAGATGCGCGGTCATGGTCGGCCCCAATTTACCGCTGCGGTATGACGATTTCTTTGCGCGGCACCCTCAGTTGGTGGCAAACTCGATCCGTGCTCTACACGTGCCGATTTTTCTACGGGTACCGGCCAGCGGTGCCCGTGGCGTAGCTGCACTTCAGAGCCCCGCGGTCCGCTTCCGGATCCGGGGCTCGTCTCTTGTGAGAGGCCGGGGAAGGAATTGGTCCGCGAACCAGGAGAACCGACACAACAAGAGAACGCGGAGCCACCAATGACTATCGAGACGGACATACTGCCCGACATCGACGATCTGCGTCGTGAGATCGACCGGTTGGACAAGGAGATCCTCGCCGCCGTCAGACGCCGCACCGAGGTGTCCCAAGCGATCGGCCGGGCCCGGATGGCCACCGGCGGCACGCGTCTTGTGCACAGCCGGGAGATGAATGTCATCGAGCGCTACAGCGAGCTTGGCCCGGAAGGTCGAGAACTCGCGATGGTGCTGCTGCGGCTCGGCCGCGGCCGCCTCGGACGGTAGCCGACTCGCCGAGATAGCAGCCAGGGTCGCGATCCCGCCGAACTCACGACCCGGAATGCTATTTCGGTGACAAACCCGCCAGCAGCCATGGCGTCAGCCACTTGACCGCTGCGGCGGTGGGGTGCACGCCGTCGCTGCGCATCTTGATGCCGTCGACCCTCGTCGTGTAATAGCCGCCGGGGCCGAGCTTCTTGTTGAGGTCCAGTACGCGAGCATTTGGAAACTGCGCTACGACATTGCGCAGCAACTCATTCCAGTGCTCGATCCGATCGGGCTGATCCTCGGGGTACAGGCTGCCGTCCGGCTTCTCGGCACGACGGTTATACGGCTCGGTGGTGACGACGACGCGCGCGCCCGTCGACCCCAGGACGGTCAGCGCCTGGCGCAGCTCCCCCGCCAGGTACGCATCGAATGCCGGGTCTCCGACCGAAGTCCAGCGTCCGCCGTAAACGCGGTCCACCGTCTCCCACCGCCCGACCACCAGCAGCACCACGTGCGGCTTGTCGACCGCGACTTGGCCGGCCCACCTGCTCGGCCAGCTCTCGCACTCCGACTTCGGGTTTCCCGACTCGGCCGAGTAGCGGAACGGCCCGCCCCGGACGATGCCGCACCCCACGAGCGTGTGATTCACGAACGTGAACCCCGGCGTCGGCGGCAGATACCGCATCAGCGTCCACCCCACCGAGTCGCCGAACACCGACACGACCCGTCCGCGGTTCGCGTTCTGCTGCTGGGGCACGAGCACCGACCGCTCCAGTGGCGACTTCACGGCCGCTGCCGTCGACACATCGCTCTCCGCCGGCAGCGTCGACGCGGGCACCACCACCACCGTCACCGCGATCGCGGTGGCCACCGTCGCACCCGCCAGCGCCAGCAGCGGCACCCGCACCGGCCGCCATCGGCGGATCGGCTGCTCGACCAGCCACCACGACGCTGCCGCCAACACCAGCGTGACCACGGACCGCACCACGAACAAGGGCAGCCCGGACCAGCCCGTCCGCTCCCCGTTGAGCACCCCGAACACCGGCCAGTGCCACAGGTAGACGCCGTACGAGATCGCGCCCAGCCACACCAGCGGCTTCACGGCCAGAAGCCGTGCGACACCACCGTCCTGGTCCAGCGCCACCGGCGCGATCACCGCGACCGACGCCAGCGCGATCCACAGAAGCATGCCGTGGCGGAAGTCACCGGCGCTGCCGGTCGCGGAGTGCGCCCCCGCGGCGAGCCCGGCCAAACCCAGGACCGGCACGACGCGCGCTGCCCGCCTGCCCGTTCGCGACCGGATGACGAAGTGCCCCGCCGTCGCCGCCGGCCAGTCCCGCACCAACAGCGCCGAGGCCGCGGCACCGATCATCAGCGCCTGCGCCCTGGTGTCGGTGCCGAAGTACACGCGGGTGAGCGCATCGCCGGACACCATGACGACGGACGCGATCGCCGATGCGACAGCACCGGCGGCGGCGAGCGCGAACACCGACAGATGGACGGTGTTCTGCATGAGCAGTCGTTGGCGTTTGCGCGCGACTGCGGCCAGCACCGCCGCCACGGCGAGCAGCAGCAGCGGCCAGACGATGTAGTACTGCTCCTCCACGCCCAGCGACCAGGTGTGCTGCAGCGGCGAAGGCGTGCCGCCCTCGCTGAAGTAGTCGGTCTGGCGTGCGATGAAGCTCCAGTTCGCCACCCAGACGAACGCGGCGACGGCGTCGTCACGCAGCCGGGCGACGGCGTCCGGCGGAAACAGCATGCTGACGGCGGCCACCGCCAGCACCATCAGCACCAGCGCGGGCAGCAGCCGCTTGGCGCGGCGCCGCCAGAACCCAGGCAGGTCGATACGGCCGGTGAAGTCGAGTTCGTCGAGCAGCAACGAGGTGATCAGGAAGCCGCTGAGCACGAAGAAGACGTCGACGCCGATGAAGCCGCCTTGGACACCCGGAATGCCGCCGTGGCTGACCAGCACCAATGCGACCGCGATCGCCCTGACGCCGTCCAGGGCCGGGATTCCGGAGCGTCGGCGGTGCTGCTTCACCGGGACGAGCTTAGGTCGCGGGATCCGTTTCCCCGGTTCCGCAACGCCGAGTCAGAAGGGCGGCGCTATTTCGTCAGCGCGATGTACTTGGTTTCCAGGTATTCCTCGATGCCCTCGAAGCCGCCCTCGCGGCCGAAGCCGGATTCCTTGACTCCGCCGAACGGGGCGGCGGCATCGGAGATCACTCCGCGGTTCACGCCGACCATGCCGGATTCGATTGCCTCCGACACCCGCAGCGCCCGGTCCAGCGACTGTGTGTAGATGTATGCCGCGAGCCCGTATTCGGTGTTGTTGGCCGCCGCGACGCCCTCTTCCTCGGTGTCGAATCCGACGATCGGCGCGACGGGGCCGAACACCTCCTCTTGCAGGATGCGGGCGTCGGCCGGCACGTCGGTGAGCACGGTCGCCGGGTAGAAGTGGCCCGATCCGTCGGGGGTGTTGCCGCCGATCGCGACGGTGGCGCCTTTGGAGACGGCGTCGGAGACGAGCTCCTCGACCTTCTCACGCTGGTCGGCGTTGATCAGCGGCCCCAGGCTCGCCGACGAGTCCAGCCCGTGGCCCAGCGTGAACTCGCTCATCCGCTTGACGAGCTTCTCGGTGAACTCCTCGCGCACGGCGTTGGCGACGTGAAAGCGGTTGGCGGCCGTGCAGGCCTCGCCGCCGTTGCGCATCTTCGCCAGGATCGCGCCCTCGACGGCCGCGTCGACGTCGGCGTCGTCGAACACCACGAACGGCGCGTTGCCGCCGAGTTCCATCGACATCCGCAGCAGCTTGTCGGCGCCCTGCTTCACCAATCCCTTGCCGACGCCGGTGGACCCGGTGAAAGTCAGCTTGCGCAGCCGGCCGTCGTCGATCAACGCCTGCGTCACCGCTTTGGCGTCGGTGGTCGGCAGCACCGAGAGCACCCCTTTCGGCAGGCCCGCCTCGTCGATCAGCTTGGCCAGCAGCAGCATGGTCAGCGGAGTTTCCTGCGCGGGCTTGACGATCATGGTGCAACCCGCGGCCAGCGCGGGCCCGATCTTGCGGGTGCCCATCGCCAGCGGGAAGTTCCATGGCGTGATCGCGTAGCACGGCCCGACGGGCTGCTTGGTGACGAGGATGCGGCCGGTGCCGCCGGGGCTCGGTGCAAACCGGCCGTGGTAGCGCACGGCCTCCTCGGCGAACCAGCGGAAGAACTCGGCGCCGTAGGTGACCTCGGCCTTGCTCTCGGGCAGCACCTTGCCCATCTCCAGCGTCATCAGCGTCGCGACGTCGTCGGCGCGGGCGGTGATGGCCTCGAAAACCGACCGCAAGATCTCGCCACGTTGGCGGGGTGGTGTCGCAGCCCATTCGGCCTGCACGCCCGCGGCCGCGTCGAGCGCGGCTTTCGCGTCGTCGGCGGTGGCGTCGGCGACGGTCACCAGCACGTGCTCGTCGGACGGGTCACGCACGTCGAAGGTCTTCGAGCCCTTCCGTTGTTCACCGCCGATCCACAGACCGGTGGGAACGGACGACAACAGCTTGGCGGTATCCATACTCCGACATTTACCCCTTTGCGCATCGGGCCGCACGGCCTCGTGCTGTAATCGCGACATGCCCCGGCTACCCAATATTCCCGGGCTGCCCACCGTCGACCGCGTCCCGGGCGGCCGGCTCATCGATCTGCCCGGCCGAGGCAGCACGTACGTGGTGGACTCCGGACCTTCCGCTGGTCCGACGTATGTGCTGCTGCACTCGCTGGCCTGCACCGGGTTGATGACGTGGTGCCATGTTCTGGACGTCGTCCGCCCGTTCGGCCGCGTCGTCGTGTTCGACCAGCGCGGGCACGGCCAGGGCATCTCCTCGCACCGGTTCCTGCTGGAGGACTGCGCCGACGACGTGGCCGCCGTGGCCGACGCGCTGGGTCTGCGCACGTTCGTCCCGGTCGGTTACTCAATGGGATCGCTTGTCGCGCAGCTGGTGTGGAAGCGACACCGCGAGCGAGTCGGTGGGCTGGTCTTGTGCGCGGGCACCACGTCGATCTCCCGCGCGAGCCATGAGCGGCTGGCCACCGGCATCTTCGCGGCGCTGATCGAGGCGTTCAGCCCGCCGCCCCGCCCGTGCGCGACGTCGCCCTGCCCGGACGGGCCGGTCCGCGGCGACCACCAGTGGATCTTCGACCAGTTCCGCAGCACCAGCCCGGCCGCGATCACCCGCGCGATCGCCGAACTCGTCCGATTCGACTCCAGGTCGTGGATTGCCGACGTCGACGTGCCGACGTCGGTGGTGATCACCAAGCGCGACCGGGTGTTCTCGGCGCAGCGCCAGCAGGCGCTGGCCGACCGAATACCGGGCGCGCACGCGGTGACGGTCGACGCAGGCCACGCCCGGTGCACCCTGCAGCCCGACAAGTTCGGGCCGGGCCTTTTCGAGGCGCTGGATTCGGTGCACCGGAGGGCGGCCTTGAGCGCGTGAAGCGACTCAGCGGCTGGGACGCGCTGATGCTGTACAGCGAGACGCCCAACGTGCACCAGCACACGCTGAAGATCGCGGTGGTCGACACCGCCGATTTCGACGGCGACCCGGACTTCGGTGCATTCCGCGAGATGCTGCGCGGGCGGCTGCGGGCGCTGGAACCGCTGCGCTACCAACTCGTCGACATCCCGCTTCACTTTCACCATCCGATGTGGCAGGAGAACGTCGACGTCGACCTGGATTACCACCTGCGGCGCGTCGAGGTGCCTGCCCCGGGCGGTCGGCGCGAGCTCGACCAGGTGATCGGGGAGATCGCGAGCACCCCGTTGGACCGCGGCCGGCCGCTGTGGCAGATGTATTTCGCGGTCGGGCTGGCGGGCGGCCGCGTGGCGGTGATCGGAAAGGTGCACCATGCGCTGGCCGACGGCGTCGCCTCGGCGAACCTGATGGCGCGCGGCATGGAGTGGCCGGACTCCGACCAGGGCGATGGTCAGCTGCCCGCGGCCGGCGCTGTCCCGTCGAAAGCCGAGCTGATCCGGGCGGCCGCACACGACCATCTTCGTCAGCTCAGGACGCTGCCGTCGCTGGTTCGCGACAGCGCAACCGGTCTGTACCGGCTGCGTCGGCGCGCACTGCAGCGCGGGTCCGGCCCGGCCCCGACGTTCATGAATCACAAGGTGTCGCCGACGAGAACCTTTGCCAGCGCGACACTTTCGCTGGCCGAGGCCAAGCAGACCAGCAAGAGTCTGGGCATCACGATCAACGATCTGGTGTTGGCGACGGCGGCGGGCGGGCTTCGCGATCTGTTGCTGGCCTACGACGGGCGCGCCGAGCAGCCGATCATCGCTTCGGTGCCCGTGGCAACCGACACCTCTCCGGACCGGATCACCGGCAACGCACTGAGCACCCTGCTGGTAACGCTGCCGGTGCACGTCGGCGACCCGCTCGAACGCATACGACACACCGAGTCGGCCACCCGTGTCGCCAAGGAGAAGCACCAGCTGCTCGGTCCTCGCACGGTCGGGCGCTGGCTGGAGTACATGCCGCCGGGTGCCACGATCGGCACGTTCCGCTGGATGTCCAAACGCAGCGCACCGAACCAGCTGCTCAATCTGATCGTGTCCAACGTGCCCGGCCCGCGGCAGCGCGGCCGCATCGCCGGCGCGGTGGTCACCGAGATCTACTCCGTCGGCCCGATCGCGGCCGGCGCAGCGGTGAACATCACGGTGTGGAGCTACGTCGATCAGCTGAACATCTCGGTGCTCGCCGACGACCAGACGTTCCACGACACGCACGAGGTGACCGACGCGATGATCAACGCGTTCACGGCGATCCGTCATGCAGCGGGCTTTTCCGGTATCTCGCCAGACGTCGGTATCGCAATGCCGCAAGCGACTAGGGTCTAATTATGAGCGCGTCAACCCAAATCCCCGATGTCACCGCGTCATCCGCGTGGAACGCGCTGCAGCGTCATCACGACCAGATCGCCACCAAACATTTGCGCGAGTTCTTCGCCGAGGACACCGCGCGGGGCGCCGATCTGACGGTCAGCGTCGGTGACCTCTACATCGACTACAGCAAGCACCGGGTCACGCGCGAGACGCTGTCGCTGCTCGTCGACTTGGCCCGGGCGGCGCAGCTGGAGCGTCGCCGTGACGACATGTTCGCCGGCGTGCACATCAACACCTCCGAGGACCGCGCGGTGCTGCATGTCGCACTGCGGACGCCGCGGGGCGCGGAGTTGATCGTCGGCGGCCGCGACGTCGTCGCCGACGTGCACGACGTGCTGGACCGGATGGGCGATTTCACCGACCGGCTGCGCAGCGGCGAGTGGACCGGCGCCACCGGCGAACGGATCACGACGGTCGTCAACATCGGCATCGGCGGGTCGGACCTGGGGCCGGTGATGGCTTATCAGGCGCTGCGGCACTACGCCGACGCGGGCATCTCGGCGCGGTTCGTGTCCAACGTCGACCCGGCCGACCTGGTGGCCGTCCTAGCGGACCTGGACCCGGCCAAGACGTTGTTCATCGTCGCGTCGAAGACGTTCTCGACGTTGGAGACGTTGACGAACGCGACGGCGGCGCGCCGGTGGCTGACCGACGCGCTGGGCGACGCGGCCGTGTCCAAGCACTTCGTCGCGGTGTCGACGAACCGCAAGCTCGTCGACGACTTCGGCATCAACACCGACAACATGTTCGGCTTCTGGGACTGGGTCGGCGGGCGGTACTCGGTGGACTCGGCGATCGGGCTGTCGCTGATGGCGGCGATCGGGCGATCCCGGTTCGCGGAGTTCCTGGCCGGCTTCCACGCCGTGGACTCGCATTTCAAGTCGGCGCCGTTGGAGGCGAATGCGCCTGTGCTGCTTGGCCTGTTGGGTGTTTGGTACAACGACTTCTTCGGCGCCGAGACCCGCGCGGTATTGCCGTACTCCAACGACATGGCCCGTTTCCCGGCGTACCTGCAGCAGCTGACCATGGAGTCGAACGGCAAGTCGGTGCGTGCCGACGGCACGCCGGTGACGTGCAGCACCGGTGAAATCTTCTGGGGCGAGCCGGGAACCAACGGCCAGCACGCGTTCTATCAGCTGCTTCACCAGGGTACGCGGCTGATTCCGGCCGACTTCATCGGATTCAGCAGGCCCACAGACGATTTGGCGACAGCAGACGGTCGCGGGAGCATGCACGACCTGCTGATGAGCAACTTCTTCGCACAGACGCAGGTGCTGGCGTTCGGCAAGACCGCGGCCGAGATCGCCGAGGAGGGCACGCCCCCAGATGTCGTGCCGCACAAGGTGATGCCGGGCAACCGGCCGTCGACGACCATCCTCGCCAGCCAGCTGACGCCGTCGGTGGTGGGTCAGCTGATCGCGTTGTACGAGCACATCGTGTTCACGGAGGGTGTGATCTGGGGCATCGACTCGTTCGACCAGTGGGGCGTCGAACTCGGCAAGACCCAAGCCAAGGCCCTGCTGCCGGTGATCACCTCCGACGCATCGCCGGCTGAGCTGTCCGACAGCTCGACGGATGCGCTGGTGCGCCGCTACCGGAGTGCGCGCGGCCGGGCACATTAGCCAGGGCCGATGACAAGCGCTCAACTGCGCGTGAACGCCTCGTGGGTGAGCGCGGAGTTCATGAAATCGCGGAAGTGCAGCCAGCGCCCGCCACGCAGGGTGATGATGTGCGCAAATTCCGATTCCCACTCGTAGCCGGTCGCCAGCCGGCGGAAGCGCTGCCGTCCCCACGTCGCGAGGTCGTCACCCTGCGCGATGAACATCCAGGCCTCCATGTCGACGATCTCGATCGTGGTGCCTACCAGCGTGAAGAAGGCGACAGCCGCCGCCAATCCACGGTGGTCACCGGCGTACGGAATGGCTTCGGTGCCGTAGTAGGTGATGCGGATCTCCGGATCGAGGCGTGCCAGGGCACCGTTCAGATCGCCTGCCGGGACGGCAGCGTAGATAGCCTTCGTGGTCGCGATGTTGCGGACCTCGGCGCTTGTCATGGTCAACGAGACAGCCGCAGCGGCAACCGGACCCAGCCATGGGTGAGCAGACTTGCGGTCTGCTTGGCACCGGGGTCGTCGGACAGCGCGATGGTCGGGTAGCGGTCGAGGACGGCGTTGAGGACCGCGGTGACCTCGAGCCGCGCCAGCGGTGCGCCGAGGCAGAAGTGCAGGCCATGGCCGAGCGACAACTGCTGCCGGATGTTGGGCCGGCCCAGATCGATCCGTCCCGGGTCGGCGAAGACCCCGGGATCGCGGTTGGCCGAACCGAAGAACAACGCGACCCATTCGCCCTTGCGGATCGTCGCCCCACCGATCTCGACATCGCTTGTGGCGATGCGGAACAACCGTTGCGGCGGTCCGTCCACGCGCAGGGTCTCCTCGATGAATGTGCCGACCAGGGCTCGATCAGAACGCACCCGCTCGGCGATCTCGGGCTCACGTGCCAGGGCATGCAAGAGGTTGCCGATGAGATATGTCGTCGTCTCACTGCCCGCTACCACCAGCGTCACGCAGAAGCGCACGATCTCCTCGGGGGTGAGTCGCTCGCCGTCGACCTCGGCGCGCAGCAACGCGGAGATGAGATCCTCTGCGGCGTCGACGTCTCCTTCGGGCGGGGTCTCCGCCAATCGCGCGGCGTGCTCGATCAACCGGTCGGTGAAAGCCGCCACCATCTCCTGATTACTGGCCATCCGCTCGGCCGGGGTCATCGCCGAGGACAGCATGAACGCGTTCGCCCAACGCTTGAACTTCACGTGGTCGCCGTCAGGCAGGCCGAGCAGGCGAACCATTGCGCGAGTTGGGATCTCGGCGGCGAAGTCCATGACTTCGACGATGCCGTCGGAATTCGAACCGTGGTCCAACTCCTGGAGCATCTCGGGAACGAGACGGTCGAGCCAGCCTTCGAGGCGCTTGACGCGGCGCGGTGAGAACGCCTGGCTGACCAACTTGCGCTCGCTGGTGTGCTTCGGCGGGTCGGTGTTGACCAGCATCAGGCTGGGCGCCGACGACGCCTCCTGAACAGGATCCCGCGAGGAGAAGGTTCCGCTGTCCCGCGCCGCCCTATGGACCTGGTCGTAGGTGAACAGCGCCCACGCCGTCACGGGCTCGTCGGCGCCGGGAACGGTACCCGGCGGCCAGTCGCGATAACCGGCGACCGGCGACGATTCGCGCAGTACATCGTAGAGCGGATAGGGGTCGGCGATACCTTGGGGCGTGGTAAGAGTTTCGATCGCGGGCAATGCCACTGAGGTCATGTCATGAGCATCCATCAGCAGAAAGGCGGGGTCGATCCCTCTTCGGGGGGCACTCCTGCTCCCGTTTGGGCGGATTCGCCCCTCGTCGGATCCCTCGGTGAGACGATCGATTGATCGTGACCGCGCCAGGCAACATCCCTGCCGTACCTGCGCCCTCGGCGTTGTCGCAGGGTGACCATCCTGGTTGGGCGTCGCGTCCACCGGGCGACGACGTCCCACCCCTCGCCAACCAGCGACGCGATGTCACCGAGGCGATAGACGCTCATTCCACCCTCGTCCGCAACGCGCTTGAGCAGACGGGTAACGAGGAGGCACTCGGCGCCCTGGAAGCGATCCTCGACCTGTCCCTTCTCGAACGCGAACTGCTGGAGAAGGACGCGCGGCGGCGAACGTTCGCGTTGCTGCAGGTACAGGAGGGGCTCAGCAAGTTGCGGGCGGTCGACGCGGTCGCTGCGGTTGTCGACCGCGCTCCACGCGAGCTCGTCGAATCCTGCGGGTTCGACCGTGCGGTGCTGTTCAGGGTCCACGAGGGCCGCATGATGATGGAGTCGGCCTACTTCGGGGACGACGTGGACGGCGCCGAGAAAATGGTTGCCTTCGCCCAATCCGTTGCGCCGCCGCTGGATCACATGCTGCTCGAGACCGACATGATTCGCATGCACCGGCCGGCGATCGTCCGCGACGCCCGCAGCGATCCACGGGTCAACCGGCCCATCGTCGAATTCTCGTTGACCCGCTCGTATGTGGCGGCGCCCGTCATGCCCACCGGAAAGGTCATCGGCTTCCTGCATGCCGACCGGCTCTACTCGGGCCGCCCGGTCGACGAGGTCGATCGGGACACCGTCTGGGCGTTCGCCGAGGGCTTCGGCTATGCCTACGAACGCACCGTCCTGCTCGAACGGATGCGCGCGCAGCACGCCGAGGTTCTTCGGGCGCTGGAGTCCGCAGATGCCGCGGCACGGGCACTGCAGGACGCCGACCTCGACCTTCGCAAGGTCGAACCGGCGCCACGCAGCCCGGCGGCGTGGTCGCTGGCCGAGGCGCAATCAGCCGCTCTCACCGTGCTGACCCGCCGCGAGGTCGAGGTGCTGGGGCTGATGTCCGCCGGGCGCACCAACAAGCAGATCGCACAAGACCTCGTCATCTCGGCAGGTACGGTCAAGTCACACGTCAAGCGAGTGCTGCGCAAGCTGCGGGCGACCAACCGCGCCGAGGCCGCCTCGACATACGTACGGATGACAACAGCGCCGGATCATCTGTAGCGGCCGCGCAGGCTGAGCGATTTCGGCGCGCACACCGTCGCTCAGCGTGTGTTTGCGCGCCGAAGTCGCTCGAAATCGCTCAGGCGAACGGCTTGGTCAGGCGTGGGGGCAGCAATTTGAGCAGCTGCACCAGCGGGAGCCACGGCCAGCTCGGCACGATTGCACGGCCGCGCTCGCGCTCGATCGCGTCCACCATCGCCCGCACGCCGGTCGCGTTGTCCACCATCAGCATCGTGGAACCCGACTTCGCGGTCATCTCCGACGCGATGTAGCCCGGCTCGATCACGGTCACTTTGATCGGGCCGCTCGGATACTCAGCGCGCAGCGACTCGCCGAGCGAGGACACCCCGGCCTTGCTCGCGGCGTAGCTGGCCTTCACACCGGGCACTCCCTTGTTGCCCAGCACCGACGAGATCAGCACCAGATGGCCGGAGCCGGCCTTGTCGAACATCTCCAGCGCGGTCTCGATCTGGACCAGCGCCGCCACCAGGTTGGTTTCGATTGTGGCCTTGTTCGCCCACAGCTTGCCTTTGCCGAGCGGCCAGCCCTTGCCGATGCCGGCATTGACGATCACGCGATCAATCCCGCCGAGTTCGTCGGACAGCGCGGCGAACACCTTCGGCACCTGCTCGTGGTCGTTGACGTCGAGTTCGGCAACCGCCACCTTGATGTCGGGATGACGGGAGGTCAGCTCGGCCTTCAGTTCGTCGAGACGGTCGGTCCGGCGCGCGCACAACGCGAGGTCGCGACCCTGGGCCGCGAATGCACGGGCCATGCCCGCGCCCAGACCGGAGCTGGCGCCGGTGATGAGGATCTTCTGACGGGTCACGCCGAACAGCTTATTTGAGCAGTCGCGACAGTCGCCGGTCGGCCAGCACCTTGCCGCCGGTCTGACAGGTGGGGCAGTACTGAAAAGACTTGTCGGCGAAGGCCACTTCGCGCACGGTATCGCCGCACACCGGGCACGGCAGGCCCGTGCGGTCGTGAACCCTTAGGCCCGAACGCTTTTCGCCCTTCAGAGTCGCCGCCTGTTGGCCGACCGAACGACTCACCGCGTCCGTCAACACGGACATCGTCGCGTCGTGCAGAGCCGACACCTGCTCGGGTGTGAGCTTCGCGGCTGTGGCGAACGGCGACAATTTGGCGACGTGCAGGATCTCGTCGCTATACGCGTTGCCGATACCGGCGATCACCTTCTGGTCGGTGATCACGGTCTTCAGCCGGCCGCTGTTGCCGGCGAGCAGCCCGGCGAGATCCTCCCGCGACAGCGCCAGCGCGTCCGGGCCCAGCGCGGTGATACCGGGCACCTTCGCGGGGTCGTCGACGAGCCACACCGCGAGGCGCTTCTGCGTGCCGGCTTCGGTGAGGTCGAAACCCGCAGCCTCGCCCGGCGTGCCGAGATGCACCCGCAGTGCGATCGGCCCCTTGCCCGGTTTGAGCGGTCCGGCCGCCAGCTTGTCGGACCACCGCAGCCAGCCCGCGCGCGACAGATGCATGATCAGGTGCAGGTCATCTGTTTGCACCCCCAGATACTTGCCCCACCGGTTGGCGCCCGTCACCGTCCGCCCGTGCAGCGCCGAGACCGGCGGGTCGAACGTCTTGAGCACCGATAGGGCCGAAACGTCGACGCGGCCGACGGACATTCCCACGGCGCGGCGTCGCAGGTGGTCGGCAAGTGCTTCGACCTCGGGCAGTTCTGGCATACGTCCAGTGTGCCGGTCAGTCGCGACGGGTGCGGGTGACGTCACGCGTCACGACGCTCAGCAGCCAGCTCACGATCGACAACAGAATCGCAGCCCAGATCGCCGTCCACCAGAAGTGGTCGATGTAGAGGCCCCAATGAGTGGTGTGCTCGGTGATCCATGCGGTGAGCATGAGCATTAACGCGTTGATGACGATGTGGATCAGGCCGAGCGTCAGGATGTACAGCGGAATCGACAACAGCTGGACCACCGGTTTGATGAACGCGTTGACCAGACCGAAGATCACGCCGACGACGAAGATGATGCCGACTCTCGCCAGTGTCGTATCGCCTCCGACGAAGCTGATCCCGCCCACCAGGAGCGTCACCACCCACAACGCGAATCCGGTCAACGCGGCGCGAACCAAGAATGCACCCATGTCGGTGATCCTGCCACGCGTCCTGTGCCGAAACGGTATTCCACGTGGCCTTGGGCGCGCTTTCCCGCGCTGGTTACCGCCTCAGCGAGAAGTCAGTCAGCCGACCGCAACAGGTAGGTGTCCATGATCCAGCCATGCCGCTTGCGGGCGTCGGCGCGCAACGAGGCGATGCGCTTCCCGACATCCCCCACGGTGCCGGCGACGAGCAGCTCGTGCTCGGTGCCCAGGTACGCCCCCCACCAGATGCAGGTAGCGGGTGGGCATTCCCGGAATGCGCAGTCGCCGTCGAGCATCACCACCGCCGTGCCGGAGAACCCGGGATCCAGTTTGCGCCCGGTGGTGATCAGCACCGGCTGGCCAATATCGTTGAGCGGCAGGCGATGACGCGCGGTCAACGCCTGGATCGCGGTGATGCCGGGAATCACGTCATACGAGATGTCGACATGTGTTGCGACGGCGTCGAGGATCCGCAGCGTACTGTCGTACAGCGACGGATCTCCCCACGCCAGAAACGCGCCGACGTCGCCCGGTGCCAGCGAATCCTCAATAGCCGAGGCCCACAGCAGCGCGCGCTGGGCGTGCCAGTCGCTCACCGCCGCGGCATATTCGCCCTCGCGTGAGCGCGGCGGGTCGGGCAGCTCGACGAACCGGTACGTTCGCGATGCGTCGACGAACCGGGCGCAGATCCCCCGCCGCCACATCACCAGGTCGCTTTTCGCCTCACCCTTGTCCATCACGAAGAACACGTCAGTGTCGTTGAGAGCCGAAACCGCTTGCACCGTAACGTAATCGGGGTCACCGGCACCAATGCCGATGACGTGGATGCGGCGCGTCATTCCGCAAGACTAGCCACTACCCTATGTAGTACTCAAAGTATCCGATACCCGGGGTATTGACTAAACCGCCGGGATCGACCTAGCGTCAGTACAAGCACTGATCGACGAAGGGACGTCAACGGTGACTACCTCTGCGAAAGCCGCCAGCCGGGAAGAGTTCTCGGAGCGATTGCTCAAAGGTTCGGTGAAGAAGTCCTACGAGCCGGTCGTCGACGTCGACTGGGAGGCTCCGCTCGACCCGGACAAGTTCTATCTGCCGCCCAAGGTCGTCTCGCTCTACGGCACGCCGATGTGGGACGCGATGAGCCGCGCCCAGCAGATCGAGGTGTCCCGGCAGGAGTTCGTCAACACCCTCTCGGCGGGCATCTGGTTCGAGAACATGCTGAATCAGTCCCTGCTGCGCGACATCCTGCACCGGGATCCGACCGCGAATGCGACCCACTACGCACTCACCGAACTCGGCGACGAGACCCGCCACATGGTGATGTTCGGCAAGGCGATCGAACGTGTCGGCGCGAGGCCCGTGCAGCCGCGGCGCTACCAACGCTGGATGATCAACGCGTTGCCGCTGGCGTTCCGTGGCGCATTTCTCTGGGTCGCCGCGTTGATCGGCGAGGAGATCTTCGACTCGCTGCAGCGCCAGATGATGGACGACCCGCAGTTGCAACCAATGGTGCAGCGACTGATGCGAATTCACGTCACCGAAGAGGCCCGCCACATCCAGTACGCGCGCGACGGGGTGCGCAAGCGCGTCACCGAGATGCCCGCGGTCAGCAGGTTCTGGGTGGCCAACGTCAACGGACTCGGCGGCGTCTTCTTCCGTTACCTGTTCACCAACCCCGTTCCATACAATCGCGGCGGCCTCGACGGCCGGGAGGCGCGCCGGATGGCGCGAAACAACCCGAACTATCACGAGGTTCAGCGCACAGGGTTCGCTCCGCTGGCCACGTTCCTGCAAGAGGTCGGCCTGATGGGCCCGATCGCCCGCCGACTGTGGAAGCGCACGAAGTTCCTGTGATGAGTGCTTGCGCGGAGAACGAGCAGCAGTGCACGGTGATCGGCGCCGACGACGACGTGGTCTCGGTGCGGTTCGACGATGCCAGCACCAGTTGGCTACTGCGAGCCGGCTGCGGTGACCAGCGCCGGGCCGGCGTCGTCATCGATCAGCGGCCGCTGCACATTCCGAACCTGCCGGCACACAACGACTTTCGTGGCCCGGTTTTTCACCAGGCCGACTGGGATCCCGCCTTCGATCCAGGAGGGCAACGTGTCGCGGTGATCGGGGCCCGCGGCGCCCACGTCATGAAAGCGCTCAGCGGAGCCGACGTTACGCTCTTCGACTGCCCGCCGACCTGGGAGACACGAAAAACGGAGCGGCGCTGGCTCCCTCGTAAACCACACATCCGCCTACACGTCGTGGCCTCACCCATCGCGGAGATCGCCTCCGACGCGATCCGCACCGCCGACGGGACCGAGTACGTCGTCGACGCGATCGTCTATGCGACCGGCTCCTCGATCAAGCCCGGCGTACCCGACGACGCCGTCGTCGGTTCCAACGGCCTGACGATCCAACGCGCCTGGTGCGACGCCGCGACCGCATATCTCGGCGTGGCGGTGCACGGCTTCCCGAATTACTTCCTGCAAGACGGGCCAGACTCTCCGGTGACCGGCGACCAGGCCCGCTACGTCGAAGACTGCCGAAACCTGATGAAACGGCGCGGCTCCGCCCGTGTCGAAGTACGGCGCAGCGCGCAGCACCAGTACATCCAGCGCGCGCACGTCACCCCGCCCGCCAAGGCTTTCGACTTCGCCCAGCCGACACACCACGAGATCTATGACGGTCCTGCCACACTCACGATCGGCGGCGACGCGCATACCATCGGCGCAAGGCTGACCGGCCACCTCGATCCGATCGACGGCAAATACCATTGGCAGGGAACGGTTTACGGCGCAGAAATCGAACTGCCGAAGCGCCCGGTCACGATCACCACCGACAGACTCACCACGCAGGCCAAGATCACCGAGCAGACGCCGTGGGGCAGCTACTCGATTGCCGGCGTCGGCGCGCCGCCTTACGAGTGCACGTAGCGGCCGAACCAGTCCAGCACGCGCGCCCACGCGTTTGCCGCCGCGGCCGGGTTGTAGCGCCGGCCGGTGTCGTTGAAGAACGCGTGGTCGGCATCCGGTTCGACCACCACCTCGTGCACCAGCCCGGCCCGCTGAAGCGCGGCCGCCGCAGCGTCTTTCGATGCATTCACTCGAGCGTCCAGCGCGGCGTAGATGGCCAGCACCGCGGCCTCGGCGCCGGAGAAATCGGGATTGTCCGGCAGCGGCCCGTAGAACGGCACCGCGGCAGCCAACGACCGCTCACCCGCGGCCAGCAACTGCCACACCATCCCGCCGCCGAAGCAGAACCCAACCGCGGCCACCTTCTTGCCGCCGACCCGGCGCTGTAGCTCGCCGACACCCGACTTCATGTCGGCCACGAACCGGTCGGGCGTAACCCTGCCGAGCGCCGCGGTGGCCTGCGCCGGCTCGGCGAACGTGCCTGTGCCGCCCTCCTCCGACAGCAGATCGATCGCCAACGCCGAGTACCCGACGCCGGCGAACCGGCCGGCCACCGAGCGGACCCAATCGTCGAGGCCCTTGTTTTCGTGGATCACCAACACACCACCCCGAGCGTCGGTTGCCGCAGCCCATGCGCCCTGCAGCTCACCGTTCGGACCAGCCCACGTCACCGGTTGTGTCGGCAGCGCCAAGTCCATCCCGGGCGGTGCCGAGGTGAGCGCCTCCGTCCCGGTGGTCGCGCCCGTCGAGTCCTTCTGCCCGCCGGCACCGCAGGCAGCGATCAGCGCGCTGGCGGTCGCGGTAGTCAACCCGAGAAGGGCCAGCCGGCGCAGTGCTTCGCGCCGTGACAACAGCCCGTCGACATGGTCGGTTGCGATTTCTTCGGCGATGTAGCGCTGCAGCCCAGTCACGTACGCGAGTATGCGCCCCTGCGCGATGGCACTGCAGCCGAGCGGTCGCGGTCGCGCACGCGCGCGGCTAGTGGGCCCGTCCCGCCCACACGGAAGAGCTCGGCCACTCCGGCATCGTTCGATCGCCTCCGAGGCGGTCGCGCAAGGTCGCAACGTTGATCGGCCGGACATCGTCGGCAACGGCCTGCAAAAGCCGATGCGCGGCCGACTTCGATGTCGACGGCGGGACCACGAACAGCACCGCATCCCTCGAATGCGTGCCGATCAGATAGATGGTGTCGGCGGAAACCAACCGATATGGATCGACGGGGGTTGCGTGTCCGCCGCGGATGATCCGGCTCGGGGCCGGCAGCCACCCGCTGGGGTCGTACACCACCCGCCGCACGGGACCGATGAAGCGGCCCAGGACGGCGACCAGATCAGGAAGCTCGGTCCGTAGCTCCGCCGTGTTGGGCCACCACGCGCCATCGACCGCTCCCTTGCCCCGGGGCCGCTGACACAGCTGCAATCGGGTGACCGCCGGATGGGGAGAAAGGCTGGGCGCCATCGAGCGCTCCCGTCGCTACTCCGTGCTATCGCAGACGGCAACCGGGACGCGTCACACGAGAAACCTACGATCACTTCACCATAACCCACGGGCCGACGGAATCATTGGAACGACCAGAGGAGACAGCGTGCGCTTCACATATGCGGAGGCGATGACCGACCCGACGTTCTATGTCCCGCTGGCCAGGGCCGCCGAGGCCGCCGGCTACGACGCGATGACGATTCCCGACGGCATCGCCTACCCGCTCGAATCGGCCTCCGCCTATCCCTACACCCCCGACGGGAGCCGCGAATTCCTCGACGGCAAGGCGTTCGTCGAAGCCTTCGTGCTGGCGGGTGCGCTGTCGGCGGTCACCACGACTCTGCGGTTCAACTTCTTCGTGCTGAAGCTGCCGATCCGTCCGCCGGCGCTGGTCGCCAAGCAGGCCGGCTCGCTGGCTGCGGTGTTCGGCAATCGGCTGGGACTGGGCGTCGGCACCAGCCCGTGGCCGGAGGACTACGAGCTGATGGGCGTCCCGTTCGCCCAGCGCGGCAAGCGGATGGACGAATGCATCGAGATCATCCGTGGGCTGACCTCCGGTGACTACTTCGAGTTCCACGGCGAGTTCTACGACATCCCGAAGACCAAGATGACCCCGGCGCCGTCCCAGCCGATCCCGATCTTGATCGGCGGCCACGCCGACGCGGCGCTGCGCCGCGCCGCCCGCTGCGACGGCTGGATGCATGGCGGCGGCTCCGCTGGCGAATTGGATCGGCTCCTGTTGCGCCTGAACCAGTTTCGTGCCGAGAGAAGCAAGACGGGACCGTTCGAGATTCATGTCATCTCGGCCGACGGGTTCACCGTCGACGGGGTCAAACGGCTCGAGGACAAGGGTGTCACCGACGTGATCGTCGGCTTCCGGGTGCCCTACATCGTGGGGCCCGACACCGAGACGCTGGACAAAAAGATCCGCCACCTCGAGAAGTTCGCCGAGAAGGTGATCGCGAAAGTTCGCTAGACCTCTGCCGCGAGCAGGCGCGACTGTCTGGCTCCCCGCGTCGAACCTACGTCGAACCAGTATGCCGATCCAGGTTTGGGCTACGGCAGTAAGTGGGAACCGGACACCATGAGCATTGAACCGAAGCCGACCGCGGACGCCTCGGTCGGCGAGTTGACGGGGCAATTGTCCGCTCAGACCTCGCGGCTGGTCCGCGACGAGATGCGGTTGGCACAAAAAGAGTTCCAGGAGGCGGCCAAGCACGCCGGTATCGGGGCAGGCCTGCTCAGCACCGCCGGGCTGCTGGCCTTCTTCGGCTTCGGGGCGCTGCTCACCGCTGCGGGCGCCGCGCTCTCACTGGTGCTGCCCGTGTGGGCGGCGGCGCTGATCGTTGCCGCGGTGCTGTTCATCGCCGGAGGGATTGCCGCACTGATCAGCAAGCGCGAGGTCGAGGAGGTGTCGCCCCCGCGCCAGACGATCGAGAGCGTGAAGAAAGACATCAACGAATTGAAGGACGCCCGCCATGACCACCCCTGATCCAGTGCAGCCGGAGCCGGGCCCCGATGCGGATATCGACGAGATTCAGGCCGACATCGAAGCCACGCGTCACCAGGTGGGCGAGACCGTCGGAGCGTTGACCGAGAAGCTCGACGTCAAGAAGCAGGCCAGCCAGAAGGTCGCCGACACCAGGGCGCGCGTCGCGGGCACCGCGCAGTCGATGCCGCCCGCCGTTCCGATTGCGGCAGTTGTGGCTGTGCTTGCCGTCATAGGGCTGATGATCTGGCGCCGCCGCAGGCGCTGACGCCGCGGCAGAGTGGGGG
>Ga0055448_10000035_pt1 | contig 27727 bp, 24 predicted proteins | sample China_Galinas_PW_4_FD_57744 | JGI IMG/M metagenome (GOLD analysis project Ga0055448, IMG submission 57744) | Wetland microbial communities from San Francisco Bay, California, USA, that impact long-term carbon sequestration - China_Galinas_PWA_D2 | ecosystem: Environmental > Aquatic > Marine >... | reverse complement strand
GGAGAACTTCCAACTCAAATCGCCAACCAACAAAGTGCAATTGAGCTACAAAGAATGATGGTACCTACTCCTGGGCCGGTAACACCGCCAACTCCAGTTGCTGCGGGTCCTGGCTATTCGGTAGATCAACTCACGAATATGTGGCAAGCAGCCTACAATTATTTTGCTAATACATTTGCAGCAGGAAGTGATCCAAACTTTGCAGCCGATCAAATTTATACTGATGTTGAAGCGGTTGTGGCTGGAACAACAAATGATTCAACACGATCGATCTATAATGCTATACAGGACACAACAGGCATTCATGTTGAATCTGGTATTGCTATTGGAGATGCAAATCGTCAACAAGCAGAAGCAATCAAAATGATTGTTGATGCAGGCATTGATTCACTTGCAGGGCGTGGCATTAATATAGCAACAATAACAAATCTCGTGGGTGCACCGGATGATTCTAATCTTCGTGGAAGTTTTAGAGATCTCATGGATCAAGTTATTGGTCGATTGAAAACATTAAGCTAATAACTCATTTTTGGTGAGTAAACAGATAAAGCAGTCAGAATTTCTTCTGGCTGCTTTTTTTATTGCAAAAATATCTTCATTCATATTACGGTGAGATCAGATTTATTCACCTGCATACATTCGATTATCACGGTGGTTAGCATATGAAAAAAATTATCTCTCTTGCAATTCTCGCATCAAGCATATCAGTGCATGCAGCGAATATTACTTCGCATTCATATTTAGCCGTACGACCTGAATTCCAATCAGGTTCACCAGAATTATTTACCTTATTTCAAGATCGTATGGATGCACGCGATCATCAAATGAATGCTGCTATTCAGGTAGTTGTTTTTAGCGGCAAATCACGTGATAGTAAAAAGGTTGCCAAATATTTTTTACCCTATGGTAAATCACAAATTATTGCGGGCGGTTTTAACTCGCAAGCATTTAATGGTCGCACACTGGATGTAATTTCTCATTATTTTGGGGTGTTTACCGCTAATCCAATTGCACCAACTGAACTTCCGGGACCTCCTGCACCAGCAGACACGGTTTTTAACACTGATGATCTTACGTTTCAAAGTAAACTATGTTTACGCCCAAAGCGCACCGTTGTTGGCGTTGGCTTTCAATGGAAACAACATCTTTGTTTTGGGAAAGGAGAAAGCGGCGGCTTATGGTTCAGTATTTCAGCACCGCTTGAACGAGTAACGCATAATTTACATTTTAACGAATCAATTGAAAATGCAGGCAGTGGCAGTACGCCTGATGGATTTGTAAGTACTATGGAAGCAGCACTTACCGGACAACCAGTATTTGGTGATAAAGTATTTAAATATGGCAAAATATCACCATGCACCCTCACAGAAACAAAAATCGCTGACGTTGAATTAAAAGTTGGCACGCTCTTTTTGGAAACCCAACGCTGTTATCTTGAAGCATATGTTGGCGGTGTTGTCCCAACGGGAAATAAACCAACTGCTGAATTTATGTTTGAACCAGTTGTAGGAAATGGCCATCATGGCGGCGTATTATTTGGGGCAAGCAGCGGTATGGCATTACGTGATATTAATAAAGGCTGGGATTTTTGGGCTTTAATTGATGTTGATGGCCGCTATTTATTTGCTAACAATCAAAAACGTTCATTTGATTTAATTGATAAAAGTTGGAGCCGTTATATTTGGATCTATCCAACAAGTAGTGCACAGCCATTTGCTGATATTAATCCCGGCATTAATTATTTGACGCAAGAAGTGAGCGTTAAACCGCGCTTTCAAGGTACCATGCATTTAGGATTAGGATTATATTGCACCAACTTTATATGGCAAACTGGCTACGTATTTTTTGCCCGCAGTCCGGAACATATTGAATTGAAATCATGCTTTGATGAAAGTTTTGGCATTGCAGGCATTGATTTTGATGATATTAGTAATACTGGTGCGGGTAAAGATGGCAAAGCAAATACCCAATCACGAGCAACCATGAAATTATTTGAAGATGCGCTCAATGATGAAGATGCATCAGGATTACCTGAATTTATTCCGATTAAAAGCCAGGATATTGATCTCAATTCAGGGGCACAACCGTGTGCTAATACGCATACCTTATATTTCTCTATTGGTTATCGTGATGATGCCTGTGAATATCCATTATTTATGGGAACTGGTGGTTCATATGAATTTGCAACAGACAATGCAGCTCTTGAAAAATGGTTATTCTGGATAAAAGGTGGCATATCATTTTAAGGAAATATCATGAATAAGAAATTCCTCATAGTACTCACTATTATTTCACTTTCTCTCAATGCTGCCACCAATCAACAATATCAAGAAGCAATTACTCAATATAATGAAGCATTACGTGCTGCACGTGCATTATATACGGTCCGCCGCTCGCCAGATTTTCGCGCGGCCAACTTTATTAATGATATACGAATTGCCTATAAATTATTTCACACCAGAATTACTAATTATTGGGAACATGATAAACGTATTACTGCCAATAAACGGCGTGCAGCAGCGCAAATTAAACAGTTATTAGCCATTGGCCCGCGTACCGCACGAACAACAGCTGATGAAATTGTTGAACGGCATAAAAGATATTTGGAAGAACTCGAAGAGTTTGGCCATACCATTACCCGCATTCGCGCACGAGATGCCCAACGATTAGTTGATTTTGCTGAAACAGTAGCTTCACAATCAAATAGCATTTTAGTGAATTTAGGATTGGTTTCTGATGAGGTTGCCCGGGTTATCGCTGGTACCACACGAGAAGATGATCCAGCAGAAATACGTATACATTTTGATTTAGCAAATACGGCCGCACGCAATTTACGTGAGGCCGCAGAACGTTTCAGACGGGGTGAATAAATTTATCGCGTTAATGGAATACCAAGATAATTTAATTCTTTTTCCATTTTACGAGCGATTACTTGTTTCATCCGTTCAAAGTCAGAAAACTTTAATTGATTTACCGCAGGGCTGTATATATTAGTATCAGTCGCTAATCCAATAAGCGTACCTTGAAGCAATTTGAACTGATCATTAAATGCTTCAATCATTTGCTCAATACCAACACTTCCTTCAGCCCATTCGAAATGCATAGGATTTCCTGCTATTTCGGTCAATAATTGTTCAGATGGCGTTGTCGTAATACGATAAATTTCTTGATAACCATGCGTCATTACCAATGGCATAACTGGCTCTTCAACTGGAATCATTTCAACCCGCTCTTCAGTTGGTGTGAGTTCAGCTTCTTCTTCAACTTCAATTGGTAACTCAGGAAATTCTATTGGTGGCAATTCAATTGGAGGCCCAAGTTCTGGTGGTCTAACAATTGGCTCTGGTGTTGATTCAGTATATTCAGGAGCTGCTGTTACCGGTGCAATAAAACGAGTTGGTTGTGCAAATTGTGAACGTGCTCCGGGACGATGTTCACGCGCTAAACGTCTTTGTTCTCGTTCAATTCGTTCTCGTTGTTCTTGGCGTAATTTTTGTTCTTGCGCCTGACGACGTTCACGTGCTAACTCACGTTCACGCTCAATACGAGCACGTTCTATTTGTTCTTTTCTACGTGCTCTACTTTCTTGAAAACCACGGCGTAAGCTTGCTTTGCGTTTAGCTACACCACGTTTTTTTACCGCTCGTCGCTTTAATTCACGTTCGCGTAACTGTTTAGATAATCGTGTGGTCATTCCTTTTGGCACTTTTTCTTTACCACGCATTTCAATAAATTGTTTTTCCCGAGCCTTTTGCTCACGAGCGCGGCGCATTCTAAGAGCTTGCAATTCTTCTTGTTTTTTAAATTCTGCAACTTTTTCTTTCCATTCGTTACGCAATTGCTCAAGAGGAGCTTCTTCAGCTGCACGTTGTGTACGCAATTCTGCCGCACGTTTTTGTTGACGTGCAAGTGTTTCAAGAATTTCCTCAGCTTCACGTAATTCTGCAGCACGCTGCTTTGCTTGATATTCCGCTTCTAATTCTTTTATTACTTTTTGAGTCTCTTTTGATTGTTGCTCAGTGCGTTTAAGAAGCTTTCGCTGTACTTCTTTTTGTTGACGTGCAATATCTTTACGCATTTTTAAATCTTTTAATTGTGCTTTTGGGGTTGATTGCGGTCTGGTAATAGGCGCACGAACTTTTGGTGCTCGATATCCCAACGTTTCCATAATCTGTTGCTCAGGTGTTTTAGGCGTTAGAGTAAATCGAGGTTTTGACACGCGAATGGTAGTTGGTGTCTGAAAAATACGGCCACGAAGCATACCACCCCTTGAAGGTGTTGGTGTTTTTGTTGGAATTTCGGCAGGTTTTAAACCTCGCATTCTGCCAATTGGTCGACGAGTTGAACGAACCACAGTTCCTTCTATTAAGGGCATCTCTACAATTTCAGGTCCTGATTTTGGCATACGACCTCTATAAGTAGGCAATTTTACACCACCACGCGTAAATCTACTAATAGCCTGTTTTCCAGCACTCGTTCCTTCAAAGGCTGGCACAAAACTTACTCCCTTTTGGGCAGTAGAACCTACTTGCTGTCTAATATTTTTACCTATTACCTGAGATCCCACATCACGAACAGTGCCCCCAATAGATTTAGCTTTACCGCCTTGCTTTTTACCTTTTATAACTTTTTCTTCAAACTCTTCCTCAAAAACATCCTCTCCGGTTTTCTTGGCAAAACGGCCGACTGCTTTTCCTGCCTGCATACCGGTCTGAGTTACTTTGGCTCCCACTTCTTTACCTATCGTTTGGGCACCTTTTTTCCACATAGGCTTTAACTGGGTTGAGATACCCAGTAATCCTACTATGAAGAATAATTTGATACTATTTTTAAGAAATTCCATTGATAACCCCCGAATGCTTCTTTCCCTAAAATTCCTTTCCTTATTAATAAGGATAGCTCTTGGTGATTAAATTGTCAAATAGAAAAGATTTAAAATCTATTCATAACATCGCACCCAGAGCTTTTATACACCTATTCAAGGCTTATAATAAGACTATCATACCGAAATAATACGTCAAAAGCCTCCCTGGAGAGTTACTATTGAAAGGTGTACAAATTATTGCAATCTGTAACATTTTACTGATATCTTAAGGCTAGGAAAGGAACTTTAAAGGAGAAAAAGCTATGAAAAGCATGCATATGATATATGTCTTTGTTATCAGTATGCTCGGGGTAACAGGAATAATACAAAGTTGCCCTATTAGTATATATAATGATACGAAAGAACCTATTTGGGTAATTTATAAGCCTGAGGTTGCTGAACGATTGCCTGATACGGGAATCACCAATACTGATATTCGTAGAGGCCTACGGGGAAAAACAGGGGGAATTCGAGTGGTATCTGGCGAAACCGAAACTATTGGTACCCCTCATACCAAACAATATGCTATTTATATGGTAACCCAAAAGGATACCTTTAATAAAGCCTACCAGCTACATATTACCAAATGCTTTATAACCCCTAAACAACGTAGAGAATGGTGGCAAAAAAACCAGCTTAAAGTATCTCAAATTCAAGAAAATAAACTTACTTTAGCACAAAAAGAACATGTTCAAATTACTAGCTTAAAAGATTTGGTTCGCTACAAAGTAAAAGCAGCTGCTTCACGTTTGCTCAAGCGTAAGTTTCAGCAAGGTAATTAATTACCCCTGATTTCCACCCGACTACGTTTAAAGCTACGTCGGGTTTCCACAGCATTTTTTGTATTTTTTACCAGAACCACAAGTACATGGATCATTACGACCTACTTTAGGCTCTTCTCGTTGCACTGGCTTTGGTGTTGCGCCCGCTTCTTTTCCACCACCTGAAACTAAGTTCAACTCTTTCAACTCTTTTTCACGGCGTTTTTCGAGTTCACGCTGATCGAATCGTTCAACATTAACATGGAAGATACGCTGTACGACATCTTCTCGTAAGTTCGCCATCATATCTTTAAACATGGCAAATGCTTCACGTTTATATTCGATAAGTGGATTTTTTTGACCCCAACCGCGTAATCCGATACCCTCTTTGAGATGATCAAGATTAAGCATATGCTGTTTCCATGCTTGATCTATTGCCTCAAGCATAATCCATTTTTCAACATTCTGCATCATCTCTTGCTCAACACCACTTCGATAGAGCTCATATTTCTCAAGCACAAAATTAATAACATCTCGTTTGAATTGATCACTATTTTTCAATTCAAAACCAGCTGTTTCAAACGCATGCTTGTCAATACGGGTAATTTTACTTAATTCGTTATAAATGGTATCAATTTGATCTTTGGTTAAAGTTCGTTTTGGGCAACACCATTCAAATACGTCTTGAACTACATGAATAATAAGATCCCGTATTAATTCATAAATATGCTCTTCACCTTCAAGCACTTCACGACGATAGGCATAAATAACTTTACGTTGCTGATTGAGCACATCATCATATTCAATCAGATGTTTACGTATATCAAAGTTGCTTTTCTCAACCTTTTCTTGTGCCCGTTCAATGGTTCGAGAAACAAAACGTGATTCAATGATCTCATCTTCTTGCATGCCAAACCGTTGCATATTCTTTTTGAGTGTATCGCCTGCAAAAATGCGAATCAGTTCATCTTCTAAAGAAATATAAAAACGTGATTCACCAGGATCACCTTGCCGTCCTGAACGGCCACGTAGCTGATTATCAATACGCCGACTTTCATGCCGTTCGGTACCTAAAATATATAAGCCACCTGCTTGCAATGATTCTTTGGTTGGCTTAATATCAGTCCCCCGACCTGCCATGTTAGTTGCAATAGTAACACGGCCTGGTTCACCTGCATGTTCTACAATATCTGCTTCACGTTGATGCTGTTTTGCGTTCAATACTTCGTGAGGGATGCCATGCTGCGTCAGTACACGGCTTAATAATTCAGACATTTCAACCGATATGGTCCCAATCAATATTGGCTGCCCTTTTCTATGACGTTCGGTAACATCTTTAACAATCGCTTTAAATTTTGCCGGCTGTGCAAGAAATATTAAATCTGGTTGATCCCAACGGATCATCGGACGATTTGTTGGAATCGCAATAACATCAAGACCATAAATTTGATGAAATTCTTCTGATTCTGTTACTGCTGTCCCGGTCATCCCCGCAAGTTTATTATATAATCTGAAAAAGTTTTGGAGCGTAATAGAAGCAACTGTTTGTGTTTCATCTTCTATTTTTACCCCTTCTTTTGCCTCAAGCGCTTGATGTAATCCATCGCTATACCGGCGCCCGGGCATAATGCGGCCAGTAAATTCATCAACAATCAACACTTGATCGTCACGCACTACATAATCAACATCGCGTTTGAATAATGCATGTGCTTTTAATGCCTGAGTAATTTGGTGCAATAACGCTAAATTTTCAACATCATATAAATTTTTAATATTAAAAGCAGCTTCTATTTTATCGTTACCACTTTCAGTAAGCTGTACGTTGCGTGCTTTTTCATCAACTTCATAATCTTGGTCACGCACAAGCCTACCAACTACTTTATCAACAATTTCATACTGTTTACTGGTTTTTTGTATCCCGCCAGAAATAATAAGCGGTGTACGCGCTTCATCGATTAAAATGGAATCAACTTCATCAACAATCGCATAATTAAGATCACGCTGCACATAATCAGATAAACGAAATTTCATATTATCGCGCAAATAATCAAAACCAAGTTCATTATTTGTGGCATATAAAATATCGCTTTCATAGGCCTTTTTGCGTTCGGCATCACTCATATTATGTTGCAAGCAACTCACGGTAAGGCCTAAGAAATTAAAGATTGGCGCCATCCACTGCGCATCACGACTCGCTAAATAATCGTTTACCGTTACTAAATGTGCTCCTTTACCTTCAAGGGCATTGAGATATAAGGGCAATGTTGCCGTAAGAGTTTTCCCCTCACCGGTTTTCATCTCAGCGATTTTGCCTTGATGCAATACAATGCCACCCACAAGTTGGACGTCATAATGGCGTTGATTAATCCGCCGTTTCGCTGCTTCACGAACCACAGCAAATGCCTCAGGCAGAATATCATCTAATGTCTCGTCTTTGTTCAATCGTTCACGAAATTCATTGGTTTTAGCAGTAAGTTGGCTATCTTCTAATGCTTCCATCTCTGGTTCAAGAGCATTAATTTTATCTACTATCGGCTGTAAACGACGTAATTGACGCGCATTATTTGTTCCAAAAACTTTTGCTAATAAGCCTGCAATCATGTTTATCCTTAACCCGGAATATAGCTATATCTCAAGATAAAAACGTATCACAAAACCGGAAAGCCAGCAACCAACATAAATTATTTTAAACTCACGATAGTCATTTGCCGTCCAGCTTGATTACCCTGCCGACGATATGAATAAAATGCCGGATCACATATCGTACAAATATTATAATCTAATCGAAATGCTTCTTTTTTCACGCCAGCACGTTCAAGCTGTAATCGATTGAACCCTGGCACATCAAAAAAGAGTTGCTCATCTGAATGTTTATGTATGGCTTTTTCAGCATAGGGAAATGATTCAAAATTCATTAAAAACTTGGTATCAACCGCATAGCAACAGGATTTTGCTGAAGGCCCAAAAAATACGCGTACCAGTCCTGGATTGGTTTGAAAATTATTCTGCATAGTATTGAGCATTTCAACGGCAATCGATTGCACTGAACCACGCCATCCTGCATGAGCAATACCCACCACATTACGGACCGTATCAAATATAATAACTGGCAAACAATCAGCAGTCATCACACCAAGCCCTACGCCACTCAAATCAGTAATAAGATAATCTCCTTCTTGAGAGAAAGACTCTGCCTTGGCTACTAATTCAGGTGAAACAATAAGTCCATCAGCACTATGCGTTTGGCGTAAAAAGAGCAACGATTGTAAGCGCATTGCTTCTATAGCTCGATCAAACGATTTATTAGTGCTCTTATTCTCAGTTAAATAATCGACAGGAAACAATTCATCATGAGCATTGCCAAAATAGATTCGCACTAATGCACCGGTATGTAACAGCATCCGTAATCACCCCCTATACTTGTGGTACGTCACATGATTTAAGTATACGCATCTTTTATCACAAGTACTATATTTACTTATTTTTTACATCCAGAGCATGAGTCTATTCTTCTTTAAGCTATATATGAATTGAGAAAGTCATGCAATCAGCATGGGTGCAATCAGCACACTCATGCATATAACAATATTCACGATGCTCAAGCTCACGCTCTCTCTCGCGAAGTTCTCGCTCTTTTAATCTATTTTTACGTTCAATTGCACGTGCTTCTCGTTCACGCGCCTCAGCTTTACGCTTCTCTAAAGCCAATCGCTCTTTTTCATGACGCTCTTGCTCTTGTTGCTTGAGTTCAAATCGATATTCTTTACCACCAATCACCAGTTCATAGAGCCATGTTGCATGCATTTCGAGCGTACGTGCTGATTCATAGCGACTGCTATATTGATGAGCTTGAGAAAGAGCTTGAGAGAGATTTTGCAGATCAGCACCAAGAGCCTGTGCATAGCACACATATGGATATCGTTCATAATGAGGTGGATAATATGAAAGTAATGCGTGATCAAGTTGCTTTTCGACGTAATACTGATCATCACTATGATAATAGGCAGCATCAAGTTCTTTTGCGTAATAGTTCAACATATGTGCTTCTATTTCATACAATACAAAATAGTTTTTATGCTTAGTAAGGAGCTCATATAAAAACTCAATACGTGGTACTAAATGATCTATTTTGCCAACTATTTCCTCAAGCTGAGTAATTGATCCACGCAAGGTTGGATTATCAAAAAGTTCTTCCCGCAATTGACGCACACGTTTTCTTGCTTGAGAACTATTCGTTCTTAATGAACGAATTAAACGATCTAATGTATACAAATAAGCATTGATTGATTCTTTTTCATATCTCATATCAGCAATCTGATACAAAAATGCCTCATCATCAAAAGTTCTCGGTGGATATATTTTATAATGCATTTCTTGGTTGCGATACTTTTCGATTAATTCAAGTAATTCACCAGAACAACTTTTTGCCTGCTGATACGAAGATCGTGCATTGCTAATAACTTGTTCGGTTGACGTGCTAAATAGCCAACTACTAAATTTATATAAGGCATAGCTCCCAGCAGCTACCGCACCGCCAATACAGCCAACTTTGACTACCTTTTCAAATGTATTATTTGGCGCGCGGTGCCGTGCATATGAAGAAGCAGGCACGCTCATAAGGAAAAGAAAAAAAAACGATACAGTAATATAATTACGTTTCATAAGAAACCCCCGTAGTTTATATGTATAGTTATATTTAGCTTTACCACAAACTTTTTCATATGTAAAAAGCCGGTCTATTGCTTTTTTCATTTCAATCGGCTAAAAAAGTGGTACACAAAGGCTGCTTCTTTAAATCACGGAGGGTTTATGTTGTACGCTTTGATTCTATATATCACCTTATTCAATACGCCTGCTCTTTTTTGCTGCCAAGAATCTGATGATGAAGAATGGGTAAAAATAGAGCGTCCTGAAACATTTCATGTCTATAATAGTACTAAACACCCCCTTATATCATTGAGCTCGTCCAAAACAAGAATTGAACCAGGAAATACATTCACTAAATCAGATCCACTTTTTTTTGAGCATTCTAGTGAGACATTTAATAAATCATTTTTCGAACATGAAGCAACATATTATCAACTCGATTATAGTACTACCCAAGTCGCCCTCGGCAAATCATTGAGTGGCACCAAAGAAACAGCACTTGATCTTACTACATTAATCTATCTTCACAAACCAATACCAACAAAACAGATAGAAATAAAAAATAACAGTACCTTTGCCCTAACTTTTAGTGAACCAGAACCCTATGGTATAGAAGCTGCACCAAAAAAATATCGCCTCCCACCAAATGAACATACCGTTTTTTCAACAGCAACAGAAATCGCACCAGATTATCACAAAATGCGTTATCAAAAAGGAACTTTTACATTTCTTCCTCATGCCAATGATAATGAAAGTGGCCAATATCATACAGTTAAAGAATATGCAGTTAGATTTGTGCAACAAAAAGGCCGAATTTTTTATCTTTATGAAAAACTCACATTATATGCTGCTACTATTTGGTGGTGGTTCAATGGCATCAGATTTAAAGAAATCGATGAAAATAAAATACCCGTCTTCATGCCCTATAAAGAAAATATACCGCAAAGTAAAGGACGGTGTGTACTAAGTTAAGTAAGTTTTTTACTTTTTTTAATGATTTCTTCTTTTTTCACAAGCGGGATATAGTGCAAATTAACTATATTTATTTTATGTGGAATTTTACTCATATCCAAGGCTTCGTGTGCTTTTCGTAGATCAAGATGATTGACTCTTTCCCCTGAATCAGGGGCAATAGTATAATCATGCGAAGTATCCATATCGCCAATTGCTTTTGAATCAAATGAATATAATGTTGTTTCAGGAAAAAGTCCGCGTAATACGCGGACAATTTTATGATGATATTCTTCTTCAATCATATGTTACCTTTATTCTTCAGAAGAATGCTCTGCTTCATGACGCATAAACGTTGGCACATCTAAATCAGATACATCAATTGGCAATTCTTTCTTTTCTTCTTCTAATGCAGCAGCTTCAACTTCTTGTGATTCTTCAAGGCGTTGTTCTTTCTGCTCTTCTTTTACTGGTGCTGCTTCTTGCTCCACTACCCTAACAGTTGGTTGCACTGAAACTGATTCGGTAACGGGCAATTCGCAGGAAGCCCCTTTTTCAAAGCCCGTTGCGATAATAGTAACGGAAACTTCGTCGCCCATTTTATCATCGATTACCGAACCGAGAATAATTTGTGCATCCGCATCAACCTGTTCATAAATTACTTGTGCGGCACAACTGATTTCTTGCAAGCCAAGATCTTTACCACCAGTAATATTTAATAGAACTCCTTGCGCACCCGCAATACTCATATTTTCAAGTAATGGCGAAGAGATTGCTTTTAAGGCTGCCTCTTTTGCGCGCTCAGTGCCTGATGCACGCGCTGTTCCCATTACGGCAAGTCCTTGAGATTTCATAATGGTGCGCACATCGGCAAAATCAACATTGATATGTCCAGGACGCGACATAATATCAGAAATGCTTTTCACTGATTGACCAAGTACATCATTAATCATGGCAAACGCATCAACCATTGAAACTTGTTGATCAACTACTTCCAATAACTTTTGATTTGGCACTACGATCAACGTATCAACTTCTTTCTTCAATGCCACAATCGCTTCTTCAGCAATGCGTGCCCGTTTTTTACCTTCAAATACAAATGGCTTCGTTACAATCGCAATAGAAAGTAATCCTTTGTCTTTCAATGCCCGTGCAACTACTGGCAATGCACCCGAACCGGTTCCACCGCCCATACCAGCAGTTAAAAATACAATGTCAGCATCTTCTGTCATCTCCAGTACTTTATCCATATCTTCTTCTGCTGCTCGTTTACCAAGCTCCGGATCGGCCCCCGTTCCTAAGCCACGTGTTGATTTGATCCCTAATTGAATTTTTTGTTCTGCTTTTGAAAGATCAAGTGCTTGCGCATCAGTATTGGCAACTACAAAATCTATCCCTGTCTGGCCAGATTCAATAATACTGTTAATCGTATTACCGCCAGCACCCCCAACACCAATCACTTTGATTGATACGATTGGCGTTGTCGTTACTTTTTTTTCTTCAGTTTCAAGAGCAATCATTTCCTACCCCTCCTTAGGTAAAGATAAGTTTCATAGTAAGAAATAACACAGAAGGTGGGGTAAAAATCAAGACTCTCTAAAAGAAGTCAGTAACCCATGAGCGCATTCGCATTAAAATCTGCTGGAATGTTGAACCTCCTTGGCCATTGATCGTACCACGTCGTTGTTTTTTAATGGCATATCTAAGTAACCCATAACCAGTTGCATACATCGGATGAGCAATTGATTCAGGCAGATCATAGGCAACATGCGGAATACCAATACGTGCCGGTACTTTAAATAATTTATGGGCAAGTTCAGGCATCCCATCAAGCAATGATCCACCGCCTGTCAGCACAATACCGGATGCCATGAACTGTTGCAGACTATATTTTTTAACTTCATCATTGATAATCGCTAAAAGTTCTCGTGCACGCGGCCGCACAATGGATGCAATTTCATGTGCTGATGCCATGCGAGTATCTTGACCGTGCACTTGTTGAATTTCGATGCTGTTTTCTTTTTTGGCATCTGGTGACACGGTTCCATTGTAAATTTTAACTCGTTCAGCCTCGTCGATGGTGGTGCGCAATCCAATGGCAATGTCATTCGTAAAATGATTGCCCGCCACCGGCAGCACCATCGTATGCCGAATATTTCCTTGTTGATATAACGCAACATCGGACGTACCGCCCCCAATATCAATAATGGCAACGCCCAGTTCGCGTTCATCTTCACTCAATACGGCATCAGCTGATGCCAACTGTTCAAGTACAATGTCTTGCACTTTCACCCCAGCTTTCTCACAACATTTTACTAAGTTTTGTACTGAAGCAATGCCGCCCATAATGATATGTGCTTGCACTTCTAATCGTACCCCATGCATACCTAATGGATCTTGCACCCGTTCATGCCCATCAATAATATAAAACTGCGGCAATACATGAAGAATTTGTTGACCTTCTGGAATTGGTACTGCTTTAGCAGATGCAATAACGTTTGCAATATCGTCTTCGCGAATTTCACCATGTTTAAGCGTAGTCATGCCACGCGAGTTACATGATTGAATATGACTTCCTGAAATCCCTACGTATGCAGCATCTATTTCAATGCCCGCCATCAATTGTGCTTCTTGTACTGCTTGTTTAATCGAATGAATTGTTTTGGCAATATCAACCACCACTCCTTTTTTTAATCCATATGATGGTGCTTTGCCCATACCTAAAATTTCTACCTTGTCTCCATCAAGATGTTGCGCTATCATGACACAAATTTTTGTGGTCCCAATATCAATCGATACGATTGTTCTAGCCATACGACCATCCCCCTTTTTCTTTTCGTACTATAATTTGGCGATCAAATCGTGCATCAGCAATTACCTGTTGATTACGCAAGCCATTTCGTTGGGATAGAGTATTTTTAATCTCTTGATATGAGTTCAAGATAGACACATCTGGATACTGTGCTGCATCGCACACCAAGTGAAACGCTTTATTTTTTTGATCAGTATAATACACCGTGAACTGATCAACCCATACTATGGCATATTCATGGCACAATTGAATTGGTAGATGCTGTGCCCATGAACGAAATACCAAATCTTCAACTAATGATTTATCTTTTGTTGCAATTGCTGCTAAATCAACACGAATTTCATCTGGTATATATGCATGTACAACAACTGCACCATTTTTGCACAACACATATTCATTGTTAATGAGTAATTTTGGCTCAGAGGCATCTAATACAATACGCAACACACCAGTTCGATCATGACACGCTTGAACAGCTTTAATTTGATGAAATTTTTCTTGTATAGCCTGTGATAATTGAGCAAGATCAGTAACTCGTTGCTGCTGAATAAATGTTTGTATATCTTTTTGTGCAGCAGGAGAAAGAGATTGATCATACGAACAGCTACATTGCCCAACACCAAACAATGTACGATAAGACAATAGTGCGCCATATGCGATTAATACAGCAATTATTAAAAAAATAAACAGGCGAAAATGCCAGCGCATTCCGTTCCATGCCCCCTTCATATGTCCCCCTTTTACTCTTATTTGTAGCGTTTTTAGAGGGTAAGAGTCAATGGTTTTACACTAATTTATGTTGGGTACTTGCCAAGAAAAGAAGAATTCCGGCAGCAACGGAAGCATTATATGAAATGTCTGATGATTTTTGCGGTAACGTAACAGGAACACCTTCTTTGGCAATAGCCGGCGTGATCCCAACTGCTTCATTTCCGATAACTAAACATAATGGCAGTTGATATGAAATAGTTGTCGCATTTTCTCCATTAAAGGCGGCCATATAAAGATGATAACCAGCCTGTTTTAATTCATATACTGCCGCTTGTGGTGATGCAGCAACATATATGTCTAAATGTTCAGCAAGACCTGCTGATGCTTTAAATACAGCTGCATTGAGCGGCGCCGCATGCTTTTTACAAATGATCACTCCATCAACACCGGTACAATATGCAGAACGCAAAATAGCACCCACATTTCGTGCATCTTGAATACTATCAAGCATCACTAAAAATTTATGTTTGGTGGGATCAAAAAACTTTTTGCGGATAACAGGCGGTTGCACTAAGGCAATAATACTTTGATGCTCGCCACCCTCAGCCATTTTATTGAGAACTTCACGTGATACGTATTGAATCGCCACCGGATACGAAGGCAATGATCGCTCTATTTTATGCCATGCTTTTGGCGTTGGCTTGGTTGTATACAGCGTAATAAGCTTTCTTTTTTTTGCCTTCAGTAATTCAACTATCGGATGAATGCCATAAATAAGTTGGCCTGCCGGCTGTTTAGTTTTTTTCTTCATACGTTTAGTATAGTAACAACTGATATATATAGCTAGACTCCATGAGTTTTAAGAAAAATACAAAACTCACATTCTATGCTATACTGATACCTCAAAGGTATAGGTTTCTCAATTTGTTAATTTGTTCAACCTCTTTACAGGAGTTGTACTATGAACATAATTCGTTACCTTTCAGTTGCCCTTCTTATTTCAACACTCCCTACCTATAGCCTTCGCTCTTCTATATTCAATAAGATGGATGAACTGTTTGCGCAAATGGAACAACAGATGGAAGCTTCATTCAATGAAATGCGATATATTCCAATGCATAAGAAGAAAAAAGATCTCAGTACGATATCAATTGATGATCAAAAAGATAAAGTAATGGTAACCATTAATAACGTACCTATTTCTCGCGATGAAGTTGAAGCAGAATTTCAAGATCAAGGCCAACGAGGTCAATCATTGCATATTAAAACAGCTGGTATTGAACAAACCATTCGCCTATATGACCGCACTGTTGCTGTACAACTTCAAGCAACTCAACAGCATGAAGAAAATACTGATAAACAACAAATGAGACAATTTGATTCATATGTTACGAGCACCGTACAATCAGTAAGCGGCAATCTTGATCTCGAACAGGCTCAAGTAATTGTTGATAAAGAGGCGGGTGAAATTCGCGTAATCATTCCTACGCAGGAAAAACAAGTTAAATCTATTGCAGTAACTATTAAGTAAACAATAGTATTGCTGATTGGTTATAGGTATACTTTCTGTTACGTTTAATAAAAATAATGCAAAGTGGCTTATGACCAATCAAGTCTACAATTTTATACAACTTTCTCGCGCAGCATTTCATCATAATATTGCACAATACCGTGCCTTGTTACCAGCACATATTCATCTGGCAGTGGTCGTAAAAAGCAATGCTTATGGCCACGGCATTGATCAAATCATACAGTTGTGCAAAGAAAATAATGATATACATATGCTCTGCACGGCTATGATTGAAGAGGCATTATATTTGCGGGAATGCGGTATTAAAAAACCAATACTCGTATTATATCCGGCATTTAATCTCCTTAAAGATGCCATTGCCTACGATATTAAGCTTACCGTAGATGATATCAATCAATTGGATACGCTCAATACTATTGCACGCCAACTTGATAAACAAGCTCACATTCATCTCAAAATAAATACTGGACTGAATCGTTATGGCAGTTTCAAAGAATCGGCATTTATTATTCTTGAAGCAATAAAAAAAAGCGAATATTTCTCATTAGATGGTCTGTATACTCATTTTGCTGAATCTGATTTAGTTGGATCAGAATATACACGCAAACAATGGCATGAGTTTAAGCAAATTTTAGCAGAAATTCATCGGAGCCCATTGATTATTCCATATATTCATGCAGCAAATAGTGCTGCCGCAAGCACCTTAGATTTATCAGGAACTAATTTAGTACGCATGGGCGCCGGTGCGTATGGCTTATGGCCTTCGTATGAAGTAAAAGATCTTACCCAACGGCACAGCAAATCATTTACCTTACGCCAAGTTGTTTCCTGGCATACGCATATACACGATATAAAAACAGTACCAGCTGGCAGTTATATAGGCTATGGCCGCATGCGTTGCACTACACAAGAAACCAAGATGGCTATATTGCCTATTGGCTATCATGAAGGATATCATCGCCGGTTATCAAACGTAGGTATTGTAAAAATTGGTGATCAATACGCACCTGTTTTAGGCCGTATTGCGATGAATGCAACTATTATTGATGTTACTCATATTCCTGATGCACACCGCGGTATGCCAGTAATTATGCTTGCTGATGATGATAAACTTAATGCACTTGCTCTTTCGCATACCTTAGGGAGCTATAATCCACGTGAAGTAACTACCCGATGTAATCCACATGTTAAACGCTTAATCATATAATCCCATACTATCTTTTTCACACGTATAAATTACACAAATCATACAACAATAGTAGGGAATTTTAAGGGAAGTTAATAAACAACTAAATGGTGAAGAAAAAGTACATAACGTGTCAAACTCATCCAGTTCACCTTGTTGTTCTAATTCTATTTCTTGCTCTTGAATCAGATCTTCTGTTGCCAACAGGCTAATACTATTCAATAATGCAATGCATACTATATACCGTTTCATTGAAAGTCTTCCTATGAATTACAGGGACAGGTATCCCATAAATTACATGTCGGGCAGGCAATCCAACAAGAGCAGACCCTATTATTAACTGGAGTTCCTTTGCATCCCAAATCACAACAAACACATCCTTCCGGTGACGTATCTTCTTCCAATATAATTTTTTTTGTCTCTTCAAAGATAATTACAGAAGCTTTTTCAAGTGCCTCGCTTGTTCGATCTAAGATATCAATTGCTTGGTTTACAACTCTCATATAACCTCTGATTTCCATTGCATGAGCAGTAAAATTACTAATTAAAAGTAGTAACATTAATTTTTTCATGTTTTTATCCAGTCTTTGTTATACTAAAAAGCCAATTGCTGCTAATTTAGCCTATAAAGGATTTTATGTATATCATCGAAGGAAATATTGGCGCTGGAAAATCAACATTCTTAAAGAAGTTGAATGAACATCTTCCCACTATCACGGCAACACAAGAACCGCTTGATAACTGGCAAAAACAGGTCTATGGCCAATCGCTACTTACTAATTTCTATCAAAATCCTCGTCGTTGGGCATATACGCTTGAAACATTGGCTATGATCAGCAGAGTACAGGAACATCGCCGGGAACAAGAATGTAGCAATACGTTGCGTGTTATGGAGCGCTCAATCTATTCAGGCCATTATTGTTTTACCAAAAATAGTTATGAAACTGGTTTAATGAGTGAAATTGAATGGCACGTCTATATACAATGGTTTAATTTCTTAATACCTGGTAAATGCAAACCACCACATGGATTTATTTATCTTCAAACTGATCCAGAAGTTTCTTATGAACGCATTAAAAAGCGTAATCGCCTTGCAGAACAGGATATTTCGCTTGCATATATTCGCCAAATTGATCGTCGCCATCGGGATTTTTTACTTAAAAAAGAAGGTGTATTACCTGAAATTGCGCAAACACCAGTATTAATTCTTGATGCAAATCAGGAATTTGAAACTGATAAAGCGGTATTTACACATCATCTGAAAAAAGTAGTGGAATTCATTACCGGCATAACGCCAGCGATCTCGCAAGAAAAATGTGATCTGCAGGAACCGATAGGATATGTATAAATTACTTACGTAATATTAATCTGGTATCTTATACGCTAATCTCTTGAGCATCTCATCGATAAAAATGAGGTGCTTTTCAATATCAGATACACTCATAAAAGAATCTAATGGCACTGCCTCTTTAATTGAAAAAGGGCCAATCGCATCACGGCGCAACTCGTGCGTAGTGGCAACAGAGCTAACTTTTTGAGCAATATCATTCACCAGAACCCGAATATACGTGCCATGAGAAACGTGAGTACGCACGGTAAAATAAGGCAACTCACATTTGAGTAGCTCAAGGTTATATATCTGGACTTCACGTACTTTTTGCTTGGCTACTTCCTGCAATTGTTCGCGCGTCATTTTATGCTTACGTAATAACTCAGATAGTTGGCGCCCTTCATATTTGAGCGCTGAATAAATAGGAGGAATTTGTTGGTATGAATCACCAAAATAATCAGTAGCTAACTCAAGTTGTTTGCATGTAATACCTAATGTCTCTTGCTCTTGCACGGTTACACCTGTTAGATCAAGCGTATCGGTAAGTTGGCCAAGTTTCCCTGTTGCCACATACACTTTACTTAATTTCATAAACTGGTCTATTTCACGCGTTGCACGGCGATCAACCGCAATAATCAGTAAGCCTGTTGCAAATGAATCAAGGGTGCCAGCATGCCCAACTTTAGCTTTATAGGGCAATAATTTACGAATGTATGCAACACATTGAAACGAGGTTCGGCCATTTGGTTTATCGATTAACAAAAAACCAGCTAACTTTTTTTCTTCTTCCATAAAGAAAAGTTTATCAACGCTCTAATGATATAACAATAGATTTACGATACTTTGGCATCCAGATAGGGTATCCTCAATAATACTGCCTAGACTGAAAGAAAAAATCATGCTCTATTACCAGTCTGGATAGTTAGCTTATACGATAAATACGATGTTTACCCACTTTAATGATAGTACCTTTCTTCCAGGCAACTTTAGCTTTGAAATCATCAATTAGCGTATCATTAAGTGAAACTGCCTTTGCTTCGATCAATCGTTTCGCTTCAGATGAGCTTTTAATAGCACCGAGCAGCTTCAATAAATCAACAATCCATATCGGATGTGGGGTACCTTTTGGCAATTCAACTGGTTGCGCTTGAGAATAATCTTTCTTTTCAAAAAGAGCTTCAAACTGCTTTTGCGCCGCATCAGCCTCTTTGGGATTCCAAAAACGGCTGATTATTTGATGAGCCATCTGTTTTTTGAGTGCCATGGGATGAATGTTTCCGGCAGCAACTCCTTCTTCCATTGCGCTGATTGCTGCTGTATTTTCTTGTAAAAGCACCTTAAAATAACGCCACATAAGTTTATCTGAGATAGACATTAATTTACCAAATGCCTGCTCTGCCGATTCATTCAAGCCTATGGCATTACCAAGCGATTTAGACATTTTCTCTACCCCATCAACTCCTTCAAGTAATGGCATGGTGATAATAACTTGAGGCTCTTGACCATATTGTTCTTGTAAAAAACGCCCCATTAATAAATTAAATGTCTGATCGGTACCTCCTAATTCAATATCTGCTTTCAACTCAACTGAATCATACCCTTGAAATAAGGGGTATAATAATTCATGAAAACCGATAGGCTGGTTTGTTTTCAGCCGTTTGGCAAAATCTTCACGCTCAATAAGCCGCGCCAACGTTGTTTGGCCACAAAGTTTCACCATATCTTTACTTGAAAGCTTATCGAGCCATTCAGAATTATAATGAATAATAACTTTATTGGGATCTAATATTTTACCTACCTGATCAAAGTAGGTTTTCATATTACGCTCAATCTCTTTTTCCGTAAGCGCCGGCCGGGTTTTTGATTTGCCCGTGGGATCACCAATTCGTGCGGTAAAATCACCAATTAAAAATATGATATCATGACCCATATCTTGCAGCTGCTTTAATTTACTCAAAACCACCGCATGACCCAAATGAAGATCAGGAGCGGTAGGATCAAGCCCTAATTTAACACGCAGTGGATCTTTTTTTGCTAATTTTTTTTCTAAACCACCTTCTGGCAGAATCTGCTCAGTACCAGTTTTAATTTGCTCAACTTGTTCTTTAACAGTCATTGATTTATCTCCGTGCTACAAAAGATTAAGCACATACGCCAAAAAGTATCCAATTATTACAATAGTCCGAAATACGATTGTCATTAATATATTTGAGAAAAAGAAGATCAGTAACATTGGTATCAAAATAAAAATATAGTTACGATACTCCCAATATTCCGGATAATTCTCAAGAAATAACACCGCTAGCAATCGAACACCACTAATAATTAAACTTAAGGTAGCAAGAATTACATTCAAAAATATTGCTGCTACGGTAACAAAAGCCAATACAATAACAAATGACGAACTCTGCGGAAATGCGCGGGCAAGTACCGATTGGGTAAGATTGCCCGAAAATAATACCGGAAGCACTACATGGAGAATTTTGATACCAAATGAGGCAAGCAATACAAATAAACCGGTAGTTGCCATAGTAAAATGTGCAAAAGCATCTGATAAATAGGCAGCACATAATTTTAATGTACGCCACGGACCATGAATATTACTTGGATTAATAGGTATATAGCGCCCCCACCCAAATTGAAATACAAATAAAAAGAATAACCCTATTAAATCAACATGCATGAATGGATTTAATGTTAAAAATCCAAGTCGTTCAGGAGTATCGTCCCCCATATGGCAGGTAACCCATGCACGAAATGCACCAGCTACTGATACTGAACCTAAATATGCAAGTAAAAGAGTAAGGATGCTAATAATCGCATCAATATGTTGTACCGTCATCATAAAATTATACCAATAGAAAAAATTGTTTATTAATCAAGATTAAGCAAATCTTACCAGAGGGTCAAATCATCCCCTTGAATAACCGAGTTGTCATGGTACAATTCAGAAACACTTTTGTAATTAAGGAGCCTTATTCATGGAGCAGAAAGCCCATTCAAATCGATGGTATTTTGATCTCATTCCGCCACTTTTTTTATCAGTGATAACAGCATTAGTATATTACCCATCACTTAATTATGAATTTCAGTTTGATGATATTGCCAATATTACTAAGCATTTTAATATTCGGCATTATAGCTTAAAGCAACTTTTTTTTTCTGGGCCACGCTGGATAAGCTATTGGCTTAACTCACTTCATTATAAGTTAGGGCGATTCGAGCCTTTTTCCTATCGCGTGGGCAACGTGCTTATCCATATTATGGCTGGGATTTTATTATTTTTTCTACTAAAAATTACCCTTTTACATTTAAAAAAAGATTCTTTCTTTAAAACAAATGCTCCCACACTTGCATTTCTTACTGCTCTCTTTTTTCTTCTTCATCCTGTACAAACTCAAACCGTATCGTATGTCATTCAAGGGCAACTTGAAGGACTTGCAGCACTTCTTATTTTAAGTATGGCATTAGTATTTACACTTCTTACTCGTGTACAAAGTATTGTCGGGAAAATCATTCTTACCCTGTTATTTTTCAGCCTAACTTTTCTTTCATCAGGTACTAAAGAGATTGCTATTATCTCACCAGCCGTTATCTTACTCGTTGATTGGTTTCTACTCGCACAAGGAGATTGGCGTGAATTGAAGAAACGATGGTGGCTGTATACAGTACTTAGCACCATGGTATTGAGCATCTATCTCTATTTACTTAAACCACGATTCTTCACTGATATCTTAGGATTTAAACGCACGGCAATAAATAATATTGGGAACGTGATAACACATAACCCAAAAAGTAAAATTACACCTGGCGTATTTTTTATCTCGCAATTCAAAGTGATTCTTCATTACTTATGGATGTTTATTTGGCCATTTAATATCTCAGTGGAATATGATTGGAAAGTGTCGCGCCATTTTTTTGCACCAGATAGTTTTCTTCCCTTTCTTATGCTCAGCGCTATTGCTGGGATAGTGCTTTATCATCTACGCAAAAATAGTGCAAGCCTCTTTGCATTTGGCGCGCTCTGGTTTTTTGTATGCATTGCACCACGCTCTAGCATTATTCCCTCATCTGAATTACTTGTTGATTATAAAACCTATCTCGCTTCTGTTGGTTGGCTCTTTTTGCTTGCTGCTGGTTTGATCAAATTAGTACAAGCCATCCCAACAATGAGTAAACAGTTTGCCTCTCTAGCACGTCAATCATACACCAAACCCGCTTTACTCAGCTCCTTCACCCTATTTCTTGGCTTGTGTGCCTTTCAACGTAATACTATCTGGCGATCTGGCTTAGAATTTTGGGCAAATATTATTCGCAATGCACCGGGAAAAGCACGAGCATACAATAACTATGGGGTTGAACTTTCACAGGTGCAACAAAAATTTAAAGAATCGATCCCTTACTTTAAAAAAGCGATTTCTATGGATAAAAATTACCCTGATCCCTGCAACAATCTCGCGGTAGCTTATTCCCAAATCGGCAAAATAGATTTAGCCATTGAAGCACTCAAGGGAGGATTGCGTATCAATCCGTATTATCCCGAAGGATATAACAACCTTGCTTCATTTTATGTGCAACAAAAAAAATATGATGAAGCAGAAAAAATATTGAAGACGGCATTACGCTTGCGTCCTCATTATGGCAAAGCATATTTTAATCTCGGTCGGGTCTACCTTGAGCAAAATCGTCTTGACGATGCATTTGAATGTTTTAAAAATTGCTGCACTCAAGCTGATCTTGATAATGAATTTGGCTTTACCGTATATGCCAAAGCCAGTATGCAGGTACAAAAATATGATGACGCTATTTTTGCCTACAAAACATTAATTCAACTCAATCCAACTAATCCCGAGCATCATTTTAATCTTGCAAATGCCTATTTCCTTGATAAAAAATATACGGTAGCTTTACCTATCTATCAGCACCTTACTCAGCAAAATCCTCAAGACATTCGTAGCTGGTATAATATGGGAGAAACCTGTTTACATTTGAATAAACCACAAGAAGCACTTACCGCTTTTGAACGAATCCAAGATAGAACAACAGAATTTCCACATCTACCTATCCGCATTGCAGCGTGTTATGAAAAAACAGGAAATCCATTGAGGTCTAAGCAACTGCTTGAACAACTTCTGGTCTCACCGGCACCAGATAATGTAAAAGGGATGGCCCGTGGTTTGATTACTCAATTGAATGAGGCCTATAAAAATCACCCATCATTTTTTGGGTAAGCTATTTGGCCAACTTATTTCTTCCGTTCGCCCTGTAAAAGTCCGTCGAAACCTTGGCCAAGACTGGAAGCAAAGCGAAAGAATGAGCGAAGTCGAATGAGTTTTATAACAAAACACGTTTGACTGCATTTTGGCTAAATCCTTCATTCCGTTCAGAGTGAACTGATTTTAAACAAACCTATAATTTATGCTATACTCAAATTTGAGCAAAAACGCGTTACTAAAGGCATAATCAATGGATAAACGATACGATAATAAAGCCCACGAATCCCGGGTACAAAAAAAATGGACAGAAGAAAAAACATATAGTCCTACTAATAATCCTGGCACATTTTTTAGTATTGATACCCCACCACCAACCGTATCTGGCAGCCTTCATATCGGACACATATTCTCGTATACACAAACTGATATCATTGCGCGTCATAAGCGAATGAATGGGTTTTCAGTCTATTATCCATTCGGTTTCGATGATAATGGATTACCTACTGAGCGGTATGTAGAAAAAATTAAAAAAACAAACGCCTATAAAGTTGGCCGCACTGAATTTATTACATTATGTCTTGAAGAAACGCAAAAAGCAGCGCAACAATTTACTGCTCTCTGGCAACGAATGGGCCTTTCTGCCAATTGGGATATGATATATTCAACCATTTCTGCGCCAGTGCGGCGATTATCACAAGCATCATTTATTGAATTGTATCGCAATGGATTTATTTATCGCCGCAATGAACCAGCACTCTATTGCACCACCTGCCGCACCTCCGTAGCGCAAGCTGAATTGGAAGATCGTGAACTTCCTTCATTTTTTAATGATATTGTTTTTAAAGATGAAAAAGGAAACGATTTAATTATTGGCACTACACGGCCAGAATTACTTCCTTCATGTGTGGCACTCTTTTTTAATCCAGAAGATGAACGATATAAACACCTTGAAAATACCAAAGCAACTGTTCCTATATTTGGCCATCAGGTGCCCATCTATGCTGATGAGTGTGTTGATATGGAAAAAGGTACCGGACTGGTGATGTGCTGCACATTTGGTGATAAAACCGATATTGAATGGTATAAAGCCTATAATCTTCCCTATCGGCAATCGATTGGATTTGATGGAAGATGGGTTGAAGATACCGGTATTCTCGCTGGTAAAAAAGTTGCCGAAGCACGGCAAGCTATTATTGAAACACTCATTAAAGAAAATTTATTGCTGCGGCAAAAAGAAATTAATCATGCAGTCAATGTACATGAACGCTGCAAAAAAGAAATTGAATTCGTAATGCTTCCACAATGGTTTTTACGCATTGTTGAACATAAACAAAAATTATTAGATCTAGGCGATCAAATTGAATGGTACCCCCACTTTATGAAAACGCGGTATCGCGATTGGGTACAAAATATCAGTTGGGATTGGTGTTTATCACGTCAACGTTATTACGGTATTCCATTTCCCGTTTGGCACTGCGCTAATTGTAATGAAATAATTCTTGCTGATCTCGATCAACTCCCGGTTGATCCACAAGAAACACAGCCAAAGCATGCATGCAGCAAATGCAACAGTAAGAATCTTATCCCTGATACTGATGTTATGGATACCTGGAATACTTCATCGCTTACACCCTATATTTGCAGCGAATTATATACGCATGAAAAAATAGATTTTACTACTAAAAAATTACCCCCATTGATTCCAATGAGCATGCGCCCCCAAGCACACGATATTATTCGTACGTGGGCATTTTATACAATTTCTCGTACGTGGATGCACAATAATATCATTCCTTGGAACGAGATTGTTATCTCGGGGCACGTATTGAGTGATACCAAAGGAAAACTTTCTAAATCACAAGAACACGCTATTCGTTCTCCTGAAAAATTACTCGAAAAATATCCTGCTGATGCAATTCGGTATTGGACGGCATCAGGAACATTAGGACACGACGTTGCCTTTTCTGAAGAACAACTCAAAGTTGGTATTAAACTGATTACCAAGCTTTGGAATGCCTTTAAATTTGCTAAAGATCATATCCAAGATGTTTCAATGGATACCCCGCCAAATGTTGAACCCAGCATTATTAATCAATGGTTATTACATACGTTAAGCAAAACATTTGATGATTATCAAAATTATTTTGAAAAAAACGAATTTAGTTTGGCACTTCATCAAATTGAGAAGTTTTTCTGGAATAATTTCTGTGATACGTATCTAGAACTCATTAAACATCAACTCTTTAATCCTGATGAGTATGATACAGATGAAGTTGCCGCTACACGCAGTACGTTAGCCCATGCTGGCCTGCGCATCTTGCAGTTATATGCACCATTTATGCCACATATAACTGAAGTATTGTATGAAATTGTATATAAAGAAAAAGCTGGCATTGCTTCATTGCATCAAACACGCTTTGCCAATTGGCACCATCAATTTGTTTTTGAAGATGCACTCAAACCCACGCAACAATTACTCGATATTATTAATCAGGTGCGCAAACTCAAAACTGCCCAGCAGCTTTCACTTAAATCGCCACTTGAAACACTTACTATTGAAGTTTCAACCACATCTGATGCTAAACTCTTTAAAAATCATGCTCAATTACTGCGCGGCATAACGCACGCAAAAGAAATACACACCAAAGAAGGAAAGCAGCATGATTCACAATTAATTAACAAAGATGAACTTTGGCATGCGGAGGTCCGTGCATCATGATCACGATACGTAATGAACAGAAACAAATTGAGGTTAATATTGAGCAATTAAAACATGAAGCTCAACTTCTTCTGAATTATTTAGGTTATTCTGATTTCGATTTAGGAATTTTACTATGTTCTGATGCTGATATGCAAAAGTATAATAAAGAATATCGCGATAAAGACAAAGTAACTGACATTCTTTCATTTCCTTATTATCCCAAACTTAACCCCGGAGAAAAAATCACTCCTAAAACACCAGATGATAAGAATCTCGGTGATATCATTATTGCACCGGCATATGTGCAAGAAGATCTTGTTCGCTGGAATCAATCATTTTTAGAACGCATGCAGGTTTTACTTGTGCATGGCCTCTGTCATTTGCTTGGATATGATCATATAACTGATGAAGATTATGCGGTTATGAAAGAAAAAGAAGATCACCTATTAAAACTACTCACATCAAGTTAAATTGATCAGAGAAGTTATTATAGCGTTAGAAAAAGGAGAAGGAATGAAGCGGTTGCTGATAGGAGCAGCATTCTATATGTTGGCAGGTGTTCCCCTTCCAATCTATAGTGCAAATACTACAAGTTGTTGTAGTGCAACATTGTGCAAAACTCAATGTGGAAAAAATTCATGCGAGCCATGTTCGCGTACATTCTTTAGACCACGTCCTCTCTCTCAAGATCTTGGATTGCAAAATACGCTTTCATTTTATGATGTTCAAAAATATTGTTGGGAAGACAGTGCTGATGTATGTATCCAAACATATGAACGTCTCGATAAAAAGAAGAAACGAGCCAGACGGAGAAGAAAATATACTGGTGTTGCTTATTTAGATTATTATGGGAATCCTCAGTTTCCTGAAAAAAAACAGCAGAATAATATTGATAAGATAGATGATTATATAAGTCCAGATATTCATATTCAGGAAGAGAGAGAATCTTCTGATTTCGATTATTATCCGCAATTTCCTGAAGAGAAATCATATAAAAAACGAAAGAAAAATACATCT
>Ga0055448_10000033_pt1 | contig 28647 bp, 23 predicted proteins | sample China_Galinas_PW_4_FD_57744 | JGI IMG/M metagenome (GOLD analysis project Ga0055448, IMG submission 57744) | Wetland microbial communities from San Francisco Bay, California, USA, that impact long-term carbon sequestration - China_Galinas_PWA_D2 | ecosystem: Environmental > Aquatic > Marine >... | reverse complement strand
CCGCCGATGTCGGACGGCACACGCGCGGTCGGTGTGGCGCCCAGCCAGCGCACAGTGCCGTCCTCGAGTTTCTCAGCGGACACGAGCTGGCCGCGCGCCGCCAGCGTGTCCGCCCACGCGGCATAGCGCGCGACTAGCGCCGCGACGGCGGCATCGGACGGCGGCGGAACCGCCGGATCGGGCGCCGGGTCGTGCAGCAGCAGCAGAAAGGTCCGCCGGTCTTCGGGAAGTCGCCCGGCACTTGCCCTTCCAGCGTCTGCGGGTTCCGGCGCATTGCCGGCCGTTGCCGCCACTGCCGTTCGCGCGAGCCAGCCGCCGGCCAGACCGGCGAGCAATGCGATCGACGCAGCCAGCATGGCGGGCCGTCGCGTCGGTCGCCCGGCGCCCGCCGGCGTGATCCGCAGCCGCTCTCGAATCCGCTCTCGCAGCCGGTCGGTGGAACCGGGTGCTGGTGTCGCGACAGCGAGTGTGCCGAGATCCGCCCACAACGCCCGCACTTCCATCGCCTCGGCCCGGCAGGCCGCACACCTCTCGATGTGAAGCTCGAGTTCCCTGCCGGTCGCGTCATCGATCGTGTCGGCGAGTGCATCGACAATGCAGGCACGCGCAGTTTCACAGTTCATGATCCGGTCCTTCCAGTTCGGCGCAGATTCGACGCAGTCTCGAGATCGCGCGATGCAGGCGAACCCTGGCCGCGGCCATGGAGCAGCCGAGCACCTCCGCGACTTCGGCGTACGGCAGATCGCGCATGATGCTGAGCACGATCACCTCACGGTCCGGCGCCGGCAGTCGGGCGAGTGCCGTCTCGAGCAGTCGTCGCCGCTCGATTCCGCCCGCGGCATCCGACGTTCGATCCGTCGCGACCATCCGCGCCCACTCGTGCTCGACGCTCGTCTCGCGGCTCACCCGCTGGCCGCGGTCGATGCATACGTTTCTCGCGATGCGGTACAGCCACGGCGTGAACCCGGCCCCGCCGGCGAACGTCGATGCGTGACGGTACACGCGCAGGAACGTCTCCTGCACCAGGTCATCGGCGTCCGCAACCGAAACGAGGCGCGCGCACAGGGAATGGATGCGCGCGTGATGGCGCTCGAACAGTGTCGCAAGCGCATCCTCATCACCTGCGCGCACCGCGAACATGAGGCGGGTGTCCGGATCGGAAGTCGGGCTGTCGGGCATTCCGGATATGAAGACCCTGCGGCGGCCGGCCGCGTTACAGGAGGACCGCCGGCGCGTTCAGCTCGCGGACGCCGGCCGTGTCAGCGAGAGTGCCAGTCCGCCAGGAGCTGGCGCTCGCGTTCGGCGGTGAGGCCGGCCCGCATCTGCGCGTTCCGCTCGGCGGACCGCGATTCGTGGTAGTCGAGCGTGGCTCGCGCCGTTTCATCGAGCGGCCGATAAGTGAGCCCGGCGGCAACGGCTTTCGCGATGCTCACTCGCATGAAGCCGGCACTGTCCGGTCTCGAGGGAACCCAGACGGGCATGTCGGACCAGCCGCGGACACGCTGTTGCGCGAGGTAGTCCTGGTCGACGAACGTGAAGGTGGCGTCCGAACCGATCGCATCGCGGATGCCGCTCAACATCTCGCCGATCGGCCGCGGCTGGTCGGGGCCGGTCGCATTGAAGACGCCGACTGTGCCGTTCTCCGCGACACGGATCGTCCACTCGGCCAGGTCACGCGCATCAATGATCTGGGTCGGGTCGGCCGGAGTTCCCGGCGCCAGCACCTCGCCCCCCCGATGGATGCGCGCGGGCCAGTACGTGAACCGGTCGGATTCATCGCCCGGTCCGACGATCAGGCCGGGCCTGATGATCGTGGCACGGCCGGGGTACCAGTATGCGACTTCCCGCTCCGACAGTGCCTTGAGTGAACCGTAGAATCGACCGGCATCCTGGACCGTGAGCGTGAACGGGTCGGCCTCGCCATCGTACACAGCGACCGGCGATGTCTCGTCCATGCCCGGCCGGCTGGTGTCCGAGTAGACCGAGATCGTCGAAATGAAGATGTACTGGTCCGTCGCATGTTCCAGCAGCCTGCCCGACAGACGGACCCAGTTCGGCAGGGTCGTCGGGTTGTCGATGACGACGTCCCACTCGCGGTTCGTGAGCGATTCGAGATCATCGTTCCGGTCACCCCTGAGGTGCTCGACCGAGTCCGGCAGGTCCGCCTGGCGGCGGCCCCGGTTGAACACGGTCACCGCGTGGCCCCTCGCCACCGCGTAGCGGACCTGGTGCGGACCCGTGAAGCCGGTCCCGCCCAGGATCAGGATGCGCAGTCCCCGCCGGGCGGGCTCGATGCTGCCGGTGAAGCGACTGGCGGCAAGGCGGCCCGGAAGGCCGAGGCCGACCGCAGTCCCACCGGCAGCGGCCAGCTTCAGGAAGTCTCTGCGTTTCGTCATTGCCGACCTCAAAGCTGTGGCACGGGTTCGTCGGGCACCGGTTCCGGCGCCTTCGCCATTTCATCGCCGCGCACCGCGATCCGCAGCCCGATCACGGTCCAGAGCGCCGCCGCCGGCGCAGCCAGCAGCGCGATCACGCCGAGCGACAGGCCGATCCAGCCGAGGCCGGCGTAGATCCAGCCGCTCACCAGGTCACCGCCACGGTACACCGCCGCATCAATGAACGCCTTCGACTTGTACTTCTCCTCACGCGACACGACCGTGAACAGAGTCTCTCGCGCCGGCTTCGTCATGCCATAGCGGCCCGCCCGGTAGATCACCTGCACCACCACGAGCGTCCACAACATTGGCCGGATGCCGAGTGAAACGAATCCCAGTGTCACGACGGCCGGGATCGCCGCCAGAGTCAGTGCCACGCCGACCCACCGGATGATGCGTGCTGTCAGGTACACCTGGAACACGATCGTGAGCAAATTCACGATCCGGTCGATCCGCGCGAGAAAGGCAGTGCGTACGCCGCGATCCGTGAACGCCTGGTACACGAGGTCCGATTGCGCGAAGTAGAGGATCGTCGAGGCAAACGTCATCAGCGCAATGAACGTTGCAATGCCCAGCAGGTACGGCGATGCGAATACGGCCTTCATCCCGGAGATCGCGTTGCCGGTCAGCGGCCGCTTTGCCTCGTCCGCGATCCGGACCGCGCCGGTCCCGAAGTTCCGGTGCAGCGAGCGCGCAAACCACGACGCGGCCTCGAGCGGTACACACGAGATCAGCAGCAGCGAGAACACCGGCACGAGTTCCGCCAGCCAGATCGTGACCGTCGAGCCGGCCATCCCGCCGATCGACGCTCCCACCGCAATGAACGCGAACAACCGTTTCGCCTGCTCGTTGTTGAAGCAGTCCGCGACGAGACCCCAGAAGACCGTCACGACGAACAGCGCGAAGACGCTTGTCCAGACGTAGAACACACGGTCGATCCACGGTCGCGCGCCGACCGGCAGAAACACGAGACTCGCCCAGAACCCGATCAGGCACGCAATGAAGAAACGATTCGCCAGCGGGACGAACACGCCCCGCGAGAACCTGGACGCGATCCACGAATAGGCCGGCACCGCGACCAGCACCATCACCAGGAACACGGCGGTCCACAGGACCTGGAGGTTGCCGCGATCCTGGGCCGCGATCTCGTCGCGCACGGCTCGCAGGATGTAATACGAGAACATGATGCAGAACCCGTACGCCGCGGCCCACAGCATGCCACGCAACTCGCTGTCGTCTCTGAAGTCGACGACTTTGGCGAGCAATGCCTTCACCATGTACGATCCTCCGTTCGTGGAGCGGCGTGACCGTAGACAGGATACGGTCCGCGGGCAATCGGCGCATGGGGGCGACGCCGGGCGGGCCGATTCAGGTTTTCGACGGCCGCCGCAACGCTCGCCCGCCGGCCGGTGTAACAAGGCCCCGAAACCCGGAGATGACGACGACATGACGATCCGCCCGATGACGCGCACCACGACTGCCGCGGCCGCCATGCTGGTCCCGGCGCTCATGTTCGCCGCGCCGGTGTTCGCGCAGCGCGCCGCTTCCCCACCGGCGGGCCCGCGACCGATCGACCGGAGCGCACTGCTCGCGGACATCCGCTCGCTGTCCGCCGATTCAATGGAAGGGCGAGCCACGGGCACGCCGGGCGGAGCGAAGGCCCGTCGCTACCTCGATCGCGCCTTCAGCGAGGCCGGCCTCGAGCCGGTCGGTGCATCGTTCCGGCACACGTTCGACATAAAGCGCGACGCCGGGACCATCACCGGTGTCAATTTCGTCGGCCGCATTGCGGGCGCCGACAGCAGCCGCGTCATCGTCATATCGGCTCACTACGATCACCTGGGCACGCGCGGCGGGCAGGTCTTCAACGGCGCCGATGACAACGCATCGGGTACTGCCGGCATGCTCGCCATCGCGCGCTCGATGCGAGGCATGCGGCCGCACCACACGATCCTGTTCGTCGCGATGGATGCCGAGGAGATCGGATTGCGTGGTGCTCGCGCGTTCGTCGCGGATCCGCCTGTCGACCCGGCCACCATGCGGCTGGACATCAACCTCGACATGGTCAGCCGGAACGAGAAACACGAGCTGTGGGTGGCGGGCACGCACCACTATCCGTGGCTGCTGCCGCTGATCGATTCGGTACGGCCCGACCCGCCGGTCGTCCTGAAAGTCGGGCACGACCTGCCCGGTACCGGCAGCGACGACTGGACCGGCGCATCGGACCACGGCGCCTTCCACAACGCGGGCATCCCGTTCCTCTACTTCGGCGTCGAGGACCATCCGGACTACCACAGGGCGACCGACGAATTCGAACGAATCGATCCGGACTTCCTCGTGGCTGCGGTCGGTACGATCGCCGGTGCCGTGCTCCTTGCGGACCGGCGGTTGCCGGCTCTCGAGCCCGGTACCGGCTGACCTCCGGCCTCAAGACCGGCCCGGGTGCCGCCGTAACTGGATGGGGGAAAGCAGGTTCAATCCAGGGATAGACTTATGGGCCCAGGAGGCCGGCGCGCCGGATTCAGCCTCGTTGAGGTCGCGATTGTCCTGGTCATCACAGGCATTCTCATCGCGATCGCATCACCGTTCCAGCGAAGGGCGGTCGATCAGGCACGTGGCGCAGCGGCGCGCATGAGCCTGCACAACGTCCTGCTGGCCGAGCTTACCTGGTACGCCGGACACCAGACCTTCACGAACGACCGCGACGCCCTGCTCGAAATCGACCCGTCCCTGCCACTCGGCGATGCCGGGACACCGGGCTCGATCTACATTGCGACATCTTCCTCGACCGCCGCTCGCGCCATCTGCCTGTTCACGGAGGCGAGCGCGGGCGCCTGGTACACGCTCTTCTACTCGACCTCGAGCGACGAGACCAGTGATCTGGCCAGCCCGAACGACTGCACCCGCCGAATGCTCGGAGAACAGATCAATGGCAGTGAAAGGCAGCAGCATGCGCCGCCGCCCGCGGACACGAGCGGTCCGACCGTGATCCCGGGTCACGACTGAGCGACCGCCCCAGCCGTACGATTGCCGCACGCCGTCCGGCCTCTCAGATTGCGGTCCGGACCGGTACCGCCGGACCGAACCTGCCATTCCACCGCAGATCGGAGGTGCGGATGAGAGTCGCTGCGGTGCTGACGACGCTGGCGCTGGTCGCGGCCACGGGCACGGCGAGCAACGTGTGGGCGCAGCAGTCGAGCGGAGACCCCGACATGGACAAAGCCATTCGAGTGTTGTCCACGACGCCACTGGCTGATGGTCACAATGATCTGCCGTGGGCGATCCGTGAGAACGCGGGCGGCGATGTCGATGCCTATGATCTGCGGACGACAACCAGCGGACATACCGATCTCGCCCGTTTGAAGCACGGCATGGTCGGCATCCAGTTCTGGTCCGTCTACATCCCGTCGAACAGCGTCGAGACGGGCGCCGCGAGAATGCAGCTCGAGCAGATCGACGTCGCGAAACGCGTGTTCGCGAAGTACCCGGACGTATTCGGGCCTGCCATGACACCCTCCGATGCACTGGCCGCGTTCGGTGCCGGCCGCATCGGATCCGTCATTGGCATGGAGGGTGGACACGCAATCGAGAACTCGCTCGGCGCGCTTCGCGCGTTCTTCGAGATGGGCGCGCGCTACATGACGCTCACACACTCGGCCAACACGGACTGGGCGGACTCCGCGACGGACGAATCCGAGCACGGCGGACTCACCGAATTCGGCCGGGAGATCGTACGTGAGATGAACCGGCTCGGCATGCTCGTCGACCTCTCGCATACCTCACCCGAGACCATGAACGATGCGCTCGATGTCGCGGAAGCGCCCGTCATCTTCTCGCACTCATCGGCGCGGGCGCTCGTCGACCATCCACGCAATGTGCCCGATCAGGTGTTGCGTCGACTGCCGGCGAACGGCGGCATCGTGATGGTCACGTTCGTGCCGTCCTTCATCAACGAGAAGGTCAGGGCATGGAGCGATCTGCCGGACGACCGTCGCCGCGGGACCGAGCCGCCGCGCGCGACGATCGCCGATGTGGCCGACCACATCGAGCACGTTCGCGATGTTGCCGGCATCGATCACGTCGGCATTGGTGGCGATTTCGATGGCATCACGGCCGTACCGGTCGGGCTCGAGGACGTATCGAGGTACCCGGCGCTGTTCGCCGAACTCTCGCGGCGAGGCTGGGGCGAGGCCGACATGCGCAAGCTGGCCGGTGAGAACCTGCTACGCGTGTGGCGTACCGCCGAGGCAGTGGCTGCGCGACTCCAGCGGCAACGCCCGGCATCGACGAAGACGATCGAGGAACTCGATGGCCGCGCCACGAGCGACTCGCCCGCTACCGGCGGACGCGGTGAAACGGACCCGGCCACGCAGTGACCGAACCGATAGCCAGCCGGTCCGTGGCCGGCCGGTCCGGTCCGCCAGGATCCAGGCAGGGGCCGCAGCGCGAAATGCCGAGTGAGTTCGATCAGCTGCTGAACCTCATCGACCTCGAGGCGATCGAGGTCAACATCTATCGCGGCACGAACCGCGACATCGGTTCCGGCCGCGTGTTCGGCGGACAGGTGCTGGCGCAGGCACTCGTGGCCGCCCGGCGAACGGTCGAGCACGATCGCGATGCGCACTCGCTGCACGGCTACTTCATCCTGCCCGGCGACCTCGATGCGCCGATCGTCTACTTCGTCGACAGACTCCGCGATGGCGGCAGCTTCACGACCCGCCGCGTCACCGCGATCCAGCACGGGCGAGCAATCTTCAACCTGTCGGCTTCATTCCACCGCAACGAGCAAGGTCTCGACCACCAGATCGGCATGCCCGATGTGCCGCCGCCGTCCGAGCTCGTGTCGGAGCTCGAGCTGATCCGCCGGCAGGCGGACCGGATACCGGAATCCCTGCGCAACGTGCTGACCCAGGACCGGCCCATCGACTTCCGCATCGTCGCGCCGCCCGACCCGATCGCGCCCGAACCGCGGCCGCCCGTCCGGTACGTCTGGTTCCGCGTGATCGGGACCATGCCCGATGACACGCTGTACCACCAGGCCGCGCTCGCATACGCTTCCGATTATGGAATGCTCGGTACCGTGCTCCAGCCACACGCCATGACGGTGCGGGAGCCGCGCCTCCAGGTCGCATCACTCGACCATGCGCTCTGGTTTCACAGGCGGTTCCGCGCCGATGACTGGTTGCTTTACGCGATCGATGCACCGTCGGCCGCGGGCGCTCGCGGCTTCGCGCGCGGTCAGGTCTTCACCAGCGATGGCCGACTCGTGGCCAGCGTTGCGCAGGAAGGGCTGATCCGGTTGCATGACGAAGCGCCGATCAACTCGAGCCCGGCGGGCTCGAGTTGACGCGATCTCCTTCACGTCAATGGTGAATCCGGGGCCGGCCGGCTCGAGCAGCTGTTTCCCTGCCTTTTCCATGTCGTCGGACGACATGTCGCCGGCCTTCGATGCCTCGCCTTCCATGCGGAAGGCCGTATGGAACGGCCGAAGCTAGCCCCTGACCGTGCGGTAGTCCGCGAACTCCATCGTGCTCATCACCGGTCCGCTCCGGCCGTTGCCAGACAGCACACCATCGATTTCGATGCGTCCCGGAATGTACTCGCTCGCATCACGGAGCGTGTGACGGCCCCGAGCCGGCCCGGATCCGGTTCACAGCCTCCAACGCGATCCTCCGGCCGCAATCGCCAATGCCCGTTCGCACGCCGAATGCGACGAGGCACACCGCACGTTCCGTTCGGGTGCCGACCCGGCGGTGCGTCAGCCGTGACATTGCCGTGATGTGGTGCGTGATGCCGCGTCGAGCATCCAGCCGTATCGCCGGCGGAACGCGGGGGCAAGGCGCTCGCACCACGCCTCGGCGGTGCCGCCGCGTGCCATGAACCGCCGCATGAGAGTGAGTTGGAGGGCGTTGTAAGCGGCCAGCGCCGAGCGCTTCCCGTCGAGGTATCCGTCCGCCATCATCATTGTTCTGCCTCCGCACCGTTCGTGACCTCCCTGTCACCGGATGCGATGAAACGGCAGGACTCCGTTCATCCGAGCAGCACGAGGATGATGAGGTAGGTGACGTACGCGCCGGTCAGCATGATGCCGGCGCCTCGGCGAATGGGGGCGCGACGGATCGTGAAGACCGCGAGGGCGGCCGCGGCGGCCGCCATGACGGGCAGGTCGAGCAGGAAGAAGGCGCGCGGCACGTGGATCGCCTCGGGTGACAGCGCGGCGGACACGCCCATGATCGCGAGCAGGTTGATGATGTTGCTGCCTATCACATTGCCGAGCGCGACCGCGGCGTGACGCTGGAACGCGGCTGCGAGAGTCGTCGCCAGCTCGGGCAGTGACGTGCCGAACGCGATGATGGTCAGGCCGACCAGCGATTCGGGAACGCCGAGCCGTATCGCCATGCCGGTGGCGCCATCGATCAGCAGATCCGCGCCGAGCGGCAGCATGACGATACCGGCGGTCAGGAAGAGCGCGATCATCGGACGACGATGCGGCAGGCCGAGCACGCGTTCGAGTTCGCCCGGCTCCGGCGGCCGCCTCTGACCGGCGCGCGCCTCGCGGACGTTGAAAGCAATGAACAGAACCAGCCCGACCAGGAGGAGTGCGGCATCGATCCGGTCGAGGGGCCCGATCGCGCACAGCACGATGAACGCGACGGTCGTCGCGAGCATGACGGCGGTGTCACGCGGGATCGAGGGCTGATCGCAAAGCAGCGGCGCGATGATCGCGGGCACACCGACCACGAGCAGGACATTCGCGATGTTGCTGCCGACGACATTGCCGAGCGCGAGACCGGGATGCCCGACCAGCACGGACTGTACGGACACGACGAGCTCGGGCGCGGAAGTGCCGAACGCGACGACCGTGAGTCCGACGACGATCGGTGGCACACGCGCTCGCCGTGACAGTGCCGCGGCGCCGCGCACGAGAAGGTCGCCACCCATCAGGAGGTAGATCAGACCACCGAACAGCGAGACCGCGTCGATCAACGTGTGGGCGGCTCGACGCCGTCGACATCGGAGGAGCCGGCACGGTCCGGGCCGACCCTGCGACTCAGCTCGCGGTTCGTTTCGATCAGTTGCTCGGCCATCAGGTTGAAGGTGCGGGCAAGATCGCCGGTTTCGTCATCGGACCGCGCCACTGCACGCGCATCGAGATCGCCGGTCCGGATGCGGTTCGCGACGTCGGCCAGCTCACGGATCGGGCGGGCCAGGTGCAGCCCGAGCAGTGTGCCGGTCAGGATCGCGAACGCGGAGATCGCGAGCGCGAGCCGGACCATGTAGCGTCGCAGCTCGTGCACCGACCGTTCCTGTTCCGCCGCATCGAACTTCACGACCAGACCCCAGCCGAGATCGGGCAGGTACCGCGTCGCCGCCCACACGGGCTCGCCGCGGTAGTCAATGGCCTGCCGTAGCGGAACGGGCGAGCGTCGCAGTGCAAGAGCGACGGGATCGTCCGTGCGGCCCAGACCGACTCGCCGGCCCAGCGGCGCGCCACCTTCGTGTCGCGTCGAGTTCACGATCCTGGCCGAATCCGCGCCGATCCGTTCGGCTATCACGACCTCGCCGGTCTCGCCGAGTCCCGTGTGGTCGCCCGTGATGTCGAGCAGCTCCCGCGCGACCAGCACGGCCTCGAGCGTGCCGATCCGCACACTGTCCTGCCGGAGCGGCGCCACGAACACAATGTCGATGCTGTCACCATTGACGCTTCGAAGACCGGCATACGAGACGTCGCCTTCCGTGTCCGGACTCGGGATCGACCGAACCGTGGCTCCGAGCAACCCGGATGTCGACGCGATCGGCTGGCCGGCGGTGTCGTAGACGGTGATGGAGCGGACCGCGGGAGTCGAGCGGCGGGCATCGCCGAGAATGCGACGGATCCGCGCGACCGACGCCGTGTCCGGCGAAGCATTGTAGGCGGCCAGACTCATCAGTAGCTGGGTCCGGCTGCCGATCAGCCTGACACGGTCCCGCCATGCGGCAGTCAGGTTCTCGAGATCACTCGCCTTGCTTTCCGCAACGCCCTCGAGCGTCCGGATCGCGCTCTCCTGCAACAGGTCACGCGCCAGCGGGTAGCTCGCGAATCCGAGCGCAAGCATGCTGCCCAGCGCGACCGCGACCAGCGCGAATACAAGCTTCGTGCGGAGGTCCATGGCCGCCTCCCGGGCGCCGGCTCGATTGCGGTTCCGCTCCCGTTTCCACGCTTGCTGACATGGACGATGGCGGTGATCAGACCTTGTCAGCCACCATCAGCGCGAGGAGAGCGGGCAGATAGAGGATCGACGCGACGAAGACACGGTGGGCGTGGCCGCGCGCCCGGTCGGCGAGAAGTGACACGCCGAAACCGAGAAATATCGCGCCGAGGACCATTGCTCCGGCGCCATACGTCCAGCCGGTCAGGCCGAACAGCGTGGGCAGCAGGCTGACCGGCAACAGCGCAACCGTGTAGAGCACGGTCAGCCATGCCGTACGCGAGCCGGCCGGGTCCAGTGAACTCAACATGCGGAACCCGCCGCGGGCGTAGTCCTCGCGGTACATCCAGCCGAGGGCGAAGAAATGAGGCATCTGCCACACGAAGATGATCGCGAAAAGGACCAGGCCGCCCGCACCGATCGCGTTCGTGGCAGCGGTCCAGCCGGCCAGTGCCGGCAGCGCGCCCGGCACCGCGCCCACGAGCGTCGCCCACCAAGTCCGTCGCTTGAGCGGCGTGTAGACGAGCACATAACTTGCTAAGCTGGCCGTTACAACCGCACAGGTCAGCGCGTTGACCAGGAAGAACAGGTGGACCAGGCCGATGAACGAAACCGCGATCGCGAAAACGAGCGCTTCCACCGCGCCGATCCGACCCGCCGGCAACGGCCGGGTCACGGTGCGTCGCATGAGCGCGTCCGCGTTCCGCTCGACATACTGGTTCAACGCGTTCGCGCCGCTCGCGGCCAGGGCCGCGCCGAAAAGCACGTTCACGAGTAGAACGATGTCCAGGCGGCCGGGTGCTCCCAGGTAGAAGCCGACCGCGGTCGTGACCAGTACCAGGCGAGTGATGCCCGGCTTCGTCAGGTCCCAGTATGGCCGTAGTGCGCTGAGTACACCCGCCCGTGGAACCGCTCGGACCGGCCGGTTGACGGCTGGCACGGCTCGTTCGACGACTCGCATGGCGCGGAATCTGGGGCAACGTCGCAGCCGCGGCCAGTGTCCGATCCAGATCCGGCACGTCCCATCCGTCTTCCAATGACTGCATCATCCGGAGGTCGAACCGTGAAGCACCCGCGTACCCGCCTTCTGGCCGCGACAATGCTGGTCGGCCTTTCGTGCCTCCCGGCCTGCAAGGGCGATGCGACCGGCGTCAAGGCGAGCATCACGCTGTCGCTGTCGTCCAGTTCGTTCACCGTGGCGCAGGGAGCGTCCGGTTCGGTGACCATGACCATCACGAGAGAAGGCGGATTCACGGGTGCCGTTTCGATCGGCGTCAACGGCGTACCCGCCGGAATGGACGTTGTCGTGGACCCCACGTCGATCCCGGACGGTTCGACGACCGGAGTGATCACGGTCCATCCCGGCACTACCAACCTCGGCGTTTACAGGCTCGCGGTGCGCGCCAGCGCCGCGGGAGTGACATCCGTGACAGCCAGATTCGACGTGTTGGTGACCGAGACATTCCAGGGCAGCTACACGCTGTCGGTGTCGCCGTCACCGCTGCTCGTGCCGCAGGGTGGGGAGGCGACGGCGACCGTCACCATCGACCGGACCGACTTCACCGGGAACGTCGACCTGGCCGTTACCGGTGGGCCGACCTCCGGATTGACTGCGACGTTCAGCCCGGCCAGCACGACCGGCAACACGTCCACGCTCACGATCGCCGCATCCGCCAGTCTGCTGGCCGCCACGTATCACCTCGCGGTCACCGGCGAAGCGGAAGGACTCGCGCAGCAGGCCGCGCCACTCGATGTCCGGGTCGTCCTGGTCGCGGGCACCGGCAACACGAGCTGGGATTTCTGCCCGGACCGGATGCCCACATGGTTCGCATACCAGGATGGCAGTGGTCCATGGATGCAGGTGCAGCCGTCCAGCTCGACGTTCTCGTTCCAGATCGATTCGGGCCGCGGCGGCGTTGCGGTCGTGACCGGCGGACTCAACCTGAACGTCTACTACGGCACCCAGCAGGAACTCGATGCCAACGGCGCGCAGTGCGGCGGCACCACATCGCCGACCCGGACCGTGAACGGGACGGTGGCCGGACTCGGTGCCGTCGACAACGCGTTCATCAGCTTTGCGGGTGCATCGGCCACACTGACGGGGTTGGGTGGCCCTGCCTTCACTCTGACCGGCGTCTTCGACGGGTCGTTCGACCTGGTTGCGAGCCGGTCATCGCTCGTCATTGGCGGCCAGTCCCCGTCGACCGAGCTGACGAAGCTGATCATCAGGCGAGGGCTGAATCCGGCGGACAACAGCACACTGCCCGTGCTCGACTTCGGATCCGCCGAAGCCATTGATCCGGTCCAGCGCAACGTCACCATCAACAACCTCGGCGGCGACCTGTCGCTGATCTCCGGCTTCTTCATCACGGCCGGCGGCGGCGTCGCGACACTGTACACCGAGATCGGCCAGAGCTCGGGCGCGACGCGCCAGTACTTCGGCGTGCCGGAAGCGAATCGGACGTCCGGCGATGTGCATTTCCTGACCGTCGGTGCCTACTCCGGCACGACCTTCACGAACTACCGGACCGTCTCGAACTACTTCGGTCAGGCGACGGACCAGACCGTCACGCTCGGTCCGCAGATCACGCCTGTCACCGTGAGCACGGTCGCGACATCGCCATACGCACGGCTGCGCGCGCAGTACACGATCCAGCCCGAGTACGATGACCTGCTGCTGTTCGGCGGCGGGCAGGCGACCGGTCAGACGTTCACGATCTTCGCATCGAAGGAGTATCTCGGCGGATCGTCACAGTTCGATGCCGGCATTCCGGACTTCTCGGGAGTGAACGGCTGGATGAATGCATGGGCACCGCAGCCCGGCGCCGAGATCACATGGACGTTCTCCGCAACCGGCTATTCCGTACCCGGTGGCCTGGTCACGCCACAGACCGACGGCGTCACTGCACAGGGCGCGGTCGCGACCGGGCAGATCACGCCGTGATCAGTCTCCGGTCACGCCGCTGGAAGCTACGCCGTAGCCGGCTCGGCCGATCGGCTCGGCCACCGGTTCGACACGGACGCCGCAGTACTTGAATTCCGGGATCTTGCCGAACGGATCGAGAGCCGGGTTCGTCAGCAGGTTGGCGGCGGCCTCGACATAGCAGAACGGAATGAACACGGCGCCGGCCGGAACGGCATCGTCGCGACGGGCCTGGGCGATCAACTCGCCGCGGCGAGTCGCCAGCCGGATGCTGTCACCGTCCGCCGCTTCCATCGCCTCGAGATCGGCAAGGTTCATGGCGACCGTCGGCACCGGCTCGATCGCATCGAGCACGCTCGCCCGCCGCGTCATGGCGCCCGTGTGCCAGTGCTCGAGGATGCGACCCGTGATCAGCACGAACGGGTACTCGTCATCAGGATGCTCATCACCCTCCGCATGGCCGTACTCGGCGGGTGAGAACTTCGCCAGACCATCGGGCGTCGGGAACGTTTCCGCGAACAGCACTTCCTCGCCCGGATCGCCCTCGTTGCGGCACGGGTAGGTGACCGCGCTTTCCCGCTCGAGCCGGTCCCACGTGATGCCGCCGCAGCTCGGTACCGCCTGCCGGATCTCCGCCCACACGTCGGCCGCTCCGCCATACTCCCAGTCGAGCCCGCAGCGGCGAGCCAACTCCTGGATGATCCACAGGTCCTGTCGTGTGTCACCGGGCAGGTCGAGCGCGCGCCGGCCGAGCTGGACCCGGCGGTCCGTGTTCGTGAACGTGCCCGTCTTCTCCGGGAACGCGGAGGCCGGCAGCACGACATCGGCGAACGATGCGGTCTCCGTAAGGAACAGGTCCTGCACCACGAGGTGGTCGAGCGATGCGATCGCTTCACGGGCGTGCGCGACATCCGGGTCGGACATGGCAGGGTTCTCACCCATGACGTACATCGCGCGGATCTCGCCCCGCTTCGCCGCCTTCATGATCTCGACGACCGTCAGCCCGCTCTTCGGATCCAGGCCGTCCACACCCCAGAGCGCCTCGAAACGCTGACGGGCCGCCGGGTCGTCACACGACCTGTAGTCCGGATAGACCATCGGGATCAGTCCCATGTCCGACGCGCCCTGCACGTTGTTCTGCCCGCGCAGCGGGTGCAGCCCGGCGCCGCGGCGGCCGACCTGGCCGGTCATGAGCGCGAGCGAGATCAGGCAGCGCGCGTTGTCCGTGCCGTGAACGTGTTGGGCGATGCCCATGCCCCAGAAGATCATCGACGCCTTCGACGTCGCGTAGAGCCGGGCCGCCGCGCGGATCGTGTCCGCCGGGATGCCGCACACGTGCTGCATTGTCTCCGGACTGTACGCCTTCAGCACCTGCCTCAGTGCATCGAACCCCTTCGTCCGGCTCGCAATGAACGCATCGTCGGTCAGACCTTCGTCGACGATCACGTGCATCATCGCGTTCAGCAGCGCAACGTCCGTGTCCGGCGTGAACTGGAGCACGTGTGTAGCGAGCCTGGCCATTTCGGTGCGTCGCGGGTCCGCCAGGATCAGCTTCGAGCCACGCTCGATCGCGTTCTTCATGAACGTCGCAGCGACCGGGTGGTTCACCGTCGGGTTCGCGCCAATCACCATGAAGCAGTCGGCGAACTGCACGTCGGCCACCTGGTTCGACACGGCGCCGCTCGACACGCATTCCATCAGCGCGGCGACCGATGACGCGTGACACAGACGCGTGCAGTGGTCGACGTTGTTGGTGCGGAATCCCGCGCGCATCAGCTTCTGGAAGAGGTACGCTTCCTCGTTCGAGCCCTTGGCCGAGCCGAATCCCGCCATTGCGGACGATCCGTACCGCTCGAACGTGCCGCGCAGCCCGGCGGCGGCGCGGTCCAGTGCTTCATTCCAGGTGGCTTCGCGGAACACGTCCCACGGGTCGCCAGGATCGACCAGCTCGGTGGCGCTCTTCGGAACACCGTCCTTCCTGATTAGCGGCTTCATCAGCCGCTGCGGATGGTGGACGTAGTCGTAGCCGAAGCGACCCTTCACGCACAGCCGTCCCCAGTTCGATGGCCCGTTCCGTCCCTCGACGCGGATCACGTGGTTGTCGTGCACGTGGAAGGTGGTCTGGCAGCCGACGCCGCAATACGGGCAGAGTGATTCGGTGATGCGGTCGGCGGTCACGGTAGAGACGGCCGGCAGTGCGCCCGGGCCGGCGCCGTTGCCCGGACGGGTTGCGGTTGCTTCCACCGTAGTCACGGCTTCGCCGCTCGCCTCGAGCGCGCGTTGCACGTGCTTCGAGACCGCCGGCAGCAGTGCGCCGGTCGGACACGCCTGCACACACTCGCCGCACGCGACACAACTCGAATCGCCCATCGGGTCCTCGAGGTCGAACACGATGCGGGCGGCGGCGCCGCGGCCGGCATAGCCAATGACGTCATTGACCTGTACCTCTCGACACGCGCGAACGCAGCGCGTGCACTGGATGCAAGCGTCGAGGCGCACCTCGATGGCGGGGTGCGAGAAGTCGGGTACGGGCTGCTGCCGCGGCGCGAAGCGCGGCGTGCCGACGTCCATGTACCGCGCCCACTCGACCAGCTCCGAGTCAGGGTCGTGCGGAGCGGCCGGCGCGTCCGACAGCAGCAGCTCGAGCACCATGCGCTGCGCCGAAACGGCACGGTCGCTCTTCGCGGACACCTTCATGCCGGGCCGCGGCGCGCGGCAGCACGAAGGCGCGAGAACACGCTCGCCTTCGATCTCGACCACACACGCGCGGCAATTGCCATCCGCGCGCATTCCATCCATGTAGCAGAGATGCGGGATGCGTACACCGCTCCGCTTCGCCGCTTCGAGAATCGTCTCGCCCGGCTGCGCGGTAATGGGCTGACCATCGAGCAGGAACTCGACCGACTCCTCGTTGCGCGGCATCTGCACGCCCGGTACCGGCCGGCCGTGGATCGAGCCGCCCCACGAATTGAACGCGGGCGGTGGCGTCTTCGACACGCCGCTCGTGACGACGCCGTTCGTCTGACTCATGACTCCAGCTCCTGCGGGAAGAACCGCATCACGCTCATCACCGGGTTCGGCGCGGCCTGACCGAGTCCGCAGATCGACGCATCCATCATGCACCGGCTCAGCTCATCGAGCAGCGGCAGGTTCCATTTCCGTTCGCCCATCAACTGTTCCGCCTTCGCCGTACCGACACGGCACGGCGAACATTTGCCGCACGACTCGTGCGCGAAGAAATGCATGATGTTGCGCGCGGCGTCCCGAGCCGTGTCGTGCTGCGCGAGCACGACGATCGCACCGGACCCGACGAACGCACCGGCGTCGCCCAGAATCCCGAAATCGAGGGGCCGGTCCGCCATGCTGGCGGGCAGGATGCCACCCGAAGCACCACCCGGCAGGAACGCGTACAGCTCGTGGCCGTCGAGCATGCCGCCCGCGTATTCGTCGACCAGCTCGCGAAGTGTGATGCCGTTGGGCGCGACGTACACGCCCGGCCGGTTGACCCGCCCGCTCACCGACCAGAGTCGCACGCCCCGGCCGTCCCGGACACCCCTCGCGGCGAACGATGCGCCGCCGTTCTCGAGGATCTCACGGTACCAGTAGAGCGTCTCGACATTGTCGACGAGCGTGGGCCGGCCGAACACGCCGAACTGTGCGGGGAACGGCGGCCTCAGCCGCGGCTCACCGCGCTTGCCCTCGATCGATTCGATCAGGCTCGTTTCCTCGCCGCAGATGTACGCGCCGGCGCCGCGCCGCAGGTGCAGCCGCGGCAGTGTGCACGGCGGGGCGGCTTCGAGCGTCGTCAGCTCCTGCTCGAGCAGGTCCCGGCACGCCGCGTACTCGTCGCGCAGGTAGAAGTAGACATCCTCCGCTTCGACCGCCCACGCGGCGATCAACATGCCCTCGAGCACGCGGTGCGGATCGGTCTCGAGGCAGTACCGATCCTTGAACGTGCCCGGCTCGCCTTCGTCCGCATTCACGACGACGACGCGCGGTCCGGGCTGCGCGCGCACGAATTCGAGCTTCCGGTGGTTCGGGAATCCGGCACCGCCGAGGCCGCACAGACCCGACGCCTCCAGCTCGGCCATGACCTGCGCGACCGTGCGCCGACCCTCGACACATTCGGCCAGCAGCGCATAGCCGCCGGCTGCCCGGTATTCCGCGAAGGGCACCGCCGCCGCGGGTGCCGGCTCGGTCGAGCCGCTCTCGATCGCGGCCAGAACCGAGTCGGCCGTGGCGCCGTCGACCGGGTTCCGGCCGACCACCGCGACCGGCGAGCGGTCGCAACGTCCGACGCATGGCGCGGGTAGTACGCGCACGGCGTCGAGACCATGGCCTCGCAGGGTCTCGATCAGCGCATCCGCGCCCGCCATCGCGCAGGCGATCGATTCGCAGACCCGCACCGTCACGGACGGCGGCGGCGAGTCGCCCCGGCGGACAATGTCGAAATGGTGATAGAACGTCGCGACTTCATGGACCTCGCTCGGAGCCAGTCCAAGCTCGTACGCGAGCGCCGTGAGGTGCGCGGTCGAGAGGTGGCCGAACTGATCCTGGATCCTGTGCAGGAATTCGATCAGCAGATCCGCCCGGCGTGGCGCGTTGCTGAGGAGTGCGACGACTTCGGCATGTGCCGAAGGATCGACCTGCCTGCCCTTCGGCGCCGGTCGCATCAGCTTGCGCCCGCCGCGGCGCTTCGTCCTGCCATCCGCCATGCGGGCCTCGGAACGTACGGTGGATCACGGTCGGCCCGGCCACCACAACGGCCGGCCGTTGCGGGAGTTGCCGCAGGATGATCCGAAGGTATTCCGGCGCCGAAACGCCTGCAACCTCAGCCCCTCGCGCGTCCGCCCATCCGGATCCGCCCGGTCTGCGGCGCGGGGGTCACGAGCACGGCCCCGGCCGCGCGGAAACCGCGGGCTCCGCAGATCCTGTTCGTCTGCCCCGGCGCCTGCGACCGCTCTCGAGCTGCTCGAGAGCGGCACTGTTCATGCTCCTGAGCCTGGCCGCCTGCTCGATCCCTCGCTGGCCGGTCCGCGGGCCCATGACGTCGCCCTACGGACTCCGGTTCCACGGCTGGCGGCCCGAGATCCACCGCGGCGTGGACGTCTACGTGCCCGAGGGCACACCGGTCATGGCCATGAAGGACGGCGACGTCGTCTTCGCAGGCACATGGGGTTCGTACGGCCTCGCCATCGTCATCCAGCACGGTGGCGGCGTTCGCAGCCTGTACGCGCACCTGTCCGCCGTCGGCGTCGCGGCCGGTGACCACGTCCGCGGCCGGCAGGTCATCGGCCGGTCCGGCAGCACCGGCAATGCGACCGGCCCGCACCTCCATTTCGAGATCCTGCGTCACGGCTGGGCCGTCGATCCAGTGCCTCTGCTCGGCGCCATGCCCGGCGAAACGCACTAACGGCCCGCGCCGTAAGGTCGGCGGCCGCCGGGGACCCCCGGTTGCCGGGCGGATGGACCCGCTCCGGAGCGGTAGCCGAGAGCAAGGCCGGCGGCCGGCGGGACCCTCGGTAGCCGGGGGTGTAGAATCCGGGCGGCCCGGAGACCGGCATGCGCCGGTCCGCGACCGGCCGACGGTCCATGCGGGCGCCTGTACCAGAAGCGGAAAGTCATGCAGCACGAGCCCCGGACGACAGCCTGGTTCGATCGTCGCTATCGACGGATCTGGCGCTGGTCCATCCTGGCGTCGCTGCTGCTGCACATCCTGGTCCTCCTGTTGTTCCGATCAGCCCGGCCGATTCCGCCTTCACCGTTCGCCGCCGCAGGCCCGCGAAACGGCGATGCCCGTGCCGCGGCCGGCGGCGGAATGCAGATCATCGCCATGAACGAGCAGCAGGAGGCTCAGCCGCCGACCGTGGTCACGGAAGCCGTTCCGGTTGCGGTTCCCGTACCCGTGCGCGAAGTCGAACCGAAGCCCGAGATCCGGATCGCGAAGCCGAAGCCCATCCTGACAGCCACGCCGACCCGGATCGAGGGTCGTGCCGCGGCCGGTGAAGGCCAGGGTGCGGCGGTCGGGCCGGGCACCGAGACCGGTACCGGACGAGGCGATGGCGGTACCGGCGAGGAAGGCCTGTTCCGGCTCGTTCCCCCATCCCCGCGCGCCGTCATCCTCCCGCCCAGTGACCGGCCCGGAGATGTCCGCGGCAAGGAAATCGACGTGTGGGTTTTCGTCAACGCGAACGGCCGCGTCAACCCCGATTCGACTCGGCTCGACCCCCGCACTACCGGCAACCGCCGCTTCGATGCGCGGCTCAAGAACCAGGCAGCGGAATGGGTGTTCGAACCGGGGCGCAAGGGCGGCCAGCCGATCAGCGTGTGGTTCATGTACACGCTCGTTCTGTAGATCGTCACATCCGCACCCCTGATTCCTCGCAGGATACTCGCCCGTCGCTCCGCACGGTTCCGGCCGCGTTGCACGTGGCCGTCGGCTCTGCCGGCCGGACCGCACGTCCACGCCCCTGCACCCAGCCCAATGCGACGACTCGGCCGGACGATCCGCGCGTCGGGTCGACCTTCGCGCGGCGCGCCCTGCCGCATGGCTGCACGGGGACTGGCCGGGGGCGGAGCCCGAGCCATAGCTTCGGGGCCGACAACCGCGTAACGACCCGACCGGAGGCACGATGATCCTGCGCCGCTACGGCACGACGTACAAGAGTGTCAGACCGAGATTCGATTCCCGGTCCATGACGGAGATCGGGTTCACGAAGGATGGTGCGCTGAGCCTGGACGTGGCCGAGTTCGAGCGGAAATACGATCGACACGAAGGCCTCGAGCTGTCGCCGACGGCGACCGGCACTGTGCAGGCGGATGTCGAGCACGCGCTGCTCGAGATGCTCACGGCCGGTCTCGCGGAAATCGAGGACGGCCTCGATGCCGGCCAGATCCTGGTGGTCGAGAGCGAACCGGGCATCGACCACCCGCGCACGCGCGGGAAGCACGGCCCCGATCCGGAGACCGAGGAAAGGGAGCGGACGTTCCGGTACTCGGTCGACCCGCCACTGCGCGTCGGCATCTACGTCAGCAGGTGAGCCCGGTCGCGGGCTGCCCATGCGACTACCGAGCGACTACGAATCGGGTGCGGTCGGCAGCGCCTCGTTCGTCGTGCGACACGGTATGGGCCCGTTCGTCCGCGGCGCCATCGAATCGGCCGGCACGCTCGAGGCGTTCGCCGCCGGTCGCGCGAGGGCGGTCCTTGCCGGGCGCGGCAATGCGTACGTGATCGAAGCGCCTCGCCGTCGGCTCGTCGTCCGCCACTACCGCCGGGGCGGCGCGGTCGCGGCCGCTCTCGGTGACCGCTATGCGCGGCTCGGCGAGTTCCGGCCTTTCCACGAGCTGTGGGTCAGTGCGGTCGGCCGGTCGCGCGGTGTCAGCACGCCCGCCGTCGTGGCCGCGGTCGTCTATCCTTCCGGCCCGTTCTACCGCGGGGACCTGGCCACCGACTACGTGCCCGATTCCATGACGCTGGCCGACATCACTTTCGGCGAACGGCTGCACACGGCGGATGAACGGATGGCCGCCTGGCATGCGGCCGGCCGGCTGTTGCGCGCGACGGCGGACGCCGGGCTCGTCCACGCCGACCTCAACCTGCGGAACGTGCTGATCGCATGGCGGGCGGGGCGGCCCGTACCACACCTGCTGGATCTCGATCGGTGCCGCCTCGTCGCTCGTGTTTCACGTCGCGAGATCGACCGGATGAAGGCCCGGCTGCACCGTTCCGCGCATCGATTCGGGCAGGCGACCGGCAACGATATGGCCGCCGAGTTCGACGCGCTTGATGAGGGTCTCCGTGCGTGAGCCCACGCGACCGATCCCGCAGCCCCGGTCGATCGCGATCGTCATGCTCAGCGCGCTGGGTGATGCCGTCCACGTGCTGCCGGTCGCGAACGCACTGAAGCGGGCGTGGCCGGAAACGAGGCTGACGTGGATCATCCAGCCCGTGCCGCTCCGCCTCGTCGGCGGGCATCCCTCGATCGACGAATTCATCGAGTTCCACAGACGCCGCGGGCCCGATGCGTGGCGCTCGTACCGCGAACTCGCCGACAGGCTGCGCGGCCGGAAGTTCGACCTGGTGCTCGGTCTCCAGGTCTACCTCAAGGCGGGTCTCATCACTGCGCTCGTGCCGGCTGCCATGAAGCTGGGGTTCGACCGGTCGCGCGCCCGGGACATGAACTGGCTGTTCACTACGCACCGCATCCCGAAACGGCCGGTCGGCCACGTGCAGGACCAGTACTTCGAGTTCCTCGAGTACCTCGGCGTCGATCCCGAGCCCGTCGAGTGGAGGTTGACGCTGGCCGACGCGGAACGGGAATCACAACGGAGTTTCCTTGCCGACCTCGACCGGCCCGCCTGCGCCGTCGTCGTGGCGACCAGCAAGCCGCGCAAGAACTGGGCGCCCGAGCGATACGCCCGGTTGCTCGAGCACCTCGAATCCGATTTCGGGCTCCAACCCGTCATCGTCGGCGGACCGGCGCGTGCCGAACGCGAAGCGGCGAGCCGGATCCTGAGTGAGACGCGCGCGAGATCGGTCGTCAATGCGCTGGGCGACGATGTGCGCCGCCTGCTCTGGCTGCTCGATGGCAGCCGCCTCGTCATCAGCCCCGACACCGGACCACTGCACATGGCGAGGGCACTCGAGGTACCGGTCGTCGGCTTGTACGGCGCGACGAATCCGAAGCGGTACGGTCCCTATCGCCGGTACGCCGACCTGGTCGTGGACGGCTACGCGCGGTTCCCCGGCGAAGAGTATCCGGTCAGCATGGAACACCGGGCCGAAGGGATGGCGCGCGTGTCCGTGGCCGCGGTCTGCGAGAAGGTCACCGCCGCGCTCGCAACCGAGTGAAGCCCGCCCGTCACCGTCCGGAACCACAGGTGTAGCAACAACGTCGAACCGGAGAACGCCAAGCGACACGGATGAACAACACTGCCCGGCGGATCCTGTGGATCGACGATGAAGTCGACCGCTTCGAGCCGCACCTGATGTTCCTGCGCCAGCGCGGGTATACGGTCGACACCACGACGAACGGTGACGACGCGGTCGAGCTTGCGAGACAGCAGAGCTACGACCTCGTCCTGCTCGACGAGCAGATGCCGGGCCGCCGGGGTCTCGACGTCATGGGTGAGCTGCGCCGCGAAGCGCCGCATGCGCGCATCGTCATGGTCACGAAGTCGGAAGAGGATCGCACGCTGGTCGAGGCGATCGGCCGGCAGGTCGATGAATATCTGGTCAAGCCGGCCAGTCCGCGCCAGGTCCTGTCGGTCGTCGCCCGCCTGCTCGAGGGCCGGCAGTTGCGCCAGCAGCGCGTGGCCCAGGACTTCGCGGCGCGCTACGCCCAGCTCACGATGATGCGGGACGAAGCGTCGCACTGGCAGCACTTCTTCGCACTTCACAATGAGCTGGTCGAATGGGAGCTCCGGCTCCACCGCGCGGGCGAGAGAGGACTGCTCGAGTCGGTCGGTCAGCTGGAGGCGGAGGTACGACGCCAGTTCGGCATGTACATCCGGGATCACTACGGCGACTGGGTACGCGGCCGGGACGTGGACCGGCCGGCGCTGTCGACCGACCTCGTCTCGAGATACCTCGTGCCACGGCTCGACCGTGGACCACTGCTCTTCATCATCATCGACTGCATGCGGCTCGACCAGTGGCGCATGATCCGGCCGATGCTGGGTGAGCTGTTCGACATCGAGGAGAGTCTGTACGCCAGCATCCTGCCTACGGCAACGCCGTACTCGCGCAACGCGATCTTCGGCGGCGAGTTCCCGGACATGATCGCGAAACGGCACCCGGACTGGTGGGCCACCGAGGAAGGCAGCCTCAATGCGTTCGAGGACACCCTGCTTCGCGAGCAGCTCCAGCGCCTGACCGGCGCCACTGTGCCGGTCCATTACGAGAAGGTGTTCACCGATGTCGAGGGCGATGATGTAGTCAGTCGCGTCCGCGGCACAATGACTGGAACCGGTGTCACCGCGATCGTGTTCAACTTCGTCGACCTGCTGACGCACGGGCGCAGTGAGTCGACCATCCTGATGGAAGTCGCGCGCGATGTGCCGGCGCTCCGAGCACTCACCGTCCAGTGGTTCGAGCGCAGCTCGGCGTTCCGCATACTGCGGGAAGCGGCGGCTCGCGGAGCGAACGTGGTGCTCACTACCGACCACGGCTCGATCCTGTGTGAGCGGCCGCTCACGATCTTCGCGCGCCGCGATGCGACGAGCAATCTGCGCTACAAGTTCGGCCTCGACCTGCGCGCGGAACAGCCGGATGCGGTATTCTCAGTGCGCGACGAAGCGGACCTGCGCTTTCCACCGGCCAACCGGTCCACGAACTACCTGCTCGCTACCGAGGACTTCTTCTTCGTGTATCCGACCAAGCTGCGGGAATATCAGGCTCGCTATCGGGGGTCGTTCCTCCACGGCGGCATCAGCCCCGAGGAGATGATCCTGCCGGTCGCATCGCTGACACCGCGATCGGGTCGCTGAGATCGTGGAGAATCGAGGCCGGCGGGATGAGCGGCGGACGGCAATGGATGCGGACGGCTCCGGTCCGGCCACCCCGCCGCAAAGCGCCTCGCCGGCTGCCCGAGCGGCCGCCGCGGATCCGACACCCGTCCGATCAATGACGAACGCTCGGCTCTACGGCCGCGTCCTGGCTTATCTCGGACCCTACGGCCTGCTGCTCGTTGCGGCGACGCTCGCCACACTCGGCTTCACTGCGTTCGACACGTTCAGCTTCGTGATGATCATCCCGTTCCTGGATGCGCTGACGGGCGCAGGCGGTGGCGTCCAGCCATCCGTCACAGCGGGCACACCGATCAATGCGATGGACTCGCTCATATCGAGCACTGTCGGACGCGTAGTCGACCTGTCACAGCCGGTCGAAGCTCTGCCCGCGCTGATCGCGTTCATCTTCGCCGTGTTCATGGCGAAGAACGTGTTCGACTACCTCCAGACGGTGCTGGTCGTGCGGCTCGAGCAGGGCGTCACTCGCGACATCAGGAATCAGGTCTACGAGCACGTGCTCGAGCTCGATTTCCGGTTCTTCGCGCGAACGCGCGCCGGCCAGATCATCGCCCGGCTGACCGGTGACATCGAGATGCTGCGGACCATGGTAACCAAGAACATCGCGAAGTCGGCGACCTCGGTGCTGCAGATCATCTCGATGCTCGTCATGATGGTCCTGATCTCCGTCAAGCTGACCGTCGTGGCGGCGCTGGTGCTGCCGGTCATGTTCGGGATCTGGCGACGGCTGCTGGTCCGGCTGCGACGGGGCGACCACCGCATTCTGCACCTCGGCGGCGAGGTCACGTCGCACCTCCAGGAGACGGTGAGCGGGATCCGGCAGGTCAAGGCGGCGGCTGCCGAACCGTTCGAGACGGCACGGTTCCACGACCTCACCCGCTCGTACTTCAAGGCCGTCGTCCGGACCGAGCGGCTGCGTGCGCTGGCGGGGCCACTGGCCGAGACGCTCGGTTCGATCGGCACCGTGTTCCTGCTGTGGTACGGCGCCCGGCTCGTACTCGGATCGCCGCCCGAGATCACCGGCGTCCAGTTCGTCGCATTCATCGGCTACAGCCTGAAGATGTACTCGCCTGCCAAGTGGCTGGCGAAGTTCCCATCGACCGTACAGCCGGGTCTTGCCGCAGCCGAACGTGTGTTCGAGTTCATGGACACGCCGATCGAGATGCGGGACCCGCCCGACTCGCTGGAGTTCACCGGCCTCAACGACGGGATCCGTTTCGAGAACGTCAGCTTCGAGTACGAGTCCGGTGAGCCGGTGCTGCGCGACGTTTCGTTCGAGGTCAGGCCCGGCCAGGTCATTGCGCTCGTCGGGCCGAGCGGCGCGGGCAAGACCACGCTCGTCGACCTCGTCGCCCGCTTCTACGATCCGACCGCCGGCCGCATCACCATCGACGGCGTCGACCTGCACGATTTCAATGCACGGTCCCTGCGTTCGCGTTTCGGCATTGTCACACAGGAGACCGTGCTGTTCCACGACACGGTCCGCGCGAACATCGCGTACGCACTGCACGACATGCCGCAGCAGGCGATCGAACGCGCGGCCCGCGCGGCCAACGCCCACGAGTTCATCGAGCAGTTGCCGGCCGGCTACGAAACCGTGCTGGGCGAACGGGCGACGCGGTTGTCGGGTGGGCAGCGCCAGCGGCTGGCGATTGCACGGGCGATACTGCGGGACCCGCCGATCCTGATCTTCGATGAGGCCACATCCGCCCTCGATTCCGAGTCGGAGCGGCTGGTCCAGGAAGCCATTGAACGGCTGCTCGTCGGCCGGACCGTCTTCGTGATCGCGCACCGATTGTCGACGGTCCGTCATGCCGACCGCATCCTCGTGCTCGATCAGGGTCGTGTCGTGCAGGACGGCCGGCACGAGACACTGATCGCCGAACCCGGCCTGTATGCGCACCTGCACAACCTCCAGTTCAGCAGTCCGGATGCCGGCGCGACCGTGGCCGGCCGCATCTGACGGCGGCCGAGCTGCCGTGAGTGAGGCGACCGGCCTCGATGGCGTGCGCGCCGTTCGCATCGTCCTGCTCACGGGACTCGGTGATGTCGTGCACGGCCTGCCCATTGCATGCGCGATCCGCCGGGCCAGGCCCGACATTCGCATCACGTGGGTCGTCGAGCCGATGCCGGCGCCGATCCTCGACCGACACGCCGCCATCGACCGCGTGGTCAGGTTCCGGAAAGAGGATGGCATACGCGGCGTCAGGGCACTCCGCGCCGCAATGCGCGACGACCGGCCGGACCTTACGCTGAACTTCAACATCTACTTCAAGAGCCTGTTCCCGACATTGCTGTCGAGGGCACCTCGCCGGATCGGCTTCGGCCGCGGCCGAGCCCGCGATGGCATCTGGCTGGCGAACAACGAGCCGCTCGAATCGCGGCCCCGTGCGCACACGCAGGACATGTTCCTCGAGTTCGCGGCCGCGCTCGGCCTCGATGCGGAACCGCTCGAGTGGCGAATCGAACCGGATGCCGGCGAACGGCAAAGCCAGCGCGAGTTCTTTGCACGACTCGACAGGCCGGCCGCCGCGATCGTGCCGGCATCCGCCAACCCGAAGAAGGACTGGATCACCGAACGATGGGCCGACGTCGCCGACCGGCTCTACGACGAGCATGGACTGCAACCCGTGCTGATCGGCGGACCCGGCGAACGGGAGGGCGCCATCGCCAGGAACATTCTGGCACGGGCAAGAGTGCCCATGATCAATGCGCTCGGTGATGGAATACGTCGCCTTGTCTGGCTCATCGAAGGCAGCCGCCTCGTGATCGCGCCCGATACCGGTCCCGTTCACATTGCACGGGCCCTCGACGTGCCCGTCATCGGGTTGTACGGTCACACGAACCCGTGGCGCGTCGGGCCGTATCGCGCGTACCACGATCTCTGGATCGACGCCTACACGGAGCCGGATGAGCAGCCGGATCCGAGCCGCTTCGATCCGAAGCACGGCAGAATGGAACGGATCACCACGGACGACGTCGTCGCGAAGGTGGCTCTCGCACTGCGTGATATCCCATCATGAGGATCCTGCATATCGACGGTTCGCGTCGCTGGGGTGGCGGACAGAACCAGATCCGCCTGCTCATGCATGCGCTGGCAAGACACAACATCCGCCAGCTCTGCCTGTGCCCTGCCGCCAGCCCGCTCGAGCGGCGGTTGCGCGCCGAGAGCCTGCCGGTGGCGGCCATGCGCTGGCAGGGCGGCGCCGACCTGCGCGTGATGCGCGCGATTCACAGGCAGGCCAGGGACCACGACATCCTGCACTGCCATGATGGTCACGCGCTTCAGCTCTCGCTGTTGCCCGCCCGGCTGCGGCACAAGCCGATCGTGGCCACGCGGCGTGTCCATTTCCCGGTGACGCCGCGCGTCTGGAATCGCGCCGAACGTGTGATCGCGATTACCGAGGCCGTGAGGAAGAGGCTGCTCGCGTGCGAGATCGACGACTCGCGCATTGTCGTCATCCCGTCCGCCATCGACATTGAAGAAGTCCGCGCGCTCGCGAAGGCTTCGCCGTCATTGCGCGACCGGCTCGGCGTCGATGACTCCGAGTTCCTGGCTGGCACGGTCGGCGCGATGTTCGAGTTCAAGAACCAGAAGCTCATACCGCACGCCGCCGCCATCGAACGCTCGATCCTCTGGGTCATTGTCGGCGAGGGGCCCGAGCGACCCGGCATCGAGGCGGCCATCAAGGCGCATGGCGTGGCCGCCAACGTCCGGCTCGCCGGCGCACCCGCCGATGCCCGCCCGTTCATCCGCGAGTTCGACGTGTTCATCTTCACGTCCCGCGGCGAAGCACTCGGCACCAGCCTGCTTGATGCAATGGCGCTCGACGTGCCGGTCATTGCGCCTGATGACGCCGGGCCCGGCGAACTGCTCGCGCCCGTTCATGACCGCACGGGGTGCAGCCTCTATCCGCTCAACGATGCCACCGCTCTCGCGGCCGCCGTTCGCCGTATCCGCGATGAGCCGGCCCTGCGAGGCAGGATGGTTGCCGCGCAGCGTGACCGACTCGGCGACTACCGCATCCAGGGCACCGTCGAGAAAGTGATCGACATCTATCGCGAGGTCCTGGGCGGGTGAGCACAGGCCCACCGCTCGTGCGCGAACCGGCGTGTGCGGTGCGCTCCGGTCGGCGGCCGACGACCATGCACCGGCTCGAATACGCCGCTGTCGCAACCGCTGTGGGCACGAGCCGGCTGCTGCCCCGCCCGATGGTCACACGGATGGCCGAAATGACCGGCGCGCTCGGTTACCGCATCGGCGTCCGCCGCAACGTCGTCGCCTCGAACCTGCGCATTGCGTTCCCGGACCGACCCGACGCGTGGCGAGCCGACCTCGCGCGGGAATCGTACACCCACCTGACGCGCGAGACGATTGCGACTCTGCTGTGCGCGCCGGGTGGCCAGCCGGCCGTGCTCGAGCAGGCCGTCCTCGAGGGAGGCGACCTCCTCTCGGACGCGCTCGACACGAACCGCGGTGTCATCCTGCTCGCCGGGCACCTCGGCAACTGGGAACTCGGCGCGGCCACCATCGCCAGCAGCGGGTTCCCCTTCGACGCAGTCGCCAGAAGGC
>Ga0055448_10000032_pt1 | contig 28948 bp, 25 predicted proteins | sample China_Galinas_PW_4_FD_57744 | JGI IMG/M metagenome (GOLD analysis project Ga0055448, IMG submission 57744) | Wetland microbial communities from San Francisco Bay, California, USA, that impact long-term carbon sequestration - China_Galinas_PWA_D2 | ecosystem: Environmental > Aquatic > Marine >... | reverse complement strand
TGCCGAGGCCATAATCAACGGCGGGGCCAACCTCAACGCAAAGAACATCAACGGTGTAACGCCAATCGTCCTCTCGTTGGAAAAAGGCATGACCGGGATAACGAAGCAGCTCATCATGAAGGGGGCCGAACTCGAGGCCACCAACTGGGAAGACGATGACATCCCGCTGCTACTGGCCCTTGAGAAGAGATATCCCGACGTGGCCACGCTCATGCTCGAAAAGGGCGCGAACCCCGATGCCCCCGACCCCAAAGGCAAGACCCCGCTCATAGTCGCCGCGGCATACAACATGCCCGATATGGTGGAGCTCCTCATCTCCAAAGGGGCCGACGTTAACCACGTGGACGACAACAATAGGACCCCGCTGGCATGGGCCGCCTATAAGGGCAATACGGAAGTAGTGCGGGTACTGCTTACGCACGACGCCAAGGTGAACACGAAGGACAAGAAAGAGGCCACACCCCTTGTGTGGGCGGCGAACAGGGGCCATTCGGATATAGTTAAGATGCTCATAGAGCACGGGGCGAACGTCAACGTCACAGACAGGGGAGGAGCCACGCCGCTTCTGTGGGCAACGGCCAAAGGGAACTTCGAGTCGGTCAAGCTATTGGTCGAGGCCGGCGCGAACATCAACGCCCGAGACAAGAAGGAACGCACCCCGCTTACGTGGGCCGAGATGACCAGCCACAAGGAGATAAGCGAGTACCTGAGAAGCAAGGGAGCGGTGGAGAAATAGCGTTTCGGGAAGGATATCGATAGAGACACCATGGAGATAAACATAAAATTCACGGGCGGAATGAAAGCGGAGGCCGATTTACACGGCATGACCATGCGGGTCGACCTGCCGCCCCAGTACGGAGGAGAGGGCACCGCACCGTCGCCATACCAGTATTTTCTGGGCTCCATCGGCACCTGCGCGGCCGTCTTCGTGCTGAGCTTCTGCCAGAAGCGCAATATCCCCACCGAGGGGATGAGCATTACCCAGCGCGTGGAGTTCGTGCCCGGCATGGGGTTTAAGCTCGGCAAGGTCGGCATAGACATAAACCTGCCTCCGGACTTTCCGGAGAAATACATCGACGCAATAGTTCGCGTGGCCGACCAGTGCGAGGTTAAGAAGGCCATACTCGATCCTCCGAAGATAGAAGTAACGACCTCCATCGCAAAATGAACCGTCCCCAGTTTACACCGAAGGCGCTTGCCTTCCTTCTGCTGTTGGCCCTGACCATTACCGTTCCGGGTGTTTCGAACGCTGGGAAGACCGTTACGATGCACTTCTTCATGAGTCCAGACTGCCCGCACTGCCGGGCTGAGAAGGCTTTCCTGGCCGACCTCGAGCAAAGATATCCCGAACTTGTTATCGTGCCCCATGTGGTCACGCAGATACCGGCCGACGCCGAGCTGTTTTTCAAGATGTCGGCGGCCTACGGCGTGAAGGCGGGCGGTGTGCCCGCCACGTTCATCGGACATTTCCAGCCCATAATCGGGTTCCGCGACGCGGCCACGACGGGCGAGCTGATAGAGGCGCGCGTGAAGTATTGCGCGGAGTCCGGATGCATAGACCCCATGGAGAGGGTCAACGAGCGCTCCGCCGCTGATAAACAGACGGCCTCGCCAACGCCGACCACTGAGGCCGTAAGTCCCGAATCCCAAAAGCCAGCCGTCCCGGTCAACCCGGACAAGATAGGCTCCGTTACGGAGGTTCAGATACCGTTTATAGGCACTGTGGACGCCTCGGACATGGCCCTGCCGGTGCTCACTGTGGCCATAGCGGGACTCGACGGTTTCAACCCCTGCGCCTTCTTCGTGCTGCTCACTTTGCTGGGGATGCTCGTGCACGTCCACTCCAGAAGCCGGATGCTGCTTGTGGGTGGCATATTCGTATTCTTCTCGGGGTTCATCTATTTCGTGTTCATGGCCGCGTGGCTAAACGTCTTTCTGATATCGGGCGAGATAAAAGCCATAACCATTGCCGCCGGAGCGGTGGCCTTCGTCATCGCAGTCATAAATATTAAGGACTATTTCTACTTCAAGCGCGGCCTTTCGCTTAGCATCCCGGATTCGGCGAAGCCAAAGCTCTTCGACCGCATGCGAAAGCTCCTCAAGGCCTCGTCATTGCTCTCAATGATATTGGGAACCGTGGTGCTCGCCGTGGCCGCCAACGCCTACGAGCTTCTCTGCACGGCGGGCTTCCCGATGGTCTTCACACGAGTGCTGACGCTACACGAGCTCTCGCGGTCCACATACTACCTCTACCTCGTATTTTATAACGTTGTCTATGTTATCCCGCTTGCGGTGATAGTGGTGGCTTTCACAATAACACTCGGCTCGCGGAAGCTAAGCGAACAGCAGGGACAGATACTTAAGCTCGTCTCGGGCACTATGATGCTTTACCTCGCCCTCGTCATACTCTTTAAGCCCGCGCTTCTCAGCAATATCGCTGTAGCCGCGGGAGTACTCGTTGCCGCTCTCGTAACGGCCGGCGTCATAATTCTTCTAACCAGGTCTCGCCGCACCGCCTGACGGCCCTTTTCACCGAATCTATCAGATAGTAGAGGGAATAAGAAAGGGGCAGCCTCATCAGGCTGCCCCATGGATTTCATGGTGGACGGTAAGGGGATCGAACCCTCGACCTCCACGTTGCGAACGTGGCGCTCTCCCAGCTGAGCTAACCGCCCTATTTCACATGGCACCGGCCGCAGAGCTCTTCGGGCGCGACTCTTAACATGGCCCTTACGTCTCCGCGGTCGTGCGGGTTGTGGCAGGTTACGCAAGTCATCCTGCCGTCCTTATCGAGCGGAAGCTCCCCGACGTCCATGGATGGGACGATATCGACCTTATGGTCGGCCTCGACCCGGTCCGGGTGACACCCGGTGCAGAGACCCGAGAGCGGCTCCCTCAGGGGCATCTCGTCCGTCCGAGTGACATGGCACGTCTCGCAGTCCCTCATGATAGGAGGCGGCCAGACTCCGTAGGCCTCCGCCGACATGAACGCAAGCAGCACCGTGATTAAAATGATTGCTCTCATATATCACTCTGCGCGACCGGGCGCTCGATTTCTAATTATACAACATGGGCGCTCGGGCGTTCACGCCCCCAGGGGGCACGTGATCCGCGAACCTCAAGATAGGCCGGTTATTCGCTCGGGGGGACTGACTCGACCCCAGGGGCAGCCTCTTGGGGCTCGGCTTGGGGCTCGGCCGGGGCCTCGGCCGGAGTCTCAACTTCGGGGGCGTTGTTTACAACAGTGGATGGGTCGATTATTTTCGCTTCGGCCTGCTTGCCCACCACGACGAGCACGTAGTTGTCGGGATCGAGGTACTTCCTGGCTACTCTGAGTACATCGTCCTGTGTGACGGCGTTAATGAGCTCGGGGTACTTATCGATATAATCGAGGCCGAGGCCGAAAAACTCTACCTGGGTGAGAAAGCCTGCGACCTTGCCCATGGTGTCGAACTTTCGCGGATAGCTTCCGATAAGGAAGGACTTTGCGTCCTGGAGCTCCTTGCTCGAGACCCTCTCTTCCCTCATCCTCTTTATCTCCAGCAGCATCTCGTCAATGGCCTTATTTGCCGTGGCGTTCTTGGTCTGCACGCCCGCCTCAAAGGAGCCCGGTAGCTTGTGCGGCGAGAAATAGCTGTGTACGTCGTACGCGAGGCCCATTTTTTCCCTCACCGAGGCCATCATCCTCGATGAAAACCCTCCGCCGCCGAGTATGTAGTTCATCACTACGGCCGCGTAGTAGTCCGGGTTGTTGCGGCTCAGGCCGATGTTTCCAAGCAGTATGTTCGCCTGCGTGAGGTCCCTGTCCACCTTCACTACTTTGTGCTCGGGCTTTACGGGCGGGGCCAGGTGCAGCGGCGGCACAGGCTTTTCTGCCCATGAACCGAAATATTTATTGAGAAGAGCTTCAAGTTCCTGCTCGGTAATGTCTCCCACCACGGCGAGGATTGCGTTATTAGGGACGTAGTAGCGCGAATGGAAATCCACGATGTCGTCTCTTCCAATGGAATCTACCGTCTCGGGCGTACCGTCTATCACCCTGCCGTAGGGATGGTCACCGAACAGCGCCTTGCCGAACTCCCTGCCCACCACGAACGATGGGTCCTCCTCGCTCTGCTTCAAGGAGCCCTTCACGAGGTCCTTTACCCTCGCCACTTCCTCTTCGGGGAAAGACGGCCTGAGTAGCATGTCGGTGAATATATCGAGACCCTTTTTCACGTCCTTCTTCAGTACGGTTAGGCTCATGGTGGAGCCCTCCGTCCCGCCATTTGCGGAATACCTCGCCCCTATAAACTCAAGCTCCTGGCTTATCTGCATGGAAGAGCGCGTCGTGGTGCCCTCCTCAAGGAGGCTGGCCGTAAGGCTCGACAACCCGGCGCGTCCGGGTGGCTCGTTTACCGCGCCTGACTTTATCATCAGGGTAAAGACCACCATGGGCACGTTGTCCCTCTGTACGTGAAGCACGGTCAGCCCCTGGGGAGTCACGAATCTGTGCACCTCGAGCGCCAGCGCCTGGGCGCACACTGCGAGCAAGATGGCAAGCGATAGGACTAAAATGAACGCCCTTCTCATTCGCCATCCCCCTTCTTTTTCTGTGGTACGAGTATGCCCACTGTCCTGTTATCTTTGTTCAGATACTTCGCGGCCACGCGGCTTACGTCCTCGGCCGTGACCTTTCGTATCTCCTCCACGTACTTGTCATGGAGGTTCCAGTCTCCAATTATCTCGTATAGCGCGAGCTGCATGGCCTGGTTGAAGACTGAGTCCTGCCCCATAATAAACGAGGCCTCAAGCTTGTTCTTGGCGCCCTGCAGTTCCTCGGCCGACGGCGGTTCCGTCTTGAGAGTGTCTATCTGCGCAAATAGCGACTCCTCCACGTCCTCTATGTCTTCGCCCGGCGCCGCCGTGGCGTCGAGCAGGAACAGGAACGGGTCGACCGATATCCCGCTGTTGCCGGCGCTTGCGTCTATGGCGAGCTTGTCCTCGTATACCAGCGACCTGTAGAGCCTGCCGCTCTTGCCCGAAAGTATCTGAGCGAGCACGTCGAGGGCGTAACTGTCCTTATCGGGGAAGCGGGGCACATGGTACGCCGCTATCATATATGGCAGCTCGGCCTCTTTTTCCAGATAAATTGTCCGCTCGCCCTTCTGGGGCGGCTCCACGCTCTTAAGAATCCGCCTGCCCGAAGTCGGCTTGATGCCGCCGAAGTATTCGTCGGCCTTCTTAAAAATATCCTCGGCGTTAACATCGCCCGCAACTACGATGAAGGCGTTGTCCGGGCTGTAGTATTCCATGTAGTGTTTCCTGAGGTCTTCGGGCCGAATGTTCTTGAGGTCCGACATCCAGCCGATGACCGGCCACCTGTACGGATGGACCTCGAACGCGCTCGCCACAACGTTTTCGTAAAGAGAGTTCTGGGGGTCGTCCTCGTAGCGGAGCCTCCGCTCTTCCATGACGACGTCTCGCTCCGACATGGTCTCCTTGGGGTCGAGCTTTAGATTGCGCATCCTGTCGGACTCTATGTCGAAAGACAGATCTATCCGGTCAGAGGGCAGTATCTCGAAGTAGGCGGTATAGTTCTTGGAGGTAAATGCGTTGTCCGTGCCGCCAAAGCGCATCACCGTCTTGGAGGTCTCGCTGGGGCCGTACTTGTCCGTGCCCTTGAACATCATGTGCTCAAGCAGGTGGCTCATGCCCGTGAGTCCCGACTCCTCGTTCATGGAACCCACCCTGTACCAGATCTGAAATACTGCGAGTGGAGACGTGTGGTCTTCCGTAACCAGCACCTTGAGGCCGTTCGGAAGCGTGTGCTCCTGCACCGCCGCCGAGGCCAGCGGCACGACCGCGAGAAAGACGAGGACTGCAGCCAAACGCAATATATTCCGCATAACTTCACTATTATTGTCCAAAACGGGGCCCAGCGTAAAGTCGCCCCTTCTCACGCAAAACACCGCTATACATAGGGGAATATTAACCTGTGTAATAGGTATATACACATATAGAGTTGACTTTAAATGTTTTTTTATTTATCTTATGTCTATGGCTAAGAAATTGGGCCAACTCCTGATTACCGAGAATATTATCTCGGCTAATCAGCTCCAGCAGGCCCTGGACATGCAAAAAACCGTTGGCGGCCGACTCGGCACCAACCTGGTCAAACTGGGCTTCATAACCGAGGAAAAGCTCGTCTCTTTTCTGAGCATGCAGTTTGGCGTGCCGGCCATAAATCTGGCCGAATACAACATCGACCCGAGCGTCACTAAGCTCATACCGGCCGAGATGGCCAAAAAATACATGATCCTCCCAGTGGCGAGGGTAGGCGCCACCCTCACCATAGCCATGACCGACCCCTCGAACGTCTTTGCCATCGACGACGTCAAATTCATGACAGGCTATAACGTAGAGGTTGCAGTCTCGAGCGAGTCGGCCATCGCAAGCGCCATAAGCCAGACTTACGGAGGCGGAGCCAAGGGCACCGAGGTCGTTGCGACCACCACCAAGACGATAGACCCGGAAGAATCCTCAAAGATACTCGCGGCCAAGGACTACACACTTGCTGACGATGAAGACCAGGAGGGCGGCGCGTTCGGCGAAATGGACGACGGCCCGATGGTGAGCGTCGAGGACTTCGACGCCGTCGTCGGCAGCGCGCTGGACGGCGTGGAGGCCATCGAGGAGTCCGAAGACAGCGAGGCCGTAGCGGACGTCGAGGCGCCTATCATCAAACTCGTCAACGGCATATTCGTAAACGCGGTCAAGACCGGTGCGAGTGACATACACGTGGAGCCCTACGAGACCTCGCTTCGGGTGAGGTACAGGGTTGACGGCGTCATGTACACGGTCATGAACCTGCCGGTCAAGATTAAGGCGGCCATGACTTCGAGAATAAAGATCATGGCTCGCCTGGATATCGCAGAGCGCAGGCTACCCCAGGACGGCAGGATAAAGCTCAAACTCGGCAAGAAGCGCGAGATCGACTTCCGTGTCTCGACGCTTCCCACGCTATTTGGCGAAAAGACCGTCCTTAGGCTCCTGGACAAATCTAACCTCCAGGTTGACCTCACCAAGCTCGGGTTCGAGGAAGAGGCCCTCCGCGACTTCATGTGGGCCCTCGAAAAGCCTTACGGCATGATACTCGTCACGGGCCCAACGGGAAGCGGCAAGACGGTTACGCTTTACTCCGGCCTCACACATCTGAACAAACCGGACGTTAACATCATGACCGCCGAGGACCCGGTTGAGTTTAACTTCATGGGCATAAACCAGGTCCACGTCAAGGAAGACATCGGCCTGACGTTCGCCTCAGCGCTGAGGGCCTTTCTCAGGCAGGACCCCGACATCATCATGGTGGGAGAGATACGAGACTTCGAGACCGCGGAGATAGCAATTAAGGCCGCCCTCACGGGCCACCTCGTGCTTAGCACCCTCCATACAAACGACGCACCCAGCACTATCAACAGGCTACTGAACATGGGTATCGAGCCCTTCCTCGTCTCTTCGTCGGTCATACTCATCATGGCGCAGAGGCTTGCAAGGAGGGTCTGCCAGAAATGCAAGGTAGAAGACAACGTACCGGAGCCGGCTCTGGTAAAAGTCGGGTTCACGGAAGAAGAGGCCAAGACGATCAAGGTCTATAAGGGCAAGGGCTGCCCCACGTGCAATGGCTCCGGCTACAAGGGCAGGGTCGGACTTTACGAGGTTATGCTCCTGTCGGACGAGCTCAAGGAGCTGATCCTCGAGGGTGCCAATGCCGACGAGATAAAAAAGGGCGCGATACGAAACGGCATGAGGTCGTTGAGGATGTCTGGGCTTAATCATGTGAAAAACGGCGTAACTAGCCTTGAGGAAGTCCTCAGGGTCACATTCGGAGACTAATTCGCGAGGTAATTTGTAAATGGAATTATCACTATACGACATGCTGAAGAAGATGCTGGAGATCGGTGCCTCCGACCTGCACATCACCACAGCCAGCCCGCCAAAGATCCGCATTGACGGAAAACTCGTTACCCTCGAAAACGCGCCCGAGCTCGGTGCCGTGGAAACCAAGGCCCTGTGCTACAGCATACTCACAGACGCCCAGAAACACTCCTTCGAGGAAAACAACGAGCTCGACCTCTCTTTCGGCCTCAAGGGGCTCAGCCGTTTCAGAGCGAACATATTCATGCAGAGGGGCGCCGTGGCCGGAGCTTTCAGGGTCGTGCCGTTTGAGATAAGGAGCTTCAGGCAGCTCGGCATCCCTGACGTCGTTGCGGACCTCTCCAAGAAACCAAGCGGGCTTATTCTCGTTACGGGCCCAACGGGCAGCGGTAAGTCCACCACGCTGGCCGCCATGATAGACAAGGTAAACTCAGAGAGGGCCGACCATATAATCACCATCGAGGACCCCATCGAGTACCTGCACCACCACAAGAAATGCCTCATCAACCAGAGAGAGGTAAAGTCGGACACCAAGTCCTTTGCCACAGCGCTCAAATATGTCCTCAGGCAGGACCCTGACGTCATCCTCATCGGTGAGCTAAGGGACCTCGAGACCATAGAGGCCGCCCTTACGACGGCTGAGACGGGCCACCTGACATTCGCCACACTACACACCAACTCTGCAATTCAGAGCATAAACAGAATAATCGACGTTTTCCCGCCGCATAGGCAGGAGCAGATAAGGGTGCAGCTCTCTTTCGTCCTCGAAGGCGTCATCGCCCAGACGCTCATACCCAAGCGCGTAGGCAGGGGCAGGGTCATGTCAATGGAGATACTGCTGTTCAGCCCGGCCATCAGGAACCTCATCAGAGAAGACAAGGTACACCAGATATATTCTATGATGCAGACCGGGCAGTCCAAATACGGGATGCAGACCATGAACCAGTCTCTATTGGAGCTTTACAAGAAGGGAGTCATCTCGTACGAGGACGCATTGAGCCGTTCCACTCACATGGAAGAGCTGGTTCAGATGATTCAAAAGGCCGCTCCGGCGATGAAGAAGGGGGCATAACAGATGGCTACTGTCGTTTTTCAATGGTCCGGAAAGACACCCGAAGGTACCGTGGCATCGGGCCAGATGGCCGCGGCTTCCAAGGATGAGGTGACCGCAAAACTCAGAAGCAAGAACATCACTCCCACCACGATTACGGAAACTGAGAAAAAACCCTTTCTGAACCTATCTTTCGGAGGCGGGAAAAAAGTTACCCAGAAAGATATAGTTGTCTTCACCAGACAGTTCGCCACCATGATCGACGCCGGTCTCCCACTCGTACAGGCACTGGACATACTTTCCACGCAGGTGGAGAACAAGTCCCTTGGCAAGTCACTCGCCGCTATAAAGAACGACGTCGAAGGCGGCGCAACCTATGCCGACGCGCTTGGAAAGCACCCGAAAATATTTACCGAACTATACGTGAACATGGTCGCGGCCGGCGAGGCGGGCGGTATCCTAGATACCATTCTGAACAGGCTTGCCGCTTACATCGAAAAGGCCATGAAACTCGTCAAGAAGGTGAAGGGCGCCATGGTCTATCCTGCTACCATTTCAGTCGTGGCCATCCTCATCGTTAGCATAATTATGGTCTTCGTGGTTCCAGTCTTCACGGAGATGTTCGCTCAGCTTGGCGGATCACTTCCGCTACCGACAAAAATAGTCGTTAGCATCAGTAACTTTCTCAAGGGGCCAGGAGGCCTGGTAATTCTTGGAGCAATAATTGGTTTTGTCGTTTTCATCAAACAGTTCAAGAAGACACCTGCAGGCCGGTTGGCGATAGACAGGCTCGTCCTTAAACTCCCTATATTCGGAGACCTCCTTGTCAAGGTGGCCATCTCCAAGTTCACCAGAACCATGGGCACCCTGACCTCAAGCGGTGTGCCCCTTCTGGACGGCCTCGAGATAACAGCCAAGACGTCGGGCAACAAGGTCATTGAAAATGCCATCATGGACGTCAGGTCTGCGGTCACCGAAGGTAAGACACTTGCCGAGCCGCTGATGAAAACCAGGGTCTTCCCCCCAATGGTAACACACATGATCGCGGTCGGAGAGCAGACAGGCGCCATCGACACTATGATGACGAAGATAGCCGACTTCTACGACGATGAGGTGGACAACACCGTGGCCAACCTCACGGCCATGATGGAGCCCGTAATGATGGTTTTCCTGGGCAGCGCGGTCGGCTTCATCATCGTCGCCATGTATCTGCCCATATTCAGAATGATGTCGCTCATCAAATAACTGTAAATGGCCGAAGACGCACTCGTCAGGAAACTAAAGACCCTGATAGCTTTCAGGGTCTTTTTTGTTACGGCTCTCCTGGGCACCTTCTTCGTGTTCCAGATAGGCTACAGGGTATTTCCGTTCCCATCTACGGTTCTCTATCTGATAATCGCACTTTACACTATTTCCATTATCTATTCTCTCGCTCTCGGCAAGGTCAACAACCTCACACTCGCCTACGCACAAATCAGCATAGACTCGGCGGCCATTGTCGCGCTTATATTCCTAACCGGCGCCATCGAGAGCTGGTTTTCATCCCTGATGCTGCTGCTCGTCATCGCTTCGGCGATCGTTCTCGGCCGAAACGGCGGATACTTCACTGCGACTCTCTTGAGCCTGCTCTATGGAGTACTCGTGGACCTTCAGTTCTACGGGATGCTTCCACTGCCCCACGACCCGCTGCTGAAGGAAAAGGACTTTCTTTACAATATCTTCTCCCACATCGGCGCGCTCTACCTCACGGCTTACCTCATGGGGCACCTTATGGCGAGACTCGAAAGAAAAGAGATAGACTTCGCTGACCTCACTCGCTTCAATCAATACGTCGTAGAGAATACACCGAGCGGCCTGTTCACGACCGATCTGAGCGGCCGCATCCTGATCTTCAACAGGGCGGCCGAAGAAATAACCGGGCTTTCACACACAGAGGTATTCGGCCGCATGGCACAGGAAGTCTTCCCTTTCATGGGACAGCTTGGCGAGCGCAATCGCGCCGAGGAGACCGTGGAATTTCAGGGTGAAAAGAAAGTCATCGGCCTGTCGGTGTCACGCATGCGCGACGCAAAGGGCAAGGAGATAGGGTTTATAGGCGTCTTTCAGGATCTCACGGAACTTAAACGCATGGCGAAGGAGATAAAGGAGAAAGAGCAATGGGCCACAATAGGCGAGCTGTCGGCTAATATGGCCCACGAGATAAGAAACCCACTCGCCTCTCTCAAAGGCTCGGTGGAGATGCTCAAGGAGGGATCCGCCTCTTCGGAGCACAAGGACAAGCTCATGTCCATCGCCCTTAGCGAGATGGACAGGCTCAATACGATCATAGTTGACTTTCTGACCTACTCACGGCCCAGCTCCATAGAATTACGGGATGCAGACCTCTCGACCATACTGAACAAGACCGTAGACCTCCTCAGAAGCAGGTCTCCCGAAAATGTCACCATCGCAAAAGACTATCCCGAGCGGATGGTGATGAAGGCGGACCCCATGAAACTCGAGCAGGTATTCCTGAACCTCGGCATAAACGCTCTCGAAGCCATGCCCGGGGGCGGGGACCTCGAGATAGGCGCCTCACTAAATAACGGCACCGTGGAAATAACCTTCAGCGACACGGGCGAAGGCATTGAGCCCACGCGGCAGGAAAAGGTATTCTACCCCTTTTACACCAGTAAGGCCGGTGGCACCGGGCTTGGCCTTAGCATAGCCTATCGCATAGTGGAAGACCACGGCGGGCACATAACCGTTACAAGTGCGCCCGGCGAAGGAACGACTTTCAGTATAATACTACCTGAAACCCATGTCGAAGACGCGCGGTAAGATACTGGTCGTAGAGGACGAAAGAAGCATGAGGGACATCCTCACGATGCTCCTTGAGTCCGAAGGGTTCGTCGTAGTGGCCGCATCCGACGGACGTGAGGGCATCGCGTGGATAGAAAGGGATATCTTCGACCTCATCATCACGGACATCAAGATGCCGGAGGTAGACGGCTTCGGCGTACTTGCCAGGGCAAAGGAACTCGCCCCCGACACCCTTGTAATTATGATGACCGCATTCGGGACGATGGAGTCGGCTCTTGAGGCCATGAAGCTCGGCGCATACGACTACATCCACAAGCCTTTCAAGATAGACGAAGTTCGCCTTATAGTGGATAACGCCCTCGATAAGCGAAGGCTCAAGACCGAGGTCTCGCTGCTGAGGGAATCCGTTAAGACCACCTACGTAGTCGAAAATATCGTAGGCAAGAGCGAAAAGATGCAGCAGCTTCTCGGGCTTCTGCCGAAGGTCGCCGCAAACAACTCAAACGTCCTCATCACCGGCGAGTCCGGCACCGGTAAGGAACTCGTGGCAAACGCCCTGCATAACCTCAGCCCAAGGGCACCGAACAACTTCGTCGCCATAAACTGCGCCTCATTCCCCGAGGGCCTGCTTGAAAGCGAGATATTCGGACACATGAAGGGCTCGTTCACCGGCGCGGTACAGAACAAACAAGGCCTCTTCGAGATCGCTAACGGAGGCACGCTCTTCCTCGACGAGATAGCGGAGATGCCCGTTAACCTGCAGGCCAAGCTCCTCAGGGCCATAGAAACCGGCACGTTCAGGCGAGTCGGCGGCACTTCGGACATCAAGGTCGACGTAAGGATAGTGGCCGCCACGAACAAGGACCTCACCGAGGAGTGCACCAAGGGGAATTTCAGGGAAGACCTCTTTTTCCGCCTTAATGTAATACCGCTTCATATACCCCCGCTGAGAGAGCGCAAGGAAGACATCCCCCTGCTGGTGGAGCATTTCATGAAAAAATACTCCGATCGGCCGCGCCAGTTCTCCGGGAGCGCCATGAGCATACTCACCGATTACGCCTGGAAGGGTAACGTCAGGGAACTCGAAAACATGATAGAGCGCATACTGCTTTTTACGGACAACGACGCCATCACCGCCTCCGAGCTGCCCTCGGAGCTCGCGGCTACCCCACAGCGAACATCCATGATGCCTGCCATGGACCAGGGCACCGTGGACCTGGAGGAGATACTTAAAGACATCGAGAAGAAGTACCTTCTCGAAGCGCTGACCATGACGGCCGGCAAGAAGACGGAGGCCGCTAAACTCCTTGGCCTCTCGTTCCGCTCATTCAGGCACAAGCTCTCAAAGTACGGGATCAAGTAGCCCGCCCCTACACTTAGTACAAACACGATACCTGAAGCGAGATTCCCGGGCGAGGCCGCTTTATTCGTCGTCGATGATGCGGTGGTGGTGGGTATATACGTTCATCCGGTCTCCGCGCGCGAAACCCACGACGGTGACACCGGTCTCCTCGGCAATTCTCAGGGCGAGCGCCGTGGGCGCCGTCCTTGACGCCACAATTGGAATGGCCCATCTCGCGCATTTGGAGACTATCTCGGAAGATAACCTCCCGCTGGCAAGCATTATCTTCCCCCTGGGGTCCACGGCCTCGAGAACCGAGTTCCCGATGACCTTGTCCACGGCGTTATGGCGGCCTATGTCCTCGGCAAAGCATATAAGGTCCTCTCCGTCCGAGAGCGCCGCGCTGTGGACGCAGCCCGTGAGCTCGTAGAGCGCCGAGCGTGTGTGGAACTTTCTGAAAAGCCCGGCGAGCGCCGAGCGCTTTATGGACGTCTTCTCGGCCTTGGCGTCGTCCGTAAGGTTCTTCGTGAAAGTTATGCCGCCAACGCATCCCGACGTTATGGAGGCGCCTTCTGTCTTCACCTCTCCCTCCGCGGGCACGTCCACGGTGATCTCGTCGCCATAAATTATGGTCATCCTCTCGGTGCAGATGCTCTCGGCTATGCCCTCGGTCATTATAATTCCCACGGCAAGCTCCCGCACCATGAGCGGCGTACAGTACAGGCTCAGGACCTCGCGGCCGTTAATAGATATCCTGAGCCGCTTTTCCTCGGCTACGGTATCCTCGACCTCGTTCCTGTCACTGCCCTTGAGCTTTATGACCTTCCATTTATTGGTGGCTTTCATCGCGTTCTTTCAAACTCCCCGGCCCGCCGAAGCGCCCATGGATTGCCTCTGCCTCTTCATGGTCCACTCGGGCGAGCGGTATTTTATCTCGAGCTCCCGGGCCAGCGTCTCCTCCCGCTCCGTGGGCTCGGACATATTAAATGTTATGCCGAAGACCTCCTCGAAGGCCGAGGCCAGGGCTTTTTTAAGCTCATCGGAGCCCAGTGAGGGCATCACGTCGCGGACACCCGCCATGCAACGGCCTGCGCGCTCTCTCCCTTCGCTTCTGAAGACCCGCGCCAGGGCCTGGAAATCCAGATCAAACGGAACCGAGCCCTGCTGCATGAACCTTCCGGGCCAGCGTTTCTGGGCCGAGCCGACTACCTTTTTACCCCCGAGCTTTATCTCGCCAAGCGACGCCGACTCAAAACATATGGGGCTCCTGCCTCTCACCCTCGCGCGCGCCCTCTCGAGCCCTGCCGTCTCGGGCTCAAGCCCGAGCGATCTGAAGGCCCGCGAAAAGGCATCGCCCAGAAGCGTATAGGTCTGCCTGAGGCCGCCGCCGAATACACCTTCAATGGGGGCCGAAAAACTGTAGGTCAGCTCATGGCCGTGCAGAATGCCGCGCCCTCCGGTTATGCGCCTTACGAGCTGCATCCCACCATCCGATACGTATTGCAGGTCCACCTCGTCAACGTCCTGGAAGCACCCGATGCTCACCGAAGGCACCGCCCAGGCGTAGAACCTGAGCACCGGGAGCGCAGCCTCACGGGCGAGGGCCTCGTCCAGCGCCATGTTGCGCCAGGCCGAGGACGCTCCGGAGTATATCAGACGCCAGTCGCTCACTTCCCGCTCTCAAGCACTATCCTGTGCTTTGAAAGACTCATCTCCTTGATGCCGCCCTCGAACGTCTTTTCCTGGCCGAAGAGGTTTCTCAGGTATACGCGCCCTTCCTCCGGCCGCACTATGTCCACGTTATCGAGGTAGAGCTCCTCGCCCCCGTCGGCTTCGATGTATACATTGGTCTCGCACATATGGGCCTCCTGTGGTCTCCCGCAGTATTGCTTCTATATATAACTATTTTAAACGCTGCCCGCCCGCTATGTATAGCCCGACACCCATATCAGGGCCATGCATTATACTTAATACTGGACCATGAGACGCCTCGGAGTGCATACATCCATTGCCGGCGGGCTGCACCTGAGCCTCGAGCGCGCCCACGAGCTCGGCTGCACCACGATGCAGATATTCTCGCACAACCCGCGGGGCTGGGCGACTTCACCCATCGAAAAGAGCGAGCGAGACGCCTTCCGTAGGCTTCGCGGGAAGCTCGACATCCAGCCGGTTTACGCCCACGCCTCCTACCTTATTAATATAGCCTCGCCCGACGACGCCCTGCGCGGACGCTCCGTGGGGCTTCTTAAGGAAGAGATGAAGCGCGCCGACACGCTCGGCATCGACTACGTCGTCCTGCACCCGGGAACGGCACACGAGCCCGACGGAAGAGCCAGAGCCGCGCGGAGCATAAGGGAGGCGCTCGGTCGCAGACGCACCGGGGCCGGCCTGCTCATCGAGAACACATCGGGCAAGCGTGGCGACATATCTTCCCGCGTGGAGGACATCGCCCACCTCATCGAGGAGTCCGGCGGCAAGGCGGCGGGCATCTGCATAGATTCCTGCCACGCCTTCGCGGCGGGCTACGACATAAGAAAGGCCGCGGGCGTCAAGAGGCTCGCCGACGAGATAACTTCGCTCATCGGACCGGGGGCGGTCAAGCTCATCCACCTTAACGACTCCAAAGGAGACGTCGGCTCCGGCATGGACAGGCACGAGCACATCGGAAAGGGGAAGATAGGTCGCAAGGGCCTGAGGCAGCTCATCACCCACGAGATATTCGCCGACGTTCCCATAGTGCTTGAGACCCCGAAGCAGGGTGACGAAGAAGACATCATGAACATCTCAGCCGTGAGAGACTTATTGTCACCCGACGGTGCCAAATGATGAACGTTCTACTTTCGGAACGGTTGTTCTAAATCCGGCATCGTTCACAATCTTTATTCTTCCGTTCCAAATCTTGTTTTTTCTGTTGACAAAAGATATTTAATGTGTGATAATTCTTGTAATTGAGATGATGCTGAAAAAATTATTCTCATCATCAATCAGAGCAGACGTGCTCTCATTGCTACTCAGTAGCCCTGACGAACAGTTCTACGTCAGGGAGATAGCCAAGCTTCTCCGAAAGAACCCCTCCGGCGTCAAACGCGAACTGGATAACCTCGAGCGTCTCGGCATAGTCCACAGCGAAAAGGTCGCCAACCTCAAATACTTCCAGGCCAACACCGAGTCCCCGCTTTACTCCGAGCTCAAAAACCTCGTGACCAAATCACTGGGTCTTCCCGGGGCACTAAAGACGATACTGCGCTCGGTCGGCGTGAAGGCCGCGTTCATATACGGCCCCTACGCCGAGGACAAGGACGTGGACAAGGTCAACATAATGCTGATAGGCCCCGAGACCTCCGTCGACAAGGAGTTCAAGGACCTCAAGAAGAAGTTCGGCTACACCATAGACTGGATAGAAATGGACGAAGACGAATATAGGGACAAGAGGAGGAAGAAGGATTCCTCCCTTATGCGTATCCTTGCGGGCAAGCGCATACCGCTCGTAGGCAGGGTTTAAACAAGCTCCCCTTTGGGGGTACAGAAAGGAGGTGATCCTATGGCAGTAAAGAAGAGCACGGCCAAGAAGAAGGCCAAGAAGAAGGTCGCCAAGAAGAAGACGGCCAAGAAGAAGACGGCGAAGAAGAAAGTAGCCAAGAAGGCCAAGAAGAAGGTGGCTAAGAAGGCCAAGAAAAAGGCCAAGAAGAAGGTAGCCAAAAAGGCCAAGAAGAAAGCGGCCAAGAAGAAGGTAGCCAAGAAGGCCAAGAAAAAGGCCAAGAAGAAGGTAGCCAAAAAGAAGACCGCTAAGAAAAAAACGGCCAAGAAAAAGGCCAAGAAGAGAAAGAGATAAGGTGCAGGCCGGGAAAGTTACTTTTTAGGAACTTTCCCGGCCCTTCTTTTTCCGGTAATCAATCCTACCTCAGACAATATACTCAAGTCCCGAGAGGAAATCAACTTGATTTTTTCAATCGATTGATTCTAAAGAGAACTTCAGTTCAGGGCGGCAACTTTTGAAGGCTCCCCGGCACCGGAGACTATCTGCCAGCAATCGGCCGAGGATAAAAATTTCCTTAAAAACTTGACGTTTGCGAGGTGTCCGGAGCGCGATGCCACCAGGTGACCCATTATCGGGAACCCGAGGAGCGATATATCTCCAATAAAATCAAGCACCTTGTGCCTGATGCACTCGTCGTCGAACCTGAGGCCCGAGGAGTTGACCACGCCCGTATCGCTTAAGATGACGGCGTTATCGAGCGAGCCGCCCTTGGCGAGCCCTATCGAGCGGAGGTACTCCACGTCTTTAAGGAACCCGAAGGTCCTTGCCGGAGCCAGGTCGCGGCGGAAGCTGTCGCCGTCGAGCTCCAGCGTGATCTTCTGGTTCTTCAGGAGCTTGTGGTCGTAGTTGATGTAGTAGCTTATCTTCCTGCCCTCGTATGGCAGCGCCGATATCTCTGACTTGTCGTCCTTGTAGACCACCGGCCTGAGCACCTTGATGTATGCGCGCGAGGACTCCTGGGCGGTAACGCCCGCGCCGAGTATCATCTCGACGAACTCCGTGGAGCTGCCGTCCATGATAGGTATCTCGGGGCCGTCCACCTCGACGATGACGTTGTCTATCTCGAGACCGGCGAAAGCAGCAAGCAGGTGTTCCACCGTCTTTACCTTCGTGCCGTTTGAGCCCAGGGTGGTTGCGAAAGTGGTATCGCTCACCGCGTTGACCGTCGCGTTTATGAAGGCGTCCTTGTCGCTGCGGAAGAAGACCACGCCGCTGTCCATCGGAGCGGGCCTGAGCTTCACGACGACGTGCTTGCCCGTATGAAGGCCGCGGCCCTCAAATACCAGGTCTTCGCTTATGGTTTTCTGGAAACGCACGAGAGACTATAAAGCAATTTGGATGCCAAATTTGAACTAATTGATAATAAAGGATATTTCTAAACGGAGCATCGACAATATGGTGCGTAGACACACCACAGTGTGTCGGAGGCGACACAGTTTATCAGACCTCGCCGCCCACCACCATCTCCGGAATCCTGACCGTCGGCATGGCGTCTGAGACCGGAACGCCCTGGGCATCCTTGCCGCAGGTGCCGATGGCAAAGCCGAGGTCAGTGCCCACCATGTCGATGGACTTGAGCACCTCGGGGCCGCTTCCCGTAAGTGTCGCGCCGCGTACGGGCTCGCCCTTCTTTCCGTTTTCTATGAGGTAGCCTTCCTGGACGTCGAAGACGAACTCTCCGCCCACGGTGTTGACCTGCCCGCCGCCCATCTTTACGACAAGCAGTCCCGTCGGGGTGGAACTGAGCACCTCCGCAGGCGATGACTTGCCCGGCGCGATGAAGGTGTTCGTCATGCGGGGGATGGGCCTGTAGAGATAAGACTCGCGGCGGCCGTTTCCGGTCGATGCCACGCCCTCGCGCATGGCGTTTAGCTTGTCATAAAGATAACCAACCAGGACGCCGTCCTTAACGAGTATCGTTTTCTGCGACGGGGTGCCCTCGTCGTCGAACCTGAACGAGCCGCGCTTGCCGGGCAATGTGGCGTCGTCGACGACCGTAACAATCGATGAGGCCACCTCCTTGCCGAGCAGACCCGAGTACCGCGAGAGCCCCTGACCTGCGAGGTCCGCCTCGAGGCCATGCCCTATGGCCTCGTGAATCATAGTGCCACCGGCCTGCGAGGATATCACCACTGGCATCCTTCCGCCCGGGGCGCGCCTTGCCTTAAGCATCATGAGCGCACGGTCCGCCGCGCTTACGGCCGCATCAGTGAGCGAGTATTCTTCGAAGAGCTCGAACCCGGCGAACCCTCCGATGGGCTCGTAGCCCGTCTGTATCTCCCCGCCGTCCTCGGCGATGACGTTAACCACGCCGAGCGTCTGCACACGCTCGTCCTCGGCGAGTATGCCCTCGGACGTGGCTATCTGAACGCGCTGCATGAGGTCGCGGTAGAAGGCCGAGACCTGCCGTATCTTCGGGCCCTTCCCGCGGGCCGCGGCGTTGGCGTCCTTAAGGAGCGCCACTTTCCTGTCCAGAGGAATTTCCGCGGGCGGCTGCTTGATTACGAACTGCGACGCGGGCTTCTCGGCTCTAAGGTCTATGCCGCCCGAGAACTTGCTCTTAGAGGCCGCCTTGCTTAGCGTCTCGGCCGCTTTAAGAAGTGCTTCGGTACTGAGGTCGTTGCTTATGGCGTACGCGCTTCGCCCGCCCCATATAAGCCTTATGCCCACGCCCTCTTCCTGCCCTGAGACTATCTCCTCTATTCTGTCGTCTTCGAGGCGCACGTACGTGGGGCTTCGCCACTCCACGAACACGTCGGCGTAGTCTCCACCGAGGGAGAGCGTCTTTTTCAAAACCTTCTGTAAAATTTCTTTGTCTATCATTTCTTGCCGTCCTAAAAGTGGTAGTATTATATCATGCCGACTGTGGGGGTCATAGCTGGAAGCGGGCTCTATGAAATGCCCGGCCTTAAGATGCTCAGGGAAGAGCGTATCACAACTCCATATGGAGACCCCTCAAGCCCCTACGGCGTAGGCGAGCTCGACGGCATAGAGGTAGCTTTTCTGCCGCGCCACGGCGTACCGCACCGCATACCGCCCGCGCAGGTCAACTACAGAGCGAACATCTGGGGCTTTCAGGAGCTCGGCGTAAAGAGGATCATTTCCGTAAACGCCACCGGTGGGATCAATGCCGACCTCAAGCCCGGCGACATAGTCATCACAGACCAGGTGATAGACATGACACAGGGCGCAAGGCCGAGCACGTACTACAGCCTCGAAGAAGTAGTGCACGTTGACTTCACCGACCCTTACTGCGGCGAGATGAGAAAGGCCCTTCTCGACGCGGGCGTTAAAGCGGGGATTCAGCTTGTGGACGGGGGGACTTATATCTGCGTAAACGGCCCCAGGCTCGAAAGCCGCGCCGAGATTCGCCACTTCGACATAATAGGCGCCGACCTCGTCGGCATGACCGGCATGCCAGAGGCATCGCTTGCGCGCGAACTCGAGCTCTGCATGGCAAGCGTATCGGTCGTCACAAACTACGCCGCGGGGATCTCAAGCTACAAGCTCACCACGAAAGAAGTGATGGACGTCATGGCGGGAACCACCGAGAGACTGAAGCTTCTCGTTAAGGCAACCCTTCCCCTCATACCTGATGAGCGCGACTGTCAGTGCAAGGACGCCCTCAAAGACGCGCGCATGGGGGAATAGCGGCGCTATCAAGATAAAACTGCTGCTGTTTCCGGGGGAATGAATTCTGACTTACTTCTTCTTGCCGTTGGCTATCTTGTAGAGCTTTATCTTCGCCCTGAGGGTATTGCGGTTGAGGCCGAGAAGCTTTGAAGCCTTAAGCTGGTTGCCACCCGTCTCCTTAAGCGCGAGCTCTATGAGGGATTTTTCGACCTCCGAGGTGACGGAGTCGTAGAGGCTCGAGTTTCCGACCTTGGCCATTCCCTTGAGGTAGCCCTTGAGCTTGTCCTCGAGAAACTCCATGACCGAGCAGTAGGCCGCGCCGTCGCCCGAGGCGAGGTGGCGCCTCTCAACCACCTGCTCCTTTGAAAGCAGGCATGCCTTCTTCACAGCGTTTTTGAGTTCTCCGGCGTTTCCTGGCCACTTGCTCTCGGCGAGGTAATCCTTTGCGTCACGGGAAAACCTCTTCGCGTCGGTCTTAAGAGAGACACAGTCGGCCTTAAGGAAATGCTCGGCAAGGGGGACGATGTCTTCCGGGCGCTCCCTGAGCGGCGGAATGGTTATCTTTGTCCTGAAACTCTTAAAGAGCGAGCTGCGGGCGTCGAGCGTGGGTGCCGAGCACAGCACGCGCACGTCGGGGCGGATGGTCTCCTCGCTGCCCTCGGCGCTGAATTTCTTATCCTTTATGAAGGCCGCGAGCTTTCGGCCCAGTTCCGCGTCGAGCCGGTCCACGTGCTTCAAAAGTATCGTGCCGCCCCTGGCAAGCATTATCTTGCCGTGCGATATTCCTTTCGTCGTGGCCCTGCCGAACAGGCCCGCCTCGCCCTCGGCGGCGGGGTCTTCGACTATCACGAGGGGGCCCGCCGAGCGCGGGCTGTTATAGTGGATGGTCTTTGCGGCCACGTCCTTGCCGGTGCCCTTCTCGCCAAGCAGCAATACCGGCACGTGCTTCGAAGCGGCCCTCTCTATCTGCCCGTGGACGCGCAGCATCTTCATGTTCTTTGGGACGACGAGCTGGGGGGCGTCGGAGCCCTTGAGCCTCTGAATTTCCTGCCTGTAGGAGATAAGGTCTATGGCGTTGCTCGCGGCGTTTCCGAGAGTCGTTGCGTTAAGCGGACGCTCGATGAAGTCGTACGCCCCGTCCTTAAGCGCCCTGCCCTGCAGTTCGGCGCGGTCGGCCACGAGCACCACGGCGTCGGGATGGTATGACATTATCTCCTTGAGCGCGGTCTCGTTCTCGCCGTTTAGGTTTAAGACGACGAGCTCGTCGCCCTTCATGGACTTGAGCGCCGACGAGATGCCCTGTGCGGCCCTGACGTCGCAACCCTGCGATTTTAAGGTGTCTCTGATGAGGGTGGTCTCGTCCTGCTCGCTCGATAGGACGACGACTTCCGAAATCATTTCTTTTTTATCTCCCCCGGGAAATTCTGGTAACGGAAAGCATTATTCTACATCTACGATTCGGGTTCGTCAACCCGATGTTTTAAAGTATCAAGGTAACTATTAATTAATGTTTGATTGACATAACGACGCATCTAAAATTAGTATAAGAGTCAAATATCAATGAGAGGAAATATTTCTTTTTTATCACAATGGACGCCGGAACAGTAAGACAGGTCGCAATATCACTGATACCGATACTCATTGCGGTAACGTTCCACGAAGCCGCGCACGGTTTCGCCGCATACAGGCTCGGCGACAAGACCGCATACATGGTGGGCCGGATGACATTGAACCCGCTAAAGCACATCGACCCCGTGGGCACGATACTATTGCCCATCGCGCTGCTGGTGCTCTCGCACGGACAATTCACGTTCGGATACGCAAAACCCGTACCGATAAACCCGCGCAATTTCAGAAATCCCAAAAGGGATATGGCCATCTCTGCCGCGGCCGGGCCCGGAATTAATCTTGCACTTGCGATAATCTGTATACTCCTTATCAGGCTCATACTTTTCCCGCTTGCGCAGATAGTGCCTGCCATCACCGACACGATACTTCGTCCATTGTATATGATCCTCTCGGCGGGTGTAATGTGGAACCTGTTTTTAGGCCTCTTCAACATGATTCCCATACCCCCGCTTGATGGTGGGAGGGTCGCCGTCGGACTTCTGCCCGGCAGACAGGCGTATGCGCTTAGCAGACTTGAGCCGTACGGGATAATTATAGTCCTGGTACTGTTTTACTTTTTCAATATTGCGTATATATTCTGGCCGATAATAGACTTTTTCATGAGTTTTATTACATAAGTCTTGTTTTAATGAAACAGGAGGACGGATGCAAAGAGTTCTAAGCGGGATGCAGGCAAGCGGGAAGCTACACATCGGACACCTCGTCGGTGTTCTGCAAAACTGGGTGCGGCTGCAGGACAAATACGAGTGCTTTTACTTCGTTGCCGACTGGCACGCCCTGACGACCGGCTACGCCCACCCCGAGGGCATCAAGGGCAGCACCGAGGACATCTTTACCAACTACCTCGCCGCGGGGCTCGACCCGGAGCGCTGCACCATGTTCCTTCAGTCGAGGGTTCTGGAGCACTCGGAGCTCCACCTGCTTCTTAGCATGGTCACCCCGCTTGGGTGGCTCGAGCGCGTACCCACATACAAGGAAAAGAAGGAGCAGCTCTCGGACAGGGACCTCTCGATGTACGGGTTCTTGGGCTACCCGGTCCTTCAGTCCGCCGATATACTCGTTTACAGGGCCGATTTCGTCCCAGTGGGACACGACCAGCTCCCTCACCTGGAAATAACTCGAGAGATAGCGCGCAGGTTCAACCATCTCTACGGCGAGGCGTTCCCCGAGCCCGAGGCGCTCCTTACCGAATACCCGAAGGTCACGGGCACCGACGGCAGAAAGATGTCAAAGAGCTACGACAACGCCATATACCTCTCGGACACTCCCGAGGAAGCCGAGCAGAAGCTCAGGACCATGAAGACTGACCCGGCCCGCATGCGTAGGACCGACAAGGGAGACCCCGAGAAGTCTCCGGTCTTTGATCTGCACAAGGTGTTCTCGACCAAGGACGAGCAGGCCGAGGTGGCAGAGGGTTGCCGCACCGCGGGCATCGGGTGCATCGACTGCAAGAAGATACTCATTAAAAACATCTTCGCCCTGCTCGAGCCCATATGGGAGAAGCGCGCTCAGATAGCTGCCGACCCGTCGATACTGAAAAATGCGGTGGACATGGGCACCGAGCGCGCCACCGAAGCCGCCCGAAAGACCATGGGGGACGTTCGGAGACTCATGGGCTTTGAGTGGGGGATGTAGCCTCCGAACGTTTTTTCACAGGTTTCCTCTTCAGATGATTTTCTAATATTTCCAATTATATCTGCCACGTCCACATGCGTGCGCACGGCCCACTGTTCGGCTTGAAACATCGCGAAAATAGAAAATCCACCTGGAATTTCTTATAATATTGGGCTAAATAAATTTAAGAAAGAGACCGAAGACGATGAATTCACCTACGAAGAACGAAAAGCTCAATAGCTGGGTAAAGGAAGTTGCCGCGATGTGCCAGCCCGACGATATCTACTGGTGCGACGGCTCTAAAGATGAATACGACCGCCTTATGAAGCAGATGGTGGAAAGCGGAATGGGCATCAAGCTCTCAAAGAGGCCCGAGAGCTATCTGTTCCGCTCCGACCCGAGCGACGTGGCGCGCGTCGAGGACCGCACCTACATAAGCACCCCCAAGCAGGAAGACGCGGGTCCCACCAACAACTGGATAGACCCCGAGGAACTCAAGAAGACAATGAGAGGCCTCTATAAAGGGTGCATGAAGGGCCGCACGATGTATGTCATCCCGTTTTCAATGGGCCCCGTGGGCTCGCCGATAGCGAAGATAGGCGTCGAAGTGTCCGACAGCCCCTACGTGGTGGTGAACATGCACATAATGACCCGCGTGGGTTCGCGCGTGCTCGATGTGCTTGGCGACAAGGGCGAGTTCATCCCCTGCCTGCACTCGGTAGGCGCTCCGCTTGAGAAGGGGCAGGAAGACTCGCTCTGGCCATGCGCCCCCATCGAACAGAAATACATAAGCCACTTCCCGAAGGAAAACCTCATCTGGTCGTACGGTTCGGGTTACGGCGGCAACGCCCTGCTCGGCAAGAAGTGCCTCGCCCTGAGAATCGCGTCGGCCATGGCCGCAAGAGAGGGCTGGATGGCCGAGCACATGCTGGTACTCAGGCTCACGAGCCCCGAGGGCAGGCGCTACCACATTGCCGCGGCCTTCCCGTCGGCGTGCGGCAAGACCAACCTCGCCATGCTTCAGCCCACCATAGAGGGCTGGAAGTGCGAGTGCATAGGCGACGACATCGCCTGGATGAAGGTGAAGGACGACGGCAGGCTCTACGCCATCAACCCCGAGAGCGGGTTCTTCGGCGTGGCCCCCGGCACGTCTTACGAGACCAACCCCATGGCGATGGACACACTTAAGGAAAACGTCATCTTCACCAACTGCGCCCTCACCGACGAGGGAGACGTCTGGTGGGAGGGCATGGACGGCGACGAGCCGGCCCACGCCATAGACTGGAAGGGCAAGGACTGGACCCCCGCGAGCAAGGTCGACGCCGCGCACCCAAACGCGCGCTTCACGGCCCACGCCTCGCAGTGCCCAGTCATATGCGAGGACTGGGAGAACCCCGAGGGCGTGCCGATAGACATATTCATCTTCGGCGGGCGCAGAACATCGGTGGTGCCTCTCGTGACCGAGTCCTACTCCTGGGAGCACGGCGTGTTCATGGGAGCGACGGCCGCCTCCGAGACTACCGCTGCGAACATAGGCGCGGTGGGCAACCTAAGGCGCGACCCCTTCGCCATGAAACCCTTCTGCGGATATAACATGGGCGACTACTTCGCGCACTGGTTCGAGATGGGCGAGACCCTCAAGGACAAGGCGCCGAGAATCTTCTACGTCAACTGGTTCAGAAAGAGCGCCGACGGCAAGTTCCTCTGGCCAGGGTTCAGTGAAAACAGCAGGGTGCTTAAGTGGATGTGCGAGCGCGTGGACGGCAAGGCCGGGGCCGAGGAAACACCGATAGGACTCATACCAAAGGAAGGCGACCTCGACATGCAGGGCCTTGACGTGCCGGCCGCCGACATGGAAGAGCTCATGGCTATAGACACCGCCGCGTGGAAGGCCGAGATACCGGATATCGAGAAGCACTTCGAGATATTCGGCGACAAGCTGCCAGGGAAACTCAGAGACCAGCTCGAGGAATTAAGAAAGCGCCTCGGATAAAAAACCTTTAAACGCTTTACGGAAATTCGGTCCCGTTTAATAGTAATATTAGACGGGACCTTTTATTTATGAAGAGATTAGCGCCTAAAAAACAGCTCATAAACGTCCTCGGCATGGTCTATATGCACAAGAAGACCCCCGACGGCGGCGATATATATCTGACCCAGTTTGCGGAGCAGCACCAGAAACAGCTCAAGATCAGGAACTGGTACGAAAAGAACTGGTTCGACCGCCACAAGCTGAGGCTCAAGGGCACGAGCTCGGTCTATAAAGTGCCAACGCGGAGGGTCGAGGGCAAGAGCGTGGACCTGGTGGTCAAGAACTGCCGTGTGGGCGAGGACGTCCCGCTCGACACGCATACGCTCGAGCAGTTCTGCAACGCCGAGTTCAACAGCCCGTGGGAGGAGTTCGCCCTGGTCATGGAAATGCGCGAGGGATGGCACGAGCCGCACGGCAAGAGGCTCGACACCCAGCACCCGCTGGCCATATACGTGCCTCCCGAGACCATGCAGCCCTGGCAGAGCGGCAGGTCCCGCTCGAAGATAAACCGCATCCGGGCGCGCCACCCGGGCATCGACATCGACATCCTCAAACAGTACAAGCTCGTCTACGAGTGGATACGCGGCAAGAACCTCATCGAGATATTCGAGAACACCGCCCTTCCCCTCGAGGTGATAGCCGAACACCTGAAGGCCATGCAGAATATCGCCTTCGAGGACATGAGCAATAAAGGCTACCTCATGGCGGACATGAAGCCCGAGCACGTCATCATACACGAGGAAGACCTCCGGCTACTTGAGGCCGAGTCGCCGGAAAAGCAGGTCGAGATAATCTATCAGCTTTTAAAGCAAAGCATCTACTCAATCATCGACTACGAGCTCGTCTTCCGAACCCCGGTGCACGAGGACCGCGTGAAATACTCGCGCCGGCACTCTTATCTCGACCACCTGAGGGTGCGCGACATGCCCACGTCGCTTCCCTCGCACCTCAAGTACGAGGAGATATTCGGCGTACCCTATATATTCGGGCATACCGAGAGCACCGGGGGGCACCTTTGGGTGGTGGGCAAGAACGCCCACCTCTTCGACTACTTCCTGCCGGAGCGCTGGAGAAAGACACCCTCGCTCAGCCTCTCGGACACGACCGACGTGATCTATACGGTTACGAAGGACAACATCCACCTCGTCTGGAAGACCTCGCCCGTGGGCGAGATACCCGAGGGCAAATACACACCGGGCGAGGTAGATAAGATAAAGAAGCACGGCATCAACAGCCCCTTCGAGGAATTCGCCATCGCCCGCGAACTTAACTCGATAGGCATCCACGCGGTGTACGTGAGGGCAATATACATGACGGGTAGCGAGAAGCTGGAGCTATCTGCCGACCTGAGAAAATACCAGACGCACGAGCACACCCTCGACTCCGAGGGCAGCCCGGTTCTTCAGAAAGAGCACAACTACATCACCATCAGGGGCTACTATAACGGACCCGACGACTGGGTGCCCGAGCACGAGGACATGCTCTACACCCCGGTGGACCTCGACCGCGCGGTGCGCAAGGGTGTGATAGGGGACATGGAGTGCCGACGTCTCGTGCGCAAGGTAAAGGACAAGCTCGCCCAAGCGGGCTACGACGGCTCGCTCCTGAGGGCAAACGACCTGCTCCTGGCGCTGGACAAGGACGAAGTGATTACGACCGACGAGTACGGCGAGCCCGACGTCATAATCTGCAATCTCGAGATAATCTGGAAGACCGGCGAAAAGGCGCGATAACTACCACGCACTATTTTCCTGAATGGTATCGGGGCGCGAGGTCCCCGCAATGGGCGGCTTTCTTATCACGCTGGTCTTTCTCTGCGCCAAAGCAGTAAGAAAACAGTCCTTCCCCACCAAGCTCGTACCTGCACGCGCTGATGCACTCGCCGCAATTTACGCAGTTGATATCCCTGAGCGACGCCCTCGGCTTCACGTTCATAAAACAGACCTTCTCGCAGCGCTTGCAGTCGTTGCAGCGCGAGAAGCCCGCCCTGTTGAAATGAATTCTCAGAGACAGCGGGCTTATCCATCCGAACATGGTCTGCATGAGACCAGCGGCGCATACGTATTTGCAGAAAGTGTGGCGCACGAGCACGAACGTCGTGAACATATAGGCATAGACCCCTACGAACCCCACCTTCATTGCCGGGGTGAACTGAAGCGAAAGCGCTCTATTCCACGCTGTCTCGGGCGCGATGAAATAGCCCATGAGAAAAAGCGCCGCGATAGGCGGTATTAGGGCCACAGAGGCCACGGCCAGCCCGCCGTACTTCAGGCGCTGCCAAATGGGCGGCCTGTCCTCCTTGGGCGTCTTCCCGAACAGGCTCTTTCTGCCAAGCACTTTCTCGGTCAGATGGTCGGCGTACTCAAAGAAAGCCCCCTCGGGACAGAGCCATCCACAGAAAAGCCGGCCGAAGAGAAATCCCATCAAGGGGAATATCCCGAGCACCGCGACCCATGGCAGTATCGCCTTGAGGAAAAACCGGATAGCCACGTGTGCCGCTCCACCGGCGCTCTCGTCGAGATAGAACCCCTGCTTCAGGCCGAGTTCCCAGACCCCGCCGAAGAGGTATAGCTGTTTGGCCGCGACGTCAAAGCGCAATATGTCGAACACCGGTAGAAGTGCCACGACCAGAATGAACCCTATCTGTGTCGCCCGCCTCGCCGCGCGTATCCTGTCCATGATTATTTATAACATCTAAAACGGCCAAGCCGCTATGAGGAAAATCATAGGGAGGGGAGGCAGGCCGCCCTCCCATAAAGAGAGGGCGGCCTGAGGGGTAAAAGACAATATCAGGCTGTCTCGGCTACTCTCTTAAGCGGCTCCTTGCCGATCTTGAAGAAGTCGTAAACGAACAGCCACGTTCCATAGAGGAAGCCCACGCCGAATATGGCCCTGAATATCCAGAACCAGAGGTTGTAGCTTGCCTTCACGGTAACGTAATCAAGGCCGAGCATGCGCTCCATGTACGTCTGCACCATGCCAGCGCCGGTTATCGTTATCACGATAAAGACCATCGAGACGGTCATCCACCAGAAGGCCCTGTAGCCCCTGGACATGTTGTACTCCTCCACACCCCTTATCTTAGGCATTGTGATGTAGATTATCGCCACCACCAGGAGCACATAGGCACCGTAGAAAGCCATGTGTCCGTGGGCGGTCGTAATCTGGGTGCCGTGCGTCCACTTGTTGACCTGAGGAAGCGTATGGATCACGCCCCAGAGGCCAGCGCCTACGAAATTGAATATCGCGTGAGCCGTCGCAAGGAAAAGGCCCAGCTTGTTCGAGACGACCCTGTGGTGCCTCGTGGTCCTGAACGCGTCCCACACCATAACGAGTAGAGGAATAGGCTCAAGCGAGCTGAAGATGCCGCCCACCCAGAGCCAGTATTTC
>Ga0055448_10000031_pt1 | contig 29163 bp, 29 predicted proteins | sample China_Galinas_PW_4_FD_57744 | JGI IMG/M metagenome (GOLD analysis project Ga0055448, IMG submission 57744) | Wetland microbial communities from San Francisco Bay, California, USA, that impact long-term carbon sequestration - China_Galinas_PWA_D2 | ecosystem: Environmental > Aquatic > Marine >... | reverse complement strand
GCATCGACCGACGACATCGTGATCGTGATCGATCCACAAATGGCGTTCGGCACGGGCGAACACGCGTCGACGAGAGGCGTGCTGCGGCTGCTCGAAGGGGTGGAGCCGGGCGGCGCGACGGTGCTGGATGCCGGCACAGGCTCGGGCGTTCTCGCGATTGCGTGCGTCCGGCTGGGCGCGGCCCGGGTCCTGGCGGTCGACACGGATCAGGCCGCGCTCGTGAACGCCCGGGCGAACATCGAGGAGAATGGCTGCGCCGATTCGATCACGGTCGAGCACGCGAACGTGGACGCGGCGTGGCTCAACCGTCCGGGCAGGACCTTCGACATCATTGTCGCAAACGTGCTGAGCGAGGTGCTGCGCCCACTGCTGCCAGCCTTCCGCCGGTCCCTCGATCCGGGCGGTGCGCTCGTCCTCGGCGGGTTCACCGAGGACGAGTCGGCCGGCATTGTCGCGGCGGCGGCGGCCGCATCGCTGAGACTGGACCGGGAGGACCGAGAAGAAGGCTGGTGGAGCGGTCGCTTCGAGGCAGTGGCCGGCGACGTGTCGCCATCATGAGGAGTCTCCGGGTTCGAGCAGCACAGCCGGCAGGTCGCGGCAGCCCGCGAGAGCGGCCGCAATGGCACTGCGCAGGGCGGCGTTCTTGCCGGCGTGCTGCCATGCGTGCAGGAGCGAGTCACGGAGCCTGCGCAGTGGTTCTTCGACGGGATCCGCGATGGCATCGTCATCGATCGGGGCTCCGGCCGTTTCGGCCGCCGGATCGACAAGTGAGACGTGCGGGCCGGCGTCGAAACCGGCCGATTCGAGTGCGCGCTCGTACTCGGAACGCATACCGGCTGGCCATCCCGGGTCATCACCGAGCGGGCTGGACGTTTCGAGGATGACGAAGAGATCGTGGCGGCGGCGCAGCGATTCGGCGAAGAGCGCGAAGCTGCCCGTGGCGCACGACTCGGCGGCGAGTCTGCCGTGCAGGGCACGCAGCGGCATCGTCGGCGCGGGCGAATCGCGGAGAATCTGGATGAGTCGCTGTTCGATGTACGGTTCCATGTGGTGTCTGCCGGTTGCGGACTGCTACATTCACGGTGTCGCGGTGGGCGGGGCGACGCGATAGCGGAGCGGGTCCGATCGCGGACCGTTCGACGCGAGCCGAGCCACGCGGTCGATCCGGGATCGCCGGCGGACACGCGGTTCAGGGTCGGGACGCGGCTCGATGACAAGAAAGGGAGGAGGAGACCGTTGGCCGAGGAAAGCTGCATGTTCTGCCGGATCGCGCGAGGCAAGCTGCCGTCGGACATGGTCGAAGAAACCGACGACATTGTCGCGTTTCGCGACATCGATCCGATGGCACCCGTGCACATACTCGTGGTGCCGCGGAAACACATTGCGACGTTCAACGATGCGTCCGACGACCCGGTGCTGCCGGGCCGGCTGCTGCTGTTGGCGAGGGACATTGCGGAGCGCGAGGGCATTGCGAAGACCGGCTACCGCATCGTGCTGAACACGGGCGGTCAGGGAGGTCAGTCGGTCGACCACATCCACGTGCATCTGCTGGGCGGCCGCTCGCTCGGCTGGCCACCCGGCTGAGGCGAGCCAGAAGCATGGGGGAATCACTGAAGGACCGGCTGCGCGCGGACCTGGTGACTGCGCGCAAGCAGCGCGACCGCTTTCTGACGACGCTGCTGACGATGACGCTGTCGGAGATCCGGAACAAGGAGATCGAGATCGGGCGTGACGCAGTGGACGAGGACACACTCGCCGTGCTGGGCAAGGCGATCCGGCAGCGGCGCGAGGCGTCGGAGCAGATGCGCGGCGGCGGCCGCGCCGACCTGGCCGGCAAGGAGGACCGGGAAGCAGAAGCCCTGGCCGCGTACCTGCCGCCGCAGCTCGGCGAGGACGAGGTGCGCTCGATGATCCGCGAAGCGATTGCGGCCGGCGCCGGCGATGTCGGGGCCGTGATGCGCGCCGTCATGCCTCGACTGAAGGGCAACTTCGACGGGCGCGAAGCGAATCGCATTGCACGGGAAGAGGTCGGCTGACAGCGAGAGCTGCGGCCGGGACGTTCCAGTCCAGAGACGATGAACCGGCACGCGCTCGACGTACTCCAGTTTCCGCAGGCGCTCGACCACATTGCGGGTTTTGCGACGAGTCTGCTCGGCGCGGACCGCGTGCGGTCGCTCGCACCCTCCGATTCAGCGGCCTGGATCGAGACCGAGCTGGGTCGCGTCGACGAACTCGCACAGACCATTCAGCGCGGGCCGGACTGGGTCATGCCACGGATTCCGGACTGCCGGTCGGCATTGCGCCGGCTTGCCGCGCAGGGTTCGGTGCTCGATGCACCCGAACTGCGTGACATCGGCGACCTGTGCGATGCGGCCGGCAGCGCACAGGACATGGTGCGGGCGAACGCAGACCGGATGCCGTTGCTTGCACCGATCACCGGGCGGCTTCACGCCCTCGAGCCGACAGTCAAACAGATCCGTCACGCGGTAGACGAGGAAGGCGTGGTACGCGATACCGCGAGCCGGGAACTGGCCCGTATCCGCCGTGAAATGCGTGGTGCGCGCAATCGCATCGTCGACAAGCTCGAGGAATACGTGGCGAACCTGCCCGCGCGGTTTCGCGTGGAGGATGCGTCGGTGACACTACGCGAGGGACGGTACGTCATACCAGTGCGACGGGAAGGGCGCAGCGAGGTGGGCGGACTGGTGCACGACGAATCGGGGACCGGCCACACGCTGTTCATCGAGCCGCCCATCGCGATCGAGCTGATGAACAGGCTGCGTGAGCTCGAGATCGGCGAGGCAAGGGAGATCCAGCGGATCCTGCGTGAGCTGAGCGACGCGGTCCGGCCACGGCACGATGAGCTGCATGAGTCGCTCGACGCGCTGATCGAGCTGGATTCGGTGCATGCGCGCGCGCAATACGCTGCGCGCTGTGGTGCGAAGCGGCCTGCGCTGCTCGGAGCGGCGGAGGCCAGCGAGTATGAAGTCGTTCGTGGCAGGCATCCGTTGCTGCTGGCGGCGTGCGCGACGGTCGTGCCGTTCGATCTGCGGCTGGATCCGGGCGAACGCACATTGCTGATCTCGGGACCGAACACGGGCGGCAAGACGGTGCTGCTCAAGGCGGTCGGTCTGATCAGCGCGCTCACGCAGTCGGGCGTGATGCCGCCGGTCGGCGACGGGACGAAGCTGCCCGTGTTCCGGGACATGTTCGCGGACATTGGCGACGAGCAGTCGATCGAGGCGAGCCTCTCGACGTTTTCGGCGCACCTCCGCAACCTGGCCGAGATCGTCGAGCAGGCGATGTCCGACACGCTCGTGCTGATCGACGAGATGGGCAGCGGCACGGACCCTGTCGAGGGAGCCGCACTGGCAAAGTCGATCATCATGGAGCTCACTCGCCGCGGGGCAATGACGTTGGCCACCACGCACCTGGGCGAGCTGAAGGATCTGGCGGCACACGAACGAGGCGTCGTCAATGCGTCGCTCGACTTCGACGGTGTCGAGTTGCGTCCGACGTACCGGCTGAGGAAGGGCGTGCCGGGCAGGAGCTACGGACTGGCTATCGCGAAGCGGCTCGGTTTTCCCGCGGCCGTTCTCGATCGCGCGGAATCGCTGATGCCGGAATCCGAGCGCGCTCTCGGCACGCTGCTCGAAGAAGTCGAAGCAAAGGAACGAACGCTGGCGGCCGCCCTGGATGAAGCCGACCGCGCCCGCGCGGCGGCGCGCAGGCTTGAGCAAGAGCTGCAAGGTCGGACGGACGCGCTCGAAGTGAAGGAGCGCGGCGCCGAAAGGCGAGCACGACAGCAGGCGAGGGACCTGCTGCTGGCTGCGCGCACAGAAGTCGAGGCGGCGGTTCGCGAAGCCCGCGAGGCGGCCGGCGCCCGATCCGAAGCCGACCGCGAGGCGGCATTCCACCATGCCAGACGCCGGCTCGAACAGCAGGCGAGTCGCCAGGCGAAGCGGGTCCGGACGAAGGCAACGACCGCCGGCCCGCGCACGGCCGCGATGCTCGCGGTCGGCGACCGTGTTCGAATCGAGGCCACAGGCGGCACCGGCACTCTCGTCGAGCTGCGCGACGACCGCGCGACCGTCGACATCCGCGGGTTGCGCATGCAGTTGCCGGTCGGCGACCTGGTGCCGATCACGGCGTCGGCGGCAACGGAGGCGGCCGAACGGAAGCCGGCTCGTGGCTCGGCGTGGTCGGGGCCGGATTTCGAAGCGGCGAGTGAGGTCGATCTTCGCGGCATGCGCGCCGATGAAGCGCTGGCCCGACTCAGGCCCGCCCTCGATGCGGCAGTCCAGGCGGCATTGCCATCACTGCGCATCATCCACGGCAAGGGTACGGGCGCGCTGCGGGAAGTCGTGGCGGACGAGCTCGAGGGGGACCGCCGTGTCGCCTCGTTCCGCGCGGGCGGCACGGGCGAGGGGGGCACGGGCGTGACCGTGGTCGAACTGCGGTGATCCCGGATCGCATCATCGAGGAGGTGCGGGCCCGCGCCGACATTGTCGAGGTCATCGGCGAGTCGATTCCGCTGAAGCGCTCGGGCAAGGACTTCAAGGCACTGTGCCCGTTCCACAATGAGAAGACACCGTCATTCTATGTAGTGCCGTCGAAAGGCATCTACACATGCTTCGGCTGCCATGCTTCGGGGGACGTGTTCAGGTTCCTGATGGAGCGGACTGGAGTCACCTTTCCCGAGGCAGTGCGAGTCGTCGCGGCGAAGGTCGGTGTCGAGGTGCCGGAGGATACGCGCGAGAATGCGGCGGACGAGCCGCATCGCGCACTCTACGAGGCGATGGCCTTCGCGCACGACCACTATGTCCACGCCCTGCGCGAGCCGACGAGCGAGACGGCTCTGCGCTATCTCGAGGGGCGCGGAATCGGTGCGGATGCAATCGCCAGGTTCGGCATCGGCCATGCTCCGGACACGTGGCGCGGATTGCGGGAAGCGGCGCACCGCCACGGCATCGAGGACCGGGTACTGCTGGATGCGGGCCTGATCAAGGAGAGCGAGCACTCCGACGAGCCGTACGACCGGTTTCGAGGCCGCATCATCTTCCCGATCGCCGAAATCAGCGGGCGAGTGATCGCATTCGGCGGCCGCCTGCTCCGGCCGGCGGAGAACGCGCCGAAGTACCTCAACTCGCCGGAGACCGCGATCTACCACAAGGGCGGCATTCTCTATGGGTTGAACTGGTCGAAGTCGGCGATCCGGCGAGAGAGCGCGGCGCTGGTCGTCGAGGGCTACATGGACTACGTTTCGCTTGCCGCGCACGGAATCGAACACGTCGTGGCCGGCATGGGGACGTCGCTCACGACGGAGCAGGCGAACCTGATCGCACGTTACACGGCAAAGGCATACCTGCTCTACGACAGCGACATGGCGGGCCTGAAGGCCACGTTCCGGACAGCCGACGCGCTGCTGCGGGCGGGCGTGCATCCACTGGTGGTCACGCTGCCTGCCGGCGAGGATCCGGATTCACTGGTCCGGCGACGCGACGTGCAGGCACTCACGCAGTGCATTGAAGAGGCGACGGACGTATTCGAGAAGAAGTTGCGGATGCTCGAGGAGCGCGGCTTCTTTTCGGACATCGATGGGCAGCGGCGCGCCCTCGATCGACTCCTTCCGACGATCCGGGCGACCATCGACCCGGCCCTCAGGGACATCTACATCGCCCGTGCGGCGGAACGGACAGGCGTCCGGCGCGGAACCCTGGAACACGAGATCGAGACGGGTGGTGCCTCCGGTCCGGGGTGGCATTCGACTCGCCCGCGCGCGCCCCGGCCGGACGAAGCGCCGGGTCCAGCGGGAGTGGATGCGACGGCCGGAGCGATGCCTGCCGAGCGCTACCTGTTGCTGCTGCTGTTGCGGGACCCCGAGCGGATCGCACAGGCAGGGGAACGGGTACGCCCGGACGACCTGCGGGATCCGGTGAACCGCGAGCTGTACGCGGCCCTGCTGAACGAGGCATCGGATGAGACGGGGCAGGGGCTCGGTGCCGCCGCGCAGCTGCGCCGCGCGGAGCTGGACCGGGACCCGATGGAAGTCGACGACGCCGATCAGACGTTCGAGGACGTGGTCACGGAGCTACGGGAGGTAGGTACCCTGTTCGGTCGCCTCGACGCGTTGAAGAAGCGGATGCGGGCGGCCGGTGAAGACTCGGAACGGGAAGCCGTGCTCGGCGAACAGCGCGACCTTTGGCGGGAACTCAGGGAGCGCGGCGTCGTTGCGGAACTCGGCTGGAAAGTCAGTCCACGGTATCGCAGATTCACCCGCGCGATGGACGCGGTACCAGGAGAACCATCAACCGATGAACGGTGAATGGAAGATCTCAAGACAGCGCTTCTGACCTTGCAGGGCCTGGACACGGAGATTGCGGAGGCCCGCTCGCGACTTTCGTCCTTCGATCCACAGCTCGCGGAAGTTTCGCAGCCCGTGACCGCTCTGGAAGCGGAGATCGGGGCCACGCGCACGCGGCTCGAGGACCTGCGCCGAGAAGTCCGGCGTCTTGAAGCCGCCGCAACACAGAAACGGGAAACGCTCGGCCGGTACGAGGACCGGCTCAGCCGCGTACGCAACCTGCGCGAGGAAGCGGCCGCCCGGGCGGAAATGGACCTGATCCGTCGAGCCGCCGACGCGGATGACGCGGAAGCGATCGAGCTGATGGAGCAGGCGACGCGGACGGACCTGAAGCTCGACGATCTCGAGAAGAACCTCGAGAAGCTGTGCGCCGAGACCGAACCGCGACGGGACGAGCTACTCAGTGCGAAATCCGAAGTCCAGGATCAGCTCACGGTGCTCGAGGACAAGCGCAACAACCATGCGATCCGCCTGGACGGAGCCGCGCTCCGACTCTATGAACGCGTCCGAATGGGCCGGGCATCGATGGTCGTCGCTCCGCTGACCGATGAAGGCGCCTGCGGCCATTGCTTCAACATCCTGCCATTGCAGGAGCAGGCCGAGATACGAAGGGGAGACGGATTGCGTCGCTGCGAAGCCTGCGGTGTCATCCTGTACTCGGAATGACGCGGCTGGCGAGCGGTCCCGTCCACAACGGACTGCCTCCGCTCGAGCGCCGCTGGGTTGAACGGGCCGCCGTCGATGAAGCGGCAGTCGCCGCACTGATGGCCGAGCTGAACCTGCCCCGCCCGCTCTGCCGCCTGCTCGCCTTGCGCGGCCTGACCGATGCTGGCGCCGCCAAGCTGTGGCTCAAGCCGCGCCTGGACGAACTTCACGATCCCGACCTGCTTGCCGACATGGGTGTCGCGGCCGATCGCATCGATCGCGCGATCGCGCAGGGTGAGATGATCCTGGTGCACGGCGACTACGATGTGGATGGCGTGTGCTCGACGGCGCTTCTCACGCGAGTGCTGCGCTCGATGGGTGCCCGTGTCACTCCGTTCACACCGCTGCGACTGCGCGATGGGTACGACCTGACGACGGCGGGCGTCGGCGCGGCAGTCGATGCCGGCGCCACTCTGATTGTCACCGCTGACTGCGGGACGGTCGCGCACGCAGCGATCGATGAGGCGGCGGCCGCCGGTATCGATGTGATCGTGACCGACCACCACACGCCCGGCGGCAGTCTGCCGGCCGCGCTGGCCGTGATCAATCCGAACCGGGCGGACAGTGCATATCCGGACCGGTCTCTGGCGGGCGTCGGTGTCGCCTACAAACTCTGCCAGTCACTGGCGAAGCGGCGGGGGCAGGCGCCCGATTCGCTCTGGGAGTACCTCGACCTCGTAGCGGTCGCGACGATCGCGGACCTCGCGCCGTTGCGCGGCGAGAACCGCATCTTCACCCGATACGGACTGCGGCTGCTGCGGGAGACGCGGAACCCGGGTCTGCGCGCACTGCTCGCCACAGCCGGCATCGACACGACCGGACCGCTGAGCGCGGGTCAGATCAGCCACGTGCTCGCTCCTCGCATCAACGCAGTCGGCCGCATGGGCGATGCGGGCCGGGGCGTGGCGCTGCTGCTGACGGAGGACGTGGCTGAGGCCGCGCGCCTGGCCGCCGTGCTCGAGGAGGAGAACCGGATCCGCAAGTCGGTCGACCGGCAGACACTGGAAGAGGCGATCGAGCGACTGAGCGTGGACTACGATCCCGATCACGACTACGGCATCGTCATTGCGGGATCGGGCTGGCATCCGGGAGTGATCGGGATCGTCGCGTCACGAGTGGTCGAACGCGTTCACCGGCCGACGATACTGCTTGCCATCGATGAATCGACGGGCCGGGCGAGGGGCAGCGCGCGATCGATTCCGCGGTTCCACCTGTACGACGCGATCCGCGACTGCGGTCACCTGCTCGAGCGGTTCGGCGGGCACCGTCAGGCGGCGGGTCTCGACATTGCCGTAGACCGCATTGCCGAGTTCCGGTCTGCGTTCAACGAGCGGGCATGCGCAGTGCTCGGACCGGAGGACGTGGTCGCGCGTGTGTCGATCGACATGGATGTCCAACTCGTCGAAGCCGACCTGGCGACGATCGAACTGCTCCGGCATTTCGGGCCGTTCGGTATCGGCAACCCCTCGCCGATGTTCGCGAGCCGGGGCGTGCGGCTGGCCCGTGCACCCCGCCTGATCCATGACGAGCACGTGAAGCTGCTCGTCGAGGATGAGACAGGAAGGATGGATTCGATCGGATTCGGTCTGGCGGATCGGGCGCGGGATCTCGCGGAAGGAGACCGCGTCGATATCGCATACATGCTGCAAGTCGACGAATGGAATGGCCGGCGGCGAGCGCAGGCCAGACTGATCGACCTGCGGATCGCGGAGTGAGGATCATTGCAGGTCGGTGGCGCGGCCGCACACTGATCGGACCGCCGGGCCGAGAGACCCGGCCGACGGGCGACCGCGTCCGCGAGGCCTGGATGAGCGCGGCGCAGTTCGACCTGGCGGATGCGAACGTGGTCGACCTGTTCGCGGGTTCGGGTGCGCTCGGACTCGAAGCGCTGTCACGGGGCGCGGCGCATGCGACGTTCGTGGAGACATCGCGGCGAGCCATAGAGGCCATTGAACGGAACATCGCGAACCTCGGTACGACGGAAGCGACGATCGTGCGGATGGACGCGATCGCGTGGGCGGCGACCCTCGAGCCACTGGCGTTCGACATCGCATTCGCCGATCCTCCATGGGCCTCGGGGCTGGCGGCCCGGCTGGTCGAGATCTTCGACGAGCGACGATTCGCCGGCCGGCTCTGGGTCGAGCACCGTTCGGCCGAAGCCATGCCCGCTCTGGCCGGCGCGCGAGTGCGCCGCTACGGTGACACGGCAATCACCTCGATACCGGCGAATCCATGAGCACAGTCACGGAGCGCGTCGCGATCTACCCGGGCTCGTTCGACCCGATCACGAAGGGCCATGAGGACATCGTGCGCCGGGCACTCGGTTTCGTCGACCGCGTACAGGTCGCCGTGGCGCACCGGAGGACGCAGAAGAAGGACGGACTGTTCGACATTGCGCAGCGACTCGAACTGATCCGGACCTCGTTCGCCGATGAGGCGGCTGTCGAGGTCGTCGAATTCGACGGGCTGCTCGTCGACTACGCCCGTCGGACCGGCGCCAACCTGATCATCCGGGGGTTGCGCGCGCTGTCGGACTTCGAGTACGAGTTCCAGATGGCGCTGATGAACCGACAGCTGTGGCGGGAGTTCGAGACGGTGTTCCTCGCGCCCGCTGCGCGGTGGACGTTCCTCTCCGCCTCACTGGTCCGCGAGATCGCATCGCTGGGCGGCGATGTCAGCGAATTCGTCTCACCGCACGTTCTGGCGGCCTTGCACGAGCGATTCGGGCCGGGCACAGCTTGAGCGCGTTCGTCGACGAACTGCACCGGCGGGCCGGCCGACTCGGCGCACGGATCGCACTGCCGGAGTCGGATGAACCCAGAATGATCGAGGCGGCGATCCGCCTTCACCGCGAGCGCCTGGTCCGACCGGTACTCATGGGCCGCGTCGCAGACATCGAACGCGCACTGGAATCGGCCGGTGGGACTGCCGAGGGGATCGATGTCGTCGAAGCCGGTGAGGGTGAGGCGTACGAGACGGCAGTGCAGGCGATGCAGGCGTATCGGCGGGGGCAGACGCTGACGCGCGAGGCAATTCAGGCCGAAGCGGCGGACCCGCTGACGGTTGCGGCCGTGCACGTGGGGCTCGGCCGGCTCGATGGCGGTGTCGCCGGCGCCGTTCACACGACCGGTGACGTGCTGCGCGCGGCGATCCGGTGGATCGGGACCGCACCGGGGATCAGCGTCGTGTCGTCTTCCTTCTTCATGGTGGTACGCCCGTTCCGCGGGGCCGGCGAAGAGGTGCTCACGTTCACGGATGCCGGTGTGCTGCCTGCGCCGACGGCGGAACAGCTTGCCGACATAGCGATGGCCGCGGTGGAGCAGCGACGACGGGTCGTGGGTGACGAGCCGGTCGTCGCGTTCCTTTCGTACTCGACGCGAGGCAGTGCGGACGGCCCCGAAGTGCGGCGCGTGAGGGATGGACTCGCGGCGTTCCGCGAGCGGATGCCGGACGTGCCGGCGGACGGCGAGTTCCAGGCCGATGCGGCGCTGATCGAGGAAGTCGGCCAGCGCAAGGCGCCGGGCTCGCCAGTGGCGGGTCACGCGAACACGCTCGTGTTCCCCGACCTGGACGCGGGCAACATCGCGTACAAGCTCGTGCAGCGGCTGGCCGGCGCGCAGGCGATCGGGCCGATCCTCCAGGGGCTGGCCCGGCCGTTCAACGACCTGTCCCGCGGCGCGTCGGTCGACGACATCGTGAACGTCGCGTGCATCACGGCATTGCAGGGTGCGTGAGGTCGAGCGGCAGATCACGTGGGCGGGTCTCTTGCCGGGTCGGGCGCATCCGGCCCATCTTCGGGCCGAAACGGGAGGGATAGAACCATGAGCTTCGAGGTCCACCAGGCGGACGGTGTCACCATCATCGACGTGAAGGGCCAGCTCATCGTAGGGAACCGGCAGGAACTGAAGCAGAAGGTCCTCGATGAGCTGGAGACGGGGTCGCACCGCTTCCTCATCGATTTTGCCGGCACCGGCTACATTGATTCGAGCGGGTTGGGCGTGCTGGTGAGCCTCTCGAAGAAGATCCGCGAACAGGGCGGCGAGTTGCGGCTGGCCAGCCTCAATGAGGATCTGCGCACGCTGTTCGAGCTGACCAAGCTCGATTCCCTGTTCCACATTGCGGGTAGCCGGGACGAGGCGCTCGCCTCGTTCTGACGGGTCCAATGCGGCCGCGGATGCAATGAACCGCGACCTGACCTGCGAGCTGCCGACCGACGTCCGCGGCATCGAACGCTTCGTCGAAACACTGCTCAATCACGGGCACGGCACGGGGTTCGATGCCGGACGGTTGCGCCTCAACCTGCGCGTCGGCGTCACGGAAGCGCTGTCCAATGCAATGCTTTACGGTAACGGTGGCGATCCGTCTCGCAGCGTACGGGTGCATGCGAGTTTCTCGCCGGACGAGATCACGATCCGCGTGACGGACGAAGGGTCCGGTTTCGACCCGGGTCTCGTGCCCGATCCGACGACGCCGGCGAACCGGCGGCGGGCCCGCGGGCGGGGCATCTTCCTGATCCGGCAGCTCATGGATCACGTCGAATACAACGACCGCGGGAATTCCGTCGTGATGCGGCTGGTCAACGGTCCGGCCGGCCCCGTCAGGCGGGTTTCGTGAATCGCGACCCCGAGCCCGCGCGACGGCCGTCCCACGTAGTGCGGATGCTCATCGACATGTACCGGCGGTTGCACCCCGAGGCCGATGCGAGGATCGTGCGCACGTCGGAGACCGGCACCTGTCCGCTCTACCCACCCAATGACGACACGGGCGCGACCGGCGTCCGCTACTTCCACCTTGCCATGACGGACGATGCGGCGATCAGTGTGCGTGTCCGGGAAGACCATACCGATCCCGTGGCCACCGCCGGCCTGGTAGACGCCCTCGGTGTCGCACTCAACCAGGAACGCGAAGCGCGCGCGTCCGCCCGCGAGCTGACCGACCGCTACGAAGAGATCAACCTGCTCTACTCGATCAGCGAGATCATAGGCTCGGTCCGTTCGTTCGAGGAAGTGGCGGCCCGCATCCTGGGTGAAGTCATGGACGTGCTCAGCTCGAAGCGGGCTTCGCTCTGGGTCTATCAGCAGACTACAGGTACGCTCGATCTGACCGCCGCCGTAGGTGAGGAAGGTCTGAGTGGACCGATCTCGACCGACGACCTGGAATCGGCTACGGCATGGGTGTTCCGCGAGAAGCAGGCGTTGAACGTGGATCCGAGCCCCGGTGAAGGCGGGCCGGGTCCGCGCAACGGTGAGCCGTTCCTCTCGGTGCCAATCCACTACACGCCGCCCGATGGCGCCACCCGAACCATTGGCGTTCTCACACTGATCGGCCGCCGCACGGGCAGACGGTTCAACACGGGCGATGAACGACTGCTGTCCGCGATTGCCAGCCAGGTCGGGGCCGCAATCGAGGCCAGACGGCTGATGGACGAAGGCGTGCACCAGGAAAGGCTGGTCCGCGAACTCGAACTCGCGCACGACCTCCAGATCAAGCTGCTGCCTTCGCCGCTGGCATTCGAACCGCCACCGGAAATCGCCGCCAGATGCGAGCCGGCCGAGTCCGTCGGCGGCGACTTCTATCAGCTATACCGCCTCAGCGGCGACCGCCTCGGCCTCCTCATCGGCGATGTCTCGAGCCACGGCTTCCCGGCCGCCCTCATCATGGCCCTGACGATGAGCGCGATCGGCATCTACGCCAAGGAGGAAGAAGCGCCCGCGGAAGTGCTGCGTCGCGTGCATCGCGCCGTCATCACCGAGCTCGAGTCGACCGAGATGTACCTCTCGCTCTTCTACGGCGTGCTCGATACACGGAACGGCCGGCTCGACTGGGCCAACGCCGGCCACCCACAGGCATACCGCATCGATGGCAGCGGGCGCATCACCAGGCTGGGGGCCACCGGCCCGCCCCTCGGCACCGTGCCCGTCGAACCCTATGGCCAGCGCGTCAGCCCGTGGAGCAGCGGTGACCTGCTCGTCCTCTTCACGGACGGGCTGTCGGATTCGCTCGCCCACCACCTCGGCAGCCCCGACGGCGAAACCCGCCTCGTCGAGAGCGTGCGTGACCACTGCAATGAGCCTGTCACCGACATCGTCCGGACCATCTTCGAGCGCGCCGACAAGCAACCAACCAGCCAGCCGGACGACCGCACGCTGCTCGTGATCCGCGGCTGATTCCGCCGTGCACCGCGCCCGCAGGTCGCTCGGCCAGAACTTCCTCATCGATCCCAACACCCAGCGCAGAATCGTCCGCGCCATCAATGCCTCGCCCGACGAGGAAGTCCTCGAAATCGGGCCCGGCCTCGGCGCACTTACGCAACACCTGGCAGGCGCCGTTCGACGCCTCACCGCCGTCGAACTCGATCGCGATCTCGCGAGTCAGCTCCGCGACCGGTACGCAGAACAGGATGACGTCGGCATCATCGAAGCCGATTTCCTCGATGTGCCCGTCAACACCATCACCGACGACGTGGCCGGCCTCGTCGTCACCGGCAACATCCCGTACAACATCACCTCCCCGATCCTGTTCCACCTCCTCGAACGCGACGCACGACCCGACCGCATCATCCTCATGGTCCAGCAGGAAGTCGCCGACAGAATCACCGCCCGTGCCGGCAGCGCCAGCTACGGCGCGCTCTCCGTTGGCGTCCAGACCGTCGCCACCGCCGAATCCCTGTTCCGCGTCGGTCGCAATTGCTTCCGGCCCGTGCCCAACGTCGATTCCGCCGTTCTCCGCATCACACCGTTCCAGCCACCACCGCTCGACGCCGATGAAGAACGGGATCTCCGGTCCCTCACGACCGCCGCATTCGGCTGGCGCAGAAAACAGCTTCAGAAAACACTGCGGACCCGACCCGATTATCACCTCGAGCACGACGCCGTCGAACGCATCGCGATCACGACCGGCATCCGGCTCGACCGGCGCCCCGAAACACTCTCGCCCGACGAGTTCGTCAAACTCGGCCGCGCTCTCCGCGCGATCGGACGACCGGCACCGCCGGGCATCGCCTGACACCACACGTCGCATGACGGCGACATGTCACCGTTCAAGCCGGTGCCCGCAGGGTGGTTGCCGGGTGGTTCACTGCGCGGCCGCCCGCGTTGACGTTCAGGCTGCCGGAGGGTACTTTGTGAATGGTTTCACAAATAGCGACATTGATGAACGGGAAGAAGGTTTCCGAATCGACCGTCGCCCGGCTGTCGCTGTATCTGCGTCTGCTGAGCGAACTTCAGGCGGATGGAGTGCTGACGCTTTCGAGCGAGGCACTGGCGCGACGGTGCGGCACGACGGCGGCGCAGGTACGGAAGGACCTGTCGTTTTTCGGCACGTTCGGCAAGCGGGGTCTGGGGTATTCGGTGGCGGAGCTGGTGAGCGAGCTGCGGTCGATTCTGGGGCTCGGGCGGCGATGGCGGGTCGCGCTTGTCGGGGCGGGTCGGATCGGGGCGGCGCTGCTGGGCTACGAGGATTTCCGGCAACAGGGGTTCTACATCGAGGCGGTGTTCGACGCGGACCCAGCGAAAGTGGGGCAGCGCCGGAGCGGGCTGGTAGTGCGGCCGGAGGCGGAGCTGGAATCGGTTCTGCCGGCGAGCGGCATCGAGATCGTGATCATCGCGGTACCGGCGGAATCGGCGCAGGAGGTTGTGAACCGGGTGGTGAGCGTGGGGGTACGTGGCATACTGAATTTTGCGCCGACGAAGCTGGACGTACCGGCGGGCGTGGCGTTGAAGAACGTGAACATGGCGATGGAGCTGGAAGCGCTGTCGTATGCGCTTGCGCATTCGACAGGCGGGGCGGGGAAGGCGATAGCGGCGCGAGGTTGAACCGGGCGGGGAGCTGAATGGGCGAGGGGCGCGTACGGGTCACATCGGAGATTGGTCGCCTCGAGAAGGTCATCTGTCACACACCGGGGCCCGAGTTGCTGGCGGTCACACCGGCAACGCGGGACGATTTCCTCTACGACGACATCATCGATCTGGAGCAGGCGAGGCGGGAGCACGCGCGGTTTCGTGCGATTCTGTCACGTTTCTGTGAAGTGTACGAAGTCCACGATCTTCTCGAGGAAGTGGTGGACCGGCCGGGCGTGCGGCCGCATCTGATCGAGCGAGTGATGGATGTTGCGCAATCGGAACCGCTGGCGAAGCAATTGCTGGCGGTACCGGCATCGGAGCTGGTCTCCCTGTTCATCAGCGGGCGGCGAGTGGAGGAGGGGCCGCTTCAGGAGCTGTTGAACGTGGCGAGCTATGATCTGCCGCCGCTGCCGAACCTGTTCTTCACGCGTGACACTGCAATGGTTGTGGGCACGGGTGTGATCATCGGGTCGATGCGGTACCGGGCGAGGTGGACGGAAGAGATTCTGATGCAGACGCTGTTCCGTCATCATCCGGCACTTGGCAATCGGGGCACGATCTACGATGGCAGTGAGGAACGGCGTGCGGGCTACACGCTGGAGGGTGGCGATCTTCACGTGCTGCGTCACGACCTGATCGTGATGGGACTGTCGGAGCGATCGAGTCCGGCGGCGTTCGACGTACTGGCGGACCGGTTGGTGCAGCAGGGGATACGGGACATCATTCTGGTCGTGATACCGGCGGACCGGTCGGACCGCGCGATGATGCATCTGGACATGGTATTCACGCAGGTCGATGCGGATCACTGCGTCGTATTCCCGCCGAGTTTCAGGGGGCCGACACGGAACCCGGTGCTTCACTATCGTGCGGGTCGGGCGGGCATGCACGAGATGCCGGACCTGTTCGCTGCGTTGCGGGGAGTCGATTTCCGCCTCGAACCGATCCAGTGCGGTGGAGGTGAGCGGCCGTTCCAGGAACGCGAGCAATGGTCGAGCGGCTGCAATTTCGTTGCGGTCCGGCCGGGCGTCGTGCTCGGCTATGCGCGCAACGAGAACACGTACCGGGAGATGGAGCGGGAAGCGGGCTACAGGATTGTGGATGCGGTCGAGTTCCTGACGGGCGGTGCGGAGCTGGATGAAGGGGAGAGGGCGGTGATCGCGTTCGAGGCATCGGAGCTCGTGCGGGGTGGCGGCGGCCCGCGCTGCATGACGATGCCGGTGCGGCGGGCGGATCCGGCATGAGCGCGCGGGTCGATGCGGCGGCGGTCGTACCCTCGCCTCTCGTAGTGGACACAACGGCGCGCGGGAAGAACGGGATCCGGATCTCGTTGCCCGCGAAGCCGGGTCACGAGCCCGCGTACCGCCTGGGGTACGCCGAGGCGGAGCGACTGCGCTGGCTGCACGGGCGGCGCCGGTTCGGCGAAGGCTGGGCGGAGCACGATTCGACGGGATCCCCCGATGACGACATCCGCAAGCTCGAATACGCGGTCGTCGACCTCGAGACGACGGGTGGTTCGGCGTGGCAGGGTCATCGTGTGACGGAAGTGTGTGCCATCCGCATCAGGGGCGATGGCTCGTTCATCGAGGAGTACACGTCGCTGGTCAACCCGGAGCGGCCGATTCCGCCGTTCATCACGCGGCTCACGCGGATCACGCCGCGCATGGCGGCACGGGCGCCGCGGTTCCGCGACATTGCGGCCGAAGTCCGGCGAGTCGTAACCGGTGCCGTGTTCGTGGCCCACAATGCTCCTTTCGACTGGCGATTCCTGAGCACGGAGCTGGACTGGGCCGGTGCGGGCCCTCTGCGAGGCCGGGTCCTGTGCACCGTGCGCCTGGCCAGGCGGCTGGTGCCGGAGGTGTCACGCCGATCGCTGGATGCGCTATCCTGGTTTTTCGGCGTCGAGAACGTGGCGCGGCACCGTGCGTTCGGTGATGCGCGCGCAACGACGGAGGTCTTCCGGCAGCTGCTGAGCCGAATGGACGAGCTCGAGATCCGACGCTGGGAAGACGTGGAAGCACTGATCAGCCGGCGATCGCCGCGACGCAGGCGCCAGGCTTCACCCGAACCGGTCAGGGACTTCTGATGGGCGACGCTTCGACCGACGGCGTACGAGTCCGTACCCGCACGCTCGGCGACTTTCGCCTGCATGCGCTCGATGCGGGATCCCAGAAACTCGATGGCGGCGCAATGTTCGGTGTCGTGCCCAAGCCACTCTGGCAGAAGCGGATTCCGGCGGATGAGCGGAACCGCATTCCGCTGGCATTGCGCTGCCTGCTGGTCGAGACGCGGGATGCGCTCATTCTGATCGACACGGGCGTGGGCAACAAGGAGAACGAGAGGTTCCGCGAGATCTACGGCATCGAGAACGCGTCGCGGTCCGGTCACGGGCCGACGCAGCTCGAGGACGCGATCGTCAAGGCAGGTCACTCGCCTGACGACGTGGACATCGTGATCGACACGCACCTCCACTTCGATCACGCGGGCGGCAACACGCACTTCGATGCGGAAGGCCACGTGAAGGTGTCGTTTCCGCGGGCCAAGTACATCGTGCAGCAGGGCGAGCGTGACTTCGCACACCTGCGCAACGAGCGGATCTCGGCGAGCTACCTGCCACACAACTTCGATCCGGTCGAGGCGGCCGGACAATACCGATTCGTGCACGGCGACAGCGTGGTCGTTCCGGGTGTGAAGGTCGTCCCGACGCCGGGTCACACTCCGTACCATCAGTCGGTAGTCCTCGAGTCGGCAGGTCGGACGGCGTGCTACCTGGCGGATCTCGTGCCGACGACGGCGCATCTGCCACTGCCGTGGATCATGGGCTACGATGTCGAGCCGCTGGTGACGCTCGAGACGAAGCGCGGGCTGCTGGCCCGGGCGAAGCGGGAGGAGTGGCTGTTGATCTTCGAGCACGACCCGGAAATGGCGTGGGGTCATATCGAGGGTGATGACGCGCGTCCGGTGTTCGTCGACGAGACGTCGCCGGGTGAGGATGTTCCCTAGCCCGCAGCGGCGGGCGCGGGTATCTTGGCTCGCCGGGACTGCGGGTCCCGGCAGAGGGCCGGAACAGCAGAATCGAAGGAGCAACCATGTCTGATCCGGGGCGTACAGCCGTCATAGCGGGCGGTGCGCGCACGCCGATCGGCAGATTCCTTGGCGGCCTCGCAGCACTGAGTGCACCCGCCCTGGGCGCTGTCGCGATCCGCGCGGCACTCGAGAAGTCCGGCATTGATGCAGCAGACATAGATGACGTCATCCTCGGCAACGTCGTCGCGGCGGGCGTGGGGCAGGCGCCCGGCCGGCAGGCGGCGCTGGCCGGAGGCGTTCCCGACACGGTCGGCGCAATGACCGTCAGTCGCGTATGCGGTTCGGGGCTTCAGGCCGCCATGCTCGCCGCCCAGGCCATACGCGCCGGCGATGCGCGCGTCATCGTGGCCGGCGGGATGGAATCGATGTCGAACGTGCCCTACTACCTCACGGGTCACCGGGAGGGCGTGAAGTTCGGCAATGGTGAGGTGGTCGACGGTCTGATCCACGACGGTCTTTGGTGCGCATTCGATCAATGCCACATGGGCGGCCACGCGGAGTACACGGCGTGGAAGGCGGGCATTTCGCGGCAAGACGCGGACGCGTTCGCGCTCGAATCGCATCGGCGGGCGATCGCGGCGATCGATGGTGGTTGCTTCAGGGAAGAGATCGCAGCGGTCTCGATCACGGGGCGGAAGGGCACGACCACCATCGACACGGACGAGCCGCCGCGTCGCGATTCCACCATCGAAGCACTCGCGAAGCTCAAGCCGGCATTCGTGAAGGACGCGCCGCCCGAAGTCACCGATCCGGTCGTGACGGCGGGCAATTCGCCGGGTCTCAATGATGGGGCCGCCGCACTCGTCGTGACGAGCGAGGAATACGCGCGGGCCAACGGGCTACCCATCCTGGCGCGCATTACGGCATACGCGAACGGCGCGGTCGCGCCGCGTGATCTGTTCTTCGCGCCGGTGCGCGCCGTGCGGCGGGTGATGGAGAAGGAAGGCAAGCAGATCGACGACTACGATCTGTTCGAGGTCAATGAAGCGTTCGCGGTGCAGGCGCTGGCGGATGGTCGTGACCTGGGCATGGACTGGGCGCGAGTGAACGTGAACGGCGGCGCGGTCGCGCTGGGCCATCCGATCGGCGCGTCGGGCAGCCGCATCCTGGTTACGCTGCTGCACGCAATGAAGCAGCGGGATGCGGCGAGCGGTCTGGCCACTCTGTGTCTGGGCGGCGGCGACGCGGTCGCGCTGTCGGTCGAAAGGGTCTGAGTCGATGAGCAATACGCTGACGCCCGCACAGGCACGGACAGCTGACCATCGTGTGGCGAGGTGGATTGCCGTGGTACTGCTGTTCGCGGTGCTGACGGCCACAGGCGCGGCGATCGAAGTGCCGATACCCGGCAGTCCCGTGCCCGTCACGATGCAGTCGATGATCGTTTCACTGTCCGGCGTGCTGCTCGGTCCGCTGGCTGGCGCGATGTCGCAGGTGTTGTACGTGATGGCGGGCGCGCTGGGTGCACCTGTCTTCGCGGGCGGCGCGTTCGGCCTCGCACATCTCGTCGGGCCGACAGGTGGCTATCTTCTGGCGTTCCCGGTCGCTGCGGCAGTGACCGGCCGGCTGGCCGGCCGGCGGCAGGGACGGTGGACGGTGCGGTCGGCGGCGCAACTCGGACTGGCGATCCTGCTGGGCACCGTAGTGATCTTCGCGGGCGGCTTCGCGCAGCTTGCGTTGCTCACGGGCGACCCGGCGGGTGCGTTCGAGCTGGGCGTGTTGCCGTTCATTGTCGGTGACGCGATCAAGATCGGCGGCGCTCTCATCGTGGGAATGCGTTTCCGGCATCGGACCCTCGAATGGCTCTGACCGTTCGAGGGTTTTTCGATGGTGGAGAATCGAGATGGTCGGGGTCGGGCGACTCTCAGGTGGGGCGCTGTCCGCGTCGTTCTGTACGCAGGCCTGTTCGTCGCGCTACTCGCGGCCAGCGAACTGGCACTACCGGCGGCACTCGACAACACGAATAGCGGGCTGCTGCTCGGATCGGCCCTGACGCTGGGCGCGGCTTTCGTCGCGGCCGCCGTTCTGCTGTTGACGCTGGATCGTCGGACCGTGGGCGCGCTCGGCCTCGCGTGGACGCCGGCCGTGCCGAAGGAACTCGCGCTGGGTTTCGGCATTGGCGTGGGCAGCATTGCGCTGACCGCCCTGATCATGTACGCGGCCGGCGGATTGCGTTACACTGCGCAGCCCGGCGACCTGAGGGGCTGGGCTGCGGCGGCGGTCCGGACACTGGGCATGTTGGCGGTGCCCGCGTTTGCCGAGGAGGTGCTGTTCAGGGGGTACGCATTCCAGGCGACGGCGAGGGTGACGGGTCCGCTGGCGGCGACTGTTGCGGGCAGCGCACTGTTCGCGGCCGTTCACGCGAACAACCCGTCCGTGGGTCCGCTCGGCTTCGTGAACATCTTCCTGGCCGGCGTACTGCTGTCTGCCGCGTACCTGAAGACGCGAAGTCTCTGGTTCGCGGGCGCACTGCACCTCGGCTGGAACTGGGGCATGGCTGGCCCGCTCGACCTTCCGGTGAGCGGTATCGAGTTATTCGATGCGCCACTGTACGACCCGGTTCTGCACGGCAGCCGCTGGCTGACGGGCGGGATGTTCGGGCCCGAAGGTGGCGTGGCCGGCACGATCGCATTCGTCACGGCGATCCTCATTGTGTGGCGTCTGCGGAGCATCCGTGAGTCGCCCGCAATGAAGGCATTGCGACCGATCGTCGACGTGGCAGAGACGGACGAGAAGACGGGAACGGAAGGAAGATGACGGACGCAGCACGGATCGCGGTGGTCGGCGCGGGCACGATGGGCAACGGCATCGCCCACGTGTTCGCGCAGAACGGGCATCCGGTGACGCTGATCGATGTCGCGCCGGACCTGCTGAAGCGGGCGGTCGCGACGATCGGGCAGAACCTCGACCGTCAGGTCCGCAAGGGAACGATCGATTCTGCGGCCAGGGATCGGACGCTGGCTCGTATCGAGACGGGTACAGATCGCGCCGCTGCGGCTGGGGCGGAACTCGTTGTCGAGGCGGTGCCGGAGAATGCCGACCTGAAGGCCGACATACTGCGCGAGGTCGGTCGGCACGCACCCGACGCGATCGTTGCAAGCAACACGTCGTCGATCTCGATCACGGCGCTCGCGCGGCACGTCGACCGGCCCGGTCGAGTGATCGGCATGCACTTCATGAATCCCGTGCCGGTCATGAAGCTGGTCGAAGTGATTCGCGGGCTTCAGACGTCGGACGAGACGACCGTGACCGTCATGAGGATGGCGGAATCGCTCGGCAAGACGCCGGTCGAGGTCAACGACTACGCGGGCTTCGTGTCGAATCGCGTGCTCATGCCGATGATCAACGAAGCGGTCGTCTGCCTGATGGAAGGCGTGGCGGACGCGGCGGCGATCGACACGGTGATGAAGCTCGGGATGAACCACCCGATGGGGCCGCTGGCCCTTGCGGACCTGATCGGACTCGACACCTGTCTGTCGATCATGGAAGTGCTGCACCGTGATCTGGGTGACAAGTACCGGCCGTGTCCGCTGCTGCGGAACTACGTCGCGGCCGGCTGGCTGGGCCGCAAGTCGGGGCGCGGATTCCACGACTACACGAAGGAACGGGACTGAAGGCGGAAGGCAGCAGCTTGCACGATACGATCGAAGGGCTTCATGAGATCCGTGATCTCGCCGGCCAGTTCGCCGCCGAACGGCTGCGGCCGAACGTGGAGCGCTGGGACCACGAACGCGAAATCGACGCCGACGTCCTGGACGAACTCGCGCAGCTCGGATTCCACGGGATGCTCGTGCCAGAGTCGCACGGCGGCCTCGATTTCGGGATTCCGGCGTTCACGGCGGTGCTCGAGCAGATGGCGTGGGGTGAGCCGGTCATTGCGTTCGGCCTGCTGGCGAGCGGGATCGTGGCGACGGCGATCCGGCAGAACGAAGGGGCGGCGACGCGCTGGCTCGAGGACCTCGCGACGGGCACCATCGAGGGAGCCGTTCCACTCGCGCGGAGCCATTGCACGCTTCGGGCAACCGGTGTGGACGAAGACTGGATCCTCGACGGCACCGCGGGCTGGGTACTACGCGGTCGCAGGAGTGTGATGGTCGTCGAAGCAATCGCGGGTGAGGACGACACGATCTTCTGCGTTCCGCTCGATACGGCCGGCATCACGGTGCAGCGCAGGGAAGACACGCTGGGCCTGCGTTCGGCGAGGATCGAGTCACTCGGGATCGGGAACGTGCAGGTCGGTCCGGATTCCCGGCTGACCGGCGCGCCGCTCGACCGGCTGCGGCTGATCGAGCATGCCGGCACCGCCGCCATCGCCAGCGGGATCGCGCGGGCGGCTTTCGAACACGCTGTCGCCTACGCCGATCAGCGCGAGCAGTTCGGCCGTCGCATCCGCATGTTTCAGGGGATCCGGATGAAGCTGGCGGACATGAAGATCAGAGTCGATGCGGCCGGCGCACTGCTCGACCGGGTGACGGCGGCCGGGAGCGCAGGTGGCGCAGCCGCCGCGCGCGTTCTCGCCAGTGAGTGCGCAATGTGGGTGACGACGCAGGCGGTCCAGGTCTTCGGTGGCTACGGCTACATGCGGGATTACCCGGTCGAGAAAACCATGCGTGACGCAAAGGGGACGGAAATACTGACGGAACCGAACGACGCACTCCGCGAATCCATTGCGGGTGCGCTCTATCCGAACTGACCGCCCGGTCACGAATCGGCGTCCGGGCGCAACAGCCAGCGACGGAGAAGCAATGGAAATCTTCGAGGCGATGCAGCTCCACGAACACGAGCAGGTCCTCTTCTCGTACGAGCCGTCCTGCGGGTACCGCGGCATCATCGCCATCCACAACACCATGCTCGGACCGGCACTGGGCGGCACGCGGTTCTGGAACTACAAGAGCGACTCGGAAGCGATCCACGACGTGCTGCGGCTGTCACGCGGCATGACGTACAAGGCGGCCGTGGCGGGCCTGAATCTGGGCGGTGGCAAGTCGGTGATCATCGGGGATCCGAAGATGCGGCGACGCGAGATGATGTTCCGTGCACACGGCCGGTTCGTCGACTCGCTGAAGGGCCGCTACATCACGGCGGAAGACGTCGGCACGAGCGTCGAGGACATGAGCTACGTCCAGATGGAGACGGAGTTCGTGACGGGTGTGGCGGGTGGATCCGGTGATCCATCGCCGGTAACGGCATACGGCACGTACAGCGGCATCAAGGCGTGCGCCCACGAGAAGTTCGGCGACGACTCGCTCGAGGGCCGGTCGATCGCTGTCCAGGGCGTAGGCCACGTCGGCTACCACCTGTGCAGCTACCTGGCGGCCGAAGGCGCGAAGCTGTGGGTCAACGACATCGACGAAGCCAAGGTCCGCAGTGTCGTCGATGAATTCGGCGCCACGCCGATCGGCGATGACGAGATCTACGGTATTGAGGCCGACATCTTCGCACCGTGCGCACTCGGCGCCGTCGTCAATGACCGGACGATCTCGCAGTTCAGGTTCCAGGTCATTGCGGGCGCGGCGAACAACCAGCTCGATGAGGAACGCCACGGCGACATGCTCGCCGAACGCGACATCCTCTACGCGCCGGACTACGTGATCAATGCGGGCGGGCTGATCAACGTGTACGGCGAACTCAGTGGCTGGTCGCCGGATCGCGCGAAGCGGAAAGCCGGCGAGATCTATGAGACGCTGAAGCAGCTGTTCGAGATCGCGAAGGAACAGGGGATCCCGACGTACGAAGCCGCCGACCGGCTGGCCGAGCGGCGCATCGAGCAGGTTGCACAGCTGAAGCGTACCTGGATCTGAACGAGGAGTCATATGGAATCCCTTCGCGGCCGGGACCCCGAAGTTCACGAGGCGATCACGGCTGAGCTGCACAGGCAGAACGACGCGCTCGAACTCATTGCCAGTGAGAACTTCGCCTCGCCTGCCGTGCTCGAGGCCATGGGGTCCGTCCTCACGAACAAGTACGCCGAAGGCTACCCGGGCAAGCGGTACTACGGCGGCTGCGAGTTCGTCGACATCGTCGAGAATCTGGCGATCGACCGGTGCAAGCAACTGTTCGGCGCCGATCACGCCAATGTCCAGCCACACTCGGGCGCCCAGGCCAACATGGCGGCAATGTTCGCCGTTCTGAAGCCGGGCGATCGAGTGATGGGCATGGACCTCTCACACGGCGGGCACCTGACGCATGGCTCGCCGGTGAACTTCAGCGGCCAGCTGTTCGAAGTGTCGGCCTACGGCGTGGGTGAGGATGGTCGGATCGACTATGGCGCGCTACGCGAGCGAGCGCTGAAATTCAGGCCGCGTCTGATCGTTGCGGGAGCGAGCGCGTACGCACGGGTCATCGATTTCGAGACGATCGCCGAAGTCGCGCGCGAAGTGGACGCAGTGCTGCTGGTCGACATGGCTCACATTGCGGGGTTGGTTGCGGGCGGCGTTCATCCGAGTCCGGTGCCCCACGCGGACATCGTGACATCGACGACGCACAAGACGCTGCGCGGTCCGCGCGGCGGGTTCCTGCTGTGCCGGTCGGAGCTGGGCCGGACCATGGACAAGCAGGTGTTCCCCGGCATGCAGGGTGGCCCGCTGATGCACGTGATTGCGGCCAAGGCGGTGGCCTTCGGCGAGGCCCTGGATCCGACGTTCGCTGCCTATGCAGCGGAGGTGGTGGCGAACGCCCGGACCCTGGCGGATGCACTGATCGGACGCGGTTTCGAGCTCGTGAGCGGCGGTACGGACACGCACCTGCTGCTCGTGGACCTGAGGAACCGTGGTGAGCTGACCGGCAAGCTTGCGGAAGAGGCGCTCGGCCGAGCCGGCATGACGGTGAACAAGAACACGGTGCCAGGCGAGACGCGGTCGCCGTTCGTGACATCGGGAATCAGAATAGGAACGGCCGCACTGACGACGCGCGGCATGGGTGCAGCGGAGTTCGAGCAGATCGGTACGTGGATCGCTGACGTCCTCGAGTCGGACGGCGCGCAGTCGGCAATCGACCGGGTTGCGGCGGAAGTCGGCGAACTCTGCGGGCGGTTTCCGCTGTACGCCGGTCTTCGTCGCGAGCACGCGGCGGACCTGGTTTGAGTACGGGCCGGGCGATCGCATGAACGGTCCCGTTCTCGACGATGCGATACTGGACCGGTTGCGGGAGCGGAATCCGCGGTTCCACGAGTCCGCCTACCTGTTCGTGCTGGCGGCGCTGCATCATGTGATCCACGAACTGCCGGAACCGCGTCACATCAGCGGGCGCGAGCTTGCGACCGGCGTGCGCGATCTCGCGATTCTGCGGTTCGGGCCGATGGCGAGGACCGTGCTCGAGTACTGGGGGATGCGGGTGACGGAGGACGTGGGTGACATCGTGTTCGGCCTGGTCGAATGCGGGATCCTGATCAAGCAGGATGAGGACACGCTCGCGGACTTCAGCGATGTGTACGACTTCGACGAGGCGTTCGAACCGGACTATCCGTGGGGTGAGCCCGGCTGAGTCGACGATCGCTCGGTCCGTCGATCCGGCCGTCGTACCGTTGCCGGCCGGGTCCGGGGAACGCGGCCGGTGAAGGGGGTAGAAACCTGAGGTTTCCCCGGGGACTGCCGGTTGTTGCGCGAATCTCGTCGAGGGGAGGGGTCGAGTCATGGCGGTCGAGGCAACGCACCAGTTTCCAGCCTGCAAGAAGTGCAATGAGGGGACCATGCTGCCACTGTCGGACTACGGTCGGGATGGTGCGCCGATCACGTACAAGGCGTGGGTCTGCTCGAATCCGGAGTGTGGCTTCAACATCAGGATCGACAACGGCGAGATCAGCTTCGGTCGCACGATCGGCCAGAGCTACAAGTAGAAGCGACCTCGCATGAACGCCCGAGGCGGCCGGCGGGCAGTGGCGCGTGCGCAGGTGGACGTGTGGGGCGTGTCGTACCTTCCTCTGCTGACCCCGGTCGAAGCTGCGGCCGTCGACACGGCGGCACGCGAACAGCACGGTGTTCCCGAAGTCGTGCTGATGGAGTCCGCCGGTCGGGCCGCCGCCCTCGTTCTCGATCGTCTGTTCCCGCGCGGCCGGGTGGCCGTGGCCGCGGGTTCCGGCAACAACGGTGGTGATGCTCTGGTCCTGGCCCGTGTGCTGCGCGCATGGGGCCGGGATGTTGTTGTGGTAGCGGCGGGCAACAGCCAGCCGGATGCCGGGCTGCGTCACGGTTTCGACATCCCGATCGAGACCTTCAACGACGATTCGTCGAGGTTCGCGCAGGCGGATGTACTGGTGGACGGCGTTCTGGGGACCGGCGCGCGTGGTGCGCCGCGTGAGCCGGCGGCGACAGTGATCGAGGCCATGAACGCCTCGGGCCGGCCGGTCCTCTCGCTGGACCTGCCGTCGGGCGTCGATGCGGAGAAGGGCGATGTCGAGGGGATGGCGATCCGCGCGGCGGCGACAGTGACTTTCGGCTGGCCGAAGACCGGACTGCTGTTCCAGCCGGCGCGCGGGCGCTGCGGCCGGCTGCTCGCCGTCGAGATCGGCTTTCCTCCACTGCACGTGAGCGGCCGCGATGCCGCCCTGCTGATCACTCCGGACTGGGCGGCGGAACGGCTGCCGCGAAGGTCGCCATCGGCGCACAAGGGAACGTCGGGCCGGCTGCTCGTGCTGGCGGGCACGGACGGCATGGCCGGGGCGGCGGTGATCGCGGCGAAGGCGGCCCAGCGGGCGGGTGCCGGTCTGGTAAATGTCGCGTCGGCGGCATCGAACCGTGTCGTACTCCAGACGGCGGTTCCGGAAGCGATCTTCGTGGATCGCGCCGGCCTGAGCCCGGAAGAGGCGTCGTCCGCTCACGCACTGCTGGCGGGACCGGGAATCGGCACGGACGATGGCGCGTTGAGGGCGCTGGATCGGGCGATCGAGCTGACGGCAGGTCTGCGGACGGCGATCGATGCGGATGCGCTGAACCTGTTCGCGAAGTCACCGGACCGGCTGGCGGATGTGGCGAAGGACCGCGATCTCGTGATCACACCGCACGCGGGCGAGCTGAGCCGGCTGACCGGCGCGACGATCCGCGAGGTCGTGGCGGATCCCGTGGCGGCGGCCCGGGATGCGGCCGGGCGCTTCGGCTGCTCGGTCCTGCTCAAGGGCCAGCCCTCGATCGTGGCCTCGCCGGACCAGCCGCTTCTGGTCAATACGGTCGGCTCTTCGGATGTCGCATCCGCCGGCATGGGCGACCAGCTGTCGGGCGTGACGGGAGCCATGCTGGCGGCGGGCCTGTCCGCCAGGGAAGCGGCGGCGGTCGCGCTGTTCTACAGCGGCCGTGCCGCCGACCTCGCCGGACTGGGACGGTCGCTGGGCCCGCACGACGTGTCCGCCGCACTGTTCCGCGCTTTCGGCCGGGCGGGTGCACGACGCAATCCGACAGGCCTGCCGTTCGTCGTCTTCGATCAGCCGGCCCGGTGGTGAGCGGAACCGCGGTGCGCGCCGCGTTCGCCGCCGCTGGCCTGCTCGCCCTCGCGACATCCGCCGTCGCGGCCCAGCAGCGATTCTACGCGGCCGAGGATCGCATCCTGGTCGGGGATGGCGGGACGGTCCGGGCCATTGCGGCCGGCCCGTTCAACGTCTACGCGGCCGCGGACTTCGGGATACTGGTGTTCGAGATCGCGCGATCGAAATGGAAGCTGCCGCTGCCGTTGCCCGCCGGGATGATCGCCACCAGACCCTCCGCACTGGCCGTCGAGCCGACCGGCGGCACTCTCTGGCTGGGTGCCGAGTCCGGCGACGTCTACACGACGACACCCGGCTTCGACCGCTGGGACCGGGTCCCCGCCGGATTCCGTGGCAGGGTCGACGCCATTGTGACCGGAGCGGCTTCCGGTTCCGGAGCCGTCTACATCCTGGCCGGCGGCGAGTGGCTGCGCATCGAAGGGGGGTCGCTGTTCGCCGAGCGTGTACCGGTCAATGCTCTACCTGCGGCGGCTGCCGAACGCGCACGGCGCTCGCCGGACGACCCCCGGTTCGGTGCCGCCCGTGGTACGCTCGGGCTGGATGCACGGAACCGGCGCTGGCAGCTCACGGACGTCGTGGCCGGACGCGAACCCGGCGAGTTCTGGGTGGCGACCGACGGAGGCGGTATCGTCCGCGACGACAACCGGTCCAGCCGGACGGACTGGTTCCGCTACGGCCTGGCCGGCACTGGCGCGGCGACGGTGGCGCTGCTGGATGGCGCGATCTGGATCGGGGGTGACGGCCGCGATGCCCGCAGCGGTGTCGCCTTCACGAATCCCGACCTCGGCACCTGGGATCAGCAGTTCCGGGACGACGGCGCGCCCGGTGGATTCGTCGCGGAGATCGTCCGCTTCGGCAATGCCATTTGGTTCGCCGCTGACGATGGCCTGTTCCGTCTGGCCGCCCGGCCCGAGCCCGGAACACGTGGCCGCTGGAGCCGGTTCACGAACGCCGACGGCCTGGGCTCGAACCGCGTCCGTAGCCTGCGCCCGGCGGGCGGCCTGCTCTGGGTCGGGACGGACGGCGGGTTGACCTCGTTCGACACGGCTGGAGCCGCGCTGCGGCAGCCGCTGTTTCCCGGACGGCGGGTCAGCCGCACGGCGGCTCGCCACGACACGCTCTTCATTGCAGCGGATGACGGCCTGTTCACCTTCGTCACTGCGGGCGGTCGGTCCGGCGCCACAGAGGCAACACCCCGGCCGTATGGCCGCTCACCGGCGCTGCGTGGGCGCGTTACGGACGTCGTGTCGGACGATGCGCACACGTTCGTGATCGTGGACGGCTCGCTCCTGGATGCGGATGGTACCGGCGCGCCGATCCGCGATGTTGCGATCGACCGGATCCGGCCGCTGTTCCGGCTGGCGCTGCACGGAGGACAGTTGTGGGTGGCGGGCGCGCACGGCATTGCCCGGCGCGACCCGGCCACACGGGCCTGGCAGGCGTTCACGGTGCCGGAAGACGTGCCCGCCAGTCCGGTGGTGGATGTGCTCGTGGACGGCGATCACGTGTGGGCGGCAACGCCCGCTGGCGCGATCCGGCTGCGCTGGCGATGAGCGGCGGTCCGGTGGGGCACTTCCGACGCACCCGGGCGATGGGTCCGGTCCGGGCGGCCGCAATCCGGCTGCGCCGGCAATGAAAGCGCGGGTCGGTGAATTCGAGCTGATTCGGCGAGCGCTCGAGCAGGACGCGCGGATACGGGC
>Ga0055448_10000029_pt1 | contig 29932 bp, 28 predicted proteins | sample China_Galinas_PW_4_FD_57744 | JGI IMG/M metagenome (GOLD analysis project Ga0055448, IMG submission 57744) | Wetland microbial communities from San Francisco Bay, California, USA, that impact long-term carbon sequestration - China_Galinas_PWA_D2 | ecosystem: Environmental > Aquatic > Marine >... | reverse complement strand
GGATAGAGCGACGGACTTCTAATCCGTAGGTCGCAGGTTCGAATCCTGCCGGGCACACCAATTTCACCTTTTTTTAATTCAAGCATTAATTAAATTCGGTCAATTTTTTAATCATTTCTGCCTCTTATTCAAAAATTAAATAAAGAAATCTGTTTATTAGTTAGAAAGAAGGGCTGTTGCAAAACCCCCTAGAATAGGGTATTTTGTGATTAATGGGCAATTGGGGGTTATTTTTTATGAAAATTATATCATGTCTAAAATCTTTACTAAAAAATCTCATTGGCTCAAATAAGAATAAAGTATCTCAATTAAACGAATTAAAATTGAGTCATAATAAATTAGAGCGCTTTTTTAAGTGTAGACGCTGCTTTTATCTTCAATATAGATTAGGGATGAAATTGCCAACTCTAGGCGGCTCATTTGCACTAAGTAATGCTGTGGACCATCTTTTAAAAAGAGAATTTGATCAATATCGAACCAAGCAGGAACCACATCCTGTTTGTGTAAAATATTCTATAAGTGCAATTCCTTTTGACCACTCAGAATTTTCCTCATGGCGTAAAAATCTTTCTTATTTAATTCCCAACACAAACATAACTATTGGTGGAAAGCTTGATGATGTTTGGATCAATAAGAGAAATCAAGAATTAATAGTAGTCGATTATAAATCTACATCCAAAAAAGATGGTATTGATCTTAATATGGAAATACCTTCGCATTGGAAGCGACAAGTGGAAATTTATCAATGGATTTTGCGTAAAAATGGATTTTCAGTTTCTGATACTGCTTACTTTGTTTACTGCAATGCTAAAAAAAGTTTAAATCGGTTTGATAAAAAGCTTTTATTTGATATAGCACCTCTCTCGTATAAGGGAGATGATTCATGGGTGGAAAAAATAATAGAAGATGCTTATGAATGTCTGAAATCAAATCAAATACCTGAAGTAAGTGAAGGATGTGATTATTGTAAATATTGGGAAGGTGTAAGAAAATGCATAGAAAAAATATTATAGCAGAATTATTTACTTTTTTTACTTCATTAATGAGAAAAATAAAATATTGGTTAAGTTTGTGTATAGACAAACTAAGAGAAGCTGAAAAATTACGTAGGAAAGGAGAAACAGCATATGATTATGCTAAAGAACAATCTAGAATTGATACTAGAGTTGCTCTTTCTAAGATTCAAAATCAATTAGACAATTTTTCATTTCAAAGTGTTTTTGAACCCAAACAATATGAATCTGAATGGTTTGGCAGAGAAATTCCCCAAATGGCTACAACCGAGGAGCAAATTAAATCTTTGCTTTTAAATATTGAAGGACCTTATGGTATCAATTTGCTTAAGCCTCAAAGCGTTAACTGGTTGTCACCATTGTTAGATGATGTGCAAAACCGAGATAATAAATACTATGACAATAGGATAAAGAAAATCCGAAAGCACATAGAATATGTACATTCTAAACTAACCAAAGATATTGAGAGGGCAAATAAGCTTAGAGAAGCAAATATTAAGGGAGAAAAGTCCGCAATAGAAGAAATTGCTTTCCTAACTTTGCTTAAATATCCTTTTCCAGAAATTTTCAGGGGTAAAACAGATATTTTGTATGATCCAGAAAATCGTATTATTTTGATTTTGCTAGAAATTCCTGACTTATCTTCGATTTCGATTGTGAAACAGAAAAAAAGAAAATATGATTGGGGAGATTGGGTAGAGATATCTACTAGAGTTCAGAAAAAACTTAAAGAAGATATTTTATATTCACTTTGCATTCGAACAGGATATCTTGTGGCCAACTCTGATACCAGCAATAATGTTGACCTTGTTACAGTAAATATTAAACAGAATTGGACTGACCCTGCTACAGGTTCACTCAAGACAGGAACGGTTGCTTCTCTTCAAGCCTCTAAAAAAGATTTTTGCTCATTACAACTAGATCGGATTGAACCGAAAGCATGCTTTCGGCATCTAAAGGGAGTATCCACTCCATCAATAGAGAATATCTCTGCCATTAAGCCGATTTTTGATTTAGATATGAACGATCGAAGGATAGTAGAAAATAAACAGGTAAGTGAATCTTTAGATCCTAATGCTAATTTAGCAGCAATGCCATGGGAAGATTTTGAGCATTTAGTTCGTCAATTATTTGAGTGGGAATTTGGCAACAAAGGTATCGAAGTAAAAGTGACATGTGCTTCTCGAGATCGAGGAGTTGATGCTATTATGTTTGACCCAGATCCTTTAAAAGGAGGTAAATATGTTTTACAAGCTAAGAGATATAATCGAACAGTAGATGTAGCAGCAGTAAGGGATCTCTATGGAACCGTTGTTAATGAAGGCGCAAATCGAGGTATTTTGGTAACTACAAGCAGGTATGGACCAGATACCTACGAATTTGCTAATGGTAAGCCCATTTCATTGGTTGATGGACAACATTTAGTTCAGATGCTTACAAAACATGGCAAAAATTACCACATCAAATTAGAAAAATAGTTATAACTTTTACTCTCTTTTCATATATTAAATTTTTTAGTTGCAGGTAGTTTATTTCATATACTTCTTGAATTCAGTAAATAATCTTTTATTTATCTCAAGTTTATGCAGCTTCTTGCTTTTCTTCTTCAACAAACAATTCACTAAACTCATCTGCAATTCGTTTTAAATCGTTTTTTATTTCATCAGAAATATCTTCAGGTTTCTTATCATTATCATCTCCTTCTTCATTAGGAGACCGAGACCTCTCTCCTCTAGATTTGTTTTAATTATTTTCTGACGATTCTTTAGTTTTGATATTTTTAGACTTAGATGCTTGTTCTTTTCTTTTGTTTACAAAATAAGCTGTCTCTTCGTCTGAAGTGTTACTCTTAGAATTCAAATGAAATGCTGGATTAGAAGAATTCTGACAAGACTTATTTTCATTTTTTTTACATATCAAATAGAGAGTTCCTACCAAAAAAACACCCCCAGCAATTGTTAACCCCACAGGATTAGCTACAGCTGGAAGAACCGAAATTACCACGGAAGTAGCACCAAATGTTATAGCATCAACATTGTGGACTAAAATATCAGAATTAGTAATACAAAAATGACTATTCTTAACAGTAATAGTGTATAAGGTTGTAGAAATTTCAGCATTTTATACGGAGTTTACTAAACAATTATCACATAAATAATCTCCTACTTTTATATCTTTAGCTTGAATCCAAGTTTGTTTTTGAGGTAAATAAAATCTTTGATGAATTCCAGCTTGAATAATATCATTACTTGTTACAATTCTAACTAAAGTAGAAACATGCTGAGTAGAAAGAGTATTATTGGAGCTTCACAATATTGATGCATACTATTATATGTAACTATTCGATCATAAATAGTTAAAGATGAGATAGTTTTATAACCTTCATTGACAATAGTATCTGCAGTCAGACCTTCTTGTGCCAATAAAGATGTATTAATAAGCAAAGTCCAATATATAAAAACTATTAATATAGAAAATTTACTCAAAATAATATCTTTTTTTGAAAATAGATACTCAGCACAGAAATTTATACTCTTTTTCCTAGTTAAGTAAACTAGAAGCTTACCATTCCTATCTTCTCTTCATTCTTTTATAAATAATTCCCTAATCCCCCGCCTAACTCATAGATAAAACATCTTTTTTATTGTATATACCTAAATTCTAATAAGGCTATAAAGAGGAAATAAAATAGATATGAAAAAAACTATAAGATCAACAGATAGAAAAGCTTCTATTATCAATGCTGCTCGCATTTATTTATTAATAAAAAAATAAATATTGCATCAATCTACTTAATCTAGTCTTCTTCTTTTAAATAGATAATCGTTATGAGTTCCATCCCAACCAGGATTGTCTATGCGATTATAATTTGAAAAACAACTCATAAGATCATATCCTCTCTCATAAAGAAAAGACACTATCTCTTTATAATGATTATTTCTTATTTCAATAAGAAGATAATCGAAGGTTGTTCTATCAAAATCTATTCCTTTTAAAACATTAAATTCATATCCTTCCACATCTAAAGAAAAAAAATTAATATGCTGAAGTTCACATTCATCAAGAACTGACTGAAGACTTCGCATAAGAACTTTTTCATTACCGGTATGTCCTGATTGAAACCCAGACATAGGACCCCCATTGAAACAACCATATGCATAGGTATTATCTTCTTTAAATGATCCCAAGGCGCACTGAAAACATTTTGCATTAGGACGATTCTTACATAATTCTGTAAAAAATTCTTGAAAAGGTTCTATTAAAATACCAGTCCATTCATAAGAATCTTCCAATAATTTAGTATTAGAAGGAACTAATCCCGTATATGCCCCTACTTCAATAAAAGTTCCATTTTTAAAATTCATTATTCTAGCTAATTTATGATCAAAGGGAACTCTATTAGAATCTTTTTGTGAATATGTTTTTGAAGGAATTTCTAATGAAATTAGCGAACAATGTATTAAAAAAATAAATAAAAAACCTACCCTAGAACAAGGGTATCTCTCCCAACATATCATTTATATTTACTCCTCTCTTTTTTTATTAACTCTCTCTTCAATCACTCCTCACTTTGCTTTTCTTCTTCAACAAACAATTTGCTAAATTCATCGGCAATACGTTTCAAATCGCTTTCTATTTCATCGGAGAGATCTTGAGTTTCTTCAATCGTACGATACACTTCTTCGTATACTGATTTCACGTAGCTGACAAAGCGATTAGCAAAGGTACGAACTTTTTTAAGTGGGATTGGATCAAGATAATTTTCACGCAATAGAAATAACATTAATACTTGATCAACAAATGAATAGGTAACATATTGTGGTTGCTTGAGAAGTTGTATCGCAATTGCGCCACGCGATAATTTGCGTTGCGAAATTTCATCGAGCTCAGTACCAAATTGAGCAAAATCAAGTAATTCATGATATTGCGCTAATTCAAGACGCAATGCCTTAGTAACTTTTTTCATTGCTTTTGTTTGTGCAGCACCACCAACCCGAGATACCGAAAGTTCTACATTCACAGCAGGCCGTACGCCTTGGTTAAATAATTTGGTATCCAAGAATATCTGGCCATCAGTGATTGAAATTAAGTTTGTTGGAATATATGCAGTAATATCATCACTTTGAATTTGCACAATCGGTAATGCGGTGATTGAACCGCCATTAATTAATTTTCCCGCACGTTCAAGCAATCGTGAATGCAAATAAAACACATCACCGGGATATGCTTCACGCCCTGGTGGCCGGCGTAATAATAAAGACATTTCACGAAAGGCAGTTGCATGATTACTTAACGTATCATAGACAATCAATACATCTTTACCCTGATCCCGGAAATATTCTCCAATGGTACAACCAACATACGGTGCAAGATATTGATTCAATGCTGTTTGCCCAGCATCAGCACTCACGATGGTGGTATATTCAAGTGCCTCATTTTCTTCAAGTAGCTGAACTAAGCGCGCAATATTTGCTTGACGTTGTGCAATAGAAACGTAAATACAAATAACGCCTTTTCCTTTTTGATGCAAAATGGCATCAACTGCTACTGCAGTTTTTCCAGTATTACGATTACCGATAATCAATTCACGTTGCCCTCGGCCAATTGGTACTAATGCATCAACTGCAACAAGACCTGTTTCTAATGATTGATTAATAGGGGAACGATCAATAATAGGTGCTACAGCTGCTTCAACTGGCCGTAATTCTGTTGTTTTAATTTCCCCTGCTGCATCAATAGGATTACCTAACGCATTTACCACACGTCCAAGCATCGCATCACCCACCGGCGCTTTAAATACTTCACCTGTTCTTCTGGCAACTTCAAGTTCGGTAACCGGGATAGAATTGTATAATAAAAATATTGCAACTGAATCTTCATCTAAATTAAAGATGATACCACGATTTCCTTGGGCAAAATTAATAAGTTCCCCATACATTGCATTATTTAAGCCATGTACATGGCAAATGCCATCACCAACTTGAACAACTATCCCAATCTCTTCAAGTTTTTCCTCAGGTACTCCCTTAAGTGATTTCTCGAATAAGGATACTAAATCAGTACTTTTCATTTTCATTTAACGTTCCTCATTTCACCCAGAAGAAACGCTTGATACACTTGTTTGATTTTTTTATCAATCGAGTATTCCCATAAAAACGTTTCACTTTGCATTTTAATTCCCGCAATCAATGCAGGATCAATCGTATATTTCTCTATAATATCGCAGTCAGTTTGTTGCGCAAGAAACTTAACTAATTGAGTTTTTTGTTGTTCATGTAACGGAGCCGAACTAGCAATCATAAATGGCATAATTCGATGTTTTTTACGATATAACGCCGCAGCTCGTGCAAATACTAATGGCAGCAATTCGCCACGCTTATGATCAATCAATAAATTCATAATATCAAAACAACAATCAGGCAATTGATACTCATCGCGCAAATGTTTTTCTAAAAGTTGCTTTTTTGTTCCATTTGATAAAAGTGGCATTTTTAAAAAAAATAATGCCCATCGATTACGTTTAAAATCACGGGCAAACTGATCAATATGTTCATAATCAGCACGTGAAATAGTATCACCACACCAATTTAAAAATGCCATCGCATATTTCTTTATGAGCACTGCTTGCTGATCCATCAATGCCCTTTATCGATTTGTTGAATGAGTTCTTCTACAAAGTGACTATTTTCTGAAGCTTGTGAAAATTTTTCAGTAAGCGTCTGCCGAACTTCTTTAAAAATATCGGGCAATAGTTCCCGCTCCATAAGTTCTTGCGAAATTCGTTTTGAACGTATTTGACGCAATACACCAACTCTTTCTGCATTCTCTTTAGTTTCTTGCTCATGTTGTGTAATAGCTTTTTGATATTGAGCCTGCCACTGATCTACCTTTTCAACAAGCTCTTTACCACGCGCTTCTTGCAATTCAATCGAGCGATTGAGCTCATGAACACGCCAAATAAGCATACGCTTTTGTTCAACTAGCCCTTGCATATGAGCTTCTTTTTCACTCATTTGCTCGCATATCATATCCAGCGCATATCGCTTGAATAAATATATTATTACGCCAACTAATGCCGCAAAATTAAGTATTCGAAATACAAAAGCTATTATCGTACTACTCAACATGAGCGATCCTTGAAATCAATTGCTGAACAAGTTCATTTTTATATGCCTGCTTTTCCTGTGAAGAAACTTGTTTAATTGGCAATTCTGCTAGTGCATGCTGCACGATCGGAAATACCACATACTCAAGATCAGGGGTTTGACGAGAAAAGTATGATTGATAAGACAACCAACGTGCATATTTTTTGCTTTCACCCAATGCAATTTTATTTTTTTGATCTTCGATTGCGTGTACAAGTATATCTTGCTCACCTTGCTCTTGTGTTACTGCATGCCACACCGGAGTAAATAAAAAATAGCGCAGTAATAAATAAGCGATCAAAAAATGAAATGCTTGAATGAGCAGCGTGATATTTATATCCATATTTTACACTGCACCAATTGAAATAATTATCCACGAAAAATTAAAAAGAGCGAAATAACTAACGCATAAATAGCAGATGTTTCTACCATTACCATGGAAAGAAACATGGTGGCCCGAATTTGACCAGCATTTTTAGGATATTTACCAATATTTTCGCACGCCTTCATGCCAACAAGTCCCTGCCCTATTGCCGGTCCCAAACCGCCCAAGCCCATCGCTATTGCGGCACCAAGAAACGCTGCTGCTTTTGCATAAACTTCTAGATTTTCCATGCGAATCCTTTACATAAAAAGGTTACTTGCGACTGTCTTGTTCAAAACTACCGCGCTTTTACCCACATTTACAAGGATATCGTTTGTTGTGGTTTACTCAAGTATGAATTCGAAAAAGATGGGGTAAGCTCCTGCATAAACGTATTAACTTGTTGTATCAATTCATCCTGATACGCACTGTCTGATTCAAACTCTTGAGCACAATCAAGTATTAATACGGGAACTTCTTGTAGTGTTGGTAAAATACCTTCTTTTTTTTGTAACCACGTATCATGACGATCATGAAGCTGTTTTAAATAGTCTAATGAAACAGTTGCTTCTTCCTGACGATCTCGTTTAATTAACCGCTGATAACATATTTCTGGATTAGTACGTAAATAAATAAAACCAGCTGGTTGGGTAACATATTGTTCAACTAACCAGGCAAACCATTCTTGATATAATTTCCATTCAAGCGCATTCATATGGCCATTCTCGAATGCATTTTTTGCAAAACAATAGCGGTCAGAAAAAACTGAACGTTCAAGTACCGAAATTGGATACGGATTTTGTTTCATCTGCTCTTCTTGCGCACGAACTCTGGTAACAAAAGCATATGATTGAAACGTATACGCCCAACGAGTGGTATCAGTATAAAAACGTTCAAGTAAATTATCTTTTCCCGTGCCAACTGATTGCCATTGATCAACTGGTTCATAAATAACTGGTACCGTAAGATACTCTTGAATGATATTCAAAAACGTAGACTTGCCAGCACCTATATTCCCTTCAAGAACAACATATTGTGGTGTTTCTGATTGGGCGCTCTTCACGGATACCTCATAAAAAAATAATATACATAAAATCATTTCTGCTTGATTGAGGATAGCAGAAAAAAACAAAATACGATAAGCTTTGTTTTCGTTAATAAAAAAGGAAATCTCATTACCAAAACACCATAATTACTATGAACTTTTTCTTTAAAACTACCCTTTCGCTTATACTTACCTCAAGCATTCCTGCACTCATCATGCCGATGAACTTTGATGATATCGATATTTTTAATGATCCATTGGTAAATGCATTTGTTGATGAAAATGATTGGAGTATTTATCGGGATGCATCTGATATTGTTACCTGTCTCGATGATCTTAAAATCATTGATCTGCTTAAAATACGATTCTTTTTACGCACAAGCCCGCTCAATAGCCGTAGTGTGTTAGATCTACCAAGCTTCATCCCGTTTCGTGATTATGAAAAAAGCAAAACATTTGGTTTTCATATCTTTTATAATGAAACAGCCCGCATGGCATTTGTAAAAAATCGCTCTGATGTCAGCGCCTATCTTGCAATAAAAACCAGAGAATTGCGTGAAGCAATACGAGCTACCCTGGAAGAAATTAATAAATTAATAGCACCACTTGATATTGATACCGATATGGTGCTTGCTTTGTTTGAAAATCTTACTGTACAAGAACGGCGCGCCGGTTTGCTCTTATACTTCATGCGTTCATTTGAAAAATGGTACTTTGAAGCACAAATGCCACTGTATTATCGTGAACGTAATTATTTTTTAACTGAAGAAGAACAAAACTTTGTTGAACAAGAGTTAGGCCAAGCAGATCCTGAAGATCAAGCTGATCTTGAAAAAAATCATCTTATTAGCGATCGTTTTGGCGGTGGTGATTTGCGCATGTATCTTGGTTATAAGCTGCAAGATGAAGGTAATTGGGAGACAATGCTTGGAGGATTTATAACGTTCCCGATCTCATTTACCATTGGCTCTGGCTTTTTCGGCTCAGTGTATAAAAAAAATTGTTGCCCTCCATTATTTGATCTTGCACTTCTGTGTGGTGATGAAATAGATGGCGAATTAATAGAAGAACAAGGCGAACAATTTTTACTCAAAGCACTTGATAATACATCAGGTACATTGCTCGATACGCATTTAGGACGCAATAAACATGTTGGACTTGGGGCCTTTGCTCGTTTTAAAACACCACTTTCTTATTTTATTGCATTGCCATGGGCAACTAATTTTGTATTTAAAACACAATTTTCATGTGAATATCTTACGCCAGCAAATCAAGTACGTGGTTTTGTAGAAAAAGATGATTCAAGAGATTTTGAAGGACGAACTTTTCAAAATCTTCCGGAAAAAGAAGCTGAAGAAGCGCTTGCTTTTCTTACTCAAAAAATAACTGATCGTTTGTTCCCATTCAATTTATGTACGCGCGTACAACCGGGTTTCATTTTTCATTATAATTCAAAATTTGTATATGAATGTCCCCGTGTTGGTTTTTATGTTGGTTCAGATTATTGGTTGCAAACTCAAGAAAAACTCAGCAATATAAGAAGACCACGTCGTTTAAGAGGAAAAACTCTCGATATAGAAGCGGCGCGTCTTCCATTAGCATTCCAGGGCAAAGTTTCTGGCGGGGTTTTCGGGAAACATGTCGGCGATCGTAATCGTATATGGACTTTTGGCCTGAATGTTGAATTTCCAACATGGAACTCTGGAATTGGTGATGATATTACTATTACGTTTAATGTAGATGTAAATTTCTAACCTTTCATCATACAGGGGTGATTGTATGAAAAAGTTGTTTTGCACGTTTATGCTGGGCATGTCGCTTTTTGCTTGTGCAAAAAACACAAAACCGGTTGCAAATATCGTACTAAAGCTTCCTGCTCTTAAATTTCTTGATGGTAAATCATACGGCATCGATGGACGCACGGTAGGATTTATGCTCCATATTCGCCGGGACATTCTCTTTATGCTTCATGGTGGCCATTATCGCAATCTTGCAATGGTTTTTGACGCAATTGCAGAAAAACTTACAACCACTATTGATCTTGCTCAAAAACTTCAAAAAATGGTGAGTGAACTTGCTGATCTGCGCCTCAATCAAGTTGAAGGTAAAAAGAAACAAGAGCTTCACAAAGTACGTGAGGATTTTGATAATCTCAAAACCAATTTTTCTATTACTTCATTAGTTGAATTACAAGACAAAATTAAAGCTCATAGAAATGAATTTACCAAAGAAGAATATGAAAAAATCACTGAACTTCTTGAAAGCTGTTTGATTGCAGTTAAAGAATATTTTGCTGCAACCGTACGGCCATTTATGGGACAAGCACGCGGTACCAAAGAACAAATGTTAGTTATTATCGATGAATGGTGTAGCCGTTCTGAAAGAACTAAATCTCAATTACTTAAATGGGCAGAAACTCCTGAAGGCAAAGAGATGAAAGCATTTGATACGCATATCACTTCATTCAAAATGCTCGAAGAATTCTGTGATGATTTAGTGCACTTCTTAGAATCACTTATTCGCAGTTGCCCAAAAGGCCAACAACAATTTAAACAAATGCTTTCAGAGCAAAAACAACAATAATACGTTATGAATCAGACAGAAGAGCTTACCGGCACCATTGATAAATTTGTTTTTCAAAGCACTGAAAATGGTTTTTCTGTCTGCATTGTTCAGTTGGCCAAAAAACAAACTGCTACCGTATGTGGTTATATGCCCAATATCACTGCAGGACAACGCATTACAGCGCGCGGATCCTGGGTTATGCATCCAAAATTTGGTAAACAATTTCAAGCAACTGAATGCAGTGCCGTATTACCAACAAGTATTGTTGGCATTCAAAAATATTTAGGTTCCGGATTGATTAAAGGGATCGGCCCTAAATATGCCGAAAAATTGGTTGGCTATTTTGGTACTGAGGTTTTGGAAATTATTGATACTCAACCAGAACGCCTCAAAGAGGTTCCCGGCATTGGCCCGAAGCGCATTGAAACTATTATTACGGCATGGCAAGACCAGCGTGAAATTTCTCGCGTTATGGTTTTTTTGCAAGATAAAGGTATTTCTACCGCATATGCTACCAAAATTTATAAAAAATATGGGCAACAATCTATTGCTATATTGCAGGAAAACCCGTATCGCCTTGCTGATGAAATTTGGGGCATTGGCTTTAAAACTGCCGATGAAATTGCCCAGTCAATGGGCATCGCACGCGACTCAGTAAAACGAATCTGTTCAGGCATGTTATTTGGTATTGCGCAAGAAACACAAAATGGCCATCTGTATGTTGAGCTCGAAAAACTAAAAACACAAACATATAAACTTCTAGAACTAAGCCCTGAAGAACATGGTTCATTGTTAACCACTGCGCTCCATGATTTATATAATAGCGATAAAATTAAATTAGTTACCTACCAAGAACAGCATTTTGTAACCCGAAGTATGTTTTATCATACGGAAAAACAGGTTGCCCATTTAATACAACAACTCATACAACAAAAAAGTAATCTTGATCTTGATATACAAGCAGCATATCATGCCTTGCGCGTGCCGGCTCATGCACATGACATTCTATTGAATACCGAACAACAACAGGCCGTTCTTGCTTGTTTACAACATAAAATCAGTGTAATTACCGGCGGGCCGGGAACGGGTAAAACAACAATTATCAAAAAATTATTAAACTTACTTGATGATAACAATGTTTCATATAAATTAGCGGCCCCAACGGGCCGGGCGGCAAAACGAATCACAGAAAGCACAAGCCGTCATGCTGAGACGATTCATCGATTGCTTGGCTTTGATGTTGCCTCATATTCATTTGTGCATAATCAACACAATGCATTGAAAGCAGATTTTATTATTATTGATGAAGCATCCATGATTGATATTTTTTTGGCGCAAGCAGTTTTAAAAGCGGTAGCCCATACGAGTCATCTAGTATTTATTGGCGATATTAACCAGCTTCCTTCAGTAGGAGCCGGCAACTTTCTCAACGATTTAATTTCAAGTGAAATTGTTTCTGTCACTCATTTAAAAGAAATTTTTCGCCAAGCACAAGATAGTATGATTGTAGTAAATGCTCATCGGGTAAATAGCGGCGAATTTCCCCTCAAGCCATCTGAAGGAACAAAAAAAGATTTTTTTATGATGAGCGAACAAGATCCTCAAACAGCTTGCGCTCGCATCACTTCTTTTGTAAGTAAAAAACTTCCTGCTTTTGGTATTACCCCAGCAAAAGCCGTGGTACTAACTCCCATGAACCGCGGGCCAATCGGCACGCATAAATTAAATCATGACCTACAGCAGGTACTCAATCCAGGTCGCACTGACAATCAAGTTTCTCATGCTGGTTCTTCATTTAAAATTGGTGATCGGGTCATGCAAATGCGCAATAATTACGACAAATCAGTTTTTAATGGTGATATGGGGGTAATTGATATGATCAATAGTACCGATAAAGAAGTAACAATCATATTTGGCGGCCGTACGATTACCTATGATTTTAGTGAGCTTGATGAACTCACTCTTGCCTATGCTATTACCATTCATAAAAGCCAAGGTTCAGAATACGATGCAGTAATCATTCCTATTTTTATGCAACATTTTATGCTGCTCCAACGGAATTTACTCTACACTGCTATTACACGGGCGAAGAAATTGTGTATAGTAATTGGGCAGATGAAGGCAATTGCAATCACCCTTAAGAATGTAAAAGGACGTGAACGAATTACCTTTTTAAAACAATTTCTAACTTCTGATTTACAATGCCGATAAAAAAATTATTTTTCTTAGTATGCTTGATAGTAAGTACACTCAGTGCATCTTCTCCATTCACGATCATGCTCGATCCAGCAGGAGATGCCAAGCATACGGGACGCATTATCACTGACTGTTTCGAACGGGGTATTACACTACAATTTTGTGAAGAACTTAAAAAAATACTTGAACAGTTGCTCCCTGATATTCGTGTTGTGTTAACCCGATTTCCTGGAGAGACATTGCAAGAATTACAAAATGCTAGTTTTGCTAATCGATTACAAACTAATCTATATTTGAGCATTCATTTTTATCAGGAACATAAAACTAAACCTGATTTATTTATCTATCGCTTTTCATATGAAAATTTAATGCCATTACCTTCACAAAAAACTCATGTCTATCCATATGATAAGGCCTATATTCCTCATGCATCATATACCCAACAATATGCTGATCAAATAAAACAAACTCTTTCCTCATCTTCATGTGCAAAAAAATGTACCATCAATGGCGTTTATACGCTTCCCTTTAAACCACTTATTGGGATCACAGCTCCCGCAATTGGTATCGAAATAGGATTGAAAAATAAAGAACAGTGGCGGGAATATTTATATGCAATTGCTGATAGCCTGCAGCCTATATTGGTGGGAGTATCATGAATAAACTTGCGTGGCTTTATCTTATATTGGGCATACTTCTCTTTATCAGTGGCATATTATTTTATATGTATCAGCATAATATTCTTATTATTCGTTATCCTTCATATCAACATGAAGTACATCGATTTTATCAGCAGCGTATCATTTCTAAAAAACCAATTACCTTTTATTATTGGCATACTCATCAATGGCATAAAGAACGCACTGAATTGATTTGGCATGATGATCTGGTGCGTAACCTTCATTATTTAATCAATAGCTGGCTTACCTTTCTTGATGACGAAAATATCATGCAAAAAAAAGTAAACCTGCAAACGGTATTGCTTTCTGAAAATAAACAAACTGCCTATCTTTCATTCGATCGTAATCCTCTCAATAAAGAAGAGTCAACTTGGGAAAAATGGCATTTTATTGAAGGACTCTTAAAAACAGTGCGTGATAATGAGTTACCTATCACCCATATTCTATTTCTAGTTCACCATCAACCACTGCATGATCTTCATCTTGATTTTATTAATCCATGGCCTACAGCTGGTTTTTTGAGTTAACTTTCAAATGGGTAATAATCATATCACGATAAGTTTCTATATTGGATACTTTTTTTCCCGATTCTTTTGCCCGCTCGTCCCAATCACGCATTTTAAGTTTATCTTTGAAGAGTGGATCCTGTTCAAATTGAGCTGCTTCATTGGCCGTCATTGGCCCTCCTTGATAGATCAATGTTTGTTTACTCGCGGGCGAAAGGCGCTCATAATACTCTTCATTTTTATACACCAAATACCGTTTTGCCTGTACATGCCCTTCAATTAACTGTGCAACTCGTTCGGAAAATCCATTTTCTCTCACAAAAAGCGCCCCTATATGATCATGCTGTTTAATTCCGTAACTCCCCATATTCTCAACATGTTGAACACATATATGCCCAATATCATGCAATAAAGCGGCAATAATCATTTCATCATCAGCGCCATCCAATTGTGCTTCATAAGCTGCTTGTAATGCATGTTGTTCTTGCGTTATTGCTTCTCCATAATGCTGAGCACCCAACTCACTTTTATAAAGATTAATTATGGTATCAGCAACCGTTTCCGGTGATACTGCTGAAAGAATGCTTGCATATAAAAAGAGCCCTAACAGGCTGATTAAAAATTTCATTTCTACTCTCCTTGATATTTTATAACTCTTGAACCAATCCGATCGTATCATATACAGTGAATCTGAGAAATTCATATTTTAAGGAGATAAAAATGGTTGGATTTTTAAAAGATATGTCACGTGGTACCAAAGGATTTTTACTTATGGTAACCGGCGCTGTTTTACTGTTAAATACGCTTGGCATCATTAAACAAGGATTAAGTAGCATTATTATTATTGGTTCAGTTATTATGCTTGTGGTGGGTTTTATGATGATTGATGGTCATACTAAAATACAGAAACTGTTGAGTGGCAAAAAAGATTAAAAATAAGTGATATTTTTCCCGTTCACCTGCAATGTGTAGTGGAATGGATATTAAGTATTATCAGATTTAATATCGGTGCCAAGTGAGCCAATTGTTTCACTTGGCATTGCTGTTGGTTGTCCAATCATAACACGTACTGGTACCGCGATACGAATATTATGTTTACGCAGTGCTTCTACCACACTAATACGTACATTGCTGGCAATATCCCATAAATCAAGCGTATAATTTGAACTCAAGAATCCGCGCATCATAAACACAAATCCTGAATCACCAAAGCTATCTAATCGTACTACTGGTTTAGGATTTTTCAAAATGTAGGGCGATTCATCAAGCACTTTTAATAATATCTCTCGTACTTTTTTGGGATCTTCTTTATACGGCACAGTGAGTAAAATGTCATTAAATGCTACAAAACCACGTACATAATTCCAATTAATAATCGGCTTACTTAAAATCATCATATTAGGAATAATAATGGTGGTACTATTTTTTTGCCTCAATACTACTGAACGCGGACTAATCCGGCGTACCACTCCTTGATAACCGCCTTCTTCGATGCGAACAAAATCACCAATTTTAATCGGCCGTTGTACTAGAATAATGAAGTAGGCAACTACGTCACTAATCGGATCTTTAATAACCCAACCAATACCAACTGCAAGACCACCAACTAAGAATATAACAAATGAACCAAGTCCTGCTTGTTGAAAACCAATAATACAGGCAATAATTATGATTAAATAACGGGCTAAACTCGATACGGTATTTTGTACTCCAACATCAACCAATAAGATGTCAAATATTTTGCCAAGTACAAAACGATTGATCCAAAAAGCAACAACAAAACCACCTATAATAAAACCAATAATTTGCAAAATCGTATAAATAGAAATTGGTGGTTCAACATTTTTTCCCGTCAGCGGCGCTTGCAACCAACTGGAAATATCATGCCAACTATCGATAGAAGCAATTGGTTCTGGCCATCCCCAAATTTTGGCAACAAATATAATACCGAATGTTGTAAATAAGAGAAAAATACCAATTACTGATAGTCCATACCATGTTTTTGCATAGGAAAAACGTTCTTTTGTTACCTGTCCTTCTGATGAAAAGAATACACGCGATGAACTACGTTTCAGTACAACATGTACCCAAATAAGAAGCCGTATCAAAAGTGCCGTACAAAATACGCGCCATAATACATAGCGAACATATTGACCAAATCCTACGTACGGATTACTCATGACAATAATGGCAATTAATACCCCAAGAATGAGATAATAATAGCGATCAACTTGTTCATGAATCCATGCCCACCATTCATTTTTAGTGGTAATAAGATTTAAAATTTGCTCTTTGGTAATTAAGAAAATCAGAGAAACTTGCACAATAATAAAATTAATCGCAAGCAAAATATCACGTAGTTCTGATTTGCGATAATTTCCTAAAATAAATGCTTCACGGAAAAATAATATTGCAATTGAAGCATAGAGCAACGTAGAAACAATTAATAAGAAACGCTGTTGATAATCCTTATTTAATAAATAATGATTATGACGTTCGTTAAATCGCCCTAAATAATCAATAAATCGATATGCAAGATACAATAAATACGGTATCGAAATTAAATAAAAGAGTATGTAGAGATACGGATCGGTTGTCTCAGAAAAATATAATCCGGTGAGCGTAAGTAGCCATAGCGCAATTAATATAAAATAGTGCATTATAAATTCAAGAAAGCATACGATTAAGAGCGCCGTCCAACGCATTAAGGGATAACCCTGCGCCGGAACTTTTTGAATATAAATAATTGCGGTAGGTAAATAAAAATGTATCAATAATAATGCTATTACCACCAATAACAACTTACCAATAAACCAGCCAAGCATTAACGGATTATGATAAAACAGTTTAAACCAATTAAGAATTCCTTGAAGATTGATATCAAGACCATATTGCCAAATATCATAGGCAAACGCCCGTATGTCTGGAAGGATATTTTGTACCCCTTCCCAGGATATCGCATGTTCAGGACGGCGCCATATGGTAAACCCTTCCAGTTCACTTAATATAAAATCGATCTGTTTGGTGGTTTTTCCCGCCACATTGATGCTATCAGCATTAGTACTAATCAATTTATTAATTGTATCAATTTGCGCATTTACCCGCTGTTGGGCGCCAATTAAGAGCTCATTGGCAAGCGCATATTCGCGTGCACTTCCTTTAAACAAGCTGGTTCGTTGTTTTTGTAACCGTTCTTTATTCTTCTTAATATTTTCAACTGCCTGCTTTTGATGAGCAAGCATATCGGCTGCAATTTGTTGTTGTTCGGTAAACTGAGTAATATCAGCCTTTGCATCAGCCAACATCCCCTGATATTTCTTCATCTCTTGAGAAATAGAGGATTCAGTTAAGAACTTATTATTAATTAACTTATGAAACGTATCACGTACTTCGATAAGTACCTGTTCATAATCGAGTTTTTTATCTTCAAGTCTCAATTGAGCTGATAATAGATCCTTACGGCGCTTGAGTAGTAATACATAATCGTTTGCATGAGCTATTTCATATAATGAAAGATATGATGCAATAGTATTTTTAGGCTTACGGCTCCAATCATCAATATCGCTTCCAAGCTCGATATTTAACTGTTTTGCTCGCATCTCAAGTGCTTTTGTTGCCATGCGTTGTTCGGTAGTCAACTCTTCCAACGCACGCATATATTGATCGCGAATCTGATACGACTGACTTTTTTTATCTTTAAATTTATCACGTGCAAGGGCAACTTCTGATTCAGCGATACGCAATTGCTGTTTGACTCGCTTGAATACTTCTTTGAGTACTTCAAGTTTTGAGCGGGCTATAAATAGTTTGGTTTGTAAAAATGATTGGCGGTAACGTAGTTCCTGAATACGCAATTCATCAAGACGATGGCGATCATGGTATAATTGTTCAACTAGATTTTGTAATGCAATACGTTCTTGCGGACTCAATCCAAATGCAGGACCAATTTTTTCTTCCTGCTCCCATGCTTCTTTTTCTTGCTCATACGCAGCTGTTGTTGCTGCGGCAACTCGTTTTCTATTTTCAAGGCCAACCTGCGTGTTTTTCTCTTGCTCTTTCAAACTTTCTACGCGCTGTTGTTTATCAAGAACTTCCCGATATATATTCTGGAATTCTTGATAACTATACATACTTTTTTCAGCAATAATATTACGGCGGTATTCTTGAAAATTAGGATCTTCTAAATATTCTTTCTCTACTTTAATATGCTGTTCAAGCTGTGCTTTGAGATTTTCAAGAACATGAAGAGTGTCTTTTAATACTTGATAGCGTTCATTCGTACGCGCAAGTTTTTTTATAAGAAATTCACTTTGTGGCTCTTGTGAAAGTTGTTGCTCAATCTGATCTCTTTCATTTTTTATCGCCACCGATTCTGTATGTAAATCCTTAATAGAGATCTTTGTTTTGAGCTTCTCGGCTTCAGCTTCAAGCTCTTTAATCTTCTGCCGCCGCTGTTCTTCAACGGTGGTAAATATTTTACTTTTACCAGAACTAAGAATTGCATCCTTTACCTCTTGAGCACCATGTAAAGGATTACTCATTACACTTAAGAAAAGAATTATGAGAGAGAAACTACGTATTATTTTCATCGTTGAATGTCCGCATAAAAAACGTTTTAAACGTATGAACTTTTGGATGCATCTGTATACAACATTGTAACCACCAATCAATTTTACCTTCGCATGTTAAATCTATGTGTTGATCACTAATTATGTCAATGGATCTACTCAGTATTTCCTGGACTTGAATAAACTCTACCCGAGATACCTCCGGTACAATACCAAGTAACCAAAATAAACGTGCCAAAACAAATTTTTTAAGATGAACATCTTTACCAAGTTCCCCCTGCTGCACTACCATCTGTAATAATTGAAATACTGAACCTGCAGACATACCGATCGGAATAAAATGATAAGCAACTTCAAGAAGTTGATGTAAAAAATGAATATCGTTTCTTCCCATTTGTAAGGGCATATAGACAATATTAATATCTGAACTCGTATAATAATGATCGCGTGAATGAGATAACTGATATTCCAACACAGAACCAACTGCTATGCGCTGCTTAAATATCCGAATGGAAACCCGCCCAATCGTTTGATCAAGCACAATAAGTTGGTGTTTTTTTTCATCATGTTTTAGTACAATTCCGACGTGAAGCTCATTCACCAGACGTTCCCATCAATAAGTTGATAATTGCATATATACAGTTTACGTTAAGAACATCTTTATGAAAAATAAAAGGAATTATTATGAAGCGATATATCCTACTTCTTCTGTTTTCTTTTGCCGCTAGTACCTTCACCAAAAACATTCCTACCATTGGCATTATTTTTGTCGTTGATCAATTTGGCCATTATCAATTAGAACGCCTCAAAAAATATTTAACGGGCGGTTTCAAATTTTTCTTAGATAACGGTATCGTATATCAACAAGCATATCATCCCCATAGTATGCCAGCCACTGCGGTTGGGCATACTGCACTCAATACCGGTACGTTTGCCCGCGATCATGGTATTATCGGCAATAAATGGTATGAAGATGATAAAAAAATTGCCTGTGATGATTCGAATAATCCTGCTCATTATGTATTTGGCCAGAAGTTCGGTAAATCTCCTCATTATTTAATGGTTGATGGTATTTCAGATCAATTTATTCGTGCATCAAAGCCCGATAAAAAAAGAAAGAGTGTAGGTATTTCATTAAAAAGCCGTTCGGCAATTATGGCTGCCGGCCAAACCGGAAATGCCTATTGGTTTGATGAAAAGAATGGCAACTTCACTTCAAGTAAATATTATTTTAATCAATTGCCTACCTGGGTTGAAAATTTTAACAAAAAACAACTCGCTCATATCTATATGAAACAACCATGGGAACTCATGTATCCCCGCAATGCTCCTGAATATAAATTTCCCCATGTAGATGATTATCGCTATACCCTCCCTTCAAAAATTGGTAAGCCTTCTGACCCCAATGATGAACATGGGCCTTACGAAGATTTTATGCGTACTCCGCAAGCAAATAAACTGCTACTTGAATGTGCACAAGCATTTCTTGATAATTATCTTGCATCACATGATGAAGATGAACAACATCTGTTGTTATGGATTAGTTTGAGTAGCCCTGATAAACTTGGCCATCGATTTGGCCCTGATTCACGAGAAAGTATTGATTTATTATATCATATTGACCATCAACTTGGGCAATTCATTGAATATCTTAAGAAAAAAATTGATCTTGATAATACCATCATGGTATTAACAGCAGATCATGGTGTTGGCCCTATTCCGGAATATGAAGGAGAACGCGGTTTTCAGTTTGCTCATCGCATAGATTATATTGCCCTCACCAAACAAATGAACGATCTGATTCTTGGAAAATTTGGTATTCCAGATTTAATTTTAGGTTGCCAAACACCCGATGTTTATCTGAAAGAAACTGTATTTAATCACTTAGGTAAAGACATTCAAACTAAAATTTTACAGGAATTGCGCACATTTTTGATGAAACAACCCGGCATCAAGCGCGTGTGGACGCAAGAAGAAATTGTTAAAAATAAATATTACCTTCCTTCATTTGAAAGTTTCTTTAAATATCAAGTATATCCTCAACGAAGTGGGCAACTCGTAGTACAAACAACACCATATTCATTCTTTAGTCGATTCAATTATGGAACAAGTCATAAGACGCCATATAATTATGATACGCATGTACCTCTTATTGTGTATCAACCAGATGAATATGAAAACAAACAAGTATATTCGCGCGTATGGACTACGCAGTTAGCAAATAGCTTAGCGCATATCTTTAATATTCAACGGCCTTCTGCTTCAACATTTGAACCTTTGCCGGGCATTACGAGCACATAAAACAGTCATCAAGTTGTATATCACGTACATCTTTCTGCTCAGCACGCATTGTTTTCATTTGCTTGAGCATATGAGGCACTACACATTTTAATCGACAAACTCTTCAGGCGGCGCTAAACAATTTGTGCGCATAAATTCGGCATTCCAATCGATATGCCAAAAATCAAAATCGGCAAAATAATCTAAGCCGTATTCATCGAACCATTGTTTAATTTGCTTTACCTCAGATTCTCGAGTAACGTAAAACGCCTTTTCTTTAAAAAAAGAATACCCTTCAAGCCACTCTTTTTTTACTTTATATAACGTAACATTTTCATCAGACAAAAGCTTATCATAAAATCGATTTGAATCTGCTACATCATACGCTGGATTGCGTACTTTTTGTAGACATTTGTACCACGCATATTTAAGCGCTAGTGCATGGTAATCAAGTGCCGCAAAGTGCAGTATCCCAAATTCATTATCATTTTGAGCAAGCTCTAGAAAAGGCCCCTTTTTAAGATCACGCGGCAAACGCGGTGTGTGAATAAAATCAGAATGATACTGTGATATGCCATCATCACCAAAAATAATCGCCTGCTGACGGGGAGGATAAAAACGATAGGTATCAATATTTTTCCATACCTGAAATTTCGGGAGAAGCAAACGGTCTCCTGGGCGGAGTTGTAAAATAATAGTGCGTAAAAAATTATTCTTCGTACAATTTGCCGTAAACATTTCATCGGCATCAATCACAATAAAATGCGTACCACCAAGTTCACGTCCAGCTGCTAACTGCTTATTACGATCTCCTGGTTCATCACGGTACCACACATCTTTTGTGATAATACGTTCAATATTGCATTCATCAGCAAGAGATCTCACAATTTCGAGTGTATTATCTTGTGAGGCATCATCAAGCACTACAATTGCATCAGTGTAAAGCGCTAATGCACGCAAACATTGTTCAATACAACGCGATTCATTGCGTATCCCCAGTAAACCAATAATTTTTTTATCTGAGGAATGTGCTGCACAAAAAGTTAAAAGAATCAATAGTGCAATGCGTAGCTTCATGTATACTTTCCTTTCAGTAATGAATTTATATGGCTTGTACCAAAAAAAGGAACATTCGTGAAGCATCTGTTGATCGTATTGCTTATGTATATAACATCGCTCAATGCGCTCAATTATGCCAGTCAATTTGATCATATGATGGGATACCAGCATCAACGCTATCATCATTATTTTGAGCAACTATTAAATACACCAAATGAATTGAAAACCTATTATTTTTTTCGAAAAATATTTGTTAGTAATCACTTAGATACCGTTACGGCAAGCAACACCCCACGCATTCCTAAAATTATTCATCAAATTTGGCTCAGCCCCGACGAACAACAAGATATTCCGGACCAATTCAAACAGTTTCGTGCAACCTGGCTTCATTATCATCCCGATTGGGAATATAAACTCTGGACAAACAAAGATATTGAGGCGCTTAATTTAGAAAACAAGCAGCTATATGATGCAGCCATTAATTATGCTGAACGATCTGATATCGCCCGTTATGAAATTTTATATCGCTTTGGCGGTTTGTACATTGATGTTGATTTTGAATGCCTTAAACCGTTTGATTCTTTCCATTATCTCTATGATTTTTATACCGGCCTTGAATTGCCTGCACTCGCTCCTTTTTTGCGTCATTTAATCATTCTTCCTAACGGTTTAATTGGCTGTAAACCCAAGCATCCTATTATGCATGCATGCATTGATGCCCTCAAAGAACCAAGCCTTTCAACTGATATCATTGTAAAAACAGGGCCACTCAAATTCATGTCAGTATTTATGGCACATGCCAATAATCATGATACCAAAGACATTGCATTACCAGCGCAATATTTTTACCCCATTGATAAAAAAATAACTATTAAAGAAGAAATTAATGCGTGCATTACTCCTCATACCTATGCGGTACATCACTGGGCCGGTAGCTGGATGCTCAAACAAGAAGCTTTTGTGCCAGGCATCGAAATCAAGAGTAACCAAGTTGGCAACACTATTCATTTTCAGATTGTGGATACGAGATCCAATTAATTTTTTTTCTGAAACTTTTTAATTTCATCGATTATCCTTTTCTCGGCCATATCCAGCCGCTTTTGTTCCCATTCAATTTCTTTATAATTCTCACCAAGACTATCGATTACATGCCAACAATTTTTAATAGTACCGGTACCAAACAACATTTTCACACAGCCAAATAAAAATTCTTTATCTATAATGGTAGAAGAACAAAGTGAATGGATAACATCATGTCCGCCTAAATAAACCAATGCTAATCCTCCACCTGCTAGAGCGGTTCCACCCCCTACAAAAATTCCACTTTTAACTTTCTGTATATTAAGTTCTCTTTGCTGCTTTCCTACTCGCTCTCGTTGCCACATTAAACTATTAAGCTTGCTCTTCTGACCTTCATACATTAATGATGATGAAGTATGAAATGTACGTAAATAGGCACATGATACCACGGGAGAAAGCTGAGATGTACGCACCATACTATGTATCGGCATACTTACTATGCTCAGTGTTATAAACCACCACAAAAATTTCATCAATTTTACTTCTTTTATAAAGCTATCATATTAAGCAGTATATCATCTTCATCAGTATCATTTTCGATATTATCGTCAGATTCATCTTCTTTGTTAAATAATTCTTGAAAAAACTGCTCTTTTTGTGCTTGAGATATAAATAATGTTATTTCTTGTACATCTTCTGGATCCGGTTCTTCTTTTGTTTCTTGACGATAATCCGGCATCTGAAAAATACCTGTTTTAGGCTCAATTAAACTACGCAACATTTCTTTAAAACCACCACGCACTGGTGCTTCATCTGTTATAAGATCGGCAAGCGGCATCCACTGCGTATTACTCACTTCCTTTTTATCTTCATGAATAACATCCACTTTTGATTTTGGACTTACAAAGCGTTTTAATGAACCAAGCAATGTTGTACGTTTTTTTTCAGAAACTGTTTTTTCAGTAATAACTCGAGTAGCTTTTGCTAAATAATAGAAATGTAGATTATCTCTCTTATCAAAAGGTGCTGCTTGATCACGATTTACGATACCAATCAACCCAAATCTATCACATCTTATACCTGCTTCTTCTAAACATTCACGTATTGGAGTTTCTGAAATAAACTCTCCTTTATCATGGCCGCCACCTGGCGCTTCCCATAGTGTATGTTCACGACCTTTCGGATGAGTTACTAATACTTCAGCTGCATCACCTTTTTTATTTTTGCGTACAACCACTGCACCAGCTCCTACACACATGGTAGAATAGGCAGGAATTGTATTGGTGATATCTTTTAACCAATATTGCGTTGCTGAATCAGCATGATGAAAGGTAAGCTCGGCCGCTTGAAATGCCTCACTATCAAAAGCCGCACCTTGTGGAAATTGCACCCACAATCTCTCTGATTCCGGCGCACATCTATTTATTTCCTCTAGCAACGTATCCGTATTATGGCCATTATCCTGCACAAGCCTCAAATCTCCATATCTATCAGTTCCCTTTTTTATGGTAATTTCTTCCATAGCGAAGAGGGGAAATGAGCATAATACACCAAGCAATAGATATTTTTTCATAATACTTCTCCTTTAATATTTTTTACTTATTGAATCATACATTTATTACCATGGTTCTTTATAGCCCGCGCCTCAAAATCATAGGATTGATCAGCATAAACTTTTGTTTTTGTAATAAGATTGTGAAGAGAATCAGGACGTTGTTCTAATTTTTTTATCTCAATTAACGTCGCTTGTTTATATTGTTCAAAAGTTAATTCTCCCTTTCTATATTTATCAACTAGTTCGTTATAATCACTCATATTACGATGGTTTTGTCTCAATATAGTTAAATCTTCTGATATTTCTCTCAAATTACTTTCCATTGCATAATTACCTGAAAAAAATAGCATACAACTCATTATTAAAAGCTTATTATTCATTGATCTTCTCCAATTATTGCCATAATGCACTTGAACATACCACAAGAAACTAATTTTCAAAAAAAAATAATTTGATATAGTTACCGTCAGTCAAAAAATTAATCTCTAAGGAACTAACATGAAAAAAATATTTATAGTTTGCTTATTTAGTTTTATTACTCAATATGCAATGGAAGAAAAAACAGGAAAAGAAATTATTACGCAACCACTCAATATGAAAATGATGCTCATGAAAGAAGAAGGATCAAGTTCAAAAAGAAATTCGGATTCGGATAACGAAGAATTTGTTTATCCTTCAAATGATAGTGATTGTGAGGAATGGGAAGAAGATATATATATAGAAGGAAGTAACTTTACCTCCTTTGATGAAGCATATGCCACAGGTTACAGGGCTGGTTTAGATGAACAACGAAAAAATGATAATAGCTCAATTATTCACATTCTTGAAGACACTCAAAAACTCAATGATAACGTTAAGAGATTGCAAAACCAAAATAACCAAATTTTAGGTAAACTTTCTGTACAAGGATTCGAAGATAACTGTAAGTATTTTATATTTCTTACCGGTACGGCTATTTCAGTTGCCCTTTCTCCGACCATTACTGCACTTTTTCTCGGACTTTCTTCAGAAAGTTAATCCTAAATCAGCTAAAAATGCCTTTTGATTCGGTTCGCGCCCCAAGAAATCTATTAAGAGTTCTTTGGGGTGTTTACTTCCGCCGCGGCCAATAACTAAATCAATATATTTTTGCCCAGCTTGTGGATTGAGTAACCCTATTTTCTTGATCTCATTAAATAAATCTAACGCAAATACTTTTGACCACATATAGCCATAATATTTAGCACCATAGCCATCTAAATGGCCAAATGATGCATACATATGATTGTATGGATCAAATACGGTATCTGAAATATAAGTACTATACAAATTGCTAATCAATTCATGCGGTGTTTGTTTGACACCATTAAATAAATCAAGTGCAATAAAACTCAACATCGCTTGCCGACGAATGAAAGCACCAGAATTAAAATTCTTAAGCTGTAAAATCGCATCAATCAATTCATCGGGTAATGATTCATTAGTTTGATAATGGTTACTTACCATCCTCAGAATTTCACGGTCCCAAAGCCATTCTTCGAGCATTTGTGATGGCATCTCAACAAAATCACTTTTTACACTCGTACCCGAAAATGAGGCAATATGCGTTCTACCAAGCAATGCATGTAATGCATGGCCAAATTCATGGAAAAATGTATTAACTTGATTACGTTTGAGCAACGATGGTTTATCAGCTGTTGGTTTCGCAAAGTTGGCAATCACGAGCGATACCGCAACATTTGGTGTCTCTTGTGCATCAAATACAGCAGGAATAATCGTCATATGGCATGCATGGCTATATTTATTTGGCCGTGGATGCAGGTCAAGTAACAAATAGCCAAGCGGTTTATCTGATCCGCGATATACGCTGATCAAACGTACATCATCATGCCAGGCATCGCTAACCGGCACTTGTTTAAAATCAACCCCTAAAAACTGTCGGTATACTTCCAGCAATGATTCAACCGTTTGTTCCATCGGGAAATATTCAGCAATTTTAAGCTCATCAACATTAAGCTTTTGTTTTTTATATTGATTTTGTACAAAATTCACATCCCATGGTTGCAATTTACTTTCTGATAAAATCACTGATTCGGGAAGCTCTTTGATTAACTCTTGAAATTCTTTTTCTGCTTTCTGCGATGAATTTTCCATCAACTCAGTTAAGAAAGTGCGTGCATTGGAAACCGATTCCACCATTTGATTTGATAAATCAAGATCGGCATACGTATCATACCCAAGAAGTTCGGCAAGCTCAGTACGTTTTTGAACGATTGCTTTGAGTATCGATTCATTAGCTGGATAGGCACGCTGCATAAATGCGCGATACAATTTTTTACGCGTATCGGTTACCGTGCAATTTTCCATGATACTGAAATAGGTGGGATAATCTACGCCAACTATATACAAGCCATTATCATCTTGTTTGAGCTGCGCGACAAAATCATCTGGCATCCCGGCAAGTGCTTCTTTGCTTACTGAAATAGTGCGATTATCTGCTGCAATTTCTTTATTAAATTTCAGAGAAAGATCAGCCAATTCTTTTTTAATCTGCTTCACCTGATTAAGTTTTTCATCAGGAAGATTCAAGCCAGCACGCTCAAAATTTTTCATTGTTTCAGTTATATAATAGCGCTCTTCATCAGTGAGCTGCTCATCCTTCATACGGCCATCAACATAGGCCTTACATGCCAGGTACAATGCTTTATTATTGCTGATTTCATCAACGCTAAATTCTTGCAAGGTTTTGACTGCCATTTGCCCGGCATTGCGCATTACTTCATCAGGATGCACCATTTGAATTGCATATGCCGTATTGAAGGTTAATTCAAAATCTGAAAGCGTCAGATCATCCAATGCTTTAAACGTATTTTGGAACGTACGTTGAGCAGCCGGCAAAGCAATAATGTTTTCTATATAGGCACGCGTTTGCTCAATTACTGATTTCGTTCGCTTTTCAAATTCATCAACTGTTTGGGGAAATAACGCCACTACCTCGTGCGGTGTTTGTGGATTGCGCGTACGCATATCAGAACTGATTTGTTGAGATGAAACTGGTTGGTGAGATTTCTGCTTATGTAATACCATATAAATTCCTACTCCTGCTAATATGGCAGTAATACTCAATATGAGTATCATTTTTACCTGATACGATGCTGCTACGTAGTTTGCCATATGCGCACCCTTATATCATAAAATACTTGATTTACTCTCTTATTCTCAGCGTACACTAGATACATAAAATCGCTACTCAAAAGTTGGAGATGAGATGAAAAAATTACTTATGGCTCTTTGTTTATTTTCTATGGTTGATCCCATTTATAGCCTTACCCCTGAAGAAACAAGTCAACTTAATTCCATGGAATTATTAGTAGGAAAAGACTACAGATTCATTGAAAACTCAAAATCTCCCACAAATATGCTTAGCATGCAACAAAAAAAGCTAACCTATCCATTTTTGCCTACACAAATACTTGAAAATACAAAAATTAACCAACAAGAGATCATTAAGTTATGGCGTACTTCAATACTTTCACTTCCATTAAAGAGAAATAGCAATTGGGATTCTAATGACCTGCTTAACTCTGTTGAAAATCAATTTGCTGCAATAAGAGATTTGAATATATTATTTGGTTTAAAAACATTTCAATCTATTGATAAAGAAGCTGTTCAGTTTGCTCAAATTCTTGGTCAAAATAAATCCTTTCTTATGCACTTAGGTGGATATGTGTTTATTCATAGTAATCAATTCACCGCTTCACGACCTAATTTAGATCTAAAAACATTTGTTAATGAAAGAAATTCTTCAAAGAAAACAGCTTTTGGTGAATCACTTATTAATCAATACAAAATACATCTTATGCCGCAATCATTTGATCAAATGATCACTATTATAGAAACAATTTTAACTAATAAAGATATGAAAAAATATATTGATACCATGAAGTTTCGTGCAAGAGCAAGCAAAAATAATTACCCTATCCTACTTACTGATTTAAGAGATGAACCAAATGAGTTCAAACGTTATCCCATACTGGTAATTTATCCAGGTGGTACGAAAAAAGAAGCACAAGAGTTACTCAATCTCTTATATAATAAATTTGGTTATCTTGAAGGCGCTGATATTACGCCCCGATTTAATAAAAAAATAAATTCATTAATCTATTATTCACAAGGCGATTCTGATCATAAAATAGGTAATTTTACCAAGTATTTTGACGCCGGAACTGATCTTGTCTTTTATGATCCTGAAAAATTTGGCCTTTCGTATAATTCAGATGACAGCAATCCTTTTGAACTGTGCAATCCTGCTGAAGGTAAACCGTGTGGCGTTACGTGATATTCTTTTTGAGTTCATGCCATTCAGTACGTAATTCGATGGCACGTTCAAAATCAAGATCCTTTGCCGCTTGTTTCATCTGTGCTTCAAGTTCAACTAACCGCTCAACCAGTTCATCATGAGTAGATGAACGCACTGGTTCCTTCTTTTTTCGTTTATGTGAAGCAGCGGCAATCGCCTGTTGAATTTTGGCAATACTTTTATTGACTTCACGTTTTACCGTTTGTGGGGTAATGCCGTGTTTTTTATTGTGAGCTTGTTGCAATGTACGCCGGCGATTTGTTTCATCAATCGCTGCTTTCATTGAACCGGTTTCTTTATCAGCATACATGAGTACCTTGGATTCAGTATTACGCGCGGCACGGCCAATGGTTTGGATAAGTGAACGTTTATCACGCAAGAAACTTTCAACATCTGCATCCATAATGGCCACTAAGGCAACTTCAGGCAGATCAAGCCCTTCACGCAATAAATTTACGCCAACTAAACAATCAAATACCCCTAAGCGCAATTTTTGTAATAGCTCAGTTCGTTGCGGTGTTTTTAAATCGCTATGCAAATAACAAGTTTTTATGTGCTTTTCTTGGAGATAGTTTGCCAATTGTTCCGCTAACTTT
>Ga0055448_10000027_pt1 | contig 30346 bp, 20 predicted proteins | sample China_Galinas_PW_4_FD_57744 | JGI IMG/M metagenome (GOLD analysis project Ga0055448, IMG submission 57744) | Wetland microbial communities from San Francisco Bay, California, USA, that impact long-term carbon sequestration - China_Galinas_PWA_D2 | ecosystem: Environmental > Aquatic > Marine >... | reverse complement strand
CGGTCCGCGAGGGAATGATCGACCGGAACGTTGAGCGCCGTTGCTGGTAGAGTCTCTGCGCGCCGCGCCCGACCTGCGGGCCCGGCGCGCGCGTCCGTCATTCCATGACATCCCCGATCGCGGAGCCCGATCTCGATTGATGGCCAGGCGAACCAGCGCACCGATCGTGACGCGGGTGCTGGCGTGTGTCGCGGCGGCGTGCTGCGCGGTGACCGTCGCCGCACCAGCCACGGCCCGATCAACCACGACCGTGGCGGCCACATCCGCCCAGGCGGCAGACACGGTATGGAACGACAGTCGCGCACTCGCGCTCGTCGAGCTTGCGCGTCGGCGCCGCAGGCTGCCACTGGCTGACACTACGCTACAGAACTACCGCGGCCGCGCCGAGGGCTTCGTGTACTTCTATCTCGACCGGCGCGATGTCGACAGGCGCGTTTTGATCCGGACCGACCAGGTCGCGCTCGAGGTCTATTGGGCGCAGCCGGATCACACGAAGCAGCGCATTGTCGGCATGCGTGATCGGAGCAGCCTGCCCAACCGGATGTACTACCACCTGGACCACCTGACGGTCGTGCAGAACGACTTCGGCGATGTGATGCGCATGGGTGATGGCGACGAGGTGCGTGACGTCCCGCATCCCGCGGCGCCGGGCTCGGGCGCGTTCTATGACTTCAGGTTGTCGGACTCGCTCACGATCCGGCTGCCGGGCGGGGTCCCGCCGATCAAGGCGTACCGGATCGACGTGCGGCCGAAGAATCCGGATCGACCGGCGTTCGTCGGCGCCGTGTTCGTCGATCACGACAACGGCGACATCGTGCGGATGACGTTCACGTTCACGCCGGTCTCGTATGTCGACCCGCGGCTCGATTTCATCAACATCTCGCTCGACAACAGCCTTTGGCGAGGCCGGTACTGGCTGCCCTACGAACAGTCGGTCGAGATTCGGCGGCAGGTGCCGCAACTCGATTTCATTGTCAGCTCCGTGATTCAGGCGAGGTTCCGAATCCGCGGCTACGATTTCAACCTCGATCTGCCGGAGTCGCTCTTCTGGGGGTATCGCGTCGCGACCGTGCCGGTCGAAGAGCGCGAGGCGTTCGAGTTCGAGCACGACATCTTTTCCGACCTGCAGGATGCCGGGCTCGCGCCGCCGCCGGAGCTGAAGGACATCCGCGCCGAGGCCGCGCAGCTGATCCGCGATCGCACGCTGAGCGGACTGCCGCGCCTTCGTCTGAGCCTGCCGAACGCATCCTCCGCCTTCCGCTACAACCGCGCGGAGGGCGTGTATCTCGGCTGGGGCGGTTCGTTCCGACCGGCCGACGCGACGCGGATCGAGATCGTCGGCGGGTATGCGTTCGGCGCCGCTCACGCGCCGCTCCGGGCCGTCTACTCGCGCGATGTCGGGTCCGGCGGACGCATCAATGTCGAGGCGTACGCCAACCGCGTCCGCGACATCGGGATCCGGCCGGGCGTGTCGGGCGCGCTCAACACGCTCGCCTCGCTCTGGAGCAACGACTACCTGGATCCGCTCCATGCCACCGGCCTGAGTTTCGGTTTCGACAGGACGTTGAACGAGCGGACCGACATCACGTTGGGCCTGAGGTTCGAGCGCCAGCGGACCGCTTCGCTCGAAGCCGGCCATGGTCCTTTCTCGGATGAGCCGTTCAGGCCGGTCCGAACGACGGCGGATGGAGACCTGTTCGCCGCGCGCATCGAGGCGGGCCGGCGCACTGCCGGCGCGACGCGCACTTCGGTCGCCGGGACCGTGGCGGTCGAAGCCGGCTGTTTCGAGAACGGTTTCTTCGCATCACCGACTTTCTCGATCGATGCGATCCGTGAATCGGCAGACCGGCATGCGAGCCTGGAGGCCGGCCTGTCAGCCGGTACGATGATCGGCGGGGCCGCACCGCAGCAGCTCTTCCTGGCCGGTGGCAGGAACACGATCCCGGGCTATGCCTACCGGTCGTTCGCAGGTGATGCGTTCGTCCTGACCCATGTCGAGGCGGGCAGGGATCTGCTGTCCCCGTTCGTCCGCGGCCGCCTCACCTTCACGGCCGGCTGGACCGGTATGCTCGATGACGATCCTACGGCCGGTCAACAGACCCGCGTACCGGCATCATGGGACGCATCGCCGACCCACGGCATCCGCCCGAGCGTTGGTGCCGGCGTCGGCCTGGGCTGGGACCTGCTCCGGCTCGACCTCGCCCGCGGCCTGGGTCGTGGCGGCGAGTGGCAGTTCCTCCTGTCCATCGACCCTCAGTTCTGGCCCATCCTCTGACCGCATCTCGGCGACCTGCCCGGCGCATGCGACCGGGGGGGCCGCCATCGCACACTGCGGACGCCGGTCGGCGGTCGGCGGGGACCGAACATCCGGCCCCCGCGATGGCACGGCGAGCCCGCCCGTAGCACAGGCGGGCCCGCGCCACGGCGCGGCACCGGCCTCACGCCGCGACCGCCTCCACTTCATCGCCCGCGGCATCCCGGTTCGATGAGCCGAGCAGAACCAGCTCGTTCACGTGGACCTCGGCGGTGGGAACTGTGACACCGTTCTTCTCGAAGGAGCCATACGCGACGCGACCCTCGATGTAGAGCCGGTCACCCTTGCGGACGTATTCCTCCGCCAGCTCGGCCAGCTTGTCCCACAGTGTGAGCCGGTGCCATTCGGTCCTTTCCTCGACTCCGCCATTGCGTGGGATGCGCCGGCTCGTGGCGAGCGAGAAATGCGCCACCTTCGTCCCGTTGCTGGTCGTCTGGATGTCCGGATCGCGGCCGACGTTGCCGACGAGAATCAACTTGTTGATCGAGCGACTCATTGGGCCTCCTGAGAGGTGAAAGGTTCGAGCCGACGATCGTTGTGCAGGCGGGGCAGCGGAATGGCGGAACGCGCCGTACGGGATGCGGTAGCGGCGGCGAGTCGGATTCAGCGTCCGCGCCGTACGGCGCGGCGCACATCCTCGAATTCCGCAAGCGCATCGGCCGGCGGATCCGTCATCAGGCTGACCACGACGGTCACGAGCGTGGCGACGGCGAAACCGGGAATCATCTCGTAGAGCTGCCAGGTCAGCGCCTTCAGTGCAACGACCCAGAGCACGGCCGTGAGGAACCCTGAGACCATTCCGGCGATCGCGCCGGCGCGTGTCGTCCGACGCCAGAACAGCGAAAGAAGGACGACGGGAGTGAAGGCGCACGCCAGACCGGACCAGGCGAAAAGCACGAACCAGAAGATCAGCCGGACCTGGACCAGCGCGAAGGACACGGCCGCCAGACCGATCACGACGGTCACGAGCTGCCCCGCCCGCGCGATGCCGCGCTCCGTCAGCCGCGGATCGAAGATGTTCTGCACCACATCGCGCACTACCGCTGATGACGCGAGGATCAGCAGTGAATCGACCGTCGACATGGATGCGGCCAGAACAATGACCAGATAGACACCGAGGAAAACGTCCGGCAGCAGTCCGGCCGCCATGGCGGGCAGGATCGTCTCCTGGTCGGCCAGACCGGGGAACAGCGCCCGCCCGGCAATGCCCGTGAATACCGCGCCGAAGTCGAACACGACGATGCAGGCCGTGGCAATGAATCCGCCATGCACGATCTGGCGCCGGTCACGTGCCGAGATCCAGCGCACGAGCAACTGTGGTGCGCCGAGGAAGGCGAGGCCGACGGCAAGGAAGCTCGCCGCGCTGATCACACCCGGAACGGTCAGGCCGAACCGGCCCATGGGTGCCAGCAACGCCGGATCGTCCGCGATCAGCCGCCCGATCACCGCGCTCCAGCCGCCGGCCGCGGCGAAGCCGATGAACGGCATCGCCAGCAGGCCGCCGAACATGAGAAGGCCCTGGAGCAGATCGCTGTACGCGACGGCCTTGAATCCGCCGATCGTCGTGTAGAACAGGATGATGATCGTGCCGACAATGACGCCGTCGCGATAGCTCATGCCGATGAATGAGTTGAACGCCTTGCCGGTCGCCGTCAGCTGCGCCGCCGTGTAGGCGGCGACCATCGTGCAGATGATGACCAGGCCGAGCCAGCGGAAGGTGTTGGACCGGTCGCTGAACCGGGAAGTCAGGTAGTCGGGTACGGTGATCGAGCCGTAGCGGTCGGTGAATTCCTTGAACGGCTGTGCGACGAACGCCCAACCAACGATCACTCCGAGAACCTCACCCGCCACGATCCAGAACGCGTGGAATCCGACGGCGTAGCCCATGCCCGTCAGTCCCAGCAGCAACCACGCGCTCTCGCCGGTCGCATTGCTGCTGAACGCGATCACCCATGACGGCAGTCGTTTGCCGGCGACGAAGTAGCCCGCAACGCTGCCGGACTCGCTCCTGCCCCACAGTCCGATAATGAAGAGGATGACGCCGTAGGCGATGAGGACGGCCAGGACGGGAACCGACGCCACGAATCAGCTCCGGCGAACGGGGCCGGAGGCTGTTGCGATCACTTGCAGTCGAACCACGTCTCGCCGATGCCCGTCGCCGTTTCGAGCGGGACATCCAGCGGGAACGCGTGCTCCATCAGGTCGACCACGACTGTGCGCGTCTCGGCGATCTCGTCGCGCGGAACTTCGAACAACAGCTCGTCGTGCACCTGGAGCAGCATGCGCGCACCACTGCCACGCTCGCGGAACGCGTCCGCAATGTGGATCATGGCGATCTTGATGATGTCCGCCGCCGTGCCCTGTACGGGCGCATTCGTCGCCACGCGTTCGCCGAACTGACGGATATTCCAGTTCCTGGCGCGCAGCTCCGGGATGTAGCGCCTGCGCCCGGACAGTGTTTCGACGTAACCCTGCGCCTTCGCTTTCTCGACCTGCTCATCGAGGTAGCGCCGCACCCCCGGCAGACGCTCGAAATACTGCGCGATGAACGCCTTCGCCTCCGCTGTGCTCGTACCCAGCTGCTGCGACAGAGCGAACGGGCCAATGCCATAGATGGTGGCGAAGTTGACCGTCTTCGCCGCCGCCCGCATGTCCGCGCTCACACTGTCGATTTCGGTGCCGAAGATGAGCGCGGCAGTCTGCCTGTGCACGTCCACTCCCCTGCGGAACGCATCCGTCATCACGGCGTCACCAGACATATGGGCCAGGATGCGCAGCTCGATCTGGGAATAGTCCGCGCCCAGAAACAGGTAGCCGTCCGCGGAAATGAACCCCTTCCGGATTTCCGCGCCGGTCTGCGTCCGGATCGGGATGTTCTGGAGGTTCGGATCGCTCGACGAGAGCCGGCCCGTCGCCGCGACCGTCTGGCTGAACACCGTGTGGATCCGACCGGTGCGGGCGTTCACCTGCTGCGGCAATGCGTCAATGTACGTGCCCTTCAGCTTGTCCAGCTGCCGGAACTCGAGAATCAGCCGGGGCAGGGCGTGTCCCTGTGTGGCCAGTTCCTCGAGCACCGATGCATCCGTCGATGGACCCGTCTTCGTCTTGCGCAACACCGGCAACCCCAGCTTCTCGAACAGAATCGTCCGCAGCTGCGGCGTCGAATTGATGTTGAACGGTTCACCCGCGACCTTGTGGATCTCTTCCTCGACCAGTCGCAGGTCGTGCGTCACCTTCCTGCCGAACGCCCTGAAGAACTCGTCGTCGATCCGGATGCCGGTCCACTCCATGTCTGCCAGAACCGGCAACAACGGCATCTCCATGTCCCTGAACAGATCGATCAGGCCGGCGCGCTCGAGATCGGGCCTGAAAATGCCGTGCAGACGCAATGCGACATCGGCATGCTCGGCGATCCAGTCACGGGCCTGATCGAGATCGACTTCCGCAAACGGGATCACGTCCCTGCCCTTGCCGGTCAGCTCTTCACGTTCCCTGCGCCGGTGTCCGAGGTGCTGGAGCGCGAGTGACGTGATCTCGTGATCGCGACGCCCCGCATCGATCAGGTACGACGCGACCTGCGTGTCGAACGTCAGCCCTCGCGCCTCGATTCCGGCGCAACGCAGCAACAGCGCATCATGCTTCAGGTCGTGGCCGATCTTCTCGACACCTGCATCCGAAATCAGCTCGACGAACGGGTGCATCGCCGGATCGTCCAGGGCGGGCAGGTTGCGTACGTGAACGCCATCGAGATCGAGAACGCCCGGTGTAACGTGCGCGAACGGCAGATAGCTCGCCAGACCCGGCGCCAGGGCCACGCCGATACCCACGATCTGTCCGCGCATGGCGTCCGGATGCGAGCCTTCGACGTGGATGCCGATCCGGCCTCGCTCGCGGGCGGCGGCGACGAGTGAACCAATGCCCGCCAACGAGTCGACCACCGCGTACGTCCGCTCGAGCTCGGTCGTCAGCTTCTCCGCTTCGCCCAGCTCGCGCGCCAGCGAGTGGAACTCGAGATCGATGAACAGGTCGCGCAGCCGCGCACTGTCCGGCTCCTGCATGGCCAGACCGTCGAGATCGAGCTCGATCGGCAGATCGTCCCGAATCGTGACCAGCATCCGCGACAGCCGGACCTCATCCGCCGCCGACTCGAGCGCCTCGCGCGCCCGCTTCGCCCCGATCTCCGAAACGTGGGAGAGCACTTCCTCGACCGAACCGTATTCCTCCAGCAGCTTGATCGCCGTCTTCGGACCGATGCCCCGCGCGCCCGGCACGTTGTCCGATGCATCGCCGATCAGTGCCAGATAGTCGACGACGCGATCCGGCGGAACACCGAGCCGCTCCGATGCGTTCCGCACGTCGACCCACTCCTCGTCGACATTCGCCTGACCGCCCCGACCCGGATTCAACAGCGAGATGCCATCGCCGATCAACTGGTAGAAATCCTTGTCGCCAGACACGATCACCGCCTCGAGGCCCTGCGCCGCCGCCTGCCGCGCCAGTGTGCCGATCACGTCGTCCGCTTCCTGGTCCCGCAGCTCGAGGACCGGCACGTGAAACGCGTCCAGCAGCTCGCGGATGCGCGGCAGCGACGCGCGCAGGTCGTCCGGCATCTTCTCCCGCGTCGCCTTGTATTCCGGATAGACCGACTTCCGTTCGCTCGAACCGGCATCCAGCACAACGCCGAGATACTCCGGCTCGTACTCGCGCAACACCTTGAGAAGGAATCGCGCGAAGCCGAACGCCGCAGACGTGTTTTCCCCCTTCGTCGTCGTCAGTGGACGGCTGATCATCGCGAAGAACGCCCGGTAGATCAGCGCGTAACCGTCGATCAGGAAGACTCTCGGACGGGTTCTCGGTGGTACCTGCACCATGTCGTGGTTGCCCGGTCTCGCGCCCGGCACCGGCAGCGCCGGCACCGCGTCGACGTGCGCGGCAGGATCGTGCCCGGGTGCCCGACGCCGACGCCGAGCCCCCGCATTCGCACCCGCCGGATTATGGTCGCGCTCGACTCCGGCGACAAGCCGTACCCGGCGACCGCCGTCCATTCGACAGCCGATCACTGCTCGAATCGTCGATGCCGGCGCACACGACCCTACTGAAAACCAACGGGACGCTCGACCGGTCGACCCGGCAAAGCGTCCCGTATGGGTGCGCGGCCCAGAGGGTCGTGGCTACGTTACGGCCCGGCTCACGTTCGCGGCCTGAAGCCCCTTGTCCGTCTGCCGAACCTCGAATTCGACTTCCTCGCCTTCTGCGAGCGTCTTGAACCCCTCCATCGTAATGGCGGAGAAATGAACGAAGACGTCTTCGCCTCCCGGCTGTTCAATGAAGCCGTAGCCCTTGGCATCATTGAACCACTTCACCTTCCCTCTGGCCATTTACCTGCCTCCTACGAAGGGTTGCCAACGGCAGCAACTTGCTGCGGTGGTCGAAAGTATGCGGCATTGTGTGCAAGTGTCAAGAACTTTGTTACGCATTGCGGTACATGCAGTTACGGGATTTTGCCCCGCCGATTCCGCCCGTGCGGGGCCCTCGAGAAGGGGCTGGAACGGCTGCTGCGCCTCGCGAGATGGGTCGATGTGGCGCCGCATGTGGACCGCCGTCATGCAGCGCATGGCGCGCGGGCGAGGTGTTAGCGGGGCGAGTCGCCTCCCACATCGGGCGTGTGGGCGAGGTCGACGTCGGCGGCGGATATAGGGTGGGACTCGAATGACGCCGGGTCCTCCGATGACGCGGCCTGCCTCTCTTCGTCGATCGTCGAGAAGTTCAGACTGGCGGCGTGAATCATGTCGGAGAACTCGCAGACGAGGTCGGCATCGAAATGCGAGCCGGCTTCGGCCAGGATGCCGGAGAGTGCGACATCGGGTGGCAGGCCCCGGCGATAGGGTCGATCCGTGCACAGCGCATCGAACACATCACAGATCTGGACGATCCGGGACGCGATGTGGCACGTGGATTTACGGGATCGGCGCGGGTAACCGGCGCCGTCGATCCAGCGGTGGTGCTCGAAGGAGACGACCGCGGCGAGTTCGAGATTGCGCTCGCGTTCGATGATGATGCGGGCGCCGTGGACGGGGTGCTGTTCAATGATCTCGCGTTCGGCGGCATCCAGACGGCCGGGCTTGATGAGGATGTCGCGGGGGATGCGGACCTTGCCGATGTCGTGGAGCAACCCGCTGACACCGAGTGCTCGGGCGATACGCGGTTCGAAGGCGAGGTGTTCGGCGAAGGCGGTGGCGAGCACGGCGACGTTGCAGGAATGCGTGGTCGTGTACTGGTCGAATTCCTTGAGTCGCAGCAATGGCAGAACGACCTGGCTTTCGTGGTTGATGGCGAGGGCGAGGGAACGGACGACGACCTCGGCTTCGAGCAGTGGCAGTTCTCGTCCATCGACGACCTGTTCGTGGATCCACTCGATAGTTTCGATCTCGTGGCCGAGTGAGAGCGACAATTCGGACACACTGACCCTTCCGAGCGTCCATTGCGTGTTCGCGTCCGGCAGTTCGACGGCGCCGTAGCGGATGCCGGTGGCCAGGAGTTGGCGGCTGACGTTGTCCCAGGGCTGAGCGCCGGCGAGTCGCGCGGCTGCGTCATGGAGGAAGCGGGTAAGTTCGTCAGCGTTGAGAGAGTCATCGAGTTCGAGGCGCTGGAGTCCGGCCTTCTCGAATCGCGAGGCCCACTCCCAGTCGGCGAGTTCATGGAGCAACAGGCCATGATACACGACCTCGCCTTCGGCGAAGGTGAAGCGCGGTACATGGTCGCGGTCGAGCAGATCGCGAGCCGTAGTCCAGACGTGTTCGATCGCCTTCTGCCTGGCCGGGTGACCGTCGTGGTAGAATCGCATTGCGGCCAGGGCCTGGCCGATCGACGTGAGGAACGAGACGGCTTCGGTCATGGCCAGTCCGGGCCGGCGGCGGTGACGGCGAATCTTATTTCGACATCATCGTGATGCCGGGCCAGCTCGAGGACGGGCGCGACATCGCGGTGAACGCGCCATTTCCTCAGTGCCGTGAGCGCTATGAGCACTTCCTGGGACTTGGGTGCGAGTGCGGGCCTCCGCCACCATCCGGCCCTGACAATGACGCGGTGAAGCAGCCACGTTCGGGCTTCGGGCTCTGTGGTCCTGCCGAGCAGGCGGACCGCGGAGAGACGGATGCCGGCATCGGTCTCCGGATGGTCGAGTAGCGCGATCAGCGGCCGCGCGAGGTCGGGCGGACAGTCGTCGAGTGCGGTGCTCAGGACGAGGTTGAGGGTCCGTGTGTCGGCTTCGGCAATGCCCACTGCAATGGCTGCGGCGCGTGTTTCGGGAACGCGCAACGCGAGGCGGACGGCTTCTTTCCGGACTCGCGCATCCGAATGGCCCAGCCACGGTCCCGGATTGAAGCCAGCGGGAAGGTCCTCGATCTCGGACAGCAGGTAGAGCATGTTGCGCTGAACGAACCATGGCCCCTTGTCGAGGCGGTCCACAATGCGGTCGACGATTTCGCCTCCCATGGTGACCAGTCGTTCGATGATGCGGCGGCGAGTGGCCCTCGAGTCGGTGGCCTCGAGCCCGTCGAGCAGGACGTCGGCGGAATCCGGGCCGGTCCATCGCAACAGCTGATCGACGGCGTGCCGGCTCTGACCTGACCGGAGCAGAATGGCGATCTGGTCCGGCTCGCCCAGGTAGGTTCGAATCTGGTGCACTGCGTTCCTGTCGGCCGCGCGCCCGATGGTCTCGAGCAGGTCATCGAGGCGGCCCAGTTGGATCAGCGTGTCGATCGCTCGCCAGACGACCGGTCCGACGGCATCGGTTTCCAGAGCGATGTCGATGAGACGGATCGCGTCGATCCACGCGTCCGTGGGAACAGCATCAGCGGTCCGCTGACTGGTGGACAGTTCACGAAGCACTTCGCGGTAGAGGTGCGGGTTCGGGTCCTCGAGCGTCCAGTCGTCGACCAGTTGGCGGATCGCATCGCGAAGTGTCGAGTCGGCCGCGGTCGAGACCGGGCCGGTCGCGGATTCGGCATTGGCCGCCATCTTCGCGAACAGCCGGAACAACGGATTCGAGATGCCGACGCGTGATTCATCGGCGGCCGCGCGGGCGAGAGCCACGACCGATCGAGCGGGTAACGCGTGAGAGAGGTCACGCACGAGCTGTTCGCGCGACGACAGGTCGCTGCCAAGCCTGAGCAGCAGCCTGAGCGTGTCGTTGCCGACCTGTGTGATGAGGTCGCCGAGCTGGTGCGCGACGTTGGATGCGCTGCCGCCTTCCCGTACCAGCTCCTGGCCGACGCGCACGAGGTAATCGGCAATGACGCGGTCGTAGGACTCTTCGCGCGCATGTCGCCGGACCGCTTCAGCCAGGTCGATCGGGGACCGGTCGCCGGCTTCGACTTCGTCGTCTGTCTCGAGCGCGGCCTGCGCGAGTGCAAGCCACAGTTTCTCCGCAGCGCTCTCCTCGCGGGCGTGGTCCGCGAGCTGGAGCTGATCGACCGACATGGGCGTCAGCCGGATCTGTGGCCATTGAGTGATCGCGTCCGCCTCGCGGGCGCCGAGCGGGGTCATCCGGCGAGGATCGCGGGACAGCGCGTGGAGAAACGACGAAACCTCGGCCGGCGAGACGCCGTACTCGAAGCGGATCGACGCGATCTGGTGCCGGTGCAGTGCTTCGGCGAGACTGCGCAGCACGGCGTTCGACGGGTCAGTCGTGCCGCCCTCGATCAACAGCCGTTCCCGGCCCACGCCGATCTGGACTGAATGCCGGGCGGCAAGGAGTTTGTCGAGCCGCAGCGTCAATGCCTGAATTGCAGCTTCGAGCTCCGGGTGATCGGCGGGGTAGGTGCCGACCTTGTGCACGCCGATCGACAGCTGGACCAGGAAATGCGAAACATCCGGCGACAGCGCACCGCGCGTGCGCGCCGGGTCCTTGTCACTCTGGCCGGTCCGGCCCGTGATCGGGGCTCGCATGGCCTCCGATACCACAGGTTTGCAGGATCACTTCGAACATCGGGCGGATCCCGACCCTGAATGTCGGCAGGATCACGCCATTACTGAGGCTCCGATCGGTCCTTCAGCCCGACCGCCTGTTTGGCTTCCCGGGTCAGCCTCCCGTCCGCATTGCGCTCACCAGCTCGCCATACAGCTCACGATAGATGTGCGCGTTGTCCTGCACGATCTTGACGTAGTCACGGGTCTCCGCGAACGGAATCCGTTCGGCGAACTGCTCGTCGTCGCTGAACTCCGGAAACTCGCGCCAACGATCGATGCGATGGGGACCGGCATTGTATGCTGCGAGCACGACCGGAAGCCGGCCATTGAATTCGCTGAGTTGTTCGGCCAGGTAGCGGGTCCCGAGGTGCGCATTGAGTTCAGCATGTTCGAGCATGCTGGCACTGAAGCCAGAGAGGCCGAGCTGGCCGGCGAGGGTCCGGCCGGTCGACGGCAGCACCTGCATCAGGCCGACGGCGCCCGCTCCGCTGATCGCCGCAGCGTTGAACATCGATTCCTGGCGTATCAGGCCGGCGGCAAGGAACGGGTCCACGCCGCGTTCGCGTGCCTCGGCGACAATGATCTCGCGGTACGGGAATGGATAGATGATGTGCAGCAGTCTCTCGTTCCAGCCGCCATCTCGCCGATACAGGTCCCAGCCGATCGCGATGCCGGTCGTCGTAAAGCCCCGTCGATCGAGCTCCTCGGCCAGCTGATAGGTCGCGGCACGTGAAGCCGCGAATCGCTGGCGGATCCGGCCGATCTCGTAGTCGGCTGCATCGGGCCGGTCCATGCGGACGAGCAGGTCGACGACTGCCAGTGCACTGGCGACATCGGCACGCAACGCGGCGGGTGTATCGGGCGCCGAGCGGAGCGGCAGATCCCAGAACGACCGGCCGAGCAGGTCACGGGCCCGTGCGCCATAGTAGGACAGCGGGTCGAGGCGCAGGACTTCATTCAGGCGTTGATCGGCCACATTGGCGCTGCCGAGCTCGCGATTCGCGAGCGCGGACCAGTACGTGGCCTGAATGTAGCGACGCCCGTTCGGGTAGCGATGCCGGTAGCGATCGAATTCCTCGAGCGCCGCCTTCCAGTCATTGCGTTGAGCGGCCAGTCCGCCCAGGCGCATGTGCGCGAGGCCGACTTCCTCGATGTCGGGCGACAGGGTCGTGGTGCGGCGGAACCGTTCCGCGGCGCGTGTGAAGTCGCCATCGTCCTGGTCGAGGTCCGCCGACAGGTACATCGCCCGGGCCGCGGCTTCTTCCCTCGGGTAGCGATCCGCTACGTCGATGAACGTTCTGCGTGCGAGCGTGATGCGGCCGTCGCGATACTGCGACCGTGCGGCCAGGTAGAGGGCATCCGCAGCGACCGACGGAACGATGTTGCGTTCGGCGACACCCGACAGAATGCGTTCGGCGTCGTCGTATCGGCCGGCACGAAACCACGCGTCGCCGATGTCATAGCGCACGCGTTCGCGCTCGGCGGCAGTTCCCGCTCCGGAGGCAAGCCACGCGTTCATGCCGTCGGCCGCGCGCATCATGTTGCCGTGGCGCAGCCAGGTCCGGCCGATCTGCAACCGGTCGCTCGCGGTCAGGCCGGTGAGCCCGGACAGTGCGCGAGCGGCGTCGATACCCGCGCTCGTGCCGGGAGAAAGCTCGATAGCACGCCGGAACGCGAGCCGGGCGCCATCAACGTCATCCTGCTCGGCGCGCAGCCTTCCCATTTCGACGAGCGCGGCCGCCCGGCGGAATGGTGATGTCAGCTGACTCGCGGCGAGGTTCGCCGCTTCGAGTGCGCCTGCGTGGTCGTCCGCGCGGCGGCGAGCGTCGACGCGCAGACGCCAGCCTCGCTCACGCGCGAGCTCCGGATCGATTCTCGACAGCAACGAGTCCACGGTTCGCGGTGCACCGGACTGGGCAGCGGCGGCGGCGGCCTCGAGCAGAAGCCAGTCCGACACGTCGGGCAACCACCTGGCCGCCCGCTCGCAGGACGCGATTGCCGACTCGTAGTCACCGGCCGCGCGAGCGGCATCGGCCCGCCAGAATTCCGCGAATCCGCGATCGGTGTCCGTCGGCCCCCGTTCCATTCCGAGGTACCGGTCAAGCTGTTCGATGCTGGCCGCCCATTGACCCAGCTCGAACAGGCTTCGGCCGAGCAGGCCGCGGCCGAGGCCGTTCTGCGTGGTGTCCAGCCATGTCTGGCCGCGCAGCAGTGAGGCGACCCGGTCCCAGTTGTCCCAGCCCGCTTCGGCGCGGGCGGCGAGGAGCAGGTCTTCGGCAGTTGGATCACGCTTGCCGGACAGGTAGTCGCGGAGAATCAGACTTGCGTGGAAGAACCGGCCTTCTGCGACGGCGCGCACCGCCTCGTCGGGCGGATCCGCAAGGCGGTGCAGTACTCCGCCCGCACCGACCGGCCCCGCCTCTTCAGGAGCGGGCCCGGATGCGCGCGTGCCGGCAGCAGTCGGCAGCGTCGTGACCAGTGCGACGATGAGGAGTGTGGAGCCCATATCACCCGCGGGTCATGGATTCCATTGATCGTACACTCACCTGCCATGCACGATCCCACCCCGGGGCAAGGGCGAGAGCACCCGGCGAACGGCAAACACCGCAATAGGGTCGCGTGTACAGCGGGATCACAGTGTGACGGACGATGCTGCGGCAATGCGTTCGCCGGACCGTCACCTCAGGAGCAGAAGGACGACAGCGCCCGCGGCCAGACCGCCAATGAGCAGGCGCTTCCAGCTGAACGGCAGACCGGGTTCGCCCTGACGCGTCCAGAAGAGCACGACGCCGCACTGCGTTCCGGTCTGGTACTGGGCCGGTACGCTGGCCGAAGTCGAATAGACCTCTACGCCCTCGAGCATGTCCGGCGTGAGCAGGTCATCGATCGGGAAGTCGAGCGACTGGCGGACCGGAACCCCATCGATATAGAGATTGGGCAGACAGTTTCCCGGACCGCCGCGCATCGCGATCAATGGTCGCTCGAACGGTCCCTTGCGCGCCATCGCGATGCGTACGCCCGGTTTGCGCCGGAGCAGCTCGCTCACGCTGGGCGCTGGCGTCGCCTCGATGTCTTCACGCGCAATGAAGCTACCGAACGCGTGTCGCTCGAGCCGCCGGTGAAATTCGGCGAGTCGGCCGATGGACTCACTTCGCGTCGTGACTTCGAGCGGATCCAGCGGAATCACCGTGGCCCCCATCCGGACCCTGATCTCCACCGTCTCACCCCGACCCAGCCCGATCGTATCGGATGAGAATTCCCTGTAGGCGATGTGCGACGCACGGATCGTGTACTCGCCCGGCGCCGCCACGGACAGCAGGAACCAGCCCAGCTCATCCGACACCGTGCTTCGGACATCCTGGCCATCGTCGTTGAAGATGACGATCTCGACGCCTTCGATCGGCCGCTGAGTCGCGTCATCGACGACGTGCCCGACGAGACGCTGCGCACGCACCGGTCTCGCCGGCAGCAGGGCGGCAAGCCCGCAGCAGGCAATCATCAGTCGGCGGCGTGAACGCGTTGGGTGCATTGAACCCGGGATGTCGAAATGGCGGGCAAGAATCGAGCGGACCCGGCGCCCATGACCGAACCCTCGGTGCACACATACACTGACCATCTACGGATGGACGTGCAAGGGTGGTGCTTCGTGACGGCGAGCGGCCGAAGGTCTGATCAGCCGCCGGGCTCGCGCTTCAGGCGGTCGGCGATCGCGCGGAACGCGGATTCCGATGACGGCGAAAGTTCGTAGTGGCCGAAGCCGTTCTGATCGATGAACAGGAGCGACAATCTGCCGCCGGGTGCGCTCTCGTACAGCCATTCGAGTGCATTGGGCCGACCAATGAACTCGGTTCGGCCAATGTAGCGTTCCTGCACGAAGCTCGGTGGTCCGAGCACGATGTAGACCTCGCCGCGCGCCGTCCGCCAGCCGGCCTGACCGCCGGCCTCGGAGAACTGCTCGGCGGCCGAACGCACGCGCTGGAAGAACTCGTTGCGGAATTCGTTCTCCGGAGTGGCCGGGAGCGGGTCGCGTCGCTTCCAGAATGCATCCCAGACCTCACGCCGGTCGGCAGGCGAACCGGAGCTGAGCGAATCGAGTTCCGCACGCGTGGCAATGTACTGCACGAACTGGAGCACATCCTCGAAGCTCGCAATCAACCACTGGTCGGAAATGCTGATCACGATGGGAACCTCGGCCACGGCCGATCCGTCCGCGGCCGACAGCTCGACTGACAGGCGGCCGAGCGGCAGAGAAGCGGACGGCAATTCGACAATCGCGCGGCGCAGCGCGGAATCACCCTGCGTGATCGTCGTCCGTGCGCCCCAGACCGTGTCGCCCAGTTCATCGTGAACGCTGATGCTCACGGGCGTCGGCGAGTCGGCGTGATACACCTCGAGGTAGAGGCGGGGCGGATCGCCGCCATACGACGTCGTGTGGCGCGGGTTGAGGATCAGGTCGGGCACATCGCCACGACCGGCGCGGCCACTGCCATCGTACGTCACCACCGGCTGGGCCAGCACGGGGCCCGGCCGCGCGTAGTCGGGCACGACCACGGTGTCGATCGAGCGGAACCCGCGTGCACTGTTCGCGTCGTTCGCCTCGAGCGTTACGATGTAGGTGCCCGGCACCAGTGCGAGGATGTGCTGGAACAGGATGCTCTCGTCCGTCCGGGTCGTCTCCTGGAACGTCGGGACCCGCACCGATTCATCGCGGGAAACGTGCTGAACGACCTGGGAATCCGGTGTCGCGAACGACATCGTGACGCGATACGAGGCAACGAATCCGGCGGGATCACGCTGGAACCGGAGCGCACTGTTCGGCACCGACATGCCGAACAGCACGTAGCAGGAGTCGGCCGGACCGGCCAACACGGAGAACGCCGCTATTGCCGGGAAATGGGCGGGCCCGGTCACGAACCCGAGGTCGTGGTACGACTCGAGCGGCCCGCTCAGCGGCAGGCCGCCCGCTGGCTGCGGACGGCCGGGTGGCTGCGGGCCGCCACCGCAGGCCGCGCATGCGACGGCTATGGAAATGCAGCCCATGCGGGCGAGCGCGCGGCCCGCTCTACGCATCGAAAATGAAAAGAGGGGCGCCGCAGCGCCCCCCGTTTCCGAACGGCCTGTGATGCGTTTCATTCAACTCATGCGGTAACGCGCTCACCGGCGTGGACCGCGTCGATCATCTTCTGCGCTGACTCCTCCATGTCGATGACGAGCCGGTCGACCCGTGTCACGAAGTAGTTGTGCGCGATGTTGATCGGGATCGCGATCGCCAGACCGGCCGCGGTCGTGATGAGCGCGACCTTGATGCCGCCGGCCACGACAGTGGCTTCGACTTCACCGGCCGCCTCGATGGCCTCGAACGCCTGGATCATTCCGATGACGGTACCCAGGAACCCGAGCAGTGGTGCCACATTGGACACGGTCGCGAGCCAGACGAGGCCGCGTTCGAGGTTCGCCATCTCGATGAGGCCGACGTTCTCGATTGCCTTCATGACGCGCTCGGAACCTTCATCGGACCGCTCGAGACCGGCCGCCAGGATCCTTGCCGCCGGCGATGTCGATTCGCGCGCGAGCGCGAGCGCTTCCCTCAGCTTGCGTTGCGCGATCAGGCTGTCCACGTCCCGCAGGAACCGGCCGGTCCGGGCAGCCTTCGTGCTCACATCAAACAGCTTCCAGACGATGAGGATCAGGCCGAGAGCCGCGCATGCGAGCAGTGGCCACATCATCCACCCGCCGTCCTTGAACGTCTGGATCGCTCCTTCCGCCAGCGTCCGGTCCGGGGCCTCGAGGCCCTGAAGTTGTAGCACGGCGAGCGTGGCGGTGCTCAGGCTACCCAAGGTTACCTCCATCGTCGGTGGATCTTGCCATCAGGCAGAAGGTTGTGGATGATGCTCCGTTCAGTGAGCGGAGCAAGGTACTGGAGCCCTAGTTGAAGTGTCAAGAGACCCCGTTCGAGGGCGTCACCGGCTCCTTGATGCAGGCCGCCGAGTGTGCCGGCGCCTTCTCGTCGAGCGGCGGGCGGGCAAGCGTGCAGGCGTTGTCGCGAAGCGGGTGCGTGCACCGCGGATGGAACGGACAGCCTGGTGGCGGTGCCGCGGGATCGGGTGGATCGCCGCGCAACGTGGGGCGCGCAATGCGAGCGCCGGCTCGCCGCGGATCCGGCACGGCGGACAGCAGCGCTTTCGTGTACGGATGCAACGGATTCGTGACGACGTCATCGGCGGTACCGACCTCGACGATACGGCCGAGATACATGACGGCGATCCGGTCACTGACATGACGGACGACGGCGATGTCGTGGGCAATGAAGAGGTAGGCGATGTCGAACCGCTGCTGAAGCGACCGTAGCAGATTGAGCACCTGCGCCTGGATGGACACGTCGAGGGCGGAAACCGGTTCGTCACACACAATGAGATCCGGCTCGACGGCCAGGGCGCGAGCGATTCCGATCCGCTGCCGCTGGCCGCCACTCAACTCGTGCGGGTAGCGGCCGGCGCTCGCAGGGTCGAGGCCGACGGTGTGCAGCAGCTCGTGGATGCGGTCGTCGCGGCGGCCGCGGGCCAGATGGTGCACGTCCAGCACCTCGCCGATCGCGCTGCCGGCGCTCATGCGCGGGTCGAGCGATCCGAATGGATCCTGGAACACGATCTGTGCGCGACGGCGCAGGCGACGCAGTCCGGCACGATCCAGTGCGCGCACGTCCTCTCCATCGAAGCGGATCGTTCCGGCGGTCGGCTCGATGAGTCGGAGTACCGCGTGGGCGGTGGTGGTCTTTCCGGAACCGGACTCGCCGACGAGGCCGAGCGTTTCACCGCGGCCGACATCGAATGACACGCCGTCGACGGCGCGCAATTCACCGACCTTGCGGCCCGTCGCTCCGCGGCGGATCGGGAACCCGCGCACCAGATCGCGGACCTCGAGCAGAGGCGTGGCGGCGTCGCTCACGAGGCGCCTCGAATCCGGGGCCCGGTTGGCGGGGCATCTCGAGTATCGACTCCGTATCCGGACCTGCGGCGCTCCGGTTCCTGCTCGAGCCAGCAGCGGGACCGGCGACCCCACGCGACGTCGAGCAGTCCGGGCTCGTGCCGGCCGCAGCGGTCCCACGCGTGACGGCAACGCGGGTTGAACCGGCAGCCTCGCGGCCAGTGTGCGGGATCCGGCACCTGTCCCGGGATCGGGTCGAGTGTGCCGGCCGCCTCATCGACGCGCGGGATGGCCCGCAACAGGCCTTGCGTGTAGGGGTGGCGAGGGTCGTCGAACAGGTCCGCGACGGGCCCTTCCTCGACGATCCTGCCGGCATACATGACGGCGACGCGGTCGCAGACCTCGGCGACGATGCCGAGATCGTGCGTGACGAGGATCATCGCCATGCCGAGTCGCTGCCGGAGCCCGGACAGCAGGTCGAGGATCTGCGCCTGAATCGTGACGTCGAGCGCGGTCGTCGGCTCATCGGCGATCAGCAGATCGGGATCGCAGGAAAGCGCGATGGCGATCATGACGCGCTGGCGCTGACCGCCCGACAGCTGGTGCGGATAGTCCATGGCCCGCCGCTCCGGCGCAGGGATGCCGACAAGGCGAAGCATCTCGACCGCCTGATTCCATGCAACCTTCCGGCTCGCGCCGCGGTGCACGCGGATCGACTCGGCGATCTGCCGGCCGACGGTGTGCACCGGATTGAGTGAGGTCATCGGTTCCTGGAAGATCATCGCGATGTCGTTGCCGCGGACCGCGCGCATGGACTCGGGGGCCAGCGCGAGCAGGTCACGGCCGCGGAACACGATCGACCCGGTATCGAGAATCCGGCCGGGTTCCGGCACGAGCCGCATGATCGAGAGCGATGTCACCGACTTGCCGCAGCCGCTCTCACCGACGATGCCCAGCGTCTCGCCGGAACCGACACTGAATGACACACCGTCGACCGCGCGCACCTCACCGGCATCGGTATCGAAGACCGTCGACAGGTCGGAAACCGCCAGCAGCGGCGTCGTGCGAGGCTCGGGCCGGCGTGACGCGATCGAGCCGTTCACCGCAACCTCGGGTCGAGCGCATCACGCAGGCCATCGCCGGCGAGATTGAAGGCGAGCACGACAATGACGATGGCCAGGCCCGGGAACGTGGCTACCCACCAGCTGCTGATCATGATGTCGCGCCCGCCTTCCACCATGGCGCCCCAGGTCGGTGTGGGCGGCGGCGGTCCCAGTCCGAGGAACGACAGACCCGCTTCGAGCACGATCGTGTTTCCGACGCCGAGCGTCGCGGCGACAATCACGGGGCCGAGCACGTTCGGGATGATGTGACAGAACAGGACGCGGGCTGGCCGGAACCCGAGAGCGCGCGCGGCCTGGATGAACTCGCGCTCGCGCAGGCTCAGGACATCGCCGCGCACGATTCGTGTCGTCGACGGCCACTGCGTCAGTCCGAGCACGAGCACGATCACGACAACGGACTGGCCGAACAGGGCGACGATCATGATGAGCAGGATCAGCCGCGGGAACGCGAGCACCAGATCCGTGAAGCGCATGAGCAGCGCATCGATTCTGCCACCGGCATAGCCGGCCACGGCGCCGAGCGTCGTGCCGACCGAGATGCTGATGGCGGTGGCAATGAAGCCTATTGTGAGCGAGATGCGCGCACCGTACAGGATCCGGCTGAGCACGTCACGGCCGAGCCGGTCGGTGCCGAGCCAGTGCGCCGCGGACGGCGGCAGCAGCCGGACTCGGACCAGGTCTCCGACGCGTTCGGCCGGGCCGAACGGCGCAATCAGAGGCGTCAGCAGCATCAATGCGTACAGCACGACGATCACTCCGAGTCCTGCCATTGCGGTCCGACTCCGGCGGAACCGGCGCCATTCGCTGGCGAAGCGGGAGCTACCGGCCGCACGCCGCTGCCCGCGGACGAGACCGGCAGTGCCGGCCATGCATGTGCCGACCAGCATTGCGGCCAGCGTGAGTATGGCCAGCCAGTCGTCGGCGGACCCGGTTCCGGGGATGGCGACAATGCGCTGCCAGGACTTCAGCGCGATGGCGAGCGTCGCGATCCAGGCAGCCATGAGTAGCAGGCCCTGTGCGCGACGACCCTCGATGACGTGGCCGAGGCCGGGGAGTACGGCCGAGGCCGCGATCACGGGCGTCCGAATCGCATGCCCGGATGTCTCGACGATCGTCCGGCCATCGCCACCCGGCCGCGTACCGCCGCCCGCCAGCGGTTCACCCATGGCGAATCCGCGGATCGGCCCAGGCGTACAGCACGTCGGCCAGCAGATTCCCCAGAATGACGAGGCAGGCGAAAATGAAGCTCGTCGCCATGATGACCGGATAGTCGCGCTGTGAAATCGCGGTCACGATGACGCGGCCCATGCCCGGCCACGCGAAGATGTACTCGACGAAAACGGCGCCGCTGAACAGGAACGGAAGGTACAATCCGAGAAGCGTGATGACCGGGATCAGCGAATTGCGCAGTGCGTGGTTCAGGATGACGGTCCGCTCGGGCAGTCCCTTCGCGCGTGCCGTCCGGATGTAGTCCTGGCGTACGACCTCGAGCATCTGGCCGCGAGTGTACCGAGCGACTCCAGCGGTCAGTGCGAGCGTGAGCGTCGTTACGGGCAGCACCAGATGGCGCAGCCGGTCGAGAATGCGGCCGCCTGCGGACAGCAGGTCGTAGTCGACACTGGTCGTACCGCTTGCCGGCAACGCGACCGGCCAGCCCCACTGGCTCGCCTTCTGCGCGAAGATCAGGGCGAGCATCATGCCGAGCCAGAACGACGGCATCGAGTAGAAGAACAACACGAGCACGCTCAGCGCGTTGTCGCCTGCACTGTGCTGTCTGACGCCCTGGTATACGCCGATCAGGACGCCGGCCGCGAACACCAGTGCGAGTGCGCTGAAGGTGAGTGCGAGCGTTGGCGGCAGGGCATCGAGAACGACCTGCGAGACCGGCCTGCCCTGAAACAGCGACCAGCCGAAATCACCGGTGAACAGGGCGCCGATCCACTTCAGGTACTGGACCCAGAGCGGCTGATCGAGGCCCCACGCGTGTCGCGACTGCTCGATGATCGCGGGCGGCACGTTCGGACCGAACAGCATTGCGCCCGGATCGCCCGGCGCGAAATGCAGCACCACGAAGATCAGCGTCGCAATGCCGATGAGCAGCGGTACTGTGCCGAGGACGCGGCGGCCGATGTACGCGGTCACGGTCGAGCCATCAGCGGCGCCACGTCCACGCCCCGCTCCGGTACCGGGCCTCGAGATCGTGCGCGCGCCGGCATTCCCCGGCGGTCGACTGTTGGTGTGAAAACGTGATGCCGAACACGTCCGCGAATCCGGCGAGCACCGCGTCGTACAGCTCGGACCAGCCCGGAATCCGGCCGATCGCCTCGTTCAGCGAGATCGCGGCCGGCGCGGATGCAGGCAGGCGAGTGGAGCGATCGGTGATGTCGCGCGGGCCGGTCTCGAAAGCTGCGATTTCCGACTGATCACCATCGAGCAGGATCGAACCGTGCTGGAGGATCGTCCGCTTCTCGAAGCGCATTGCGCTGCCCGCCAGCTTGCGGTTTCCCAGCACGACCTCACCGGGCGCGGCCTCCATGAAGCACGGGTGGCGAGCCGCGCGGATCGGCCTGGCACGCGCAATACCCGGTCGCGCGATCGCGACGGCGGCACCGAGCCGTGCGAGGCCGGCCGCCAGTGCGCGGTTGATGGACGCGTACGCCTCGCGCGGCCGTCCGATCCCGGCGACCGGTGCGAGCACGGCGTACGTGAGCTCCCGATGGTGGAAGACGGCCAGTCCGCCGGTCGGGCGCCGGACGATGTCGACGCCGAGGTCGGCGCAGGTGGCGGGATCGTAGACGTTGCGGGCGACCTGATTGCGACCGAACGAGAGGCAGGGCGGATCCCAACGATACAGGCGGAGGACCGGTGGGTCCCCCGCCTGCACGCGCTCGAACAGCGCATGGTCCAGTGCCATGTTGGCCGCACCGTCGCGCGGCGCGTCGACAATGCAGCGCCAGATCACGACGGCCGTCCGGGCAACCGGTCAGCCGTCGTCCACGTGCCTGCCGTACTCCTCGGGGCCCAGCAGCTCATCGAGGTCCGCCGGACTGGTGGCGCGGATCTGCACCATCCAGCCATCGCCGTACGGATCCGAATTGACGACCGCCGGATCATCGGCGAGCGCATTGTTGACGGCGACGATCTCGCCGGCGACCGGCAGGTACAGGTCGCTGACCGCCTTGACCGCCTCGACGGTTCCGAACGTGTCCTTGCGGCCGAACGACTCGCCGACCTTCGGCAGCTCGACGAACACGATGTCGCCCAGCTCGCCCTGCGCGTAGTCCGTGATGCCGACGAAATACACGCCGTCCTCGGCCGCAGACTTCAGGTACTCGTGATCTTCAGTGTAGAGAAGGTCCGTCGGGATTTCGGACATTCGACCTCCGCCAGTTTCTGAACATTGCGTCGCGGCGTCAGAATAGGCGGCGGCCGAAGACAACGTCAAGCGTCGGACAGCCGGCAGCGGGGCGGACGCGCCATCCGGCGTCCGCGGCCGACTCTACGCTTGCACGAGTCGACGTGTCCGTTTAGAGTTCGAGTCGATCGCCCGCGCTGCGCGGGCGCCGGGCCGCAGGTCGGACACTGAGGTGATCCAGCCGGCGGACCGCGGGATCCGATCCCGCTGGTGAAAGGCCCGATCGTCCACTCAACAAGGAGGTGATCCCTTGGCCAGTTCGAGTACCTTGCGTAACCCGACACGGGCAAGCGATCGCCGGATCGGCCGGTAAGCGCCGAGCAGCGACACGAAAAAGCCTGTCCGCTGACCGCCGCGATGGCATCGCGTCGGGTTGCGGGAGAATCAGGAACGCCGCGGCACCTCCGGGTCCCGCGGCGTTCCGCGCATCGGTGCCCGGGTACGGGAATCCGGGCCCGAATGGCGCGCCGGGCGAACGTGGCTGGCCGGGCGACGGGCGCCTGCACGCGCGCGGACGCTGGCCCCGCGCGCCTGTGGAAACTAGAATTGCGGTCAGAATCGCAGTGCTGCATCCGCCGCGTAAGGACACATCCAAGGAGTGAAATGCGATGCCGGTCATGTTGCCGGATACGGCACCGACGCCTCTGACGGTGCTTTCCGAAGAAGAGCAGATGTTCCGCGACACGGTTCGTCAGTTCGCGGAGGACAACGTCATCCCGCGGGTCCGACGCATGGACCACGACGCGAAGATCGACGCCGACCTGATTCCGCAGCTGTTCGAGCTGGGCCTGATGGGCGTCGAGGTGCCGGAATCGCTCGGTGGCGCCGGCGCCTCGTTCTTTACGGCCGTACTGATCGTGGAAGAACTGTCGCGTGTCGACCCCAGTGTAGGGGTGCTCGTCGATGTGCAGAACACGCTGGTCAACAACTGCATTCTGCGCTTCGGCGATGACGCGCAGAAGGCCGCGTGCCTGTCTCGCCTCGCCGCTGACACCGTGGGCGCGTACGCGCTTTCCGAGGCCGGCTCCGGCTCGGACGCATTCGCGCTTCGCACGCGTGCGGTCCAGGCCGATGACGGCTGGCATCTCGACGGCCGCAAGCTGTGGATCACGAATGGCGACGAAGCCGGGCTGTACATTGTGTTCGCGACGGTCGACCCCGATGCCGGCTACCGTGGCATCACTGCGTTCCTCGTCGATCGTGACGCTCCGGGGTTCAGCGTCGGAAAGAAGGAGGACAAGCTCGGAATACGGGCGTCATCGACGGTCGAGCTGATCCTCGACGATTGCCGGATCCCGGCGGACAGCGTGATCGGCGAGGTCGGCCGCGGCTACAAGATCGCGATCGAGACGTTGAATGAAGGACGGATCGGCATTGGCGCGCAGATGATCGGGCTCGCGCAGGGCGCACTCGACAACACCGTCCGTTACGTGAAGGAGCGCGAACAGTTCGGACGGGCCATCGCCGAGTTCCAGGGTGTGCAGTTCCAGCTCGCGGAAATGCGGACTCGCCTCGAGTCGGCCCGGCTCATGGTGTACAACGCGGCCCGGCTCAAGGATGCCGGCCGGCCCTTCATCGTGGAAGCGGCGATGGCCAAGCTGCATTCGTCCGAGGTCGCGCAGCAGATCGCGTCCGAGTGCATCGACCTGTACGGCGGCTACGGCTTCACCAAGGAGTATCCGGTCGAAAAGCTGTATCGTGACGCGAAGATCGGCACAATCTACGAGGGCACGAGCAACATGCAGCGGCAGACGATCGCGAAGTTCGTGCTGGACTAGTGGTTGTTCGGAGACGAGCCTTGGCAGAACCATGACATGTTGATCGAGTTGCGGACCGGTGTGACCGGCGAGTTCGGGTGCCAGGAGGCCGGGGCCTCGATGGCTGGCGGGATCGGTCGAGGTGGGTTTCATCGTGGATTGCGGGGGTGAACGATGAGCGCGGCGACTGCAACCGGGACGGCGACGGCTTCGACGGGGGTCAGCGAGCAGGAGGCGAGGCGAGTCGCCGAGGCAGCGCGTGAGACCGAGTGGACACGGCCGAGCTTCGTGCGCGAGCTGTTTCTCGGCAAATTGCGTCTGGACCTGATCCACCCGGTGCCGGAACCTGACTCGGATGAGCAGGCGAGGGCTGCCGCTTTCTTCGATCGGGCGCACGGGTTGTGCGAGCGGGTGGACGGCCGTGAGATCGAGCGGACGGGTCGCGTCCCGGAGTCCGTGATCGATGGGCTCCGCGAGATCGGCGCGTTCGGCATGAAGATACCGCGCGAGTACGGCGGTCTCGGCCTGTCACAGCGGAGCTACAACCGCGCGATCGCGACGATCGGCGCACGCTGCACGGCGCTGGGCGTACTGCTGTCGGCGCACCAGTCGATCGGCGTGCCGCAGCCTCTGAAAATGTTCGGGACGGAGGAGCAGAAGAAGAAGTACCTGCCGCAGCTGGCGCGGGGTCGCATCTCGGCGTTCGCGCTGACGGAACCGGATGTCGGCTCGGACCCGGCCCGCATGATGGCGACGGCGGTGCCGACGGAGGACGGGTCGGCGTACATCCTGAACGGCGAGAAGCTGTGGTGCACGAACGGCCCGATCGCCGACCTGATGGTCGTGATGGCGAAGACGCCGGGGCGGGAAGGCAGGCGAGCCGGCATCACGGCGTTCATCGTCGAAGCGGACTGGCCGGGCGTCGAGTCCGTGCATCGTCTCGATTTCATGGGGCTGCGCGGTATCGAGAACGGAGTGGTCCGGTTCCGCGATGTGCGGGTCCCTCGCGAGAACATGATATGGGGCGAGGGCAAGGGGCTGAAGCTGGCGCTGATCACGCTGAACACGGGCAGGCTCACGATTCCGGCCACATCGGCTGCGGGAGCGCGCTGGTGCCTGGGCGTGGTGCGCGAGTGGAGCGCGGAGCGGGTGCAGTGGGGTCAGCCGGTCGGCCGGCACGATGCCGTCGCACAGATGATCGGCGAGATCGCGGCGACGACATTCGCCATGGACGCCGTGGCGGATCTGTCCGCCGGTCTGGCCGATGCGGGCGCTTCGGACATCAGGCTCGAGGCGGCGATCGCGAAGATGTACAACTCGGAAGCCGCCTGGCGCATTGTCGACCAGACCATGCAGATCCGCGGCGGCCGCGGCTACGAGACGGCGGAATCGCTCGAGCGCCGGGGCGAGGAGGGTGTGCCTGTCGAACGCATGATGCGGGATCTGCGCATCAACCTGATCTTCGAAGGCTCGAGCGAGATCATGCGGCTGTTCATTGCGCGCGAAGCGGTCGATCCGCACCTCCAGAAGGCCGGCGCGATGCTCGACCCGAAGGCACCGGCGGGTGCGAAGCTGGCCGGTCTGATGCGGATGGGCCTTCATGTGGCGAGCTGGTATCCGCGCCTGCTTCTTTCCTGGGGCCGCTGGCCTCGATACTCGGGGTTCGGCCCGCTTGCCGGGCACCTGCGCTTCATTCAGCGGAACAGCCGGAAACTCGGCCGCATGCTGTTGTACGCGATGGTCCGCTACGGCGCGCGGCTCGAGAAGAAGCAGTCGGTGCTGTTCAGGCTGGTCGATGTCGGCGCCGAGCTGTTCGCCATGGCCGCCGCGTGTGCTCATGCGGAATCACTGGTGCGCCGGAATCCGGGCGATACGACACCTCGTGAGCTGGCCGACATCTTCTGCCGGCAGGCGGCCGTTCGAGTGAAGAAGTCGTTCCGCGCCGTGTTCCACAACGAGGACGCCGCAACCTATCGGCTTGCGCAGGAGACCCTGAGAGGCAGGTACACCTGGCTGGAGCAGAACTGACCGGGCCCCACCGCGGCGAACGGCGTCGCTCCGGGCACAGCGGTCCACGGGGGCTGCGACGTTCCGGGATCCCCTTCACGTTCCTCCTCTTGATCGTCGCGCTGGCGGTTCCGGCACTGGCTCGGGCGCAGCGGGTGCGGCGGCTGGAGCCGATTCTCGCCGAGCTGGCGCGACCGGCGACGAGGGCGGAGATCCTCAGGCAGGCTGTAATCGATCCTCTCGCGACACCAGAGACGCAGCCGTTCGGCGGTGCGCTCGCGATCGAGCGCATTGGACCGGCAAGGACCGCGATGGTGGGCGTGTTCGCGCGGGTGCGGAGCCCGGCCGGAGTGGCGGCGATCCGCGCTGTGGGCGGTGATGTCGGTGCGGTCATCGGCGACTACGTGTCGGCGAGGATTCCGCTGACCGCCGTCGATGCGCTCGCCGAGTCCCCCGACATCGTGACTGTCGAGGCGGCCCGCGCATTGCGCATGGACAATGATTCCGGCACGCACGCGATCGGCGCGGACAAGATCCGGACACTGGTCGACGGACGTTGGACGGGCGCGACCGGCGAGGGCACGATCGTCGGCGTGTACGACACCGGCCTTGACCTGCTGCACGATGATTTCATCGATCCCGACGGCATGACCCGCGTACTGGGTGTGTGGGACCAGACGACGGCGGGCGTTCCACCGCCCGGTTTCACCTCGGGCAGCTACTGTTCGGCGGAGGATGTTCAGACGGCCGTCGAGACCGGCGGCGCCTCCGGTTGCAGCGAGCGCGACTTCCACGGCCACGGCACGCACGTCGCTGGCACTGCCGTGGGCGATGGGTCGGCGGGTGGACCGAACCCGTTCCAGTTCAGTTTCGCCGGCGTCGCACCGGGCGCGGACCTGCTGATCGTCAATGGAGGGCCGGGCGTCTTCTTCGAGGACCGCATTATCGACGGTCTCACATGGATGCGGCAGGAGGGGCTGCGACTCGGCAGGCCCGTGGTCGTCAATCTCTCGCTCGGCGGCCAGTTCGGCGCTCACGATGGCAGCAGACTCTACGAGCGCATGATCGATGCACTGTCCGGCCCGGGCTTCATCGTCGTGATCGCCGCCGGCAACGCGGGCGTGAACCGCAACACCGACCCGTTGCTTCCGGGCCCTCACATCCATGCGCGCGGCGTGCCGACCGGCACGCAGACCACGGAATTCACGTTCGAGATCCCACCGTACACGCCGAACCGGGATGCGTGCAACGGCAACAACATGCTGATGAGCCTGTGGTACGACGCACTCGATTCTCTGCGGATCGAGGTGGTCCGACCGGATGGCTCTTCGGCGGCTCAGGTCCGTGGTCAGGCGGTACTGAACGAGGCTGTGACCGGCCGCATCATCATCGACAACGGGTCGTCCGGCACGGACCCCGAGAACGGCGATGTCGAGGCTGCGATCACGCTCAACGGGTGCGGCACGAGCGGCGTCCCGTCGACCGGTACGTGGCGCATCCGCGTGACTCCGACGCGGGCCGGCTCGGGCAGGCCGTACGACATGTGGATCTGGGCTGCGACCGGTGCGCAGCCCGAAGGCAACGTCGGCTTCGACAACCGGTTCGTCGTCGGGTCACCGGGCAACGCGCGACGGGCGATCACGGTCGGCGCCTTCGTGACGAAGCTATGCTGGCCGAGCATTGCGACGACGCAGATGATCTGCTACACCCAGCGCGAAGAGCCTGGCGACCTGGCGCGGTTCTCGGGTGGCGGTCCGACCCGGGATGGCCGGATCAAGCCGGAGATCACGGCGCCCGGGCTGGGCGTGGTATCGTCGCATTCGCGGGACGCATCGATCGCGACGCAGCGGATTGCGCCGGACAATGCGCATGCGACGAGGGAGGGCACGAGCATGGCGACGCCGCACGTCGCGGGCGCGATCGCGGTTCTGCTGGCGCAGGACCCGGACCTCACGCCGGAAGGCGTGCGGGCGGCGCTGGCCGGCAGTGCGTTCAGTGACGCGTTCACGAGCCGGACGTACGATGTGGCCGCGGGCGCTGCGGCGCCGGACTGGTGGGGATTCGGCAAGCTCGACCTTCCTGCCGCATTGCTTGCGGTGTCGGAAACGGGGCCGGCCACGCTCGCGCTGGACGCGGCGTCGGCGGTGTTCGGTTCTCCGACGCTCGGCCGCAAAGGCACCCGTCTCGGGCTGTTGCGCCTGGATCTCGACGCGCAGGGCGCGGAATCGATCGATGTCACGGCCATTGGGTTCGATTTGACCGGCAATGACCCGGCCGCGCGTGTCGTTCTGCTGCGCGACAACGGCAATGGCGCGGTCGACGGTGACGACACGGAGGTCGCCGGCATGGCCGTCGCGCTCACGGAGGCCACAGGGCGGGTCGTGATCCAGCCCTCTGCACTGCGGATCGCACCGTTCTCACCCATGACGGTGTTTCTTGCGATCGAGCTGTCCGGTCGCGCGCCGAACGGTGCTTCATTCACGGCGAGGTTCGAGCCGTCGGAGCTGCACACGGTAGGTGCCAGCACCGGTGAGCTGGACCGCATCGAGGATGGCCTGGTGGCGGTCGGCAGCGGTACGGCGGCGACGACGCTGCTCGAGGGACTGCTCTCGTTCAGCGAGAATCCGGTATGCGGACCGCGCTCGCCGAAGCCGTGCAGAGGCGATGTCACGTTCAACTTCTCGCAATCTCCGACACGGGCCGCGGTGTACACGGTGACCGGACGACTGGTGATCGACCTTTGTCGCGACGCGGGTCTCGAGTGCGGCGGCGCGACGGGCCCGGCGTACGTACGATGGGACCTGCACAACGATGAAGGCGAACCCGTCGCATCGGGCATCTACCTCATTGTCTTCAACGTCGAGAACACCACGTTGCGCGAGAAGCTGATGATTCTCGTCCCACCGGGCACATCACCCGAATCGCCGGAGCAGCAGCCATGAATCCCGGACGACAAACGGTCGCCGTCGTTGCGGTACTTGCCGCACTGACTCTGCCCGCATCGGTTCGAGGCCAGGGCGCGGGTACACGCGGTGCGACGGTCCTTCAGATGCTGGCGGGCGGACGTGCGAGCGGGCTGTCGGGCGCGTATGCCGCCGCGTCCGGCGACGCAGACGTGCTGTTCTACAACCCTGCCGGCGCCGCGGGCCTTTCGGCCGCCGCGGCCGTATCCTATGAACGGCACGTCGAGGACATCGGTCTGGCCACCGGCTCGGGCGCATTCCGGTTGGGCAACTTCGTGGTTGGCGCGAGCGCGATATTCCTCGACTATGGCGAGATCCGCGAGTTCGTGCCCGATCCGGATTTCGGCGGCCAGACCGGCATGCCCACGGGCAACACGGTCGGTGCGAGCGAGACCGCCGGCCGGCTGACGGGCGCGCTGGCGCTGGCCGATGGTCGGCTCAACCTCGGCGCGAGCCTCGGCTACGTGGCGACCGACCTGGCCGGCACGGGCAGCAGCGCGCCCTTTGTCGACATTGGGGGCCAGTACGTGCTGTACGATCTCACGATCGGCGCCGCACTGCGCAACATGGGTGGCACGCTCGGCGGCACCGACATCGCATCGGCCGACCTGCCGCGCGAGGCCCGCATTGGCGCCATGTACACGTTCATTCGCGACACCGGCATCGGTGGCACGCTGTCCGCCGATCTGGTCGCCGGTCTGGGCGGCGGCACGACCGCCGTGGTCGCCGGCTTTGAGGCCGGCCTGCTGCCGCGCAGCGCACGTGGCGCCGGCGCCGTTGCGCGTCTGGGCTACGACACGGGGGCCGGCCAGGACGGTCAGGGCGCGCTCGCCGTCGGCGGCAGCATCTCGCTCGGCCCGATCGCCGTGGAC
>Ga0055448_10000026_pt1 | contig 30626 bp, 19 predicted proteins | sample China_Galinas_PW_4_FD_57744 | JGI IMG/M metagenome (GOLD analysis project Ga0055448, IMG submission 57744) | Wetland microbial communities from San Francisco Bay, California, USA, that impact long-term carbon sequestration - China_Galinas_PWA_D2 | ecosystem: Environmental > Aquatic > Marine >... | reverse complement strand
CCGACCTCGAGCGAGTCTGGAATCGTGTGGTCGAAGCGCACGCCGGGACCCGCGGCAGCTTCATCAGCGGCAGCCGCGCGCGGCTCTCGCGGGGCATCGACACGGATCCGGCGTACCGCGACCGGACCGTGAACGCGAGCCGTTTGCTTCTCGTTGTTGTTTCGCTCGTCCTGCTGATCGCCTGCGCGAACGTGACCAACCTGCTGCTGTACCGCGGCCTTGTCCGGCAGAGTGAGCTGACCGTGCGTCGCGCATTGGGTGCATCCCGCCTTCGCGTGGCGGGCCAGCTGCTGGTCGAGTCGAGCCTGCTGGCCGTTCCGGGCGGCGCCCTGGGCGTCCTGATCGCCGTGGTCCTCGGCCGCGTGCTGGAAGGTCACACCATTGTCGGTGTGCGTGACTTCCATGGCGTCCGGGTCGACCCGGCATTGCTGGTCTTCGCTCTCGCAGTCACGGGGCTGACCGTCCTGCTGGCCGGTGTGGCACCCGCGTTCATTGCGTCCCGCGATGCGCCGGCCGGCCGGCTGCGGGCGACGAGCGGACGCCAGACCGCGGGCGGCGGATGGTTGCGCACTTCACTCGTCACCGTGCAGCTGTCCCTCGCCCTGGCGGTCACGGTCTCCGCCCTCCTGCTCACCCGAAGCGTGGCCAACCTGTACTCGGTGGATCTGGGCTTCGACCCGTCCGGCGTGGACTGGTCTCTGGTTGATCTGAGCCCGGAGGGTCTGAGTCCGCCGCAGGCGGGCGCCGTCGTGCGCGAGGCGCTCGGCGCGATCCGGTCGATGCCGGAAGTCGAGTCCGCCGCCGTCGGGACGACCGCGCCGTTCCTCGGCATTGCCGGCGCACTCGGACTCGTGCACCCCGATCGCGGCGACACGATCCACGTCGACGCCACCGGAGTCTCGGCCGGCTGGTTCGAGACGCTCGGGGTCCGCTTCCGGTCGGGCCGCCCCCTGGACGAGACCGACTCGCGCGCGACGGGTGCAGCGGTGATCACGCACGCACTGGCTCGCCGCCTGTTCGGAGATGCGGATGCCGTCGGCAGAACGCTGCGTACGTCCTCGCCGGAACCGGCGACAGTCACGATCGTCGGTGTGACCGACGACATGCGCACCGTCTCGCCAGCGGATGCGCCGGACCAGGCGATCTTTCTCCCGATCCGGGAAGATCGGACCCGAAGCACGTTCGTCGTCCGCACGCGTGGCGGTCAGGGACCGGCGACCGCGGAAGTCGCCGGCGTCATGCGCGAGATCTTTGCCAGGAATGCGCCCGGTACACCCGCGCCGTCGCTACATTCGCTCGAGCAAGGACTCGAATCACGAATCGGCAACCGCGGCGTACTGGCGCAGCTGCTCGACCTGCTCGCACTGCTCACGGTCCTGATCGCGGCGGTCGGACTCTACGGCGTCGTATCCTGCTCGGTCGCCGGTCGGGTACGGGAAATCGGGATCCGCGTCGCACTCGGGGCACGGTCGGTCGGTATCGCCGGTCTGATGATGCGTCGTGTGGCGGTCATGGTGGGTGCCGGAATCGCCTTCGGTCTGCTCGCGGCGACGCTGCTTGCCCGGGTGATCCGCAGTCAGCTGTTCGGCGTCGAGCCGATCGACGGCCTGACGTTCGCCGCCGGAGCCGCACTGTTCGGGCTACTGTCCGTCATCGCCGCCGCGATCCCGGTTCGGACGGCGATGCGCGTCGATCCGGTCAGCGCGTTGCGGCAGGAGTGAGGTCCGGCCTTCGGTCATCGAGCCGGATCGCCGTTCGCCCGGCGCGGCAGCTACCAGAACACCCGCTTCGCCTCGAAACGTGGCCTTGGCGCGGCGCTCGAACGCGATGCGCCCTGCCGCGGCACTTCACTGGCCGACCGATCGTCAGGTGCCCGATCGCAACGCCTCGACCGGGTCGATTGCGACGGCACGTCGGGCCGGCACGAACGCGGCCACGCCCGCGATCAGGATGAGCACGACCGCGGCGGCGAGGAAGGCAAGGGGGTCGAGGCCGCGTACGTCGAACAGCAGGTTCTCGAGTCGGACCGCGGCAAGTCCGGCGACAACGAAGCCGACAACCAGACCGGACACCACCGTCAGGAGCACCTCACCGACTACGCCCGCGATCACTGCGCCGCGCGCGGCGCCAAGCGCCATCCGGATGCCAAGCTCCGCCGAGCGACGAGCGACGCCGAACGAGAGCACCGCGTAGATGCCCAGCGCGGTGAGCAGCAACGCAATCGCCGAGAAGCCGCCGAGCGCCGTCGCCGCCAGGCGTGGTGGAGCGAGACCGGAGCGGATGTAACCGTCGAGCGTGCCGATCCCGGCTACGGGCAGCGCGGCGTTGGTCGCACGCAGCTCCCGGCGTAGCGCATCGACGATCGGGCCCGCATCACCCGGCGTCCGGGCCAGCAGGTAGATCGGGAAACCGGACGCCTGCGATAGCGGTCTGTAGACAAATGGCGGCGTGGTTTCTCCCATCGCCCTGACCTTGCTGTCCGCTACCACGCCGACGACGCGGGTCCATCCATCTGGCACCCCCTGCGGTCGCATGCGTCGGCCCACGACGTCCGTCGTCCCCCAGTACCGCCGCGCCGCCGTCTCGTTGACGATCGCGACCGGCGGACCCGTCCTGTCCGCGTCAGTGAAACCGCGCCCGGCCACAATGCGCAGGCCGAGCGTCCGGAAGTAGTCACCACTGACACGGACGCCGAGAAGTTCGACGGAACCGGTACCCGTCGGCGGGTCGTATCCTTCGATCACAGTCGTACTCGTCCCGCCCTGGTCCTGCACTGGCAGACGGGACGCAAGGGCGACACGGGTCACGCCCGGGATCGCCGCGAACCTCGCCAGCAGCTCGTCGACGACCACCGCGGACTGTTCCGCCGACAGCCCCGCCCGGGACGGAATCGTCGAAATATACGCGACCCGTTCCGCGTCGACGCCCGGATCTGCCGTACTCAGGTTGGACAGACTGCGAACCAGCAGCGCCGAGCCCACCAGCAGCACGAGCGAGACGGCGACCTGTACCACCAGCATGGCGTTCCGGAAGAACGGAACGCGCCGGCCGTGAGCCGTGAGCCTCGCATCACGACGCAGCGTGCCGGCCAGGTCTGTGCCCGCCGACCGCAGCGCCGGCACCAGACCGAACAGGCCACCTGTCACAACCACGAGCGCGAGCGTGAACAGCAGAACTCGCCCGTCCAGCTCGAGGTCCAGCGTTCCCGCGGCCGGCAGCGGGATCGGCAGCCCCGGCACAATGGCAATGACCCAGCGCGCAAGCAGCAGACCCACGGCACCGCCAGCGACCGCCAGCAGCAGCGCCTCCGTCAGCAGTAGCCCGGCGACGCGGCCACGGCTGGCACCCAGAGCGCGCCTCACCGCGACTTCACCGGTTCGCGACATCCCGCGAACCAGCAACAGGCCCGCCAGGTTCGAGCACGCCAGCAGCAACACCAGTCCCATCACCAGAGTGAGGACCGTTCCCGCCGTTCGCACCGAGCCGTCCGCGTCCGGATGGATCCTGATGTCGCTCGCGCGGAACACCGTGATGCCCCGGCCCTTGTTCAGTTCGGGATAATCCTCCGCCAGCCGCTCCGCCAGCCCGTCCATCGCCGACTGCGCGCGCGCCTGCGTCACGCCCGGCGCCAGCCGCGCCCAGACCAGATACCAGTGGTCCTCCCGCCGCTCGAGGTTCTCCACCCGGTACGATCCGGTCAGCGGCGTCGACGAGATCGACAGCCACGCGTCCGTGACCAGCGCGCCGCCACTGCCGTTGAATCCGTCCGGACCGACTCCCAGCACCGTCACCGGTTGCCCGTTCAGACGGATTGTGCCGCCGACCACACCCGGATCCGCCCCGAACTTCGATTTCCACGTCGCACGGCTCAGAACCGCGTACGCACCCGCTCCCACCCGGTCGTATGCCGGCTCGAACCACCGACCCAAGCTCGGCGCCAGACCCAGAACGTCCATGTAGTTCGCCGTCACGTACTCGACTGCGACCGGCCGCGGACCTTCCTCCGCCTCCCATGTCAGCTGGTCCGGGGACCACGCCGCCACCCCACTGAACACGTCCGTGAACTCCGCCATGTCCCGCGTCGACGGATACGACGATGAGCTGGGGTCCCCATCGTCCGAGTCCTGGTAGATCCGCATCACCCGGCCCGCGTCCGCGAACGGAAGCGGCCGGAACAGCAACGCATCAACCAGTGAGAACGACGCCGCGTTCGCACCAATGCCCAGCGCAGCGATCGCTACCGCCGCGAGCGTGAATGCAGGCGAGCGCGCCAGCCGGCGAACCGCGATTCCAACATCCTGTACCAGACGATCCACCATCGAAGCACGCCTCCGTCCGTAGCCCATGCCCGGCCCCCGACCACCCCGCCACACCACCCACCGCTCCGCCACCGACGACATCACACCGTCCGCCAGCGTCCGCATCCAGAAAGCCGCCGTCGAACCCGACCGCCGCACCGACCGACTCCGCTCCAGACGCGCCGCGAACAGCTCCGTCATCTCCCTGCCGAACTCGGCACGGAAGCTCCGCGGGTACGCCCGCAGCAGAACGCGGAAGAGCCCGACGTGAGTCCGGTCAGTCAGCAGCCTCACGCGTCGCCTTCCCGAAGTACCGACCGCTGCCGCGCCACGTCCACCACCCGCGCCAGCCGCTCCGCTTCCTCCCTCAGCAGCAGCCGACCCCGCGCCGTCATCCGGTAGTACTTCCTGCGTGGATCCGCATCTTCGTGCGGCGCAACAATATCCCGGATCAGTCCGCCAGCCGTCATTTCCTTCAGCGACCGGTACAGCGTGCCCGGCCCAAGCTCGATCGCGCCGCCCGTCGCCCGCTCCACCTCATCGGCAATGCCCAGCCCGTGCAGATCGCCACCGGCCAGTGCCAGCAGGATGTGGAACATCGGGGTCCGCAGTGTCCGCATCTCGTTGCTCATGTGATTCGGTCGGAGGTGGAGGGTCGAATTATCCGTCGTGAATATATCCATCACGGATAATATCGACAAGCCCGCGTGAGGAACGGCTGTCTCGATCGCGGGATCAATACGAGTCGGCGTCGTGGTATGACAGTCGACCGGTGCACGGCCCGGGCCGCCCGGTTCCGGCGGTCGTGGGTGACCGGAACGTGGCAGTCCCACGTGCCACGGCGGACCGTGATGCGTTGCGGTGGCAGGGCCGTGTCTGCACCGTTGTCTGGCAGTCCGGCGGTCTGGAAGCCCCGCGCAGCCTTGGGGATCCGGGCGGCCCGCCGACCGGGATGCGAAGGACATCAGCCGGTGGGGACGATTCTCGCGGTTCGGGATCGAGTGATGACATCAATGTCGAGTTGGCGGATGGAGTCGGCAAAGCGGTTGACGAGCACGTGCACAGTGAAGGCTGTGCGGCTGCGGGTGGCGGCCGTCACCTGCCTTCTCATCGTGAACGCTACCGGCGGCCATGCCCTGCCGGTCCAGGGGCCGCGGTTGTCGGCGGCGTATCTCCAGCAACTGCGGCTGCGCTCGATCGGGCCGGCCAACATGTCGGGCCGCGTCGTGGACGTCGAGGTGAACGCACTGGACCCGTACGTGATCTATGCGGCGGCGGCTACGGGTGGTGTGTGGAAGTCGGTGAACAACGGCACGACATGGGTGCCGGTGTTTTTCAATGAAGGCACGCACAGTGTGGGTGACATTGCGGTGCATCCGGTGGACACGGCGGTGGTGTGGGTGGGCACGGGCGAGCGGGCGAGCCGGCAGAGCAACTCGTGGGGGGACGGTGTCTACCGGTCCGACGACGGTGGCCGCACGTGGCGCAACGTCGGGTTGCGCGAGACGCACCACATCGGCCGGATCGCATTGCACCCGACGGATCCGGACGTCGCGCTGGTCGCGGCGATGGGGCATCTGTGGGGTCCGAACGAGGAGCGCGGTGTGTACCGGACCACGGATGGCGGCCGCACGTGGGAGCGGACGCTGTACGTGGACACGCTGACGGGCGCGGCCGATGTCGCGATCGATCCATCGAATCCGGGCATTGCCTACGCGGCGACGTACCAGCGCATGCGCAAGCCGTGGGGCTTCGATGGGGGCGGGCCGGGCAGCGCGTTGTGGAAGAGCGAGGATGGTGGTGTGACGTGGCGTCGTCTGGGTCCTGTGCGCCAGGAGGCGGTCGCGGTGGTGAGCGCGCGGACGGGCGGTGCTCGGTCGGACACGATCGGCGCGCCGGGCCCGAACGGTCTGCCGCTCGGCGAGTGGGGCCGTGTCGGCATCAGCATCTTCCGCGGCGATCCACGCATCGTCTACGCAAGCATCGAGCAGGGCTACCGCTACAACGCGAGCACGGCGTACACGCAGAGGCTGGCCGGTCTGTACCGCAGTGAGGATCGGGGCGAGACGTGGCAGTGGATGAGCGACTGGAATCCGCGGCCGATGTACGCCAGCCAGCCGCTGGTCGATCCGAACGACGACCAGCGCATCTACATGGAGAACTCGTTCTCGTGGAGCGATGATGGCGGCCGCACCTTCGTGGACGCGGACCAGTCGCTGCACAGTGACGACCGGTTCCTGTGGGTGGACCCGAACGACAGTCGCCACGTGATCAAGGCGGATGACGGCGGTCTGGGCATCAGCTGGGACCGCGCACGCTCGTGGCTGTTCGTTCCATCATTGCCGATCTCGCAGTGGTATCACGTCAGAGTGGACGATGCGTTCCCGTTCAACGTCTACGGCGGGCTCCAGGACAACGGCAGCTGGATGGGTCCGAGCGCGACGTGGCGCACCGAAGGAATCCTCAACGAGGACTGGCGGCGGCTGGGTGGCGGCGATGGCTTTCTGGCGATCCCGGACACTGTGGACGGACACAGTGTCTATGCGGAATCGCAGTATCTCGGACTCACGCGGCTGGACAACCGGACCTGGCAGACGCAGGACATCCGGCCGGGTGATCCGACCGGCCACGTCGGTGACAGGCGTAACTGGGACGCATGGGGCGCGGGCACGCCCGAGCCGCCGCTCGGCAACGCCATGGCGCCCGCCAACTGGGACGGCCCGTACATCATCTCGCCGCACGACCACAGCACGCTCTACGCGGGAACGTCGCGGCTGTGGAAGAGCACGGACCAGGGCCGGTCGTGGACGGATCTGGGCGACATGACGACGGGCACGAACCGGCGCGGCCTCACGATCATGGGCCGCCGTGCGCACGACTACACACCATCGCTCGATGACGGCGTGCCGTACTGGCCGACGATCACGGCGGTCGCCGAGAGTCCGTTCGTGCGCGGGCTGTTGTACGTCGGCACGGATGACGGCAACGTGAGCGTGTCACGCAATGGCGGCGCGACGTGGCGCGAGGTCTCGCGGCTGCTGCCGGGTCTGCCCGACCGCGCGCTGATCAACGGGATCGAGCCATCGACACACCGCGCGGGCACCGTCTACGTCGCGGCCAACGACTATCGCGACGACGACTATGCGAACTACCTCTACCGATCCACGGACTCGGGCGACACGTGGGAGTCGATCACCGGAGACCTGCCCGCACGGCGCGTAGTCCGCACGGTGCGCGAGGATCCGCGCAATGCCGATGTGTTGTGGCTGGGCACCGAGTTCGGCCTGTTCGTGACGAACGACGGCGGGCGGCACTGGGTCTCGCTGAAGGTGAACATGCCGACGCTCGCGATCAACGACCTGGTCGTCCACGAACGGGACAACGACCTGGTGGTCGCGACGCACGGCCGAGGTATCTGGATCCTCGATGACGTGAACGCGATCCAGGAGATCACGCCCGCAATCGGCGCGCAGCCCGGCTACGTCTTCAGCATCGAGCCGGCGTACGAGATCCGCTTGAGCGGTGAGAAGGCGCACACGGGCGACATGATCTTCGAGGGTGAGAACCCGCCCGATGGCGCGATCATCGACTACTGGCTCGCGAACGGTGCGGACTCGTCCGGGATCCGGCTCGACATCCTCGATGCGCGGCGCCGGCCGGTGCGGAGGTTGAATCCGCGTCGCGAGGCGGGCGTCAACCGTGTCGTCTGGGACCTGCGTCACGATCGTTTCGGCGAACGCGGCCCGCGCGGCCCGCGGGTGGTGCCGGGCACGTACGTGGCTCGATTGACGGTACGCGGCAGGACGTGGGAGAAGCCGATCGAAGTGCGGCAGGATCCGCGCGTCGACGCAGCGCCCTCGGTCGTCGCGCAATGGACGGCCGACCTGCTCGAGATCGGCCGGCTCCAGTCCGACATCGCCGACATGAATGCGTCGCTCGATTCGCTGCGCCGGCGGCTGCCGTCGCGGAAGCAGACGCCGTCGGCGCCGCCGGGCAGTGCAGCCGCGCGCCGGGCCGCGCAGCCGCCGCTCGATCCCGTCCTCACCGGCGATCAGGCGAGTGACGTCCGGGACGCGATCGAGCAGGCGGATGAACTGCTCAGTCGGGTGCGAGGCGTCTACAATGCCGTCAGTGACTGGGTCGGCCCGCTGACTGTGGACCAAAGGTCGACGCTCGACTTCGCGCGCTCGAGGCAGCCTGGCATCGCCACGCGGATCCGGCGGATCCTCGATCAGCGGACGGCCATGTCGAGCCGCGCGCGGCCACCGGTCGCGAGGTAGAACGGCAGCGTTTCTCCGCGGTCGAATCCCTCCGTGAACGTCTGCGCCATCGTAGACGCGCCGCGGGCGGCCATGAAGTCGAAGAACGCCATCTCGTCGACCGTGAGCAATGATCCGGTCGATACGACGACCACCGCGACGTGATGTTCCCGCACTGTGTCGAGCGGCCGCTCCGAACCTGCTGCGGCGATCAGTGAATCGATCGTGACGCGACGGACGGCACCGGTGTAGATCGCGCCGCACGACGGGGTCACCGGATCTTCGAGCACAATGAACGTGCCGGTCACGGAATCACGCGGCAGCAGACCCATGAAGTACAGCTCTGCCGGGTTGAACGAGCGCGTTCGATCGACGCAGTTCATGCGGATGCCGGACGCGCCGAAGTCCTCGAGCAGGTAAGGGAACGTCGACCCTTCACCGCCCGATCCCGAGTAGCCTATGACACCGTACGCCATCGTCGATGGCTTCCAGTGGCCGCCCGCGTTGAAGCCGGAAACAAAGGCCAGCCAGTTGTGGCCGATCTCGTGACTCACCGCCGTGAACGAGGCATCGAATAGTGGACTGAACGGAAACGCGATCAGACCCTTCAGCCGCGCCGGACTGCCCCAGTCCGCACCATCATCGAACGACGGAAGTCCAAGACCGGGCGTGTTGTTCCGGACGCCTCTGAAGAACCGGTTCGAGAACGTCTCGACCTGCTCGACGACGGCGATGAAGTCGAAGTCATCCGGCAGCCAGCGGAAGATCTCGTGGGTGAGGTCGGGCGTGGGTCCGGCACCGTTGAGCAGATCGTCCCGGCGCAGGTTCAGAATGTGGTCGGAGATCTGTGCGTTCGGACCGAGCGTCGTGATCGAGATGTCCGGCACCGCCGGCGTGCGCACGTCCGCGAACAGGTTGCCACGGCGCGTCAGCGTGGTGCCCTCGTACATGTCGAGAAACCCGATGAACACATGGTCATCGCCGGTACGGTAGCTGTTGGGATTGAACACGTACCGGCCGTCGATCATCAGCGAGTACACGTTCGGCGCCAGCGCCTCGAGCGGGATGGCGGGATCGCCCGTGGCCGGCACCAGTTCGACCCGTGTCACGGCATGGTCGACGACCAGCGTCAGGCCCACCGGCTCGCTCCGGCCCGCGCGGATGACGCGTGGCCGCAACACGTTCCACGACAGGCGGGGCGTGCCAGGCTGCACGATCTCGATCGGGACCGACGTCGCCGGGTTGCGGCCCGCCGAAGTGAATTCGAGCGTCTGCGGCCCCCGGCCCGTGAGCACGAGATCATCGAAGCTCGCAATGCCGTCGACCGTCGACTGCTCGAGCGTGCCGGCCAGCGAACCAGAGCCGCGCACGATCGACACTGTAACCGTCGCCCGGTCCGTGTCGACACTGCCGATCTCATCGATCACAGCGATCTCGAAGGACCGCGCAAGCGGCTGTGCGTTCAATGCGGTAGCTGGCTGCGCCGACACCACGAGCCCCATCGTGGCCGCGGCGACAATGGTCACCCTGGCGGAGCCACTCACATCGCCGTTCGATGCGATGATGTCTGTCACGCCCGGCATCAGGCCCGTCACGGTACCCGCATCGTTCACGGTCGCGACCCGAGGGTCGGCACTCGCCCAGACGACCGGTTCATTCCGCGCGTGACCATCCGCATCCCACAGCATGGCCGTTGCCTGCGTCGACCGGCCGGCGGCGATCTCGGTGTCCTCGAGCGACACCGTGATCGTCTCGATCCGGTCAATCGTTGTCGGGCCCGTGCCATCACCACAGGCGACGACGGCTGTCGACAGCGCAAACACCGCGACGACGATCCGGCAGGCTGATTCGTGATGGTGTCGGACGGATTCTGCTCTCAAGATGCCCTCGTGGCCGAGTGTGTTTCCGGGACCAACCGTGGCTGATCCCTTGTTCAACGAATGCATCGGTCCGTTTCTGACTGGCCCGATTGCGCTTCGCCTCTTGCAGCCGCGCAGGTTCATCTGCACCATCCGGCTTCACCGTTGCGGACGCGGCCGACCGGATGGCATTTCGATGATGCCGATCACACCGAAGCGTATGACGACATGAGGGAGTTCCTGGCGGAGACGCCGTGGGTGTCGCAGGCGGGGCTCGTTGTGGCGGGCGTCCTGCTCGGTGTCCTGACCGAGCGCTTCCTGATCGGCGCGTTCCACGCGCTCGCGGACCGCACGCGCTCGACCTGGGACGATCTGCTCATCCGCGCAGTCCGGTGGATGCCGCTCGTGTGGTGGTCGGCGGCCGGCGTCTGGGCCGCATCGCGCGTACGCGACTTCGAGCCGGCCATTCAGGCCCATGTCAACCAGGCGCTCGGCGTCGTGATCATCGCGTCGTTCACGATCATCGCGATCCGGCTGGCATCGGGAGCGGTCGACCGCTACGCACAGACGAGTCAGGCCGGTCTGCCATCGACCTCGCTGGTCAACAACCTGATCAGTCTGGTCATCGGTATCATCGGCCTGTTCCTGGTACTCCAGAACCTCGACATCGACATCACGCCGCTCATCACGGCGATGGGCATTGGCGGCCTTGCGGTCGCGCTCGCGCTCCAGGACACGCTGAGCAACCTGTTCGCGGGCGTCTCCATCATCGTGGCCGGTCAGGTCCGCAAGAACGACTACATCCGCCTGAACTCGGGCGAGGAAGGTTTCGTCACGGACGTGAAGGCGAGGAACACGACGATCCGCACGTTCCCGCACCGCAACCTGGTCGTCGTGCCGAACGGCGTCCTCGCCTCGACAATCGTCACGAACTACAGTCTGCCGCACCGCAATCTATGGATCGCCGTTCCCGTCGGCGTCGCCTACGACAGCGATCTCGAGCACGTCGAAAGCGTCGCAATCGAGGTCGGCGCCGCCGTGCTCGAGGTCGTCGAGGGCCGGCCGCCGTCCGCCGAACCGATCGTGCGGTACCAGGAATTCGGCGATTCCAGCATCAACTTCAATGTCCTGCTGTCCGCATCGAAGTTCACCGATCAGTTCGTGATCCGCCACGAGTTCATCAAGCAGCTGCACGCACGCTTCAATCGGGAGGGAATCGAGATTCCGTTCCCGATCCGGACGGTCTACATGCGGAATGCCGGCGGTGCGCCGGCGGACTGACCGGGTCGCGTCGCATATCCGGCGTCGCAAATCGGGCCTGGGACTGGCCAGAACGCGCCGGAGTAGGTACGGTTCAGGAGTGACCCTTCCGAAGAACAGTATTCCCGCCGAACCGGAAGACCGCGTATGTACACGTTGGAAGAGTTTCCGCCGCGTCGGGGCTCTCGCCGTCCCGCGCCCGAGCAGCAGTCGAAGGAAGACCGCGAGCCGAAGAAGGAGCGCCCGCCGAAGCGGGAACGCCATCGTCCACGGACGCTCGAATTCGGCTGGGCGCCGCTGGTCGCGATTCTCGCGATCGGTGGGTCGGCCAGCGCGGTGGGCGCCTGGTGGTGGGTGGACCAGCGGATGGCTGATCTCGAGCACGAGCTGGTGCAGGCCAGGACGCAGCTCGAGGCAGCGAACAACTCGCTCGAGCTGCTGTGGAACACGACGACCCGCCTGGACGAGGCGCGAGGCCGGCGCCAGGATTTCCTTCAGGACAGTCTCGGGTCGGTCCAGGAGTTCGTCGACAGCGAGGTCACGAAGCTGTGGCAGACCGCTTACATCGAGAACAGGCAGAGGCTCGATGCGAACGCCTCACGACTCGGCAGGCACGACGCGTCCATTCGTGACATCCTCGATGAATCCGCCACGACGCAATCGCGCATCGACGTGCTGTACCGCGAGAATGCGACGCAGCAGTCGGTACTGAACGAACTCGGCCGGAACCTGAGCGGGCTGCGCCAGACGCTCGCCGTGGTGTCCGGCCAGATCGGCGACATCGGCCAGCAGCTGGCCGCGTCCCGTGTAGCGCGCGGCCAGCTCGACCGCCGTGTCGGCGGGATCGAGTCGTGGATGGACGGCTTTACCGTCGCCGGCCTCGACGGCGGCGCGGTCGACCGCCGGTTCGCGGCACTGGTGGCCGACCTGCGGACCATGACGGCACGTGTCGACTCACTGCGCCTCGTCACGGATTCCGTCCGGGCCAGTCGGGCGCTGGTCGGACAGAACCGGCCATGAGCGCCGGGCGGGACGGGTCAGACTCCTGACCCCGTCCCGCCGACCGGTGCGCCGTTCACCAGCGGGATGACCTCTTCCGCGAACCGCTGCGTCTCTTCGTACTGCGGGCTGAACTGGAGCAGCAGCAGGTCCACACCGGCCTTCTCGAAGTCGACAACGCGTTCGGCCACCTGATCGGCCGTACCGCACAGTCCACTGCGAAGGCCGCGATTCGAGACGGAATAGTCCTCGAGGCTGACCCGGTGCCCGAGTTGTGTGTCCGTGATCCAGTCGCGGCAGTTGGCCTAGCCGCGAGCACTCTGCCTCACATTCGTGATGCGTTCGATCTCGCGGCGGACGCCGGCCTCGGAATCGCGTACGACGGAGATCCCGAGCGCCGGAGTCTGTGCCTGCACCATCGTCGCTTCTCCTCCATCGGTTGTGAACCGTCCAGGTCCCTGATCGGTGACGCCGCAAGGACCCGGGACCGGAACGCGGAGCAATGAAAAAGCCCCTCACCGGAAGACCGGGAGGGGCCGGGAACAACGCGTCGTGTCTGTCAGCTCATGAGTCCGGCGACACGCGCATTCGTCCGCGGACCTCTCCCGCCGGGAGACGCCGCACACAGCTGCACATGCACATGCACATGCCCATGCTCGTGGTTTGCTCTATCACTCGACACTCGAAAAACGGAAGACCCGACGACTCCGGCCGCCGGGCAGTCGCTGTTCAGCTCGTTCTCTTGCGTGGCGGCGGGCGGCGGCAAATCACCACGAACCCGGGGTGTCGATCGCAGCATCGCGCAGGCCGGCGGTCGTGTCAAGCCCGGACCTTGCCACCTGTGGGGCGACACCCGGCGGACCCCGTGCGGTGGCGAAGCCGACGTGCTACCATACCCGTCCAGTCCGGCCGGCACACCACGAAAGCGCGGAGAAGAACGGACCATGTCACCCAAGTCCGAACGCCCGTCTCTCCGGGCAGCGAGCGCCCTCGTCATCCTGCCCGTCCTGTGGTCGATCGGCAGCGCGGCCCGGTTCGCGTCTGACACGACTCGTCAGGCTGTCGGTCCGGCACCGATCGACACATTGCTCCTGCGCGGCTACGAGTGGCGCAACATCGGACCGGATCGCGCGGGCCGCACGGTCGCGATCTCCGGCGTCGTCGGCCAGCCGAAGCTCGGCTACGTCGGCCAGACAGGCGGCGGCCTCTGGCGCACGACGAACGGCGGTGAGGACTGGGAGCCGATCACGGACGGTCAGATCACCAGTTCGTCCGTCGGCGCGGTCGCCGTCTCGATCACGAACCCGCAGCTCATCTTCATCGGCATGGGCGAGTCCTGTATCCGCGGCAACATCCAGCCCGGTGACGGCGTGTACCGCTCGCGTGACGGCGGGAAGACGTGGGAGCACGTCGGGTTCCGCGAGTCCGATGCCATTGCGAAGGTCCGCATCCATCCGACGAACCCGGACATCATCTTTGTCGCCTCCTTCGGCAAGTACGGTGCCGACAGCGAGGAGCGCGGCCTGTACAAGAGCACGGATGGAGGCGACACGTGGCGGCGAGTGCTGTATCGCGATGCGAAGACAGGCGCCGTCGACATCGCGATCGATCCGAACAACCCGGATATCATGTACGCGGCACTGTGGCAGGCGTTCCGCAAGGAATACACAATGTCGAGCGGCGGGCCGGGCAGCGGGCTGTTCAAGTCCACCGACGGTGGCGAGACGTGGACCGAGGTCACGCGCAACCGCGGCCTGCCGTCCGGCGTCGTCGGCCGCATCGGAGTGGCGGTCTCGCCCGTTGATGGCAACCGCGTCTACGCGATCATAGAGAACGCGGATGGCGGGCTGTTCCGCTCCGACGATGCGGGCGCGACATGGACGCTCGTCAATGACGATCGCAGCATCCGACAGCGCGCGTTCTACTACACGCACGTCGCCGCCGACACGAAAGACATCGACCGTGTCTACGTGCTGAACGTGGGCACGTACGTGTCCGATGATGGTGGCAGGACACTGAGCCGCTTCGCGGGCGGCGACTCGCACGACCTGTGGATCGATCCCGACGATTCGAACCACGTGCTCCATGCCAGTGACCAGGGCGGAGCCGTAACATTCAATGCGCTCGATGATGACCGGGACTGGAGCGCTCGTGACTACCCGACCGCGCAGTACTATCACGTGGTCGCGACATCGCATGTGCCGTTCCACCTGTGCGGCGCGCAGCAGGACGGCAGCACGGTATGTCTGCCGAGCAACACGGGCCAGGGCCGCGGCTTCGGGAGGGGCGGCCGCGGAGGCGGCGAGTCAACGTACAATCCGGGCGGCAGCGAACCCGCGTACATCGCGCCGGATCCGAAGGACCCCGATGTCTTCTTCTCCGGCGGCAACAACGGTTCGTTCCTCATCTACACGAATCGGCGCACGGGGCAGAGCCGCGAGGTGAACCCGTACCCGCGCATGTTCTCCGGAGAGGCGTCATCCGAGCTGGTCGAACGCTGGCAGTGGACCTATCCGATCATGTTCTCGCCTGTCGATCCGGACATCCTGTACGCGTCATCGCAGCACGTGTGGAAGACGACGAACGGCGGTCAGAGCTGGGACCGGATCAGCCCGGATCTCACACGTCACGATCCCGCGACCATGGGTCCGTCGGGCGGGCCGATCACGCACGACATGAACGCGCCCGAGATCTATGCGACCGTCTTCGCGCTGGGACCATCGAAGGTGGACGTCAACGTGATCTGGGCCGGCTCCGATGATGGCCTGATCCACGTCACGCGCGATGGCGGTGCCAACTGGACGAACGTCACACCGCCGGACATGCCCGACTTCGGTCGCGTCAGCATCATTGACGCATCCGCGTTCGACGCGGGCGCGGCGTACGTCGCCGTGAAGCGGCCACTGCTGGCCGACATGGCGCCGTACATCTTCCGCACGAAGGACTATGGCCGCACGTGGACGAAGATCGTCAATGGACTGCGGCCCGACGATTATGTGCATTCCGTTCGCGAGGATCCGAATCGCCGGGGCCTGCTGTATGCCGGAACACAGCACGGTTTCTACATATCCTACAATGATGGCGACGCGTGGACGTCGTTGTCGCTGAACCTGCCGGATGTCCAGGTCTCGGATATTGCGGTCGAGGACAATGCGATCGCCATAGCCACACACGGTCGCAGCTTCTGGATTCTCGATGACATTGGCCCGCTCCGCTGGTACGACGAGCGGATGGCGACGAGCAACGATCCGGTACTGTTCGCGCCTCCTGCCGCAGTCCGGTCGGCCACGACTGCCAGGATCAGCTACTGGCTGAAGCGGCCGGCACAGGAGCTGACCCTCGAGATCGTCGATGCCGGCGGTACTGTGGCTTCGACGATCGAGGGCGTCCAGCCACGGCCGGGTCGCGGTGGCCGGGGTGGCGCAGGCGGCGCCGGCGGTGGCGGTCGGGGTGGCCGCGGTGGTCGCGGCGGCGGTGGTGGCGCTCCGATGACTGCGGGCCTCCACACCGTCGACTGGAACCTCCAGTATCCGGGTGCGACAACGTTCGAGGACATGATCCTGTGGGGTGCGACGACATCCGGCCCGACCGCCGTACCGGGCAGCTATACAGTGCGTCTGACTGTCGATGGCCGCACGCAGACGCAGCCGCTCGAGGTTCGCAGGCACCCGCTCTACACGGACGTGACGCAGGCAGACCTGCAAGCACAGTTCGATCTGTCCATCCGCATTCGCGACAAGGTCAGTGAAGCGAACGAGACCGTGATCCTGATCCGTCGCATCCGCGACGATGTCACGACTCTGACCGATTCCTCGTCGGACGGCAGACTCGAGCGTGCGGCTGACCGGTTGATCACCAGCATGGGCGAGGTCGAGCAGGCGATCTACCAGGTGCGTAACCGCAGTGGTCAGGATCCACTCAACTTTCCGATCCGCATCAACAACCGCCTGGCCTCTCTGCTGAGAGCCGTAAGTCGCGGCGATGGCCGGCCGATCGCGAACGCCGAACCCATCTTCAATGACCTCGTCGCGGAGCTGAAGGTCCAGACGGACCGGCTCGACGCCGTGCTCGCCCGCGACCTCGCCGCCTTCAATGCAGAAGCCCGCAGACTCGGTCTCGAACCGGTCGAAGGTCGGTGAAACCCGATGTATCAGGAGCTGCTCGCATGACCACTCGAAAGCCGACACTGCAACAGCATCTCGAGGCTGGCCCCCGCAAGCGCGTCCTCGCCCTCGACGGCGGCGGATTGCGCGGCATCTTCAGTCTGGGCTACCTGGCCGGAATGGAGGAAATGTTGCGTGTTCGACACGGCAACGATCCCGCATTCCGACTCTCACACTACTTCGACCTGATCGCGGGTACCTCGACCGGAGCGATCATTGCGGCCGCACTGTCGCTCGGCCTTACTGTCGAGGAGATCATCGACCACTATGAAGCGATGGGCCGTGACGTGTTCCGCAAGGCGATCACCCGCCTGGGTGTTCTGCGTGCACGCTACGACGAACAACGACTCGTGAGAAGTCTGAAGGCCGTGCTCGGCGCCGACCGCACGCTCGGCAGTCCGGACATTCAGACCGGCCTGCTGGTCATGACCAAGCGCATGGACACGGGCAGTCCGTGGCCGCTCGCCAACAATCCGGCGGGCAAGTACTTCATCGCGGGTCCCGGCAAGGACTGGATCTCGAACGCCGACTATCCACTCTGGAAAGTCGTGCGCGCGTCCACGGCCGCTCCACACTACTTCGATCCGGAGCGCATCACGATCTCCCGGCAGCCCGGTCGCAAGGCGGTGATCGGCAACTTCGTCGATGGCGGTGTCAGCCCGTTCAACAATCCGTCGCTCCAGGCGTTCATGTATGCGACACTGAGGGGCTACGGCCTGAACTGGCCGAGCGGCGAATCGAACCTGTTCATCGTTTCGGTCGGCACCGGTCGGTCCGATCCGTCACAGTCGCCCGCGCTGATTGCGGCCGCCGACGCGATCAAGGGGCTTCTGTCTCTCATGGACGACAGCGCTGCACTCGTCGAGACGATGATGCAGTGGATGTCAGCCAGCCCGAAGGCGCGCGAGATCGATCGCGACATCGGCGACCTGTCCGGTGACCAGCTCTGCCGTGAGCCGCTGTTCACCTACGTGCGGTACAACATCGAACTGTCGCGCAAGGGCATTGATCCACTGATGCCCGGCCTGTCCGCCACGAAGATCCGTGAGTTGAGCGCGATGGACGAGCCGAAGAACCTGGACATACTGAAGCAGCTCGGTGAGCTGGCCGCGGCCAGGGACCTGACCGGGTCCGATTTCCCACCCGGCTTCGACCTGCCGGCCGCATAGTGTCGCGGGCGGCAGGATCAGGCACGTGACCGACTGGCTGGCCGTCCTCGCGATCGGCTTCGTTTTGGGCATGCGACACGCCACGGACGCGGATCACGTGCTGGCCGTGAGTACGATCGTGTCGAAGCATCGATCGATCCGGCACGCGGCGGCCATCGGCGCATTCTGGGGGCTCGGCCATACTCTGACGATCCTGGTCGTCGGAGGCGGCATTGTGCTCTTCGGCTGGGTGATTCCGCCCCGCCTCGGGTTGTCGATGGAGTTCTCCGTAGGCGTGATGCTCGTGCTGCTCGGCGCGGCGAGCGTGTCCAGCGCGTTCCGCAACGCCCGCGGAATGATGGCCGGTGAGCTTGCCGGCGAGTTCCGCGCTTCAACCCACCGTCACGGCGACTACATCCACACTCACGCACAGCCGCCCGGCGCCCACCCGCACCCGCCCGACCGTACACCCGTGGCATGGCTCGATCGCCGACTCGGCCGTCTCGCGATCTACCGGCCGGCCCGGCCGCTGCTGGTGGGAATGGTGCATGGCCTGGCGGGTTCGGCCGCCGTCGCACTGCTGGTGCTCGCCGCGATCGGTTCGCCGCACTGGGCGTTCGGCTATCTGCTGGTCTTCGGCGCGGGGACGATATGCGGGATGATGCTCGTAACGGTACTCATCGGCGAGCCGTTCAGGTGGAGCGGTGCGCACGCCGGATTCGGTCGCGCACTACGGTTCACCGCGGGCGCGCTCAGCGTCGGGCTCGGCCTGTTCCTCGCCTGGCACACCGGAATCGCAGGAGGACTGTTCGGCGCATCGCCGGTCTGGCATCCGCGCTGACGTCCGGAGGCGGCCGCATCACGACGGATCACCCATTGTCAGCGCAACGGTTCCAACTGTCACGGCCGTGGAAGCCGTTGGTTCGCCCGGGCGAGGATCGCGATGATCAGAGCGCCTTGAAGACCTCGATCATGCGTTGCCGCGCGGCTTCATCGGGCAGCCGGCCGGTGCACGCACCCATGTTGTCGCGCAGATGGCCGGGATTACCGGTCGCCGGGATCGTGCACGTCACGGCCGGATGCGACACGACGAACTTCAGGAAGAACTGCGCCCAACTCGCAATGCCGTAGTCCGCGGCCCACTCGGGCAGGCTGCGGCCCCTGACGCGGGCGAACAGGTTGCCGGTCGTGAACGGACGGTTGGCCAGCACCGCGATCTTGCGTTCGCTCGCGAGCGGCAGCAGCCGTTGTTCCGGGATGCGGTCGCCGATCGAATAGTCGAGTTGCACGAAATCGAGCGTGTACCGCTTCATGGCGGCTTCGAGGTCTGCGTACTGCGGGTCCCGCGATGTCGTGATCCCGAGGTAGCGGATCCGGCCCGCCGTCTTCCACTCCTCGAGCGCTTCCATGTGAGTGCCGAGATATGTCGCGGACAGCCTGCGGATGCTGTCGCCCAGGTTCCAGACCTGGATCAGGTCGATCGTGTCCCTGCCGTACACTTCCAGTGACTGCCGCATCTGTCGGTCCGCCGCGTCCCTGCCCGCGCCGCCGACATTCACCTTCGTGGCAATGAAGATGTCCTTGCCAATACCCAGCTGCTGGATCGTCCGGCCGACAAACGGCTCGGACCGCCCGTACGTCGGTGAGCTGTCGATCACCGTGCCGCCCAGCTCGTGGAACAGCCGGATCACCTCCTGGCCCGCCGCATACTCCGTATCGCCCGGTGACAGGCTGAACGTCTGAGCCGAACCCAGCCCGATCACCGGGATACGCTCGCCGGTCGCCGGCACGGCCTTCGTGATGAGGTCGACCTGTCCGGGCGAGGCGGCAACACGCCGTCGGCCCAGCAACAACCCGGCCGCAGCGCCCGTGCCGATTCTCAACAGATCACGGCGTGACAATGGCATCGTGCGTTCCATCCTGATACTCGGAATAGTCCCATTCTGCTGACGGGGCTTCGGATGTCCACTATGATCAATCGCTGACACTCGCAACATCCGATCTCTGAGCGAACGATGTCGAACCGGGAACGAGAGCATTCTCACGAGTTCGGTGAGCATACCGCCCTTACGCGACGTTGTCGACGCCGGAACGAAAGCGCGATTACGAGATCCGCAAAGTGCCCCCGGTGCTGGCTGCGGGCCGGCCTGGCCGACTGCCCACAACTCGGCCCTGCCTGATTCCGGTGGTCGACAGCGTGCTACCGCTGTACCGGCAGCGTGAGCGCGACGAGTGACGCATTCCGGCCGGCGCCCGTCGCGAACACGATGTACTGTCTGCCATCGTGCATGAACGTCATCGGCACGGCGCTCGTCTTCGACGGGATCCGGACCGAGCCGACTTCGCGGCCGGTGGCCTTGTCGACGGCGTGCAGAAGAGGCTCTTCGCCGGGCGGCCCGCCACTGCGGCCGGTCCCGTAGATGACGAGGGACCGGGTGGTGATGATCTGTGGCTGGCCGCGGCCGTTGTGGGTGGCCGGCAGGTCGATGCCGGCGAATAGCGGGTCATCGGTTTTCTGCTCGATCATCCTGCCGCCGTTCGGGATCCACCATGCCTTGTCACCGGTGTTCAGGTCATAGGCCGTGATGCCGCCGAGCTCGCGCGGCTTGAGTATCGAGATACCGCCGATCGAAGTCGGGCTGCGAGCGCCGAACCCGCCACGCCCGCGACCGCGCTGCGGTTCGTAGCCCGGCGGCGGCGGCAGTGCGCCGAGCAGGCCGCAGCTGTCGTGCGGCGAGCTGTAGCGGAGCTCCGAGCATGGGTCCTTCTGCACCTCGATAGTGCTGAGCCCGGTCTGCGAAGCCACGTAAAGCAAGCCGGTCGTGGGATCGACGGCGGCGCCGCCATCGATATTGACGCCACCCGACGCGCCCGGTGCGTACCACGCGCAGGTGTAACCGTCCGGCGTACTGCCATCCGTGAGTGCCGCGGGAATGTAGTACGACCCCATGCGGCACTTGTGGGCGAGAGCGAGCGCGGAGTCGCGGATCGCGGGCGAGTAGTCGATCAGGTCGTCCTCTTCGAGGCCCTGCTGCGCGTACGGCTCTGGCTTCGACGGTATCGGCTGGGTCGGCGAAGTCTGCTCGCCGGGTACCTGGCTCGGGAGCACCGGCGTCTCGACGATCGGCCAGATCGGCTCGCCCGTCTCGCGGTCGAGCACGTACACGAAGCCCTGCTTCGTCGTCTGCGCGATCAACCTTCGACGGCGGCCGTCTACAGTCGCATCGAGCAGGTTCGGCGCCATTGGCGTGTCGTAGTCCCAGATGTCGTGGTGCACCATCTGGAAGTGCCAGCGTCGCTCACCGGTGCGCACATCAATGGCGACAATGCTGCTGCCGAATAGGTTGTTGCCGGGCCGGTGGCCGCCGTACTCGTCGAGCAGCGGCATCCCGACCGGAATGTAGACCAGGCCGAGGTCGGGATCGGCCGAGTACGTGGCCCATGCGTCGTTCTTGCCGACGCCTTCCGTGCCGATCTTCGTACCGTTCTTCCACGTGTCTGCGCCGAACTCGCCCGGCTGTGGTATCAGGTTGAACTTCCACAGCTGACGCCCGGTCCTGACGTCGAAGCCGCGGATGAAGCCCGGCAGGTTGTGTTTCCGGATCGGATAGTATCCGTGGATCGACGAGTTGCCGACCACGATCACGTCGTTCACAATGATCGCCGGCGAGCTGTTCGCGATCTGGCCGAGTGCCGGGTCGATGCCTATGGTGCCGTCCGCGCCAGTCTTCGTCACCGGGTCCCACGTCTCGCCGGGCCTCGCCTTCCGAGGCGGCGCTGCATCACTGATGATGAGCGGGCCCGAATCGTCGACCGCGAGCGGGACGAGCGGCAGGCCGAGCCCATCCATCAGGTCGACAATGCCGCCGTCACCGAACGTTGGGTCCGGGATGCCGGTCTTCGCGTCCAGCGAAACGAGGTGATAACCGGGCGTCACGACAATGACGCGTTCTTCTCTGCCATCCGTCCAGTAGGAGAGTCCGCGGCCCGAGAACTGGCGCGGCGCCTTCTGCCAGCGGATGCCCTCGTCGAGCCGCCACATCCAGAGCGTTTCGCCGGAGGCCGGATCGATCGCCACTGGAATCCGGCGAGTCGTGGCCACCGTGAACAGCCGGCCCCTGGCGTAGAGTGGAGTGGTGCGGTAGTACTCGTCGTTGCCGAACGCGCTCGAGTTCCATTGCCATGCGACCTCGAGGTCATTGAAGTTCGACGCGTTGATCTGGGCGAGCGGCGAGTACCGCGTGCTCCACGCATCAGCGCCCCAGTAGCGCCACTCGCCGGGCGCGTTGCCCCGCGCGAGCTGCGCCTGCGCCGCGCGTTCAGCGTCACGCACGAGTTCGTCCGCCGTCGGCAAAGCCGTCAGGCCCCACGTCACGAGCGCAAGAAGGGCTGTCGCTCCGAGCACAGCTGCTGATCGTCGCCTCATGGTCCCGACCTTCCCGTCCGGTGTTCGAGATGTCCGGCGTCGCGCATGGAATGCCGCGGTGGGTCCGGGCAGCATGCACCGAACGGGCAGGCTTGTCCAGACCCTGGCATCAATTGCCGCCGCGGCTTGCGTTCGGGCCGGCACACGCTTCCGTTACTGTTTCCGCTCACTGAAACAGCGAGGCTGCATGATCTCCGGATTTGTCGCGCGCCGCGAGCGCGTCCATGCTGACCGTCCCGATCGTGCCGGCGCCCGACTCGTCGCGGCCGTGATGGTCACTCTTGCCGCCGCGCAGCCGAGGCCACTGTCCGCACAGCAGATCTCGCGCGAGGAAGCGGCCGTCGTGCGAGCGATCGACGCACGAGCCGACCAGGCGATCGCCCTGCTCGAACGGATCGTGAACATCAACAGCGGGACCATGAACTTCGAGGGCGTACGGCGGGTCGGCCGCGACCTGGCCGCGCAACTCGAAGGCATCGGTTTCAGGGTCGAACTGACCGATGGCGCGGCGTTCGGCAGGGCCGGCCACCTGATCGCCCGCAACACGCCGGCCGACGCGGCCGGCCCGCACCTCCTGCTCATCGGCCATCTCGACACGGTGTTCGAGCCCGAGAGTCCGTTCCAGACTTTCACGCTGACTTCCGACTCGACCGCCACGGGACCGGGTGTCGTCGACATGAAGGGCGGCGACGTCGTGATTGTCGAAGCAATGCGCGCCCTGCGTCAGGCGGGCGTGCTGGACCACCTCCGCATCACGATCGTCATGACGGGTGATGAGGAACGCAGTGGTTCGCCACTCGATGCGTCGAAGGCCGCCCTCGTCGCCGCCGCCCGTGATGCGGACATCGCAATCGCCTTCGAGAACGGTGACAGCAACCCGAAGACCGCTGTCGTGGCGCGGCGTGGCTCGACCGGCTGGCGAGTCGACGTGACCGGCACGCCCGCGCATTCGTCGCAGCTGTTCCAGCCCGAAGTAGGGTCCGGCGCGATCTACGAAGCCGCCCGCATCCTCACGGAATGGCACCGCGCGCTCGCGGGTGAACCGAACCTGACGTTCAACCCCGGCGTCATTGTCGGCGGCACGAGCCTCGAGTACGACGCCGCGCGCAGCGGCGGTTCCGCGTTCGGCAAGAGCAATGTCGTGGCGGAGAGGGCGACAATCACCGGCGACCTGCGTTCCATCTCGATCGAGCAGCTCGAGCGCTCGCGTGCCCGCATGGCGTTCATTGCGCGGCAGAACCTGCCCGGCACATCCGCTGTCGTGACATTCGACGAGGGCTACCCGCCGCTCGAGCCGACCGCCGGCAACTACCGCATGCTCGAGCTGTTCGACCAGGTGAGCCGTGATCTGGGCTTCGGTCCCGTGACCGCAGTCAATCCACGCAATGCAGGCGCCGCCGATGTATCGTTCACTGCCGGCCTGGTCGAGATGGCGATCGACGGGCTCGGTCCGGGCGGCGGCAACGATCACACGGTCGACGAGTGGATCCTGTTGCCGACGCTCGCGATGCAGACAAAGCGAGCCGCCATCCTGATCATGCGGCTCACGCGCGCGGCCGCGGATTCACCCTGACCGACCCGCGATCATGCACGTCTTCATCTCGTACTCGCACAATCAGCAGAAACGCGCACGCGACATCGAAGCCGCGCTCCGTGCGGCAGGTCATGATCCGTTCCTCGACACGAAGACGCTGCCGCCGGGCGAGGAGTACAACGCGCGGATCCGCCGGGCAATCGATGATGCCGACCTGTTCCTGTTTCTCGCGACAGCGGATTCTCTCAGACCGGATTCATGGGCGGTCACCGAACTGGAGTGGGCACACGTGAAGTGGCCCAATCCATCGGGCCGGATCATGCCCGTGATGCTCGAACGCCTCGATCCGACCGCACTTCCCCCATGGCTGCGACCGATCACGGCGCTTCGCGATGACGAAGGCAACCTCGAGGCGAGAGTCGTCGCATGGGTCGATGATCGCGCCGAGTCCGGCACCGGCGTGCCCGGTGTGCGATCGCCACGCGAGTCGCTCGAACGATGGGCTCGACTGGCGCAGCCGCCGCTCCGGCGGGGACGCCGCGTTCTGCCGGCCAGGGCCCTGCTCGGTATGGTCTTCGGCTGCTTCTTCATTGCGTTCGGCCTCGTCGGCAACGCGATGATCCGGGAATCGCCGTTCGGCGACAGCGCGTTCGATCTGCTGTTCGCCGCGGTACCTGTCATGGTCGGCGTGATCGTCATCCTCCGCGGTATCGCTCAGATGGTGCAGGGCCTGATGGGTGGTCGAGCACCACTCGCAGCCGTCGTGCTCGACCGCAGCACGTCCGGTAACAACCTGCTGACGCTCGAACTGGAAACGCTCGGGCGTGGCCGCATCACGGTCGAGCCCGTCGGCCGGCTGGCACGCAGGGTCTACGCGGGCGACATGGGGTGGGCCTGGATACGGGGACGGTTGCTGCTGGACTTCACGCCGGCATCGGATCGCCCGCGCGACGGCTGACGCCGCCTGGCGTCGCGGTACCGGTGGCCGTCGCCGCGAAACGTCCGTGCCACCACTCGTGACGGTATCGATCAGGATCCCGCGGAGCGCGGCTGCATCGGCTGGCAGCTTGTCCGGACCGGCGGGCATCCCGTTGATCTCGAGCAGGTACGCCACGACCTGCGCGTACTCCTCCGGGCTGAGGCTGCCCGGCGCGTCCTGCGGCATGCTCTGGCTGATGTACGTGAACAACTCGGAGACCGGTGTGCCGAGCCACGATTTCCGGAACTGCACACCCGTGTGGGAGGCGGTCGTGTGACAGCCCGTGCAGATGCCGGCGTACACGTCGCGGCCCGCTTTCGCCTGGGCTTTCGTGAACACGCCCGATGCCGTTGTCCGTTGAGCCGCCGAGTCCGACTGGACCGCCACAACGCGGACCGGCAGCACGAGTGCCACCGCAATCGGGAGCAGCCAGACCGGTTGTCGCATGCCGTTCGTGTTTCCGCCCGGGTTCGTTCCGTCAGACCATCCGCATCACGCCGAACGTTTGCAGCCATCGGCGATTCCGTCAACGTGCGGCGGTCGCCACCGGTCTCCGTGCACGGTCAGGGCCGGCGCACGTGTTCGACGGACACGAGTTCGAGCCGCTCGGCCCCCGACTGCTCGAGCACCGGCCCGACATCCGGGCAGTACGTTTTCCGCTCGCTCCCGTGCTCGAGGCCGCTCCAGTCCTGGGTCACGACACAGCCGGTGAACGGCCCGGCAGCCACGGTCACGCTCTGGTTCGTGGCGACGACGCGGCCCCAGTCCTCGGCGACGCCCCGGTAGTACTCCTGGCGGTAATCACGGCCGACCGCGCTGGCCGGGTCGGCCCACATGATGATGCCGGGCAAGGCGCCATCGACTCCCCATTCCCACGAGCCCTCGGTTCCGGTGACCCGGCCGGCTTCGATCTCGCGCGAATCCTCACCCAGGTACCAGACGTTGCCGGCCACGTCCTGCGCGAACCAGTCGTACGTGTCTTCCGTCAGCGTGCCGGCTTCATACACGCGGTCGCGCACGACCGTCGCCAGAATGCCGTTCACGACACGCGTGTCCTCGAGAACCTCGACGATGACGGACTCACCCGAGCCCGATCGGTCCTCGTAACGGTATGTCGTACCCGGAACCAGCGGGAACAGCGGGTTCGTGACGGTCGTCACCCACTCGACAGGCACCTCGAGGTCGTAGCCGGAAACGCTACGCCGGCCGCAGCCGCCCATGGACAATGCGCAAATGCAGATGGCGGCACCGCAGGCCTGCCCTGTCAGGCGCTGCGCAGTGCCGCCGCGAACGTCGATCGAAAGGTGTCGCATGCGCTCCGTCCTGACGCGGAGGGCGCCCCGGCCGGATCCGGACGGACGGCCGGGGCTTGCGACCGCGTCGCTCAGTGGATCGTCACGGCCAGTCCGATCTGGCCGACATTCGCATCGGTGTTGTCCGAGCTCATGGCGAAGCCGTTCCAGAACGGGGTAAGACTGACATTCGAGCCGACACGCAGGTCCCACCCGAGACCGAGCATCGCGCCGCCGCCCGTCTCGCTCGCCGTGAACGTCACGCCGAATCCGCTCGCGCTGGCCTCGACCCGGCCCACGCCGACGCCACCATTCAGGAAGAAACCGCTCGTGACGGACGGGTAGAAGCGGACCAGCGCCGTCACGGTGCTGACCGTCAGCGTGGCGTTGTTCTCGGACTTCGTCCATGCGTTGGATGCCATGCCGAGCAGCCAGTGCTGATTCAGCGTGCCGCCCAGTGCCAGCATACCGCTCGCGCCGCCCTCGCGGTCCAGGCAATCCTGACAGCCGAGAGTGCCGTAACCCAGGCCCAGTTGTATCCAGAAGCCGTTCCGGGTCTGAGCATTCTGAGCCTCGGCCCGGCCGGGAGCCGTCAGGCTGGTCGCCGCGGCCACCGTCAATGCGAAGAGGAACGTCTGAGGCACACGTCGCATGGGATGTCTCCGTGAAGAGGGGGTCTGACGGGCAGGCCCGACCGGATCCCGTGTGGCGTGGTGGGCGACGGTTGCCGGCGGGTGAAGCCCGGTCCGGCGTCGCACCGCAGCGACGCCTGCCGTTGGGTATCGGACCCGGGCGCCCGCACCTTGACCTTTTCGCCTCAGAACTCCCAGTCCAGACCGATCACGAGAGGCGACCGCGGACGCATCCGGACCGCCGTCTGCTCGCCCGTTTCCGGGTCCATCGTCCACGTCAGCACGTTGTCACGGCCGAGCAGGTTCGACAGGGTGCCGAAGACCGTGAAGTCGAGATTGCGGCCGCCGGCCCGGAAGCTCCACCGCTTGCGGGCGCCGGCATCCACGCGGAAATAGTCGGGCACGACCGCGGTACCCGGAACAGCACCTCCGTAGTGCGGGCTGCCACCGAACTCGCATCCGCGGTTGGACAGATTGCAGGCCTCGAACTGGAGCGCGCCGGGTACGGGTGTGGTCCGCCGGCCCAGGATCGCCGTGGCCGCCAGCCGCAGTGACAGGGTCGGGACCGGGAAGGCGACGACTCCCGCCTCGATGTCGTGCGCGGCGCCCTGTTCCGGAACCCACGCCGTGTCACCGCGGGAATACCGTACTCGTCGCCAGCCCCAGCCGGTCACGAGTCCGAGCTTCGAGCCACTGACCGCGAACTCGGTGGCAATGCCGCGGACCCGGCCCGAACCGGTCGAGAACCTGCCCGTCGAGAACGGCTCGCCGTCGCCCGGCGCCACCAGCAGCAGGCCGTCGAGCGAACGGTCGTACGCCTGCAACGCCAGCCGGATGCCGCGCGTCGGCCTCAGCTCGGTCGCGAGAACGGCCAGCTCGCTTCGGGCGACCGGCACGCCAGTCCCGTTCGCGCCGAGGTAGAGGTCGGCCGGAAAGACACTGCCGACGACCGATTCCGCGTTGCGCAGCGACTGCGCGAACTGATGTGTTCTCGCCCAGCTCGCACTCAGAGTCCACATGCGGAACGGTGTCCACCTCGCCCGCAGGCGCGGCCCGGTGTAGGTGTTGCCGGCCGCGGCGGCCACAGTCGTACCGACATCGATCCGGATATCGTCACCGAGCGAACGGCCGTGCTCGAGGAATCCCGTGAGCACTGGCGTCTCCGACATCTTGCTGTAGCCCGGCGTCATGTCGCGGAGACCCACCGCGTACGAGGTATGGCTGCGTTCGAGTCGGGCGCCGCCGACCGTGCGCGACCGCGAAGTGATCCGCTCGAGCGAAAGTGAGCCGCCCTCATCCCTGCGTTCAGTCCGAAGCTCCGCGAAGCCCTTGTTCAGGGACCACAACGCATTCGCGCTCGCAAGTGCTGACCATGCGCGTATGCGCACCGTGGCGGTTGCGATGGCGCGTCTCCAGGCGAAGCCGTACGAGTGGCCACGCCAGTCGAACACGTTGCGGGCTGCGGGCACCGGCCCTGCCACCACATCCACGCCGTTCGCCACCGCCGATGCATCGATCTCGTTGCGGCTGCCCTGCCCGAGCAGCCGGATCTGGCCGCCCAGCAGCGGCGCCTCGACCTTCGCCAGCCAGTCACCGGTCCCGCCCTCGAGGTACGACGGCTGGCCATGCGGCGCGAGAACGCCCGGGTAACCCGTCCGGACGCTGAACAGCCACCCGGCATGGCCGAGGCCGAGCGGACCGTCCATTGTGGCTCTCGCCTGCGTCGTGCTCATGCTGCCGCGGCCGCCGACACGGCCGCCGGGCGGCCGCGTCACGCCCGCGACAATGCCCGACAGCGCCTCAGGCAGCGCCGGCGGCGGCGTTGTCGAGTGCAGCTCGAGCCTCGCCAGTGCGTCCACGTTCCATGCGCTGAAGATCCCGGCCGCATGGTACGGGCTGAGGATCGGTATGCCGTCGAGCAGGTAGGCGGTCTGGTCGGACGCGCCGCCGCGGACGTTCAGGCCCGTTGGTGACTCGGGGCGCATTGTCACCATGCCGCCGTTCAATGCTCCGAAGACATCGAGTTCCGAGGTCAGCGGGTGGTTCCGGATCGCCGCGATCGGGATCCAGCGGTCGGCGATTGCGTCCGCCGCACCTCCACCCGTCGCGCCGCGGACGGTCACGACCGGCCGCGCGTGCACCTGCGGCAGCAGGAACGGCAGAGGGTTCAGCGCGATGTCGAACGTGATCCGGCTCTGGTCGGCCGGTAACGTCACCTCGAAAGCACGGTCCTCGTAGCCGAAGCCCGCGACCGTCAGCTCGATCACGCCCCCGGGCAGGTCATCGAACGTGTACTGACCGTCCGGCCCGCTCTTCGTCGACCGGTCCATTGCCGTGATCGAGATCAGCGCCGACTCGATCGGATCACCTGTCCGCGAGTCGCGCACAGTGCCGGTAACCGTCACGTGCGCGACCTGCATCGCCAGCAGGACTTCCAGTGCCGCGGGGAGAATGGACACCATGGAATCTCCGGGCTGCGGACCACGTACCTCAGCCGGTCCCATCCGGAACCGGTGTGTCGACTGTGTCTGATATATTCGAACGACGGCGCCCGAAACGCGCGTCGGAGATCAGATTGCATGCCGGCCCGCTGTCGAGTCGGGCCGGGCGTGGGACGTGAAGGCTCCACCCGTACGGGCGTCCACCGCAAGGGCCTGAGCCAGACTCTCGAGTGCTTCCGTCGCGCGGTGGAGCACCCGCTGGTGAAACGCCCGGCATCCGCTCAGCACGAGCCCGCCGAACGCGACGCCCGAGATCACCGCGGCGCCACCCATGATACTGGTGAACAGCAGCCCGCTCGCGCCAATCAGTGCCGCCATGCTCGGCGCCGCAGCCGCACCCGCCACCGCGCCGATCCCGCCACTCACCGCTGTCGACCCGCCGGTGACCACGGCGGCTCCTGCCCGCCCGCCGACCGGTGCCCGGATCGTGACCTCACAGCGACCGGCCTCGTCACGAATTGGCCGCACCATGATGAAAAGCCGGGTCGCCGCCGCGGCGGCCAGACGCCGCTGGAACGCCGTCCGGGACGCACCGAGCGAGGTCTCGAACACGAACACGCCATCCACGAACAGCTCCGCGCCCCGGGTGTCGCGCAGAAGAAGACTGAACGGCGGGTTCGGCAGCACTCGCTGCATCGCATCGAGCGCGGTGTCCGGGTCCCCCATCACCTCGCGCGTCACCGTGAGCGCCTGCGGCGGATCGTCCAGCAGACTGTCCGTCACTCGCGCCATCAGGCTGCCCGGCCGGGGGCGCAGCTCGCTCTCGTTCTCGTGCTCCGCGATCGCTGCCTCGACGAACTCCCCGCCGATTCCCGCCGCGACCGCCGCCTCACGTACGTCCGCAAGAGCCAGCCCGTCCATGGCCAGGACCGTGCCCGCCGTCACCGCCCGGCGCCTGTGTTCGGCGCGTTCCGCCGCCACGGCCTGAAGCTCCGCAGCCCGCCGCCAGATCTGCTGGGCCTGCTCCTCAGTGATGCGCACTCCACTCTGCATGCCGGCTCCCATCGCCTGACTCTTCCAATTTTCGATGAAGCAATGTCCGCCACAAGTCAGGCGTCGCGGTCGCTCAGATGCAGGCTCCCTCATCCCGCCGCCACGTCTCCCGGTTCGCTTCACTCACGGGACTGCGCGCATCCACCCGGAGCAGCACCCGATCCGTCTGGACCGGCGCACACGTGAGTACCAGCTCGAACACCAGGAAATCCCAGCTCGCGTCGCCGCGTGAACGGTAGCCGGACTCGGCGGGTGATGACGACCACGTGAAGCCAAGGCCGTG
>Ga0055448_10000025_pt1 | contig 30774 bp, 22 predicted proteins | sample China_Galinas_PW_4_FD_57744 | JGI IMG/M metagenome (GOLD analysis project Ga0055448, IMG submission 57744) | Wetland microbial communities from San Francisco Bay, California, USA, that impact long-term carbon sequestration - China_Galinas_PWA_D2 | ecosystem: Environmental > Aquatic > Marine >... | reverse complement strand
TCCAGGCCCGGGGTCCGGACGCGACCGCGGACTCGAAGATTTCACGGTGGCTGGGCGGAGTGTCGCTGGCGGTGCTGCTGATCGTGTGCGCGAATGTGGCGAATCTGCTGCTGGCGCGGGCCATCAAGTGGCGGCGTGAGCTGGCGGTCAGGCTGGCGCTCGGCAGCTCACGATCCCGTCTGATCGCGCACTTCCTGACTGAGAGCCTGGTGTTGTCGGGGCTTGCGGCCGCCGGGGCGATCGGCATGTCGGTGGTCGCAGGTCGGGCGCTTCATGCGACGCTGATTCCGAACGTCGCATTCGGCTCGGTGCTATCCTCTCGCCTGGTCGGGTTCACGGCGCTGGCGGCGATGGTCTCGGCGGCGTTGGCCGGAATCATGCCGGCCATGCAGGCGAGCCGGCCGGATGTTCTGCCCGCGTTGAAGGAGGATGGCGGCAGGTCGACCACGGCGGGCCGGGCGCGTCTACGGCGAGGGCTGGTGATGGCGCAAGCAGCGCTGTCGACCGTGCTGCTGGTCGGTGCGGGGCTGTTCGTCGCGAGTCTGGCGAACGCGCAGAAGGCCGATCTGGGGTTCGACCCATGGCACAGCATCCAGATCCGCATCGAACGTGGTGAAACGGCGACGACGGATGCGAGCACGGCGGACCTGTACCGTCAGATCGAAGAACGCCTGCCCCGCATAGCGGGCGTACAGTTCGCGGCCCGGTCGGTGGGCGTACCGATCGGCGGCATCAATTTCGGGCTGGATGTTCTCGTACCGGGCTCCGATTCGACACCTCGCTCACCATCGGGACCGCCGTCGATCAGCGCGGTGGCGCCGGACTATTTTCGAGCGATAGGGCAGCGGATCGAACGCGGGCGCGCATTCACCGAGCAGGACCTGGCCGAGTCGGCCGAACCTGTTGCGATAGTCAACCGGGCAATGGTCGAGTTCGTCTGGCCGAATGAGGATCCGCTGACGATGTGTGTAAAGGTCGGCGGACCGGCGGCGCCGTGTGCGCGCATTGTCGGCGTCGCGAGCACACACACGACGGCTCGCATCGGCGAAGCCCCCCACATGATGGTCTGGCAACCGTTGGACCGGGGTGCAGTGAGGGGCGTCCGCGGGGTTGTCGCCGGGACGGAGGGCCCACCGGCCGAGAAGCTGGACGAGATCCGTGCAGCGGTCCGCGCCATTTCACCCTCGATCCGCTTCGTCGACATCAAGTCGTTCGGTGCGCCGGTCGATCAGGAGCTGAGGCCCTGGCGACTGGGTGCCAGCCTGTTCTCGGTGTTCGGCCTGCTTGCTCTGCTGGTTGCGGCAGTCGGGATGTACAGCCTGCTGTCATTCGACGTGGCACAGCGCCGGTTCGAGCTGGGGATCCGCAGAACACTGGGCGCGGAAACGGGGCGACTGATCGCCGGCGTTCTGGCGACCAGTCTGTGGACGGTCGTCTGCGGCGTTCTGATCGGGCTCGGCGCAGCTGCACTCGCCGCACCTCGCGTGGGCCCGCTGCTCTTCGGTGTGACGCCCCATCAACCCGTGATCTACGCGGCCGTCGCGTGCGGGCTCATTCTGGTGGCCGGTCTGGCGTCCTGGGTTCCGGCATACCGGATAACGCGGGTCGATCCGGCACAGACGCTCCGGATCGGATGAAACATCGCCGGATCGGTCGCGGGCCGGGGCGTGCGCTGTCCACGCGATGCGAGGTCGATGCGGAGATCGAGTCGCATATCGAGGGCACCGTCGACCCTGCTGATCCGCCGCGGTCTCTCGTCTGATGAAGCCGGCGGGTGGCACGTGAACGATTCGGTGATCTGCCACTCTCCAGGGGGCCGGCCTGTTCACCGTGTTCGGACCACTCGCGCTGGTCGTCGCCGCGGCCGGTCTGGCCACGGTGGCGGGTGGTGACCCACGCGGCCGTCGGACTGACCCTCCTGCTGGTGGGGTCGGGCTGGCTGCATCGCTGCCTGCCATCAGAACCACGCGCGTCGACCCGGCGGACGCGCTCCGGTCGGGTTGAGTCGATTCCGGACCGGGACCGCGGCGATCCGAGCCCGCTCCGATGTCGGCGTGGCGGACGAGCGGGTCGGGTGCGAGAGCCCGACCCGCCGGTCACTCGGCACGCAACGTGGTGACAGGATCGAGCCGCGCCATCCGTATGGCCGGTACCAGGCTGGCCAGGAGCGCAGCCAGAAGGACGACTCCCAACGCGATGGTGAAGCTGAGCATGTCGTAATGGCCGATTCCGAATAGCATGTTGTCGAGCAGGCGCGTGCCCGCGACCGCGCCGAGGATGCCGGCCAAGTCCCCCAGGCCTACCCAGACCAGCGCCTGCGTGCCGAGCAGACGCACCACCTGGCTCGGCGTTCCACCGAGTGCCAGCCGCACGCCGATCTCACGCTCCCGGCTGGCCACTGTCTGCGACACGACGCCGAATATCCCGGCGAAGGCGAGGATCAGGGATACGCCGGCGAGCCCGCCCAGCACCGCAGTCGTGAACCGCCGGTCGGCCGTCGATTCGACAATATCGGCGTCGAGCGTGCCGACATCGGCGTAGATTCGCGGGTCGAGTTGCTTGAACGCCTGACGCACCGGGTTGATGAGTGCACCCGGATCACCCCTGGCTCGCAAGACGATGTACATCCAGTCCGCGTGTTCCGGTCGCTGCTGGTACGGCACGTACAGCTCGGGCTGGCGGCCGGGCTGGCGGTCCCATCGCCGCGCCTCGCCGACGACGCCGACCACGGTGAAGTCCTCGTCCCGGAAATCCCAGTTGGCACGCAGTGTACGGCCGAGTGGATCCTGGTCGGGCCACAGCGTTGCCGCGAGCGATGCGTTCACTATCGTCACGTTCGGCGCTCCGTCGACATCGCCCGGACCGAACAGGCGGCCACGCGTGAGCGGGATTCCGAGCGCCTCGAAGTAGCCGTTGTCGACGACCCGCCAACCCGCAACGGCCGCCCACGCAGCAGGGTCACGAATGTCCAGGTTGGGAGGAATCCGGACCGGCCCGCGCTTGCGGGTCGGGTTCATGGGCAGCACTCCGCCGACTCCCGTGGACTGCACGCCCGGCAGTGCGGCCAGCTCGGCTCGCGCACGCTCGATGAACCCGAGCCGGGTCGGCGCGTCCGGATACTGATCGCCCGGTATCACGAATTCCACCGTCACGACGCCGTGGCTGTCGTAGCCCGTGTCCGCGTTGTAGATCGCCGACAGACTCCGCACCAGCAGTCCGGCTCCGACCACCAGCATGAGAGCCAGTGCGACCTCGAGCCCAACCAGCATGCGCCAGAACAGGGACTTCGCTCGTCCCGCCCTCGCCCCACCGCGGATCGCCCGTTCCACTCCATGCGACACGGACAATGACGGCGGCAGCGTCGCAATCAACACGGTAAGAACGGCGCATGCGACCGCGAACAGCAGTACCGAGCCATCGATCGAGACTTCACCCAGACGTGGCACCATCCCCGCACCGGACAGTTTGACGAAGTGCAGACCCGCCAGACTGAGCAGCAGTCCGCCGCCAGCAGCAAACATCGCGAGCACGGATCCTTCGGCGACGAGCTGCGCCACCAGCCGACCACGGCCGGCGCCGAGCGCGACACGCATCCCGAATTCCGTTTCCCGGAGCTTGCCTCTCGCCAGCAGCATGCCGGCCACGTTGCTGCACGCCAGCAGCAGCACCAGGGCCGCCGCGCCGAGAAGCACTCCGAGCGGGCGACCGGCGTCACCGACCACCACGTTCCGAAGCGGTCGTATCTCGACCCCGACGGCCAGCTCGTCATTACCGTATTCACGCTTCAGGTTCGCGGCGATCGAGTTCATTTCCTGCCGCGCCTGCGCTGCCGTCACCCCCGGGGCCAGCCGGCCGAGTACCCAATGGTTGCCCGCCGCGCGGATGTCGATCGGACTCTGCTCCAGCGGGAACCAGATGTCCGCATCGGTGAGGAACTGGAAGTCGGCCGGCATCACGCCGACCACGACCATCGTGCCGCTGCCCATCTGGAACGTGACATCGTCCAGTCGGGCGGCGGCCCCAAGATACGTCTGCCAGAATGCGTGGCTGACCACCACCACTGGCGGACCGCCCCGGTCATTCTCCTGGTCCGTGAACGCGCGACCCAGCCACGGTTGCACCCCGATCGTCCGGAAGAAGCCCTTCGCAACTCCCATCGCTCTGGCCTCGAACGGATCGCCCACACCGCGAATCGTCGGCCGGCTCAGGTAGTAACCCGCCGTCAGGCCTTCGAAGCTACGGCTCCGCTCCCGCCAGTCCACCAGGTTCGGATACGAAACCACCATCGCCGAGCCCTTCTCGCTCAACTCGCTCAGCATCACCAGCCGGCCCGCATCCGGGTACGGCAGCCCCTTCAGCAACACACCGTTCACCAGCGTGAACAGTAGCGTCACCGCGCCAATCCCCGTCGCCAGTGTCAGCGCCGAAAGCGCTGAAAAAACCGGATAATGCGCCAGCATCCGCAAACCGAACCGCACATCCTTCAGTGTCCCACCCATGAGGCCCGTCCCTTCCATTTGTCGGGTGCGATGGCCCGCCCACGCTTCGACGACGGCCTGCCACGTCACATCCAGAACTCCTCCGATCCAGACCCACAACCTCCGGCCCGGCCCGCCCGCTTCATTGAGCCGCGCCCGGAACAGCGCGACCATCTCGTCGCCGAATTCGGACCGCAACTCCGCCGGCAGAAGCAGCAACAGACGACGATAGGTGCGCTCGGTTCGACTGCCCCCGCCGCCACCCCCTGACTTCATGCCCAATTCGATCGCGACACCGGAACTCCCGCCTCGACTGCGTCGCCAAGCAACTCGTGCAACCTGCGCGCTTCCGCCTCAACCACCCTCCGTCCTGTCGGGGTCAACTGGAAGTAGCGCCGGCGCTCCCCGGCCGCCTCATCCACGTCCCCGGCAGGTGCTTCCTCGATCAGACCCTTGCCCACGAGATTGCGGATCCGACGGTAGAGATTCGCCGGAAAGATTCGCCGTCCGCCCGATACCTGTGCCTCGATCTGCTTCACGATCCGGTAGCCGTGCAGCCGGCCCTGCACCAGCGCCAGCAGGATCCGGAACTCGAGCGCATGCAGCGGCAGCAAGCTCCCTACATCGATGTCCGCGGTTCTGGTCATGGCTGTGCCTCTGGTTGTTCATACTGTCAATCCGACACTAGTGTCACTTGGACAGTAGTACGGATGGACTGATCCCGCAAGCGGGTCAGCCGTGGCGGTTCAGCGGTTCCGGAGGATGTATCCGGTGCGACACGGGTGGTTCTGCCTGCCCCGCTTTCCGGAACTGATCCGGGGAAGATCACACGCGGGGTGGTTCGACGCGCCGGACGTGTGTATTCCGGGGCATCCGCACCGGGTTTCGCAGGTCGTACGCGGTGCGCGTGGAGAGCCGCGTTCGGAGGCGGGCAGTCTGGCCAATTGGTCCCGGCGAACGACCTACCGGGCCGGGGCGGGATCGATGAACGCTGGTGCGACGGTGATGACGTGGGCCAGCGGTTCGCCGTCGTGGGCGACGAACACCTGTGACGTCTCGCCGAAGAGGCCCATTTCCTTCGATGTCATGTAGGGGATGTACATCATGAAGTGGGGCTTCCATGGTCCGACCTCCGTACCGTCGTCATCGACGAGGATCTGAGCGGAGGAGAGCATGTAGCTCATCGAGGGTCGCTTCGGGAGCGGGATAGCGCCGCGCTCGATGTCGGTCATGATGGCTGCGAGCGCGGCATCGCCATCGCCGGTGCGGATGCGTGATTCGACGAGCCGGATCTCGATCGGCAGGATGGTGCGGGTGCCTTCGGGATCGTAGCAGATCGGTTCGACGCTGGTCGGCCAGGTTCTGGAGACGATGCAGGTGTTGCCGTTGGTGCCTTTGACGGCGACCTCGAACTTCCCGTTCCGGAGCACCCAGATGGTGGCTTCCGCGGACACGGCGGCTGGCGCGGCGCTGCGGGCGAGCGCGATTTCGCGGGCTTCGGGCAGGGCGACGTAGCCGGTCCCCTTCTGGGCGGCGACGGGCAGGCTGCCGAACGCGAGCAGGAGCAGCGCAGGCGGGACGGATCGGGAATTTCGCATTGCGATTTCCGGTCTGAGGTCGGGGTTGGTTTCCGAAAGGAAGACCGGCGTGCGACGCAGCGTGTTACAGTTGAACCTTACGGCCGCAGGCGGGCGCCACGCGGTGACAGGACGATGCGCACGACGCCTTCCGGCCAACGTTTCGAGGCCCCGAGCGCACATACGTCCGGGAATCTCGAACTCGAAGGAGGCGATCATGGGTGTGGTGTGTCGGGTGGTGCGCCCGGTGTTTTTCGTGGGACGAAGCGTGTGCTGGGGGCTGGTGGCCGCGGCGTGTCTGGGGACTCCGGGTCCGGTGTGGGCAGGCCAGGGTGGCGCGGTGACGGATCGCGCCGTGGCATCGGGAGGGTCGCGGTCCCCGGAGGGTCTGAGCAGGCGGAGCGGTCGGGCTGAAGGTATCGGTGCGGTCGGTGGTGTGGTGGAGACGGCCGGAACGCACGTTCCGCATCGTGCCGCCATCAGAATTGGTGATCGGACGGTCGTCACGGACACGAGGGGTCGTTTCCGGCTGGACGGGCTCGCGGCGGGTGACAGCCTCGAAGTCGTTCTGCTGGACGACGACGGCAATCCGACCGGCTTCGTGCGAACGATCATGATCGAGGATGCGCCGGCTTCCGATCTCGTGATCAGGGTCGTTCCGCTGCCCCCGGGCATCGAAGACATGGGACTCGATGTCGCCTTCGAGTTCCTCAGCGAGACGCTGCTGGATGGTCCGGTGAATCCGAGGACCGGGCCGGGTCGGTGGAAGAAGTGGCGGTGGGCAAATGGTCCGCCGACGATCACGATCGTGCGGCGGAACGCGAATGGCGATGTCCGTTTCGACGACGACACGACTCGCCGTTTGCGCGAGGTCCTGGAGGGCGGCGACATGTCGGGTGCTCTCATGGACGCTCGCCGGTGGACCGTCGAAGTTCACGAAGACGGCGATGGCATGGAGTGGGAGACCGGTCCCGCAGGCGACATCGCGTACGCGCCGGAGCACATCGTGATCATTCCGAAACATGGTCGTCCGTCGAATGCCGGGGCCTGGGACCGCGATGGGGATGGTCGCATCGAAGGCGGCTTCATCAACCTGGCTGCGGACACGGGGTACTCGACTGCGTCGGCATTCGAGGGCACTGTGATCCACGAATTGATGCACGCCATGGGTGCCGGCCACGCTCCCGACTCGTTCTTCGGGATCACCATCATGCGCGGGCTCGTCTTCACGGAGACCGACCGGTGGCTGACGCGGATCATGAGGGAGGAGACGTTTGGCGAGGGCGAACCGGCCGGACGCATTTTCGGCGTACAATGGTCGGGATCATGAACCGGAGCCTGGTACCATGACAAACATCATCTGTCGCCGGAGTCATGTGGTCCGACAAGGACCCGGCCGGCTTTTCGTGGCCATCAGTTTCCTCGCCGCGTGCAATGGTGCGAATGACGGCGGCGCTGCGCGTGAACCGAAGGGTCTCCTGAATCGCCGGCTCGACCTCGCGGTCGACGTGTCACAGGACCTGTCCTACCGTATGACGGCGACTTTCAGCTATGAAGCCGGACCGGAGAGCGACGTGTACTTCTCGGTACCTCACGTGGATGAAGCGGTGTCGCTCGACGTGACACTCGACGGTCGGAAAGTCGACAATGCGCTGATTCAGGTGGTTCCGCATCCACTCTATTCCGGCAATGTCTTCCGCATGACGCCCGAGACCGGTGCGGTTGCACACGGTGAACACACGCTCACGGTGGTTGCGCCGCGGATCGAGAACGACGAGCCATGGTTCGCCCACTGGGCCAACTGGCATCCATATCTCGGGGACCGCGCGAAACCGGTACCGACGACGATCGAGGCGAGAGTTCCCGTCTCACTCAGAGCCGTAGCTTCCGGCCGGCACGTTGGTGAGCGCATCGAGGGTGCGACGCGAATCAGCACGTGGACATCCCGGAACCCGCAGGGGTGGGTATTCCTGGCTGTCGGCGACTATGCGGACACGACTTTCGTCGAGAACGGGCAGGCGATCCAGGTATGGGTTCCCCCCGGCGGAGAAGATTTCGACGTGCGGACCCTGGTGGAGGAGCCATTCGGCGTTCTGTCGTTTCTCGAGGACAAGCTCGGTCCCGCCGGCATGGACACGGTCCGCCTGGCTTTCATCCCGTGGGATGAACTCACCAACTTCTCTATTGATGGATTGTTAGTCGGCACGCGGGCGACGGCTGCACGGATCAACGACAGTCCGCCGTATCTCAGGGCCTTCCTCGCGCATGAGCTGGCGCACTACTGGTTCGGTGACCTCGTTAACGGGCACGCCGAGGGAGCACGCTGGATCTCCGAGGGCTTCGCCGAATACTGGCGGTACCGGTATGAAGAGGCGGTTGGAGCATCGTCCATCTTCTGGCAGTACCGCAACCAGCTGTTGCTCAGCGTGTTCGGCTGGAACGAGATGCCTGTTCTGGATGCGGCGGAACCGGCCGCCGCCGAGGAGCTCTACTATCAGAAGGGTCCGTACGTGCTGTACATGCTCGAACAGACGGTCGGCCGGGATGCGTTCGACCTGACAATGCGACAGTTCGTCGACCGGTTCCGCGGCCGCGACGTGACGCCCGCTGATTTCTTCGCGGTCGCCGGACAGGTGTCGGGTCAGGATCTGTCCTGGTTCTCAGGGCAATGGCTGGACCGCCCGCGCGGGCCGGTCCTGTCGGATCCCGATGCGCGACTCAGCCGCAATGGCGACCAATACGCACTCGAACTCACCATCACTCAGCAGGAGCCTGTCTATCGCATCGACCTGCCGATCGTGATCCGGACTGCGGACGGGCAGGACCATACGTATGTGAAGACAGTCGAACACACGAGCGACACGTTCACATTCGATCTTGATACCCGCCCGACGCGTGTGACGCTCGATCCCGACTATCACATCCTGAAGTGGTTCCCGCTCGAGCGGCTGCCGATCGACTTCGCGGCCGTCTGGAAAGACCTGGGTACGGGAAAGAGCTACCACGTCGGCGAAGGTGATGCCGTCTGGGCACCGGTCCGTGATTGGATCGCCGGTCAATTCGGCGCGGAGGCGATCGCCGCCGATGCGGTGAGTGCCGACTATCTGATTCTGCTCGGCGACCGTGCGGAGCAGGCGAGAAAGCGACTGGCGCCGACGCTCCCTGATCCGGAGGAAGGCACGCTACAGGCCTTCCTGCGCAGAGATGCGGATCGGCCACAGCAGGTGGTCATCGGCATCGAAGGCACAGTAACCGGCGATGTACCGCCGATCATTCCGGAAGCGCCGTTGACTTTCGTTGTGTGCCGCAACGGCAACGTGGTCGGTGGCCATGCCGCCGGCATGCCGGCGCTGACTCGCGAGGTTGCGAGCGAGGAATGAGGGCGTGATTGGAGCTGGTCGAACTCCGGGGGACTGACTGCCGGAACGCGGGAGAGGAGATGTCGTCGGCGCAATGTTGAGACGCCAGACCGCACTACTCGGTGGTCTGCTGGTGTGCGCGTTCTGCACTCCCGGGCCGACCGCGGCACCGGACTCTCGGGCGCACGAGATACTGGCCGGCCTGCCGCTCATCGACCGGGGTGAGCAATGTCATGATATCACATGCGACTACACGGTCGAATCGCTCGTTTTCGAGACGGTCGATTCCATTGCCGGTGTATTGCTTCGCCGCGGCATGCGGCTGGATAGTGTCCGGCGGTTGATCGGTCCGCCTACGGACCGGTACGAGCCGCCATGGGCGTTCGCGGACACTACCTGGCACAACAGGGTGGTGATATGGACCTGGGCGCATTCGCTGAGTGGCACCGAGGTGTACGTGATGGTGTTCGTGAACGGGTGTGTCGACTGGTTCGGCAGGACGATGCTCGGCTACGTGCTCGGCCGATACGGCCGGCCGGGCTCTACATCGGGTGGTGGCGAAGGATACAGGTTCACCGCGCCCGACGAGCAGGTTTGCAAACCGTCGAAAAGGTAGCGTCCGTCCGGCCTCGGACTCTATCCGCCGAGGCTGTCCGCCGCCGTGGTCCTTCCGGTCGCCCTGTAGAGACCTGCCAGCCAGCGCCGGGCGTCCCGCACCTGATCTGCGCCGACCGATCCATCCTTTCCGAGAACCTGCCAGGCACGGGTGAGCAGCGGTTCCGCGTCGGTGTAGTGGCCCTGTGTCGAGAGCGCGGCGCCGAGAACCGAGCGTGCGCGGGCAAGGACGGGGTTGTCGTCGGAGACGGCGGGCTCCAGTGTGGCGACGGCCGCGGCGGCCAGAGTGCGAGCCTGGGCCGTGTGTTCGTCCTCGAGGAGTGTCGTGGCGGCGGCAATCAGGGCGTCGGCGTCATCGAGTGCGCGTTCCGCGGAGATGTCCGGATTGCCATTACCGGTGTCGACGCCGGCGAGCACAGCGACGGCGCGCGAGACCTGGTCCGCGCGCCGCATGGCAAGGTCCCGCTCATGGGCGAGGTGCATGCCGTAGGAGGTGGCGAAGGCGAGCAGGAGCAGGACCGCCGCCCCGACGATGCCGATGGCGGCAGCGTGGCTGCGGATGAACCGTGACGCGTGGTATGCCCATGAACCGTCGCGTGCCAGCACCGGCTCGCCATCGAGGAACCGGCGGATGTCCTCTCCGAACTCGGATGCCGATGCGTACCGGCGGTCGGGCTGACGCTGCATGGCGCGCAGCACCATGGCATCGAGGTCGCCGCGCAGGTCGGCCGGCCTGAGACCGGGCGGTTGCCGCTCGTTGGGCGTGGCGGCGGCTTCACTGGGTAGTGGCGGCGAGTCCTCGAGGATGCGGCGCCGCACTTCGAGGAAGGTGGCGCCGTTGCCACCGAACGGGTGGCGGCCGGTGAGCAGCTCATGGAGCAGGACGCCGAGCGAGTAGACATCGGTCGCGATCGTGATCCGCTCACCGGCAATCTGTTCCGGGCTCGCGTACCACGGCGTCATGGGCCGGATCATGGACACGGTCTGGAACGAGCCCGGCCCGGGCGCCAGCATCTTGGCGATGCCGAAGTCGACGAGCTTGGGCACGCCATCGAGGCCAACCAGAATGTTCGACGGTTTGAGGTCGCGGTGGACGATGAGCGAGCCGTGGGCGTGCTGTACCGCGTCGCACACGGTGTGGAACACGCGGAGTCTGGCATCGAGAGACAGCCGCGCGGCCGCGGCCCAGTCCGTGATCGGCCGGCCATCGACGTACTCCATGACGATGTAGGGCATGCCGTCATCGGCGGTACCGCCGTCGATCAGGCGAGCGATGTTGGGGTGGGCGAGGTCGGCCAGGATCTGGCGTTCGACGCGGAACCGGCGTTCGATCTCCGGGTTCGCGAATCCGCCGCGCACGAGCTTGATGGCGACGTTGGCGGAGTACTCGCCGTCGGCGCGCTCGGCGAGCCAGACGGCACCCATGCCGCCACTACCGAGTTCACGGACGAGGCTGTACTCGTCGAATCGCTCCCCCGGGTGGATCTCGCGGGTCGCGAAGTGCTGAGCGGCATCACGGACGGCGCGGCCGAGGAATTCGCCCTGGCCGGCGGCCTGTTCAGCGCGAATCAGCGCTTCGACCTCATCGCGCAGGGAAGGGTCGGCGCGGCAGGCTTCGTCGAGGTAGCGTGAGCGGCTGGCGGGATCAAGTTCGACGGCCCGCTCGAACAGCAGCTGCACTCGCCGCCAGCGGTCGGGCCTCACGACGTCATCCGGGGTTGAGCTCGTTGTAGAGCCATGATCGTGCCACTCGCAAGTCGCGGTGCACGGTGGCGGGCGAGATCTCGAGGACTTCCGCGATCTCGTCATAGGTCAGCCCGCCGAAGAAGTGCATCTCGACAATCCTCGCCTTCCGTTCATCGAAGGCGGCCAGCTTCTCGAGAGCCTGGTCGACGGCAATGATGTCCACCTGGTCCGCGCCATCGGCTGCGAGTGCGTTCGTCAGCGTTACCGGGACGGCATCGGGCCCGCCGCGCTTCACGCGCGACCGGGCGCGAGCGTGGTCGACGAGCACTCGTCGCATGGTGCGTGACGCAATGGCCAGGAAATGGCTGCGACCTTCCCACTGCACGTCGGCGCCGACCAGTCGAATGTACGCTTCGTGAAGGAGCACTGTGGTCTGGAGCGTGGCGGATGCGCGCTCCTTGCGGAGGTGCCGGCTGGCGATGCGGTGCAGCTCGCTGTAGACGAGCGGCATCAGCTGGTTGAGCGCGTCGTCACTGCCATCGCGCCACTCGATGAGGAGGCGGGTCACATCGCCGCCATCTGGTGCATTCATGCGCTTTCCGCGGCTCGGTCGAGGAGTGGAGGCAGGGAAGATGTCCGGGCCGGAGAACACGCGCAACGCCTGCGTTCCAGCGGGCCCCGGGCCACGCCGATACTCAGGTGAAGCCCCGGATCGAACGTGAAGGCATGCAGACGACTCCAACGCGGCGCAAGCGCGAGGTGGAGGTGCGGGAGTACCGCATCTCGGAACTGCTCTCGGCGCTGTCGCACGCACTCGATCTGACCGAGGGCCAGCCTCCCGGTCATACACTGCGCTCGACGGCGATCGGTATGCGGTTCGCCGACGAGCTCGGTCTCGACGACTGCGCACGTGCCGACCTCTACTACGCGCTCCTTCTCAAGGACGCGGGTTGTTCGGCGAACGCATCGCCGGTCGCCGAGCGGTTCGGCTCCGATGATGCCGTCGTCAAGCGTGCGCGCAGCACCACGAACTGGACGCGCACGGCGGCGTGTGCCGGTCTGGCGTGGCGCAATGCCGCTCGCGGCCAGCCATTGTTCGAGCGGCTCCGTCATTTCACGCGCATCGCTTCGGGCGGCCACGAGATGGCGCGCGAGCTGACACGCATCCGGTGCGACCGGGGCGCGGAGATCGCGACCCGGCTCGGCTTCGGCGATGACGTCGCCCGCGCGGTCCGCAGTCTCGATGAGCACTGGGATGGCAACGGCTACGCCGAGGGCCTGGCGGGCGAAACGATTCCGCTGGCTTCGCGGATCGCGAATCTCGCCCAGACGATCGAGGTCTTCTTCACGGCGAAGGGCGCGCAGGCCGCGCTGGACATCGTGCACAGCCGTCGCGGCTCGTGGTTCGACCCATCGCTCGTGAGCACGAGCCAGGGCTGGCGCCAGGACCATTCGTGGTGGCGCAGTCTGCTTGACGACGAACTGGAAGCGCGAATCCTGACAATGGAGCCGGCCGAGCGGGTACGGAGCATCGACGAGGACGGCCTCGACCGGCTGACCGAGGTGTTCGCCGCGATCATCGACGCGAAGAGCCCGTTCACGTCGCATCATTCAGTCAATGTCGCGAAGTACGCCACCGGGATCGCGCGGCAGATGCGGCTGGACGGTCCCACGATCCGGCTGCTCTACCGCGCCGGTCTGCTGCATGACATAGGCAAGCTGGGCGTGTCGAACACGATTCTGGACAAGGCGGCGCCGCTCAATGCGGACGAGCGCGAGGCAATGGCGCAGCACCCGCGGCTGACGTGGTCGATCCTGCGGCGGGTCAACGCATTCCGCGATTTCGCATGGACCGCGGCCCTGCACCACGAGCGACTCGACGGTTCGGGCTATCCGTGGGCGCTGCGAGCCGACGACCTCGACCCGGAATCACGGATCCTGGCCGTCGCCGATGTCTACGAAGCGCTGACCGCGCGCCGGCCCTACCGCGACGGCCTGCCCGTCGACCAGGCGCTGATGATCATCCGCAAGGACATCCCGTTCCGCTACGACGGCACCATCCTGAGCGCGCTCGAGGCCTGGATCGCACGCTGAACCCGAACATATCACTACATGGACGCGCTCCTACTCATCCAGGAGGCGGCCGACGGCTGCGCGCAGCGCGGGTTCGGCGAAGTAGCCGGTGACCCGGTAGCGAATGCGGCCGGACCGGTCTATCAGGAACGAGGTCGGCAGGGCGTGGATGCCGCCGAAGTCACTGGCCACCCTGTCGGAGGCCAGTGCGGTCGGGTACGTGATGCCGCGCTCGCGGGCCCAGTTGCGGACTGACTGTTCTCCGGTGTAATCCATCGACAGGCCTAGGATGACCAGGCCATCGGCACGCCGGTCCCGCCAGACGCGCTCGAGGGCCGGAATCTCGAGCCGGCAGGGCGGGCACCATGTCGCCCAGAAATTGACGAGCACCACATTGCCGCGCAGCCCCGCGAGTGAGATCGTGTCACCGTCGAAGGTCGAGACTTCGAACGGGGGCGCCGGGACCGCGGTGTCGCCTGCACCCGTGGCGGCGAGCAGTTGCGGGCCGAAGCGCCAGCCGATCAGGACGAGCACGAGCGACCAGAGTGCGATGTCGAGATAGACGACGAAGGAACGTCCGGACCGCGCGCGGTTTCGGCGTGGCGTGGCGGTCATCCGCTCGGCGGCCGGAGCAGCCTCGTCAGCGGTGGATTCGTCGTCGCGCTCCGCGTCGTTTCGGGGGTCAGGCGACATCTCGATCCCGTCCTGTTCCGCTCGCGTGGCGGGCCGGTCCCGTAAACGCGGCCCATCTTGAGAATCGGATTCGGGGCGGGAGGTTCCCTGCATGCTGATCGCGATCACCCGCGACGTGAGCGCATCGCTCGGCGATTGCGAGGTAACGTTCATCGAGCGGCGTCCGATCGATGTGGACCGGGCAAGGGTTCAGCACGCGGCATATGTCGCGGCGCTCGAGGCGATCGGTCTGGTTGTCGTGCGGCTGCCCGCCCTCGATGCGTTGCCTGACGCGGTTTTCGTCGAGGATCCGGTCCACGTTCTGGACGAGGTGGCGATCGCGCTGTCGCCCGGCGCGTCGAGCCGGCGAGCCGAGGTCGAGCCGCTGATTGACGCGATCTCCGCGTACCGGCCCATCGAGCGGATCGGCCCGCCCGCAACGATTGACGGCGGCGACATCCTGAGGATCGGGCGGAGGCTCTACGTGGGCCGGTCGATGCGCACGAATGACGCGGGGATCCTCGCCCTTGGGTCGATCGCCGGGCGGTACGGATATGAGGTCCGGGCGGTGCCCATGAAGGACTGCCTGCACCTGAAGAGCGGTTGCACATCAATCGGCGGGCAGCTGCTCATCAATCCGGAGTGGATAGACGCGGACGCGTTTCGTGAACACGACACGTTATCCGTGCCCGAAGGCGAACCATCCGCCGCCGACATCCTCGTCCTGCCCGGGACGATCATCATGCCGGCCTCGTTCCAGCGGACCGCCGCGCTACTGCGATCCGAGGGTCATCATGTCATCACCATCGACGTCTCGGAGTTCCAGAATGCGGAAGCGGGTGTCACCTGTCTTTCGGTCGTGTTCGATGATTTGCCGTCCTGACGCGGCGCGTAATCCGTGGCCATGCGCGCCCGGCGCGTCACGCGGTTGGAAGTCGATCGTGCCCGGGGACTTCGCCATCCGGCGCCGGCGACAATATACTCCGCCTGACACGAGACGGAGGTTGACCACGTGTTCGACGCCCTGACCGGTATCCTCAGACGAGGACTCCGGAAGAGCCGCGCACTGTCCGGGCTGGCGGAGTCAATGCAGTTCGAATTCGAGCATCCGCCCGATGGCCCGGTCGTACTGGTTCATTCCATGGCCGGCACGGGCGCCGAGACGATCATTCCGGCCCTGGTCGGCCTGTTCCCGCGGGCGAACATCTATCATACCCATTACCTGAACCCCGACACGATCCGCTGGTATCAGCGCCGATCCGCGGACCTGTTCACGGCGGGGGACCCGGATGCCATCCACGAATATCTCGCCGCCCGCGCACTGGCGGCGCGCATGCGCGGCCCGATGCGAGCGCCATGGAAGGTCATCATTCTGGTACGCGACCCGGTTGCCCGGACGATCGATGCGTTCTTCAGTCACTTCAGACTGAATCACCCCGACATCGAGCCCGGCTACGAAACCGATCCGGCGCACGTCGACCGCCTGATCGATCTGTTCCTCGACCCGGGCGAGGACGAACGCGGTGTTGCGCTCGAGTGGTTCGAACGTGAAGTCCGCGATGTCTTCGGCGTCGACGTCTTCGAGCTGCCGTTCCCGGCCGCCTCCGGATACACAACCTGGCACTCGCCGAAAGCCGATCTGTTGCTGCTCCGCGCCGAGGACCTCGAAGGCGTCGGGCCGAATGCGCTCGCCACGTTCCTTTCCGTACCGGCTCCCGCACTGGGTGGCGGCGCCGGTGACGCACCCACAATGGTGAACGAGGCGGTTGCCAGCTTCATCGAACGCCTCCGTCCGCCGGATTCATGGTTGAACGTGATGTACGGCTCCAGGCTGGCACGCCATTTCTACACTGAAGCGGAAACAGCGGAATTCAGGGCACGCTGGACGGAGTCCTGATGGAGCGGCCGTTGGACACTCGCCTCGAACTCGACATGCATGGCCAGCCTGATGACGCATCGTGCGGGCCGGCGTGTCTGCACGCCGTCTATCGCTACTTCGGTGAAGACAGCCGGATCGACGAAGTCATTGCGGAGGTCGAGCCGATCGAGGGCGGTGGCACTCTGGCCGTGCTGCTGGCCGAACATGCGCTGCGCCGTGGCTATGGCGCGACAATACACACATACAACCTCCAGCTGTTCGATCCCACCTGGTTCGATGGCGACGAGGTCGACCTTGTCGACAGACTGATCCGGCAGGCAGCCGAGAAGGAGGATGAGAAGCTGAGGCACGCGACACGCGCCTACGTCGACTACCTGCAACTCGGCGGCAGGATCGACTTCGAGGACCTCAGCCCGGAGCTGGTCCGTTCGCACCTCGAGCGGGACCGGCCAATCCTTACAGGTCTGTCCGCGACGTACCTCTATCGCTGCGCGCGCGAGCGCGGCTGGAACCAGCTCGAATACGATGACATCCGCGGCCACCCGACCGGCCACTTCGTCGTGCTGTACGGCTATGATGCGGACCGCGACGAAGTCCACGTCGCGGATCCGTTGCAGGACAACCCGCGTTTCGGATCCCACTACTACAAGGTCGGGATGCACCGCCTGCTCGGCGCGATCCTGCTGGGCGTGCTGACATACGATGCGAACCTGCTCGTGCTCGAACCGCCCCGTGGAGCGGCCCGATGAGAACACTGCTGGTCGTCGAGAAGCCGGAACGATGGCCGTTCGAGCTGCCGGGCGCGGATATCGTCTCCGCATGGGACTACCTGACCCGGCGCGAATACGCGGACACCCGTCGGATCGCCGTTTTCAATGCCTGTCGCGTCTATGGCTACCAGCGGGCCGGCTACTATGTTTCGCTGCTCGCCGCGGCGCGAGGTCACCGAGCCATGCCGTCGGTCGAGACATTGCAGGCTTTCGGCGTGGCACCGCTCGCGCGCATTACGTCCGATGAACTCGACAGTCAGATACAGCGATCACTGGCACCACTGAAGTCGACCGAGTTCGAGCTGAGCATCTACTTCGGCAGGAACGTCGCCCGGCGGTATGACAAGTTGTCCAGATCCCTGTTCGCGTTGTTTCCGGCTCCGTTCCTGCGCGCTTCATTCACCCATGACGGCGATGACTGGAGGCTTCAATCAGTGCGTCCGCTCTCGGGTTCCGACGTGCTGGAATCGCATCGCGAGTTTGCTATCGAACAGGCCAGGGCGTACTTCGCGAAACCCGGCCGCCGGCCGCCGAGGCCGCAGCCGGCGCGTTACGAACTGGCCATCCTGTGGGATGAGACCGCGCCGGACAGTGCGTCGGATGAGGCTGCGATCCGGCGCTTCATCCGCGCCGCCCGCAAGGTCGGCATTGAAGCGAGTGTGATCGGGGCGGAGGACTATTCCTATATCGCGGAATACGATGCCCTGTTCATTCGCGACACGACCAACGTCAATCACTACACGTACCGCTTCGCGCAACGCGCGGCCGCGCAGGGCCTGGTCGTCATCGACGACCCGCAATCGATCATCCGCTGCTCGAACAAGGTATATCAGGCGGAACTGTTCGAGCGCAATGACATTCCGCACCCGCGTACGCTCATCGTGCACCAGGAGAACGTTTCCGCGGTCGAGTCCACAGTCGGTCTGCCGTGCGTTCTCAAGCGGCCGGACGCGTCGTTTTCCGCGGGGGTCGTGAAAGTGATGGATCACGATTCTCTGGTGAAGGAACTCGATACGCTGTTCGAGGATTCGATGATGATTGTTGCACAGGAGTATCTTCCGTCAGACTTCGACTGGCGGATCGGTGTACTGAACGGACAGGCGCTGTATGCCTGCCGCTATTTCATGGCGAAAGGGCACTGGCAGATCATTCATCGGCGAGGCGAAGGCAGTACGCGGTACGGTCGCGTCGAGACGGTCGCGATCGACGCCGCGCCACGCGGTGCCCGCGACCTCGCGGTCCGTTGTGCAAAGCGAATCGGCACGGGCCTGTACGGCGTCGACATCAAGGAAGTCGACGGCCGCTTCCGAGTAATCGAGGTCAACGACAATCCGAGTATTGATGCGGGTGTGGAGGATGATGTGCTGAAGGACGACCTGTATCTCGCGGTCATGCAGGTGTTCCGCGAGCGGCTCGATGCGCGCGGCGCTCCAGGAGATCCGTCATGAAGGCGTCAGGCACCGAGCAGCCTTCCGGCCGGTGCGACGGTCGCCAGTGAGCGACGGTCGCTGGGGCCTGTTCGAGCGGTGGGGTGTCGAGATCGAGTACATGATCGTCGACGCGGAGACGCTCCGCGTAGCCCCGATATCGGACCGTGTTCTGACGGGCGGAGGCGGTGGGCCGGAATCCGAGATTGTCGTGGGACCGCTCGCATGGTCGAATGAGCTTGTGCTCCACGTCCTTGAATTGAAGACCGGTGAGCCGGCGGTTTCATTGCACGGTCTGGCGGGCGCGTTCCAGGAAGGAATCCGCGAGGCGAACCGGCGGCTCGAGCCGTCAGGCGCCATGCTGATGCCCACGGGGATGCACCCGTTCATGGACCCGCTGCGCGAGACGCGACTCTGGCCGCATGATTACAGTGCCGTCTACCAGGCGTTCGACCGCATCTTCGGTTGTACGGGCCATGGCTGGGCCAATCTCCAGAGTGTGCATCTGAACCTGCCGTTCCGCGATGATGGCGAGTTCCGCAGGCTGCACGCGGGCATTCGCGCGGCATTGCCGCTGCTGCCTGCGCTGGCTGCGAGTTCACCGTTCATGGAAGGCCGGGTCACGCCGTGGCTGGACACGCGCCTCGAGGTCTATCGTCACAACGCCGACCGGGTGCCGGCGGTGAGCGGGTTGATCGTTCCGGAACCGGCGGCAACCGAACAGGAATACCGTCGCGCGATCCTCGGCCGCATCTATGCGGACCTCGAGCCGCTCGATCCCGAAGGCGAGTTGCGCGAGGAATGGGTGAATGCGCGTGGTGCCATCGCGCGATTCGACCGCGGCACGATCGAGATTCGCGTGCTCGACACGCAGGAATGCGCGATCGCGGACCTGGCGGTGGTGGCAGGAGCGGCCGCACTGATCCGCCGACTCTCGGAAGAGATGGCCGCATCGGTCGAGATGCTCGATGCGCTCGAGACAGAGCGGCTGGCCGCGCTGTTGCTCGATGCGGTGGCCGACGGCGAAGCCACACGCATCGATGACTCCGCCTATCTCGCCGTGCTCGGCTGGACAGGCGGCCCATGTCGCGCGCGCGACATCTGGGACCGCGTGATTTCCGATGGTCTCGATGACGGCCCGGACCGCAACGCATGGGAGCGGGCGCTCGAGGTGATTCTCGGGGAAGGCTGTCTGGCCCGGCGCATCCTGCGGTCGACGGGCGCAACGCCGGAACCTCGGGCGATCCACGCCACATACCGCGCGCTCGTGCGTGCGCTGGCGGGCGGCACGCAGCTGCGCGTGCGCGACCGCGACACCGCCTGACATTGAAACTCTGACCTCGCCGCTCCCGGTATGGCGCGTCGATCCGGGCGATCCGAATACGAGCGCAGCTTGACCGGCTCGTCCACAGTAGACAAATCCATACTGCTGACGGCTGTCTGTTCGGACGGCCACCAGATCGGGAGAACTGCTTCAATGATCGAGAACCCGCGAATGGAGCGCGTGAGGCGGATCGCTCTGAGCGCAATCCTGGTCGCGTCTTGCAGGGGTGGCAGGACGACAAACCGCGATCTGCTGATGGTGGAATCCGATGCCGATGTCGGCCGGCTCACGGACCGGATCGATGATTGCGAAGGTTCCGCCGACCAATGTCGTGGCCTGATCTACGTCTGGTCGGATCTGATGCCGTTGTCGGAACTGGGCATGCGCGAGGTCGAGCTGGCCGCCCGGGACCTGAGTGTGTCTCTCACTCTGATTCGTGCGGAACTCCTGTATGAGCGCCACAATGACGACGTGCTCCGGAATCTCGTGGCCGCAGGTGGCACCGTGCACTACCCGACAGTAGTACTGTACGACAGTCGGGGCATACAGTCCGCGGCCATTGCCGGCTTCAAGAAGCGCGATGCATACCGCCAGTTGATCAGCGAACGCTTCGGCATGGCCGGTGCCGCGGACGGCGGTCTCGCGTCGGACAGCGCTGTTCGCGCTACCGATGTCGGTACGAGCCCGGTGCAGGATGCAACTCAAGCCAGTGCTGGATCCCATGTGAAGGATCTGGAAGCAGGCGGCCGGCCCGGTCCGTACTTCCGATGGGTGCCGGGGACGGAAATGGTTGCCTACGAATCGAATCGGGAGGTGTACCTGCTTGATCTGGGAAGCGGTGAATCGCTACGCGCTCCCGGGTCCATCGACTTCATTCCCAGCCCCGACGGCCGCTTTTTCGTGACGCCCGGCCCTGCCCAGTCCGGTCTCGAGTTCTACAGTGGGGCGACGGTGATCCGGGATGCGGCCGCCGGTGAAGGTGCAGGGGTGAAGCCGGTGTTCCGGGATTCGACGATGACGGACCAGTACCCTTCCATCGGACTCCTGTCGAATGGGACCGGTGGAGCAGCGGGACGCTACCGTGTGCTCACGAGCTGGTTCGACAGGGTCGTGTTCCGGGATTACGAGATACACGACCGCGATGGCCAGTTGCTGGTGCGGCCCGTCGGGGCTCCGGTCCATGCATGCCCCGGTGACGAGGTATCCCTGCCCATCATGTCGCTCGACGGTCAGGAGTTGGCGGGCCGCGATGAGCGGACGGCGAGCACGAAGATCTACGGATTGCGCGCCGACGGAAGCTGCACGGAGGACGTGGACCTCGGCCTCCAGACAGGCAAGGTGGCCTGGCAGCAGGGAGGGCGGCGGATTGCATTCGCCGTGCCGAAGGGTGTCGTCAGAAACGGACGCGGCGTGCTCCAACAGACGACCGATGCCGGTCCGGAGCTGGCCGGAATCTTCGTCTATGACAGAATCGACAGGCGTATCACGCGTGTGGCCAACAGTGCAGACGTCGAGCGGCTGGCATTCCCTGAATTCGTCGGCCGGGACAGTGTGATCTTCATGCTCTCGGGCCGCGCCGGCCGGACCAGCCGATTCCGGCTTGTATGGCCGGTCCGATAGGCGAAAGCCCCGGTACTCGATTGAACGGAGGGTCGTGCGACGGGATGCGGTCCCGGTCCGCCGGCTCGATGGACGAAAGCGTTTCGTGCGCCGTTGTGAACCCACGAGCCCGGCTTCCGCGATCCCGACATCGGCTTCTTACCGTCCATGCTCGTTCCGCGTGTTCACGTACGGCGGTCCGCGCCCCGGATCGCGTCACGCCGTGAGCGAAAGTGTCGATCCTGTGAATGGGCCGCCACGGCCTGGCCGTGCGGAGGCCCGGACGGCCTCAGCGATTTCGGCCGCCGGATCCCCGGTCCGGATTGTACATCGCGACCACTCGAATTGCTTGCAGAGGTATCAGTCGCTGCCACAAATTGCAGCAACCCCGGCCGCGGGAGTGCGCGTTGTCGATCTGGGAACGTCCGTCGATCTCGAAGCTGCTGCCACTCGGTGTGGTTGGCCTGTTCACGCTTGCGCTGGCCACAATGGTGGTCATGGCGTACGTCGAGGTTCGCAGTTCCGCGATTGCCATAGCGGCGCACCGGCTCGGCGGGCAGGCCCAGCAACTGGCGAGTCTGCTGGGCACATCGGCGGAGCAGCGGCAGACCGTGATCCGGGAATTCGCGAACATGCCTGCGCTCGCTTCGTTCCTCGCCAGTTCCGTCGACACCGTGCCGGCGCCGATTGCCGATTCGCTGCATGCATTCGCGACGCGACAGGGATCGAGCACGTCGATCGAGCTGTGGGACGCGGACGGGACCGTCGTTGCACGGTCGGGCACGTTGATGCCTGCAATGGCAGCCGGTGCCGCGACCGCCCTGATCGAGTCCATCCCGTCGACTGGTTCCGCAATCGGACCGCTCGCAGGAACGGACAGCGTGACGTATGCCGTGATCGCGCGGATCGGACAGGCACCGAACCCGCTCGGCTACGTGCTCGAGCGAAGACCGCTCACGACGACTCCTGCGGCAGTGCGGCAGTTGCGCGGCCTCATGGGCGAAGCCCGGATCGTGATCGGGTCGCACGACGGCGCATGGAGCGACCTGACTACCGTCGTGCCGGCACCGCCCACGAAGGAGCCGCTCGGAACAGATATCCTCCAGTACACCCGCGTCCCGGGTGAGCCGGTGATCGCGCACTCGACGCGGATCTCCGGTACGCCCTGGACCGTCATTGCCGAGTTGCCGCGCCAGCCCGTGCTGTCAGCCGCTCGCCAGTTCTCGACGCGAGCCGGTTCGCTCGCGCTCGTGCTGATTCTGATCGGCGGAATGGTCGCATGGTCGATGGGCCGCAGAATCGCCTTGCCGCTCCAGCAGCTTACTGTGGCAGCCGAATCGATCGCCGCCGGCAACGTGGCATCCCGCGTCACTGTCAGCGGACTCGATGAAGTCGGAAGACTCGCCACGTCGTTCAACACCATGGCGGGCCGTATCGAGGCCATGAAGCAGGATCTGGTCCGGCTCGTCGAACACTATCGTCCGCTCTTCGAACGCAACCCATTGCCCATGTGGCTGGGCGACCCCGACAGCGGCCGGATCCTCGAAGTGAACGATGCGGCCGTCGCCCACTACGGACGGCCGAGAGTCGAGTTCCTGACCATGTCGCTGGATGACTTCGCCGTCGGTCGCGTCCCGGTCGGACACGGTGAAGGCGACGACTCCGACGCGACGACTCTCGAGCGTCACCGGCGCGGCGATGGCGAGGTCATCGACGTCGAAGTCACGCGTCACACGATCGAGGAGACTGGACGCGCAGTCTCGCTCATCCTTGCCAATGACGTCACGAGCAGACTCGCCGCGGAGCGCGCACTGCGCGATTTCAATGCCGAACTCGAGAAACGCGTGGCCGAGCGCACCGCGGAACTGGCCTCGACGAACCGGGAACTCGAAGCGTTCAGCTACTCGGTGTCCCACGACCTGCGAGCGCCGCTGCGCGCCATCAACGGGTTCTCCAGGATGCTGGCCGAAGATCACGCGGATGACCTGTCAGTGGAGGCACAGGCGATGCTGGACGTGATTTCCGCGAGCGCGACGAAGATGGGCCATCTGATCGACGACCTGCTCGGCTTCTCGCGGCTGGCCCGCCAGCCGTTGTCGCAGGTACGCATCGACATGACCGCCCTCGCCCGATCCATTGCGGCCGAAGTGCGGGCGGCGTTGCCGGACCGATCCATCGAGTTGATCGTCGATGAGCTGCCACCGGCGCACGGCGAACCCGGTCTCATCCGCCAGGCGTTGACCAACCTGATCCAGAACGCCGTAAAATTCTCCGAGGAGCGCAGCCCCGCCCGCATCGTCGTCAGCCAGCGGGAGGAGGCCGGCGGTCAGACCGAGTATTTCGTGCGTGACAATGGTGTCGGCTTCGACATGCGCTACGCCGACAAGCTGTTCGGGGTCTTCCAGCGGCTGCACCGCGATGACGAATTCGAGGGCACCGGCGTGGGTCTGGCAATCGTGCAGAGAATCGTGCATCGTCACGGCGGCCGCATCCGTGCCGAATCGGAGGTCGGCAAGGGAGCGACCTTCTATTTCACGATTCCCGGTCGGAACCCGGACGCATGAGCGACGACGCCACGATCCTGCTGGTCGAGGACAATTCAGAGGATGTCGCTCTCACCCTGCGCGCACTGTCGAGCCACGGCCTGGCCGATCGCGTGCGGGTCGCGCGCGATGGCGTGGAAGCGCTCGAGTGCATGCGATCGATGAATCCGAAGCTGGTGCTGCTCGATCTCAAGCTGCCGCGCGTCGACGGTCTCGAGGTGCTCGGTAAGATCAAGGGCGGCGAGACGACGCACTCGATACCCGTCGTCGTGCTCACGTCATCGCGCGAGCAGCCCGACATCGAACATGCATATCGGCTGGGGGCCAACAGCTACATCGTCAAGCCGGTCGACTACACGCAATTTTCGAGCGCGATCGCCTACGCCGGTGCCTACTGGATCGACATCAACCTCACGCCGGACGGGTGAGTCAGCCGCCTCCGATTCTCTGCGGCATCGGCAGCAGCTCGACCTCGGCCGACCGGGCCAGGCGCCGGAACGACTGGTAACGCGTCATCAGGAACCGGTTGATGTTCGCAATCACCCCGTCGAGCAGTGTCTCCGTCTGACGTGACCGCAGCAGTGCAGACGGGCGCGGGGCCTCGAATGACGAGCCAATCGCCGAGCGCGCTCCACCCAGCGCGCTGAACACGGTGCCCGCATCGCCCGGAATGCCCTGCACGCCGCTCGGACCGTTGAACCGTTCCTCGAAAGCGATCAGTGCGCTGTCGAGCGCCACGGCCGTGTCGCGGATCGCCATCGCCACACCATCGCTGCGGTCGTGCAGACGGGAAGGAACGGCCGTGAGCGCATCGCGGATCGCGGTGATCGCGTCGAGGGCGTCCGCAGCCAGCTCCTGCATTTCTCCGAGGTGCTCGAGCGCATCGTGATTCGCGATCCGGTCCTGCCGGGTGATGCCGAGTCGGGGATCGAGCACGACATGGACACGGCCGGTCGCCGTTTCGCCATCGATCGTGATGCGTACCGAGTAGTCGCCCGGCACGACCTCCGGGCCCCCGCCACCCGGCCGGTCGTCCTGACCGGGTCGGCGGAAACCCCGTTCCGACAGGTCCCAGGCAACACGGTTCAGTCCGGGCGCCGCCTGCATCCTGATCACGCGCACGACGCTGCTGTCCGCATCGGCGATCTCGATCGTCGCGTTCGATCCGGCACTCTTCGCCGTGTCGGACCAGAAGCTGATCAGCGCGCCGTACGGCCGGTTCTCGCCGAAGAACATCGCATCGCCCGTCGACCGGTAGCCGAGCGGCTCGAGGATCTCGTGCTGCCAGGCGGTGGGCGCATCGAAAGCGTGCAGCCGTTCACCCGCAATCGCCGGATTCGCCGCCAGCGCGCGGAGCGGGCGGATGTCATCGAGAATCCAGGCAGACCGGCCGTGTGTCGCGATCACGAGATCATGGTCGCGCGGGTGCACGACGAGCGCGCGGACCGGAACAGTCGGCAGCCCGTGCGTCCACTTCCGCCAGTGTTCGCCGCCGTCGAGGCTGACGAACAGACCGAACTCGGTACCGGCGAACAGCAGCCTGCGCTCGATGGGGTCCTGCTCGATCACGTGGACGAAACCGTCGAGACCGGATGTGCCGACAGCTCTCCACGTGCGTCCCGAATCCGTCGTTCGCCGGATGTACGGCGTCCAGTCACCGCGCTCGTGATTGTCGAACACCGCGAACGCGGTCGACGCATCGAATCTGGACGGCTCGATGTGCGGTACAGACGTGCCCGCCGGTATACCCTCGATGTTGCCGGTCACCTCCGTCCATGTCGCACCGCCGTCGACCGTGAGCTGAATATTGCCGTCATCCGTGCCGACCCAGATGACGCCACGGCGGACAGGACTCGGTGCGATCGTCACGATCGTCGTATGATTCTCTGCCGCGGTTACATCGAGTGTAAGTCCACCACTCTCCGACTGCCGCTGTTTCGAGGGATCGTTCGTCGTCAGGTCCGGGCTGATGATCGTCCACGACCGGCCACCGTCCGTCGTGCGGTGAACGGATTGGCTGCCGAGATAGATCGTGCCCGGATCGAAGGGGTCCGCCGCAAGCGCCGCGTTCCACGAGAAGCGCAGCGGCTGGCCATCAGGATGCACCGGCTGTAACGAACGGCGCTCGCCGGTCTCGCGATCGAGATGGAACAGCGAGCCGCCCTGCGACAGTCCGTAGACCGCATCCCGGTCGGCGGGATCCGGGATGACGGCGAAACCATCGCCGCCGCCGACACGCTGATAGTCGTAGTTCCGGATCCCGCCGGAGTGCCAAACGCGGCTCGGGCCGACCCACGAGCCGTTGTCCTGCATGCCGCCGTATATGTTGAACGGCGTGTCCGCGTCGACCGCAATGTGATAGTACTGGCCGAGCGGCAGGTTGCTCACGAACCGCCACGACGCGCCACGGTCCGGCGAGATGCCGATACCACCGTCATTGCCCTGGATCAGCAACTCGCCATCCGCCGGGTCGAGCCACAACGCGTGCACATCGCCGTGGATCTTGCCGCTCGACACGACCGTGCGGAACGTGTGGCCGCCATCCTCGCTCACGTCCAGGCTGCCCGCAATCCGGTACAGCCGGTTCTCGTTCGCCGGATCGACTTCAATGTCGGCGTAATAGAACGGCCGAGGATTGATGCCGCGGTCGCGGCTGACCGTGCGCCACGAAAGTCCGCCATCATCAGAACGAAACAGCTCACTGCGAGTCGCCTCGACCAGCGCATAGACCACATCCGGCCGGCCTGGTGCGTACGCCAGCCCGATCCGGCCCAGCTCGCCCGATGGCAGGCCATCCGCATCCGTCAGCCGATTCCACGTGTCGCCACCATCATGCGTGATGTACAATCCGCTGCCCGGTCCGCCCGAGCTGAACGTCCACGGCCAACGCCGATACTCCCACATCGCAGCGATCAGCCGATCCGGATTCGACGGATCCATCACCAGGTCCGCCGCGCCCGTGCGCTCATCGACGTACAGCACTTTCTCCCACGTTGCGCCGCCGTTCCGAGTCCGGAACACTCCGCGCTCCTCGCCATCACTCCACGCGCGACCGAGCGCCGCGACCCACGCGACTTCGCCGTCGTCCGGGTCCCGGATGATCCGTGAGATGCGCTCCGACGACTCGAGACCAAGCGGCTTCCACGTGCGCCCGCCATCACGAGTCCGGTACACGCCCCGGCCAACGCCCATGCTGTTGCGCACGTTCGACTCGCCGGTGCCGACCCAGACATCGTCCGGATTGCGCTGGTCGATCGCGACCGCACCGATCGATGACGTCGCCGCGTCGTCGAATACCGGGGCGAACGTCAGCCCGCCGTTCGTCGACTTCCACACACCGCCCGTCGCCGAGCCGACCCAGATCACACGCGGATCCTTCGCCACCGCGTCGATTGCCGCCACCCGGCCGCTCATGCCCGCCGGTCCGATGCTTCGTGCCCGCATGGCGGCGAACCGATCCAGATCGACCTGCCCACTGCCCAGCGACGGCACGGCCAGCAGCACGGCAAAGGCACAGGCGACGGATCGGCGCCATCCCGGCCCCGATCCGGGCCCCGGTGGCCGTTCGGTGCGCAAGTTCAGGAGAGAGGCCGGTCCGACATGCTGGCACAGGATCTGACGTCGGTCGATCACAATCGGCTCCATCGGCTCGGTGTCGCGCTCTCCGGGCAACGTAGCGGCTCTCCGCCCCTCGTGCTCCCGGCCGGCCTCGAGTCCGGGGCTCGGCAACCGGAGTGGCGGCCCGGTCCGGCTGACGGGCGGGCAGTTGTCGCTCGATATATAGACCCGAAATAGGTGATTTCTACCCATCCGTTGCCGCAAGACGGCTGATACCATTGACCTCGTCCACGGGACCGGCTCGGGGGTGCGCCCGCGCAAGGCGCGTCTCCACAGCTGACGGAACGGTTGCAGGCCGGCCTCGTGACAACTACCCCCGGAGTCCGTCCGGAAGGACGAAGCATCATGGTTGTCGTGTTCGACACGGCCCACCTGCTGGGTCGGGATCACGCCGGTCTGGCGCGGTTCCGGCCGGAGTATTTCGCCGACTGGCCCGCGTTCGAGCGGATGGCGGCGGGCGCGACGTGCGCGATCGTCGTTGTGGACGCCGACGAGCCCATCGGCGGGGCCGAAGGCAGGGGAGATTCCGGTCGTCAGCCTGAGGCGACGGCTTCCGACGTCGGGCTGACCGATTCACTCGAGATCACGTTCGGTGCCGGTCCCGGCGCGGGTGTGGCGGGGGCGGAAGAGCGGTCGCGACGATGGTCGGCCAGCGGGTCTCGATACTCGCGAAGCACGGCACAGTGGCCGACACCGCCTGGTACAGCCGATGGGACGATCGGGGTAACTCGGACCCGGCTGCGGGCGCTCGCCCGGAGGCTCGGACCGGCGCCCCTCGTGGTGGTATCCGCGGACGTCTTCGCGCGCTTCGTCTCGCTCGGCCGGCTCCCGGTCGACGCGATTCTGACGCGGGCCGGCCTCGCCGAACTGGAGCCCACGATCACGCGGCTGCTGGCGACGAATGCGCGACTCCGCCTCGCGACGGCGATCGAAACCGTCGACATCGGGCTACCGGCTGAACTCGCGAGCGCGTTCGTGCACGCGTTGCGGCGCCACAACCCCGTCGGCACGTGCCGCAACCTCGCCGGTCCGGCAGGTGTGAGTGCGGCCTTCCTGCGCGCGAAGCTCAGGGCTTCCCCTCACGGGCGGGCGGGACGGCGGCTACACTGGTTCGTTGATGCCGCCAGGATCGTCCGGGCGGCCGAGCCGGCTTCCCGCGGCCTCGATCAACTGTCCGGCGCCAGCATACTGAAGATGAGCGAACGGACGCTTATCCGCAGTCGCCAGCGTGTCCTCGGCCCCGATTCGGAATGGAAGGATCTCCGGGATCCGGTCTCGGTGGCCAACCGCGTATGGTCGGACCTGATCGTTACAGGTGGTTCGACCTGACAACGGATCACCCGCTACGGACTCACCGCGTTTCTCGCGGGTGTGATCCCGATCTCTTCCAGACACCGCTCGGCTTCCCGCTAGCGGAGCCACTACTCCTGGTCGCTGGCCAACCGCATTGCTGATGTGAGGTAGGCAACGCCGATACGTCGATCATCCGCCCGGAGATGTGTCATGCCGAGCGTCACGAGGCCGTGGGTCGTGCGCAGGCCGAGGCCCAGCTGATTGGCGAGTGCCAGCGCTTCCATTGACCGCCTTCTCGCCGCATCCAGGTCACCGAGCACGAGGGCGAGTCTCGAAAGTTCGGCCAGGCAGTCGGCCTCGAGTCTCCTGATCCCGATGTTCCGTGCCGCTGTCAGGGCGGCCTCGGTCTCGATTCGCGCCCTGTCAGTCTCGCCGAACACCCGATGATGGTGCCCGAGCGTGATGCGCGCGAACGCGACCAGATCGTCATGGTGTTCAGCCTCGGCCAGGGCCCGGCTCTCGTCGATATCCGCCCGCGCGCCTTCTGTCGCGCCAGTGCGAGCGACGTCAGCTCATTCAGGAAACCCCGTTCCTGTGTGAACGACCGGGGCCGCCGGTCTTCTGCACGATCCAAGCGGCCATGAGCGAACGCCGAGGTGTCGCCATGGCCGCCGAGCGCATTGTCGCCTCGACTCGCCACCGCACCGGACAGGGTACCGATCCTGAATTCCTCGAACGGAATCGATTTCTCATACGCAATGGCACACTCCAGGAACGTGTCATAGTTCGTGGTCACGAATCGCCGGATCGGCAGCTGAAGCAATGCGCGGTACGGATTGTCCTTCCTTGTCGCGTGTTTCCCGCAGTACGAGCTGAAATCGACAGACGTGCCGAACTTCTCCTTCAGATACCTCCGGAGAACATCTTCCCATGCATCCTTGCCCCGCCCTCGCCTGCAGCAGCCGAGCGCATACATGGAATCCACGGATGCGGCTGCTCTTGTCCCGACCGATCGGGTGCCCGGGCCGTTCGCTGCCGCCCGGGACTTGCGTTCGAGATAACGCAGTACCTCGAGGGCATCGTCCGACACGCTGGCCCTCAGCAAGGAATTCCTGCTGATTCTCCCGACCGTAGTGGCAAGGAGATCGTGCGTCATCTTCGTCCAACCAGGCAGTCCATCCGATCCGCTGTCGTGCAGCACCGCGGAAGACCCGCACCGACGAAGGCGACCGTAGTCCGCAGGTGCAGGGCGCGAGAGAGCATCTCGCGGTTGTGTCGCACCACCTCTTCACGGCTCGTGGATGGCGGAAGCGGTAGCCGATAGACACCGAAGTTCGAAGGAAGCGGACGCGAGGAAAACATTCCGTGACCTCTTCTGGTGGACAGGCCGCGCCGGGCGAGCGTTCTCCGGAGTGGCATGGCGATGCAGCACCGCAACATGGGCTCCGGCTGACGACAGGGCCAGCCGGACCATTGTCCGCGGGCACCGCATCCGACTCGTCGTGGCGTTGTCGCCGCTCCATCCGGGTCGGGTGGGTCTGATTCAGAATTGACACCTGCAAAGTGCAGAATTGTCACTTGCCTGCGGAATCCACGTCCTAATCTGCCCGGGTCGCGGTTGCTCGCGGGCATCTCGGCGGAGCTCACGTGTGGCGGCGACGCGGCCACGTTGCTGAAACGAAACCAGTCGCGAAGAGAGGTCGGGGACTCATGCTTGACGACCGAAAGAACTACCGCCGAGCGCGCCGGTGGAGCAGGCGCTCAGCGGATGTCCTGCACCTGTCGACCCCCACGCCGACCACGGAGCATGCGGTCACGGGTGAGGACGCCAGCGCGGCATCCGCGTCGTTTCACGGGGTCC